>Ga0208789_1000456_pt1 | contig 38703 bp, 32 predicted proteins | sample Methanotroph_Enr_FD_187368 | JGI IMG/M metagenome (GOLD analysis project Ga0208789, IMG submission 187368) | Enriched soil microbial communities from Old Woman Creek wetland in Ohio, USA - Methanotroph_Enrichment_5 (SPAdes) (version 2) | ecosystem: Environmental > Terrestrial > Soil > Wetlands...
GGCTGAATATCTACAAAAAGAACGCTCTAAATTATTTAAAACCATTCATGAACGAGACTTAAAAAGCGGCTGAGTTATAAGGATTTATTTTTCCGTTTTCAGACTCATTTATCTATTGGAAAATACTGATATTACCGCTACCCTCGCAAACTTTCTTTTCCCCACCTGATAAACATGCTTAGTACCAATCTGGATTTCCAGTTTTTGATCGGAAACTTTCTCTCCGTCAATCTTTACTGCGCCTTGTTTTATCATCCGATTAGCCTCGGATGTACTCTCCGTTAATCCAGCATCTTTCAATAGATTTGCTATACCGTAACTGACACCCTCGATCTTTAATTCTAGCTCTTCCATTTCGTCAGGCATCGCCCCACGCTGAAATCTAGCCTCGAAGTTTTCCAGTGCTTTTACAGCAGCGGATTCGTCATGGAATCTTTCTATAATTTCCTGAGCTAACTTCACTTTATAATTTCTCGGATTTGCTCCTTGCCTGCATTCCTCTCTCCATAACTCTATTTCAGTCATAGAGCGAAAACTCAACAATTCAAAATAACGCCACATCAACTCATCAGATATAGACATTAGCTTACCGAACATATCATCGGCTGAGTCTGCTATACCAACATAATTATTGAGCGACTTGGACATTTTCTGAACGCCATCCAGCCCTTCCAAAATCGGCATAGTCATAACAACCTGAGGCTTTTGCCCAAAAGCCTCCTGCAGCTGCCGCCCAACTAATAAGTTAAACTTTTGGTCCGTTCCACCCAATTCCACATCAGCCTTCATCGCAACCGAATCATAGCCTTGAATTAAAGGGTACAGAAATTCATGTATAGCAATCGGCTGCCCGCCTTTGAAACGCTTACTAAAGTCATCCCGCTCCAGCATTCTGGCGACAGTATGCTTTGCAGCTAATTGAATCAAATCAGCCGGCGACATTGCATTCATCCAACTTGAATTAAACATTACCAGCGTTTTAGTCGGATCCAGTATTTTGAATATCTGCTCCTCATAGGTTTTTGCGTTATCAATAACTTCGTCTCGAGTCAACGGCTTACGCGTCACGTTTTTACCTGTTGGATCACCTATCATGCCGGTAAAGTCACCAATCAGGAATAGCACCTCGTGCCCCAGATCCTGAAATTGCTTTAACTTGTTAATCAAGACAGTATGCCCCAAATGCAAATCAGGAGCAGTCGGGTCAAAACCCGCCTTAATCCGAAGCGGCCTTCCCTCTTCCAATTTTTTAATTAATTCTTGCTTGATTAAAACCTCATCCGTCCCTCTAAGAAGGTGCGCCAATACGTCCTCTTGCAATTTCTTTCTCCAAGTATCTACAAATTATTCATTATAAAGTTAATCCCACTCCGATGAATAAAACTTTTATCTAACCTAAAAATTGGTAAAAGCCTTTAAAACCACTTAAAATAAAACTATAAATCCATTAAGTCTTTCCTGATTTATCTAACTTTCAATTACTTAGCATAGCCTAGTGAAAAATAGAATCTATACCCCCCTGCTTCTTGGAATTAGCATAGCTTTTTCAATAACCGGCCACGCACAGACAAAATCAGCAAGCAAACCCGCAACAACCAAAACTATTTCCTCTGCTACTTCTCAGTCAATACATACAAAACCTGTAGATAAAAAAACTGCCGTTGCAGCTAAATCCAAGTCGAGCGACAAAAAAGCACCTGTTTCATCAAATTCCATTAGCAAAAAAAACGTTACTGCCACAGCCAAGCTATCTACAGCAAAAAAATCTGTTACGACATCCAAGTCCATTGCTAAAAATCAACCCACTGTTTCTGCCAAACAGAAAAGCAATAAACAGCCTACTACAACCGGCAAACTTACCGAACAAAAAAAAACCGACGTTTCTACCAAGTTAAAGAACGCCAAGCATTCTATTATCTCGTCCAAATCGAATCACAAAACCAATAGCATCGCTTCTGTTGAACCCTCCAACAGAAAACGTACCGTTATTTCTTCCAAATCGATCGAATCTGAATCTATAAAGTCTATTAGCTACAATAACTCAGACAGAAACACTCCAACTAATTTAAACCTGGACAACATCGAATCAAATTCAATCACTTCCACTAACAACCAATTTCACCCAATCTCAATCGACCGTCCGCAACCCAGCCAAATCAATACCGCGCATGTATCGATAGAAACCTCTTTATTCCTGGACGGCCTCGAAGCCGACCTTTCAAAAGAGCTTATTTTGCAACTTACCGAAATTTTCGCATGGGATATTGATTTTGCCACCAACCTACGCCCCGGCGACCAATTCACGATTGTGTATGGAAAAAAGATGGTTGAAGGCAAAGAAACAGACACCGATGAAATTATTGCCGCCGAGTTTATTAACCAGGGAGTTTCATATACAGCGGTCCGATATATAGATGAGTCCGGCATTACCAGCTATTACACGCCTGACGGACAATCCATGCAAAGGGCTTTTTTAAGCGCTCCGGTTGACTTTATAAAGATCAGCTCCCCTTTTGACCCGCATCGCAAACACCCAATACTTAACAGGATTCGCGCACACAAGGGCATCGATTACGCAGCAAGAACCGGAACACCTGTAAAAACAACCGGGGACGGAACCGTTACTTTCTGCGGTCGCAATGGTGCTTATGGGCAAGTCGTCATTATCGAACATAACGATCACTATGAAACACTTTACGCACACATGTCCGGCTTCATGAAAAATTTAACCGTCGGCGATCATGTCAAACAAGGCGATGTCATCGGCTATGTCGGTCAAACAGGCCTAGCTACCGGTCCGCACTTGCACTATGAATTCCATGTTGACGGCGTTTATCGCGACCCGGAAACAGTCAAAATACCGCATTCGATGCCTATCAGTAGCGAGTTACGAGCTGACTTTAAAGCTCAAACGCAAACATTCTTTGCCCAACTTAACCAGGTTAAAGCCAAAAGCCTATTTGCCAAAACCCCTTCAGCAATTACTCCCGGCATTGCTTTACCTGCCTCATCGATGCAACCATCTAATTTTGATTGATTAAAAATGCCCGAGTTTTATATTGGCCTCATGTCAGGAACCAGCCTGGACGGCATCGACGCAGCTCTTGTCGATTTTACAGCTGAAAAAGTCCAACTTATTGAATTCGAATACCTGCCCTTTTCCGCAGAAACCCAAAGCACTATTCAACGACTCAGCAAACCTGACGCGCTGATCTCGCTCAAAGAATACGGCGTTATGGATGCCCGCCTAGGCCATTTATTCGCAGATATTGTTAACACCTTACTTGCTAAAACCAATATTCCCGCGTCATCGGTTAAGGCCATCGGTAGCCATGGTCTAACCGTCTACCATGCTCCCGAAACCAGGTTCCCTTTTTCCCTGCAAATTGGCGATCCCAACGTCATTGCAGAACTGACCGGCATTACCACAGTCGCTGATTTCAGACGCCGGGACATTGCCGCTAAAGGCCAAGGCGCGCCACTGGTTCCTGCTTTTCATCAAGCCGTATTCCATCATCCGGATGAACATCGCAGCATCGTAAATATCGGCGGCATAGCCAATATTACCGTCCTGCCTAAACATCAGTTCGCCGAAATTATCGGTTTCGATACCGGCCCCGGCAACACCCTGATGGATTTATGGATCAAACTGCAACGAAATCAGTCGTATGATAAAAATGGCGCTTGGGCCAAAACCGGAAAAATCGTCCACAACTTAGTGGAGCTCTTAAAACAAGACCCTTATTTCAAGGCTCCCCCACCTAAAAGCACCGGTAAAGAATATTTTTCGCTTCCCTGGGTTTACCAATATTTCGACGCATTCAGCTATAAAGCCGAAGACATACAAGCCAGCTTGTGTTTTTTAACGGCGATAACGATTTGCGATGCAATCAGACAATACGCGCCGGATACTGAACGCGTATTGATTTGCGGCGGCGGCATTCATAACGATTACTTGCTGGAACTTATCCAACAGCAGCTTGAATGCCCTGTTGAGTCAACGGAGCTATACAGACTGCATCCCGATCATGTTGAAGCCATGGCTTTTGCGTGGCTGGCCAGACAAACATTAAATAATCTGCCCGGCAATCTTAAAGAAGTAACAGGAGCGACTCACTCCGTCATTCTTGGAGGGATTTACCCTGGAAACAAAAAGGGCGGCATCATGCCGCCCGAATAGAGGGAAACTTAGAAATCTACGCCGAAAAAGACGACCCGCAACCGCAAGTCGTCGTCGCGTTCGGATTACGAATAACAAACTGAGCACCGGACAAATCTTCTTTATAGTCGATTTCAGCGCCGGTTAAATATTGGATGCTCATCGCATCGATCAATACCGTAACACCGCCGTTTTCAACACAAGTATCATCTTCATTGACTTCTTCATCAAACGTGAAGCCGTATTGAAAGCCTGAACAACCGCCGCCGGTAACATAAACTCTCAACTTCAGCTTATCATTGCCTTCCTCAGCTATTAATTCACCCACTTTAGAAGCGGCACTGTCAGTAAAAATTATCGGATTGGACATATCTTTAGCACTATAAAAATGGAATTAAAATAAATTATGACTATACCTAGCTTTTTAGTCAAGAATTACGGATAGAGGGCAATTGTCTTTAACCCTAGCTCCTCTTTTAGCCCAAACATCAAGTTCATATTTTGCACAGCCTGACCCGCCGCGCCTTTAACCAGGTTATCAATCACCGACAACACCACGATAGTTTGACCGCCCTGCGGCTGATGAATCGAAATCTGGCAATTATTGCTACCCCGAACATTTCTGGTATCAGGATGCGACCCTTGCGGCAATACATCGACAAACGCCTCATCAGCGTACCTTTTTTCATACAAAGCCTGTACATCATCCAGACTGCCACCTGCCTGGCCATATAAAGTAGCGTGAATCCCGCGAATCATCGGCGTCAAATGCGGCACAAAAGTCAACCCGACCGATTTACCGGCTACCAATTCAAGCCCTTGACTAATTTCCGGCAAATGCCGATGACCGCCAACCGCATAAGCTTTAAAACTTTCCCCGGTTTCGCTCATTAACGTCGCCAACTCCGCTTTGCGCCCTGCCCCGCTAACGCCGGATTTAACATCGGCAATTAAATGATCAACATTGATCAGATCGTTTTCAAGCAACGGTAAAAAACCCAACTGCACAGCGGTTGGATAGCAGCCTGGACAAGCGATTAAATTGCTTTGTTTAATCGCCTCACGATTCAGTTCCGGCAAACCATAAACCGCTTCCGCGATTAAATCGGGACAGGCGTGCTCCATGCCATACCACTTGCTCCATTCTTTTGCATCCTTCAACCTGAAATCGGCGGAAAGATCGATGACTTTTACGCCACGCGCCAGCAACTGCTCCGCCATCAGCATCGCCGTACCGTTCGGCGTCGCAAAAAATACCACATCGCATTCGGCCAAAGTCTCGACTTCGGGCAAGCTAAATATTGCATTAATAGCGCCGCGCAAACTGGGATAAACAGCATCCACCCTGACACCTGCATCGGAACGTGAAGTGACAACCGACACCTCAACATCCGAATGCAACGCCAAAATCCGCAATAGTTCAACACCGGTATATCCGGTTCCGCCCACAATACCTGCACGAATCATTTGTTTTATCCTACTCACAACTTTGTTTATAAAAATAATCGGGGTATATGATAACCGCAACTTGAATTGTTGACGATGTTGTAACTATACCCTTCCTGAACAGATGCTTGCACTTGACGCCAGAATTTTAAAACAGGCAAAACGCATGACTACTCAGTCCTGAGAAACTTTTCGTGCCGCTAACTGTACAGGCGCATCTTCGCCAACGGCGATAGGTGCTCCTCCCGACCAAAGCACCGCATATTGTCCCAATCGCCGTTTGCGATCCAGCGTCTTTGTAACAGCTTGGCGCAGACAGTCGAGCATAGCTTGCGTTTCCTGACTTGGGGCTGGTGGCGTTTGAATACTCATGACTGAGCCTCTTGTTGCAAAAGTTGAAAGAATTCGTGATGAAATACCAGCCGCTGCTTGGCGTTTTGCTGAAATACCAGCTCAGATACTCTACCAAGGATTTTCCATTTTAACCGTCTGTTTAACGCAAACAATTTCATTGCTATCATCCAAGACATATACAAATGAATGAATCCTACGCCCAATAAAATCGTCGTGTCCCTCACCATAAGCACCTTTCTCACCGGCAATAATCCACACTGGAGCTAAATTCTCTCTATGTAATAAGTCGAGAAAAGCCGTCCTATCGATTAGAGCTGTACTTGGTCCGGCTTCGTGAATAGACGGGTCTTTGAATAGTGTTCGGCCTGTATGATCGGCGTAATATAAATTGCGACCATCCACCAACCGTAACCCGAGTTTTTCAATCAACCAAGGTGCAGGCAAATAAGCGCTGATGTGACCTTCAATCGAGCAGTCATAACCGCCTTTCTCAGCCTTGTACTCCCCAACCGTAGGCAACACCTTGTAGCGAAAACCATAATCCCGGTTAATTGTTGTCCAATCTTCTTCTATAGAATATGCCGGATACCAAGGATATTCGCCGATAAAAGCATGATAAAAATCACCCAGTTCTGGTAAGGCGCTTGGATCGATTAATGTATGTTCAGATACCGCTTTGACGAATCGATTACGGTATGGCTTCTTGACCACAATACACCAATTTCGGCACCATGAGTCGATATGCGATCCCGTATCATACGCTGTACTGTAATGCTTAAAGCCTTTCAGCACTAACCAACGCTGCTTGGTTTCGGGATCGGTCACATCCAGCAACGATGCACTATTCATCTGGTCGTTTTCATTTTGCAACCATAGCCGTTGTTCCTCGCGGTTCAAGTGCCGCAACTTCAACGTTTGCGGCGACCACCACACAGCAGGATGTTTAATCCAACCATCATCCTGAGTTTTATCAATCAGCAACGAGGGGTCGATATTTCTTTTCGAGATTTGCCAAGGGCCATCGTATTCACCGTTTTCATCGCTATAACCAGAATCATAAATTAAATTATCCGCCATCCGAGCCAACAACTCGTATAAAGCTAACCATTGGTATTTTTTGCCGATACGCTCTATATGCTTATTTGGCCTTCCTCTTCCAGTACCTATACGCCCATCAAAAACACAAAAAAGCTCAGCACTCCAACCTAACTCATGAGCGCGTTTAGTTACCCAACGTTGCGCCAAAAGCACATCAAATGTTTCCGGCTGCTTATCTGTGAATTGATTTAAAATCTCCATGATGCCGTGCCGCGAACCTGTCCAATATTCGTATTTATAATTGTCATCCAGCAGTGCAATAAATTTTTTCTCAAGCTCGTTAAATTTTTCTTCATTTTGTTTTTTGCGCTGCCAATAATCATCGCCACGACTTACAAATTTGAGTTTAACTTGGGGCGCTTGTGTGCTTTCAAAACTTTCCTCGCTGTCTTTAGAGGATTCTTGTTTTCTACTATCCATGCAGAAAGTAAGCATTTCCGTAAATGCACGAATCTGCTCTGATGTCCCATTATCAGCAAGCATTGAACAGAATATTTCAAAATTCCGGTGTGGAGTTAGCGCTTCATCCGAATAAAGAGATGTTGCAGTCCAATAACCTACTGCGGGTTTGATAATATATTTGGCAAAATCGCCGAGCCATTCGCTGCTGGCAGAACTTACAATATCGTCTTTAAAGGTATCGCCATATATCGCCAAATCCTCCTCGGACACATATTCAATCGGCCAGTTGCTTTGATAGGGCGGCCGGACTTGCTCCATTACTATACCCGTGGGTAATAGGCCGCAATGACGCGTATATTCAACGATGCCTCTGCCATAATCACGTAACAGCAAATGGACTGGAGGCTTACCATCGGCGAATAGCCACTGGTAAACGTTCATAGCCAGTTCGCCTAGACCTTCCTGAGTTTTAGCCTGTAATGCTGCGCCATAACATGCGGCCAATAATCGCTCCAAAACATAAAGATCATCGACTTGCTTAAACCGTTCGATCAATTGAACTGCCAGCGGTAAGCGTGTTGCCAATAATGCCGACAGCGATTTTGTTGCCCGATCACGAATGGTTCGATGAGAGCTTGAGAACAACCACGTTAAGAGTATTGCCGCTAATTCCGAGCGCACTGGGTCAATCTCATCAAAACCGGATTCCAATGCCCAAGAAAGCAGCACGTCAAGGGGAGAACCTTCCTCGGTATTAAGTTCCGCAATAGCTACAGACCATTTGGCATCACGTTCGGGCATGGATAAGGCTTTGAGCTTATTATCTATATAGCGGGCATTAAACTGGTTATCTGGTTCGGTGCTAACGGCGATCAGTGTTGTAAGCCAATGATCCGAGTAATCTGTCGATAAGCCAATAACCAACTGGCGTGTTTTTTCTGTAAAGCGATCTTGTCGGCGCAATAATAAACTTGTTAAAAATGCTCCTTCCAACATCCAGCCATAAGAAAACTTTTCTGGAAGCGATAAATCCAGTAGCTCAAAGTCTGTACTTTCCGGTAGCAGTACCGCCAGTGCTTCAATAATTCCGGCAAATCGAAAAATATCCTTACGCGCTAAAAAATCATGTAAGGGTGTATTGGGTTCCAGAGGTTGAAAAGCATAACCACCATCAATGTGCTGTTGCAGCAAATACCCTGCAAGTTGAAAATCACTGAAACGATCGAAAGTAAAACGTACTTGTTCATCTTGCTGGTGGTCGCTTGTGTAAACCGGCTCAACATTAATTATTCCCTCGTGTTCCAGTTCGCTCAACAAGCTTCGGTCTTGTTGCCCCATTGATGGAAATACTGATTCTAAGCAGCTGAGCGTTTCATGTAATGGAAGATATGAAGATTGATTAGTCAGCAGACATTCTGTCAGTTCATTTAATGCGCGTTCGATAATTTTCTGACGCTTATCCAGCCTCATCCGCGACTCGATCTTATCTGACAATGCCTTTAGATAAAAATCGAAATATTGAGTTAATCCTTGTACCCCGCGAGGAAAAGTATTAAGCCCTTGCCTATCTAAACTATCGCAACAGGTTTTAAGAAATAACGGGTTGTTAAACTCGGGTAACAAATTAGGAGCACTCGGTCTCACTATTTTCCGCTTTGCAAGATAAGCACGAGCAGCACGTCCACCATCATGCGCAAACCCATGATGCTCAAGACGTGGCAGGCTATCGTGCAAAATGGAATCGGGTTGTAATATAAAATCGAGGTAGGTGGTGCGACATGAAACAACAAGTGCGAGATGCGGATAACGTCTAATTTCCGTAATAAGTGGCGCAAGATATTCAGGCCAGAGTTCGATGCCATTCCGTTCATTCAATGCATCAATCATTAGCAGGGCGCGAACTCCGGCTGCTTGTCCGGCAGCATCCAATGCTCCGAGAAAGGTTGAAAAATCAATTTTTCGCAAATCCAATCGTTCGAGTATTTGTGTGCGCGGATCCTGCAGAAAGAATTGGCTGTTAATCAATAAAATAGCAGGACATCCAATTTTAAGTGCGTCAGCCGCAACATCAGCTAATAGATGCGATTTGCCGGAACCGGCTTCACCGTACACAAGTACGGCATGTTCATTCGATAGCCGCCAAGCATCGGCTTGAAGTTCGTGTTTTATATCATCCAGGGTTTGCTCTAGCTCAAATAATTTGTTTAGGGCATCTTTTTGAGAATCCTGTTCGGCTTTACTTTTTTCTTCTTGTTCATTTCTATGCCAAAAATACTCCATACATTTACGGGTATGTTCTTTTAATCGGCTGATTTGATAGCACCAATCGGTTAATGGATAAGGTTCAGCTAGAGAATAAGTCTGGCACAGCGAATTTATTAATTCTCTACCATTATCAAATACCGGTTCGTAATCGGCTGCAGGAATATCCGACCGTTGTAATGTAGTTTGAAGCGGATTAAAGCGCCTGATTAATCGGGTAAGCCAACCTTCTCGTTGTTCCTCAAGCCAGCTATCCCGGCTAATACCTCGAAAAGCCTGGCGTATAGGTAAAGACACATGAAATTGTGGAGTATAGCGAGCTCCTAGCACATCACATGCAGTTCTGAATTGTTGGGAAAACCAATCGCCTGAAAAATGAATTTCATCAAAGAAAAAATGCATCCGCCCTGAATAATGCGAATCATGACGGTAAAGGCGTTCTCGGATATTTGTGGCTTGCCATAACTCAATTTCCATAGCGCGCCCAACATCCAACTCGGCAAGACGAGCAATTTTCCAGTCCTCCCAGCGTTGCCTTTCCGTTTTGTTTCTTCCGGTTCGCCCATCTTTAAGGTCTATAGGCAAGCAGACGATGTAACGATTTAATTGAGGGTGTTTTTCAACGGCTGTCTGAAATGACTCGGTAAGTTGAGATATTTTTTTAGAATCGAAACAATCATGAAATTTTGCTTGCCAGCCGGTTTCTGTACCGTTTGCATGGCGTAGATAACATTCAACCCCGGCATCTGCCCCGTGTCCTTTGCGAAGAAACGAATCTCCAGGTAGGCGAGGTTCCAACGACGCGAGCTGACAACACAATTCTTCAAAAGCAAAGTATTGACTACCATTCAATGCACGTATTTTTAAAAGATCAGCAACATTCATTTCAAATTCACAACCAAGAGGCACAGCAGACTAAAATGGACCAAACAAGAGAGCCCGTAATTGCCAGCATCAAAACCAAAACTTATCTCGTTCATCCAGTAATTTCACCGGTCACTATAGCCGACTTGGTTTGAGCTTCTTTTAAAATCTCGTTTGATCACTATCATCCATTTACCCTTATAAAAATTAGCATCTCAATAACTGGAGCATATAATAACCCCACCCCGGATTATTGATGATGCTATTCCCATGCCGCTTCCTAAACAGATGATTGCCATTGAAATAGAAAATGGTGTTTTAAAACCGGTTCAACGCGCCGTCCCTACGCCATCGACCAATCAAGTGTTAATTAAAGTCGCTGCCGCCGGCGTCAATCGCCCCGATGTGATGCAGCGCCAAGGCCTGTATCCGCCCCCGCCCGGCGCATCCGATATTCCCGGTTTAGAAGTTGCCGGCACTATCGTTGGGTTGGGCGGCAACATCGGCCATTTACATGAAGGCGACAGGGTCTGCGCACTGGTGACAGGCGGAGGTTATGCCGAATATTGCCTTGCCTCGGTGGCGTTATGCTTACCCGTGCCGGAAAACCTGTCTTTTACTCAGGCCGCGGCATTGCCTGAGACTTTTTTCACTGTCTGGAGCAATGTTTTCGACCGCGCACAGTTACAGCCGGGAGAAACGCTGCTTGTGCATGGCGGCGCCAGCGGCATCGGCACGACGGCGATACAACTGGCCAAAGCCTTTAATGCTAAAATCATCGTCAGCGTAGGCTCGGAAGCCAAATGCGAGTTCTGCCTGCAACTGGGCGCCGATGCTGCAATCAACTACAAAGAGCAAGACTTTGTCGAAGAAATCAAGCGACTTACCGACAACAAAGGCGTCGATGTTATTCTTGACATGATCGGCGGCGACTATTTCCCGCGCAACCTGAAATGCCTGGACGATGACGCCCGGCTGGTGCAAATCGCCATCCAGAACGGCCCGAAAGCCGAAATAAACCTGTGGCCCGTCATGCTCAAACGGCTCACCATCACCGGCTCGACCTTGCGGGCCAGGGATGATACTTTTAAAGCGGCAATCGCAAGTAAATTACAGGAAAAAGTCTGGCCTTTATTAGCCTCAGGAACAATCAAACCGGTTATACATTCAACTTTTGCGCTGACCGACGCCGCCTTAGCCCATCAACTCATGGAAAGCAGCCGACACATCGGCAAAATCATCTTAACGGTATAAAAATATGACTTACACCACGCTCATTTCTACACAAACACTCGCCCAACAACGTAACAATGCCGATTGGGTTATCGTTGACTGCCGGTTTTCATTAGCGGATACCGAAGCCGGGGCCAAAGCCTACCGGCATGGACACATTCCCAACGCCCGCTATGCCCATTTGGACAAAGACTTGTCCTCGCAAATTACCGATTTTACCGGCCGCCATCCTTTGCCGAACTTCGCTTCACTGGCAAAAAAACTCGGCGATTGGGGCATAAGCAACAACAGCCAAGTCGTTGTTTACGACGATGCCGGCGGCGCATTTGCCGGCCGTTTATGGTGGCTATTGCGCTGCATGGGCCACGACAAAGTTGCGGTATTGGATGGCGGCATCAAGCACTGGCAAAAACAAGGACTTCCGGTCACCACAACTCTGCCCAAAGTTAAGCCCGCCACATTCAGGCCGTACCTGAACGAAACCGCATGGCTTAATGCCCTAGAAGTACAAAACGGCCTGGCCCAAAAAACCGTTTGCCTGATCGATGCCAGAACGCCAGAACGCTACCGCGGCGAACAAGAACCCATCGACCCGGTTGCAGGCCATATTCCTTACGCGTTAAACCGCGCCTTTCAATTAAACCTGGACAGCAACGGCTTGTTTTTACCGGCGGAACAATTGCGCGAACAATTCAACCGGCTGATCGGCTCTACCGCGCCCGAACAAGCCGTCCATTATTGCGGCTCCGGCGTCACCGCCTGCCACAACCTGCTAGCAATGGAACATGCCGGATTAACCGGTTCCAAGCTATATGCCGGATCGTGGAGCGAATGGATCAGGAATAAAAACCGGACAGTTGCGAAAAATTAAACGTCGATCCGGCCCAGTTTGCACTATCGTACGCCGGATAATCCGCCCAACATAACGGTGCCTGTTAAGCTTTGCAGGGCACGCACCGCGTATCCTGTATTAACCGAGAGACAATGATGAAAGCCGAACCCAAACAAACCAACAATGCCAACCATCCAGGGACTTTGGCGGCTGAATCCAGCAGGGAGAACCAATCCGCGCAACCGTCCCTGATAAGCGGGAGAATGCCAGCTCAACGAGCTTGTATATCCGACATCAATGACAGCCCGCGCATGTTGGCGCAACGACGGCGGATAGAAGGTTATCTCGGCATCGCTGCTCAGCAGCAACCCATTCAGCGTTTAGAAAAGCCGGATGACGAAAAAGAGGAAACTTTACAGCCCAAATTCGCTTCGGAACCTCCCGCTCAACTGGAGCGGCAAGCCTCGCCCAAACCCAACAACACCGGCCTGCCTGACAACCTTAAGAACGGCATCGAATCACTCTCAGGCATGTCGATGGACAACGTCAAGGTGCACTACAACTCGTCGCAGCCGGCGCAGATGAATGCGTTGGCCTATGCGCAGGGGACGGACATCCATATGGGGCCGGGGCAGGAGCAGCATCTGCCGCATGAGGCGTGGCATGTGGTGCAGCAGGCGCAAGGAAGGGTTAAGCCGACGATGCAGATGAAGGGGGCGGCGATTAATGACGATTCGGGGTTAGAGCGCGAGGCGGATGTGATGGGAACCGGAGCGATGCAGCTGCGGGACATGCGCACAGTTGCGGGTGCCAATGAGATGCCTGCGGACAGAGGCCGCTCGGACTTTACCCCAAATCAATCCTATCCTCCGACCTTCTTCCACTCGAACACGGCTGCATACCAGTATGCCGAGCAAACTCGCCGGAGGGATCTCCCGCGTTCCGCCGCCACCATGGGCGCATCTGCGAATCCCATCCAGGCCAAACTTGGTTTCGAATTCGAGACCGGCTGGCTGGTCGACCGTATCCCTTTTGATTACACCCACGACGACATCGAGCAGCCGCAGCCGCAGCCGCAGGCCCAACCCGTACCGTTCGAGAAGATGGCCGTCGTCACCAACAAGCATTTCGATGGCTTCAGGATTGAGGCCGACGAGGCCGAGGGCGGTCGATCGGAGATCGAGTTCGTCATTCGGCCGCCGCTCGAAGAGAGCCCCGAAGGACTCGCGGCGTTTCGCAACATCATGGACAGGATGATGGAGGTGGGCGAGGCTCTGATCGCTAACAAGGGCCGGCCTGCGCCCTGGCCGCTGTCCCACGTTACCGGTGATTCCTTCGACGAATTCGTCGTCGTCACCCCCCGCGACGATCAGCTGAAAGCGGGCATCCAGCCGACCATGGGCCTGAAGCTCGAGGTCGTCCCCAAATTCCTGGTCAACAGTGAACAGCATTCCGAACACCCAAAATTCAACGGATTCCTCAACCTCGTGCGCAGCTATATCGTCACGGGCAGCCAGAACGAGGACGGCGACGAACGTCCCCTAGCTTATCCCAAAATGATCGCCGAGCCGCTCTTGGCCCGTACCAACTTCAGGGGGCTGCTGGAGCTCGCCGAACCCGAGGCCCTCCAGGGCTTTGGCGATGCGGATAAGTTCGTCGACGGCGTGCTGGCGCTTCTGGATATGGTTGCCTACAAGGCCAAGCCCTTGATCGACCGCGGCGTGATCCAGGGCGATCAGGATGTCTACAGTGCCAAACATCTGCAAAAGCGTCTGGAACAGATGAATCTGGAGCCGGCGCAACGCGCCGCTCAAATCAGCGAAACAGCCAAGAATCAGGCTTGGCAACGGATCCAGACGATCATGGCCCGGGAGACCGGACTCTTCTACTGGAAGAGCACCAAGGACAGCGACCAGGAGGAGGCAAGACAGGCGTTCTTTCGCCTGGCCGAGGCGCACGCGCCCAATGCAATGCAGTTGGCGGGGATCGAGAACGAGATCGAGCGCTTGGGCCGAGAAATGGCCGCCATGGTCCACAAGCCCGCGCTCACGGTTGAAAGTTGGCTCAGAAGCATTTGGAACGGCTCCGACGCGCTCGCCCAGATAAAGGACGCCGAAAGCATGGGCCAGTTCGGTAAGCGCACCGAAGCCGTTGGTCCCGATGGCGTACAGGGCGGCATATTCGAGTTCCGCGGAATGCAGAATCGCAAAGAGCCCTGCGCCGACTGGGCCAAAGTTACCGTCCCCTTCTTCCAGCGAATTCTCGAACTGCATGATCACAAATAGGCGTGCCGCCACGACGAATCAATGGGGGCCAATGAAACAACCCGACACCGATACCCTATACCTGCTGGAACAACGCCAATCCTTCTGCCAATCGCTGCTGTGGAACATCCAGCGCCACTATTTCGCCGAACGAGGCGCGGAGGCGTGGCGGCTGGGCGAGGTGCCGCATTACGTAACCAGCACCCCGGTCATTGCCGATGCCTACGCGGAAATCGTGTTCGCTTTTTGGCGCGACCGGCAGGCGCTGTTCCTCGGCGAGGAGACTTTGCACATCTGCAAACTGGCCGCGGGGTCGGGCCGGTTCGGCTTTTATTTCCTGAAACGGCTGTTGCATCTGCGCGAGCGGCATGATGTGCCGCCCTGCTCTTTCAAGTATGTGCTGACCGGTTTCACGCAAAGCAACCTGGACGCCTAGCGGGCGCATCCGTGCTTTCGTTTTCGACAGTAAGTACCTTAGGAATGTATACGAAATAACTTGGGCAAGTTGCCAATAGCCGGAGTGCAGGCTTTGCCTGCTTTGCAAGCAGAGCTTGCACTCCAAAATACCCGAAAACTTTAGCTCGATTACTTAGCTTGCTGGACACGACGCTGTTCGACGTGAACCATTCCGCAGAGCTGGCTTTACAAATAAGCGGTGAGTGCCTGACTGCCGGGACACTGAGCCACGGATAGACGCGGATATTCACGAATGAATAACGGGGTATGTCAATTCCTTGCGGCTTAATTATCAGCGTTTATCCGTGTAAATCTGCGGCTATTTTTTATGCATCGCATTCTCTCGTCGAATGCGAATATAAGCCGGCTTATTTTTTCAAACTGCCGCGCAAGAACAAACCAACAGCCTGCCGCACCCAAACATCGATTTCCGCTTCATCGGGTGTCGGCTCCAAGCCGAGCTGTAATTTCAGTACCCGTTCGCCACGTACTGCGCTCAAGAATTGTTCGGCGAGAAAATGAGGATCCGTTTCAACAAAATAGCCGGCTTGCTGCTGCCTCGCAAAAAACTGGGCAAGATGCGCCAAGGTGCGTTGCGGTCCTTGTTCATAAAATTGAGTAGCCAAATCGGGAAAACGCGGAGACTCGCCGATCAGTATGGCGCGGATACGCACCACGTCCGGCCGCGTAATGCGGTGCAAAAACTGTTTGGCAAATGAAATTAGCGCTTCTTCCGGCTGACGCCCCAAGCCCTGCTCCAGCGACAGGTCACTGACGAACTGGTCGCTGCAACGCCTGATCAAAGCCCCGAATAATCCGGCCTTACCGCCAAACTGACTATAAATGGTGCGCATCGACACCCGCGCATCCTTTGCTATGGTTTCTAAACTGAGATTGCCGTAGCCGTATTCAAGAAAAAGGCTGAGGGCTGTATCCAGTATCCGGTCGCGGCTTAAAAGCTCCTCGCCTTTACGAGGTCGCCCGCATTTAATCATGGTGTAGTGCTCACGGAATTCATTAACTCAAGCTGGAATCATACCTTAAATTAAATGATAATATGCCTTACCGTTTTTCTATTTAAAAAAGCAGAGTGTAAAAAGAATGCAAAAAGAAGCACATATATCGGCTGCCATTCACTGTTTAGACCTATCGAAACAATCAATATTTCACTCGACCAGGTATCAAAAAGCTTTTTCGAATAGACAATCATTAGTGCCGCACACACGAAACGGCCTGTTAGCCACCATCACCTTGATAGCCGTCGTAGGCTGCGGAAATCATGACAATTCGGGCCCTAAGCCGGGACAAGGCCAAGCCCCGAATGTCAAAATCGCACAACCCCTATCGCAACAAGTCACTGAATGGGATGAATATACCGGCCGTATTGAGGCCGTCAATTCGGTAGACATTCGCGCCAGAGTGAGCGGCTATCTGGAGAAAGTGAATTTCAAGGCAGGCGACAAGGTACATAAAGGCGATTTGTTATTCCTGATCGACCCGAAACCTTTCATCGCTCAACTGAACTACGCCGAAGCCGAACTGGAGCGCGCCAAATCCCGGCACGAGCTGGCAAAAAACGATTTATCCCGAGCCGAGCGTTTGTTTCGCGCCAAAGCAATCTCCGAAGAAGAGCACGATGCCCGCAGCAAGGGACTTCGGGAAACAGTGGCGGCAGTTGAGTCGGCACAAGCCAATGTTTACACGGCACGGCTGAATCTGGAATTTACCAAAGTCCACGCCCCGATAGACGGCCGGGTCGGCCGCGAGTTAATCACTGCCGGCAACTTGGTCAACGGTGGCGGCGGCGATGCAACCTTATTGACCTTTATCGTTTCCACCGATCCTGTTTATGTTTATGTCGATGCGGACGAACGCTCTGTGCTGAAATACCGCCGTCAGGCTCAAAAACAAGGCCGCGGCAATCTGGGCGATGAAAAAACGCCGGTAGAGCTGGCTGTAGCCGATGAGACTGACTTTCCTCACCAAGGCCATCTCGACTATATCTCGCCGCGTGAAGATGCGGCCACCGGCACCCTGACCTTGCGCGGCGTATTCGCCAATCCGGACCAGCTGTTAAGTCCCGGCTTTTTTGCCCGGATGCGGGTTCGCGGCAGCGCTCCGTATCCGGCCATCCTGGTTCCCGACCGGGCCATCGGCACCGATCAGGCGCAGCGGTTCGTATGGGTGGTCAATCAACAAAACCAGGTGGAATATCGCAAAGTGGAACTCGGCGCTCATATCGGCCAATCCCGTGTGATCACTCAAGGATTGAAGTCCGGCGAATGGACGGTTATCGAGGGTATGCAAAAGCTCAAACCGGGGCTGACGGTGAATCCCGAGCGTATCCCGCTCGCCGGACTCGATAGCGGGAAATAGGCCATGAATCGATTCACACATTTTTTCATCGACCGGCCGATTTTCGCCACGGTATTGTCCATCGTCATCGTCCTGGTCGGAAGCCTTGCCCTAATCGGCCTGCCTATTGCCCAATATCCCGAGATTGCCCCGCCCACCGTGGTCGTCAGTACCGTCTATCCCGGCGCCAACGCCCAGGTGGTGGCGGAAACGGTGGCGACGCCTATCGAGCAGGAAGTCAACGGCGTCGAGGATATGTTGTATATGTCCTCCCAGTCGACCAATAGCGGCAACATGGCGCTGACCATTACCTTCAAGCCGGGCACCAACCTGGACAAGGCCCAGGTACAGGTGCAAAACCGGGTGACGCTAGCCGAGCCCAGACTGCCGCAGGAAGTCCGCCAGCAAGGCCTCAACGTCAAAAAACGCAGCCCGGACTTGAGCCTGGTGGTCAACCTGACCTCCCCGGACAAACGCTATGACAGCGTTTATTTGAGCAACTACGCGCTGCTGCAAGTCAAGGATACTCTGGCGCGACTGCCCGGCGTCGGCGATGTCCTGATTTTCGGCGCCCGCGACTATAGTATGCGCCTGTGGCTGAACCCGGAGAAAATTGCCGCCCGCAACCTGACCGCTGGCGATGTGGTCAACGCTATCCGCGAACAAAACGTTCAAGTCGCCGCGGGCGTGGTCGGCCAACAACCGGCCAAAGAACATGCCGACTTTCAGTATACCGTCACCACGACGGGACGGCTGATGGAAGCCGATCAGTTCGCCGACATTGTTATTAAACAGGGCGGCGATGGTCAGGTGACTTATCTCAAGGACGTGGCGCGCATCGAACTGGGCGCCAAGGATTATAACTCGGGCCTGCTGCTGGACGGCGAACCCAGCGTCGGCCTTGCCGTGTTCCAGTTGCCCGGCTCCAACGCGCTGGAAACCAGAAAAGCGGTGATGGACACGATGGAGAAGCTTAAGCCGCGCTTTCCTGAAGGTCTGGATTATCTGCTGGTTTACGACACTATCGTGTTTGTGCAGCAGTCCATCGACGCGGTGGTAAAAACCCTGCTCGAGGCCATCCTGCTAGTCGTGCTGGTGGTGGTGATCTTTTTGCAGAATTGGCGCGCCACCGTGATCCCGCTGCTTGCGGTACCGGTGTCCTTGATCGGCACCTTCGCGGTAATGGCGGCGTTGGGCTTGTCGCTTAACACCTTATCGTTATTCGGCCTGGTGCTGGCTATCGGTATTGTTGTCGATGACGCGATCGTGGTGGTGGAAAACGTGGAACGCCACATCGCCTTGGGTTTGTCGGCCAAGGAAGCCACCCGGAAAGCGATGGGCGAAGTCGTAGGCCCCATCATTGCCACGGCGCTGGTTCTGGTCGCCGTGTTCGTACCGACCGCTTTCATCACCGGTGTCTCGGGCGCTTTTTACAAGCAATTCGCGTTGACCATCGCGGTGTCCACGGTCATATCGGCATTCAATTCGCTAACCCTGAGTCCGGCGTTGTGCGCGCTGCTGCTGGATCGGGCGCACGGCGACAAGGACTGGTTCACCCGGCTGTTCGACCGCCTGTTCGGCTGGTTTTTCACCGGCTTCAACCGCTTCTTCGATGCGTTCAGTGATGGCTACTCCCGGCTGGTCGGCAGGCTGATCCGCATGACAGTCGTTGTGCTGGTGCTTTATGCTGGGCTTAACGGACTCAATTTCCTGGCTTTTGAAAAAGTGCCGACCGGCTTCATTCCTTCGCAAGACCAAGGCTACCTGATCCTGTATGCGCAACTGCCCGACGCGGCCTCGCTGGCCCGTACCCAGGAAGTGGTTCGGCAAGCTAACCGTATTGTCATGAAAACGGAAGGCGTCAAGCATCTGATTGCCTATGCCGGCTATTCGTTTTTGGCCGGCTCCAACCAATCCAATGTCGCGACGATGTTCGCCAGATTGGAACCTTTCGAGCAACGCGCCGGTCATCCGGAACTTCACGCCGATGCGATAGTCAAAAAGCTCGCGCAGAATCTTTCTCAAATCGAAGGCGCTTATATTGCCGCATTTCCGCCGCCTCCGATTCGCGGCATGAGCGTGGTGGGCGGTTTTAAACTGCAAATTCAGGATCGTTCCAATGCCGGTATTGACGCGCTACAAAGCGTTACCAACGAGATGATCGCCAAAGGCAATAAACAACCCGGACTGGCCGGGCTGTTTACCACGTTCCGGGCCGGAGTGCCGCAGCTTTTCCTGGATGTGGATCGCACACGGGCCAAATCGATGGATGTACCTTTAAAGGGCGTTTTCGATACCTTGCAGATTTATTTGGGTTCTCTTTACGTTAATGATTTCAACAGCTTCGGCAGAACTTACCAGGTAGTGGCGCAAGCCGACTCGGAGTTTCGCATGAATCCGTCCGACATCGCCGAACTGAAAACACGTAATGTTCAAGGCGGCATGGTGCCGCTCGGGTCGCTGATGTCGGTTAAGGAAATCACCGGACCGGACAGGATTACCCACTACAACATGTACCCGGCGGCGGAAATTAACGGCAGTACTTTGCCCGGAATCAGTTCCGGCCAAGCGATTAGCATGATGAGCAATCTGCTGAATGCGGAACTGCCACCGGGGTTCGACTTTGAATGGACCGAGCTCAGCCTGCAACAGATATTAGCCGGAAATGTCGCGCTGCTGGTTTTTCCGCTAAGCGTGATCTTCGTATTTTTGGCTCTGGCAGCCCAGTACGAAAGCTGGTCGTTACCGTTTGCCGTGATCCTGATCGTACCGATGTGTATTCTGTCTTCGTTGGCCGGCGTATGGCTGAGCGGCATGGACAACAACATCTTCACTCAGATCGGCTTCATCGTCCTGGTGGGCTTGGCCAGTAAAAACGCCATTCTTATCGTGGAGTTCGCAAAACGGCGTCAAGAAGGCGGCCTTAGCCGTTTCGATTCGGCGGTGGAAGCGGCCCGGATCAGGCTGCGGCCGATTTTGATGACTTCATTCGCTTTTATTATGGGCGTGTTTCCGTTGGTGGTTGCCCAAGGCGCGGGAGCGGAATCGCGGCGCTTGCTGGGTACCGCAGTGTTTAGCGGCATGCTGGGGGTAACGTTTTTCGGCTTGTTGTTAACGCCGGTATTCTACGTAGTCGCCCAGGCCTTGGCGCAACGCTGGCAAGCTTCCCGGCACAAGCCGCCGCATGACGCTGCCGGCCACGATTTATGAACGGACATTGCAACGGGAGTGCAGGCTTCGCCTGCAAGTACAAGCAAAGCTTGCACTCCTGCCTGCCGTCAATAGCATCCCTATTTAACAGTGATATACCCTATGAAAAAGATGCACTTCGCAGAACTTCGGAATACTTCATTCGTCATGCTTGATCGTCGCCGGACTTTCGGTTTAGCCTGTCTCTGCGCTACGCTGCTGACCGCCTGTGCGGTGGGTCCCGATTATGAGACGCCGGCAACCGATGCCGGCCGAGCTTTCGCCAACGCCGCCCAGCCCGAATTCTCCGAGAAAAATGTCGAAGCGGCCTGGTGGAAGCTGTTTGAAGACAAGGACCTGACCGAGCTTGTCGAGCAAACGGTACGGCACAACCGCAATCTCCAGGCCGCCCGCGCTAATCTTCTTGAAGCACGGGCGCTGTATCTGGATGCCGGGTTAAATCTGGCGCCCACGGTGACCTCTCACGCCAATTATACTGAGCAAAAACGCAGTGTCGGCGCTATGAACAACTCGAATTACGCGCCGCGCGAACTGAAACTCTATAGCGCGGGTTTCGATGCTTTTTGGGAAATCGACTTCTTCGGCCGTGTTCGCCGCAATGTGGAAGCGAGCAGCGATGAAGTCGATGCGCAGGAAGCGACGCTTCGGGATCTCGGCGTTAGCCTGATCGCCGAAGTAGCCAGAAACTATTTCGAGTTGCGCGGCCTGCAACAGCAGTTGGCGGTGGCGAAAAAGAACGCTGAAAACCAGACTGAAACGCTGGACATCACGCGCGTCAGGCTCGAAAGCGGCCGCGGAACCGAACTCGATACGTCGAGAGCAAAGGCTCAACTTGATTCCACCTTGGCCACCATCCCGCCTTTGGATAACGGCATTCATCAGGCCATGCATCGACTCAGCGTACTCACCGGGCAGCTTCCCGGCGCTCTGACAGAGAAGCTGTCGCGGCCCGCGCCGCTACCTAAAATCCCCAAGACCATCAATATCGGCCGGCCTGCGGAACTGTTACGCCGCCGTCCCGACATCCGCGTCGCCGAACGGGCGCTGGCAGCGGCTACCGCGCGTATCGGCGTCGCCACCGCCGACCTTTTCCCCAAGGTCACTTTTGTCGGTACTATTTCCCTAGAAGCCAGCACGCTGTCGGGCATCGGCGGTGCAGGCTCGGATGCTTATTCAGTCGGCCCAAAAATCACTTGGGCTGCTTTTGATTTGGGCCGTGTCTATGCCCGTATCAAAGCCGCCGATGCCCGCGCCGAAGCCAGTCTGGCCCAATACGAACAGACCGTGCTGAATGCGCTGGAAGAAACGGAAAACGCGCTGGTCAATTACAACCGGGAGCGGAAAAGAAGAGAGCTGCTAGCCTCGGCCGCCCAAGCCAGTGTAAGAGCTGATGAACTGGCGCACGTGCGCTTTACCGAAGGCGTGACCGATTTTCTGACGGTACTGGACACCGAATTGCGCCTGTTGCAAGACCAGGATCGTCTGGCCCAGAGCGAAACCGCGACAGCGACAGCGCTGGCAGCACTTTACAAAGCATTGGGCGGCGGCTGGAATTCGGACATTGCTTCGACTGAAACAATTCAGCCACAGATTGGTGCAGATACACACTGATTGATAGTGCTAAACATGTAATGCTAAGCCCAATGTAACTGCGCTCAGCAGCTAAAAATGGAACGCAGATGACGCAGATGATTATGATAAATACTGATAAAAAGCTTAAAACGGCAATAAATGGATTTTTTTCAGGATAATTCACAAAAAAATCTTATTCAATCATAATTATCCGTGTTTATCAGCCTAATCCGCGTCATCCGTGTTCTATTAATCGTCGTCAGTATGTTCGCCGAGTAGTTACAATTAATTATGCATGTTCCTAAATAGTTGCTAAATCGAACTACTCAAAACCGCCCCTCAAACCATCATCCGGATAAGGCTCCCGGTAAAAATATCAGCGTCGTAAACAATGCTCCGAGTACAATATGTAAAAAACTTTATTGTTGAGGAACATTTATGCAGACATATCTACCCGTCATCCAAACTACGCTTGCCGAATGGTATCTTTTTACCCTGAATAATGCGTTGTACGCTGCGGCCTTAGCGACGGCGGTCTGGCTGCTGACCGCAATTCTCTACAGCATCAGGATTGCCTCGATAAAAAGAGGCAAAGTTGCCGGTGAAAAAGCCGCAGCTAAAACCATCGGCGAGGCGCAACAAGAGCTACAGCTCAGCAAAGAAGAATTGGCCTCGACTGTTGAACAAATGGAAAAAGCCCAATCCGCCGCTCAAGATGAAAAACAACGGGCTTTAGCGCTTGAACAGCTGATTTACCAACGCAACCAGCAAGTTGCCGGAACCGTGCAAACATTGGCGACCAGTTTCGATCTTGGCGAACGGCCGCTACTGGCAAGCGAAGATGTCAAGGCAGACCCGTTATGGCAGCAACATGACAAAGTCATCATGCAACTGATTGAACGCCTGCGCACCGAGCAGCAAGCAAAAGCCGAGTTACAGCAAAGCTGTCAGGCAGCAACGGTAAAATTGGCCGAAAAAGAATCGCTGCTTAATGCGCTGCAATCGACATTAAACAATCACACCAACCAGCTTTCCAAACTGGAACAGGCGCTTGAAGAACAAAAATCGATGCTGCAACAGCAAAACGATAGCCAACAGGTCTTATCCGACACCTTGAAAAACTTCCAGCCTGTTGTGCCGCAACCCGTGGAACCCAAAGCGGAAACCTTCCCCGCTGTTAATAACTGGCAACAACCGATACAAATAATAGAAAACCCGCCCGTTGAAGAAACCCTGATTGTCCAACCTGAGCCTAGTAAACCGGTCGAACAAATTAATGCCGCGCCGGAAGTTGCGCTTACCCTCCCTGTTGAAGAAACACCGGCAATGGAATCGGTAAGGGCTATCGAAGAGCTGGAGCCTTTGGACCTGGTACTGGACGAAAACCTGCAACCGGTAGCTAGAAAACCCGCCGATACGGAACAGAAAGCAACAGCTCCCGCTAAAGGATCATTTGGCTCAATTAAAGGGCTGTTTGGTAAAAAGCCGCAGTCTGCGCCGGACGTAGAACCTCAACCGGCAGTGAAAGAAGCGCCATCCGTATCGCCGGAACCGGAGCAGCAGCCGGTTACTGCCGCTAAAGGATCGGTTGGAAAAATCAAAAACCTGTTCGGTAAAAAACAACAGCCGGTTAAAACAGAACCGCAGTGGACAGACACACAAGCGGATGAAACGGCACCGTCAAGCGAAGATCAAGCCAGTACAGAAGATCAACAGCCTGATGACGAGAAAGCGCCGGGGAAACTGAAAGGCTTTTACAGTAAGTTCAGGTCGAAAGATAAATGATCTTGCGGGCACTTCCTACTTGTAGAACCTGAAATAACTTGTTTTTACACCATGAAGCGCATGAAGGATTGAAGTCTTCGTGCTCTTCATGGTAATGGCTTAAATAATTTATAAACGCTTCTAAATCAACAATATTGTCCCGCGCACCAAGCTGACGACCACGCCCACTGAAAATTGTAGCCGCCCAGCCACCCGGTCACATCCAGCACCTCACCGATAAAATAAAGTCCCGGCACCTGCTTGCTTTCCATGGTCTTGGAAGAAACCGCATCACAATCAACGCCGCCGGAAGTCACTTCAGCAGTGCGGTAGCCTTCGGTGCCATTGGGTTTGATCGTCCAGCTGTTAATCCTGTCTGCAACCTGCTGTATCTGTTTATCCGACAAATCCTGTAGTGACCTTTCCAGCAAATCCTCAGATAGAAAAACGCCGACCAGTCGTTTGGGCAAATAGCTTTCCAAAATCGTTTTTAACTTGTTTTTGAGCTTTTGCTGACGCTTCGATTTTAGTTCCAGCTCCAGATCCACCTGCGGCAGCAAGTTAATTTCGATCTCTTCCCCGGCGCGCCAGTAAGATGAAATCTGCAAAATCGCCGGCCCGCTTAGGCCGCGATGGGTAAACAATACATTTTCGCTGAAACTTTGGCGTTTATTGCTGACGATGCAAGGCACGGCAATGCCCGATAATGCCGAGAACTTTTCTTTATCTTCCGGCTGCAAAGTAAACGGAACCAGCCCGGCACCGGTAGGCAATACATTAATGCCGAATTGCTCGGCAATCTTGTAACCTAAAGGCGTCGCGCCCATTTTGGGTATCGATAGGCCGCCTGTCGCAACCACTAATGCTAGGCAAGTAAAATTGCCGCTGCCGGTTTTAACATGGAAACGGCCGGCCTGCCGGTCAACCGAATCGATGCGGGTGTTCAGCAGCACAACCGCCCCGGCCTTGCCGCATTCCGCCAACAACATATCCAGAATATCCTTGGCGCTTTCATCGCAAAATAGCTGGCCGTGATCGCGTTCATGAAAAGGAATTTGGTAGCGCCCGATTAACGCCAGAAAATCCCACTGGGTATAACGGCTCAGCGCCGACTTGCAGAAATGCGGGTTATGCGAAATATAGTTATTCGCTTCGATAGAATAGTTGGTGAAATTGCAGCGGCCGCCGCCGGACATCAGGATTTTTTTCCCGGCCTTGTTGGCGTGATCCAGAACCAGCACTTTACGGCCGCGCTTGCCGGCTTCGATTGCGCACATCAGGCCCGATGCGCCTGCGCCGATAATAATGACGTCTGTGTCAGACATGGACTTCCTTCAAAAATATTGTTATCGGCGACATGAAAAACACCATCACAGCATCTTACCCTCCCGCTACCTGCGGATTCATCGTGCTATCCAGTAACATTTGATAGGCTTCAGGCGAAATACTCAACATCCCCCGAAAAGGATTATCCATCGCGGCAATAAAAAACAGCATCAAGCCGACAAACAGCGAGAGAATACCGGACAAAGCCAGATGAATCGAGACCCTATCGATGACAAACATCCAGATCAGGGCCAGGTTCAACGCCGCACCGATCACTACCACATACCAGAGTTCCTCAGGCAATGCGGCCCCCACGCTTTGCTTTCCCGCCACCCGCGCCTCAATGAAAACGTTGAATTGCCGTACCGCCTCTGCATGCACAATTTCTTCATTCTTGGTCTTTGGCTCAAACCCGAACAAGTCTTGCTGAAAATGCGTGATGAGCATCGAGCCGCCCATGGGCACGATCCCGTGTTGTTGGGCAGGCCAAGCCTCATCGATCACGTAATGGACATAGCCGCGTAGATGGTTCCGGTAGTTGCTCCGAGCCGGTTCCGGATAGCTGGAAACATCCCGGTATAACGCGGCAATACTTGTGACTTCTTTTGCCATTTTACCGTCTACGTCACTGTAGTTTTCGTATGTGGCGACTGCAATCAAGCCCAGCATCAGGCCATAAAAAACACCATATGCGGAAAGAAAGTAGCTGACAAACTCGTTTTCTTCCACCCCAGGTCCAAGCCACTTTCGTATCCACGGCCTTGTTATCAAAAGGCCAAGCCAAGTGTAGCCGATGCAAACCCCGCACATCAGCACGGCCAAGAGTCCGTTCGGAATATCGTATATCCAGTAAAACATAGTTATTATCCTAAATAATCAAGTAGATATGGTCAGGCGGTATGTTTGCCTTTCACACAACCCGGCAAATCAACAGGCTTTGAACTGCCGACATTTTGTGCAACCCATATTTTTATTACGAAACAGAACGTTAATTGATAATCACTGGAGATAAATCAATATAACCTATTGATTGCATGTAAAGACTCGCGGGGATACCCTATCTCTAGCCCCTATTTTTTGCTTTATCATACACGCTGTTATTTTCTCTTTTGCCGACGGCGATAACGAAAACAACGATTTCTTGGTTATCCACTTCGTAGACTAACCGGTAGCCTGCTGAGCGTAGCTTGATTTTATAAGCGCAATCGAAACCGCGCAATTTGTTGGCAGGAACACATGGATTTTCTAAGCATTTCTTCAACTTACTTTTAAACTGGGATTTAATACTATTGTCCAAATTATCCCATTCCTTTTTTGCGCTGGGCAGGAATTTTAATTTATAAGTCATCCAGCGCAACTTCAATAGCGTATGCTTTTTCCGGTTGTCTTTCTTTTACTATCTTGCCTAACTCATAATCCTCTAATCTTTCCATGAGCCGCTCATATTCCTCAGCAGGAACAAGATAAGCCGTGGGATGATTGTGGTTTAAAATAGCGACGACCTCGCCATTAGCTTGATTTAACAAAGCGGTAGGATTTTTCTTTAATTCGGAAATACTTGCAGAAAATGAAGCTAATATCGGTTGCATAGCGCCTCCATAAAAAATACTAAAATTGGCGCCTATTTTAGCTCTTTATTCGACGTATGCAATTTTCTCATTTTTGCCGCGCTACCCCTTCGCAGCCCCATCCAGCCATCGCTTCATAAGCACATACCCGGCCAAAGAACCCCATAACAACATATAAATACTGTGCAGCATGACTTCAAAGCTGAAGCTATTAATATTCCTGGTGTAATCCCAGATGTCATCACCCAAGCTCAACGCCAATACCAGACAAAGCGCAAACTTGAGCTTGATTTTATGCGCATAAAAAACCCCGATGCCGAGCACCAAAAAACCGGTAAAAAACCTGAGTCCGCTATGAATTAACATTTCCGGATCAAAGGTATTCAATTTAAACGCCGAATCGACAAAATACAGCAGGACAATGCCTGCGATGATGACACTACTGACTAACTTCATGGCCGCCTTCTTTAAATGCTACGCTTCATTAATGAGTTTTAATCCCGGCGGCAACGCTTCGCCAAAAATCTGTTTTTCTTCTTTTTCATCCAGCTCTTTGATCTGCTCGACCATGTCGACCCAAGATGACGGCGCTTTACTCAGCTTTAGTTTTTCGATGATTTGTAAGCGCATAGCGTCATCAATATCCCGCGCCCGATCACCGCTCATTCGGGCAATCAGCGTCGCGGCAAAACCTGCCTGCGGGGTTTTCTTCCAATCTGCCGCCAACATCTGCTCCAGCCATAAACTAACGACGTCGGCAGGAATCACGTTATGGCTGCTGCCGTGAAACGGCACTCTTGCCCCGATACGTCCGACCGCCCACCAGGTTTGGCTGGGTTCGCCGGCTTTTTCCAGGCGTAAGAGCAGCCACTCGCCCAATTGTATTTTCTTGGCGACCGGCAGGCGCTCCAGCACTGCGGCCAGCCGCACCATATCGTCGTAACCGCGGTTCTTGATCTGCTTGATAACGCCGGGCTGTCTTGCCGCTGCCGGGTTCAGGAATTTTGCAATATCGACAAAAATCTTTTCTTGCGCCGCCACGTCCAAGCCGCCTGAGATCCGGCGCCACAAGGTCCACCATTCGGTCCAATTTTGGGTTTCGTTAACAAACTGGATGCCTTGCCCATAGTTTTTCCATAATTGCTCGACGCGCCAATCGTCCAGCGGGTAACCGAAACCGGGGCGCAAGCAAAACCCGGTTAGACTCAGCCAAACGCGTTCGTGATTTTCGGAGCGGCGCTGGTATTTGGCTCCGTCCAACAAAACCCCGAACATGGCTCTTAGCAATGGCGTATTCCATTCGGTACGAGCAATGCCGGTCAATTTTTCCAGATCGGCACGCAGGTTTTTTACCGCTTTGGGGTCAACCTGTTTGGATTTGGCGCCGAAAATAGTCTGTATCTGTTCGGCAATCCGGTCAAAATTAGCCGGCAATGCCGCATCCGTCGGCAAAGCGGCTGTTTTTTTCCTGATTTGAAACTCAACATCCCAGCGCCGGCTGTTGTCTTCAACGGAAATGCATTGAATTTTAAGCGTACCGACTTCGGTTTGGGTAACCGCCAACTCGACAACGACCTCCGCATTCGGCTTGAGATCATCGCCTTCAAACGCTACGGCCAGCGGCGGCAAAGAATGAAACAAGTCGGTAATGTCGGCCAAATCGCCCGGTTTGAAGTCGCCGTCACCGGATAATGAAACCAAATGGAAACGCACCGGCACGCCTAAACGCAAGGCAAAACGCCGGTCTTTAAGGATGACTTCGTCGCCTTCTTCGCTGCCTTTGGGCAGAATGCAGATGCCTGTCCTGAGTAGAGTCGAAGAGCCTTGCTGTTTGTCGGAATCGTCGGTATCGATTAACAGGAAATAACTGCGCGCCGAACCGCCTCCAATCTTCAGCTTTTTATCTTTCCTCGCAATCGCATAGCTGACTGCTCCGAAAGCGACCGACAACTCGGGATGCTTGTTTTCCAATAATACCGGCGGACTGGCGCGCCATGACTGGATTAAATCGACAAGACGCTGGGTAATCGGCTGACTGCGAAATACGCCGCCGTTCAGCAACAATGCATCGGGTACGGCCCCTTTCCCGTGCAAGGCTTCGCCGGATGCGGCGCTGTGCAACTTCAAAAACGCCGCGATATGTTTGCTAACCGCTGGTTCGGCGGCATAGGGCAAACCGAACTCAACCACGCCGCTACGTTTTCTATCGGGCAGCTCATCAAGTCCTGATAACGGAAAAAAACCGTCCAGTGCAATGTCCCTGACTTCATCTTTGCTCAACGCAACAGAGCGGGAACTGCCGATCAGCTTGGAACCGCCGCCGAGTAAGGTGACGTTGATTTGTTCCGGCGCGTCGTCTGCCAACAATCGCTCTTTAGCAATCCGGCATTGTTCGATCAGTTGGGACAAGTCTGCCGCCGACAGGCGTTTTTCGCCATTGCCCAAGCGGCTTTCGGCAAGATGCGCCAAGGCCAGATCGATATTATCGCCGCCGAGCATTAAATGATCGCCGACGCCGATGCGGGTTAATTTAGGTTCCTGCTCGCCCTGCTCTACTTTAATCAGTGTTAAATCGGTGGTGCCGCCGCCGACATCGCAAACCAGCAGCAGATGGACATCGGCCAAAGCCTGTTTGATCGTGCCGGCATGTCGCCTTAACCAGTCGTAACAAACCGCTTGAGGCTCTTCCAACAACCGGACATTCGGCAGTCCGGCAAGCTTTGCCGCTTCCAGCGTCAGCGATCGTGCCGCCTCGTCGAACGAAGCGGGAACGGTAATCACAATGTCCTGTTGTTCCAGCGGCGCATCGGGAAATCGATGCCTCCAGACGGTACGGATATGCGACAAATAACTGGCGCTGGCGGCTATCGGCGAAACCTTGCCGACATCGTCGCTACTGCCCCACGGCAAAATATCCGCACCATGATCGACTGACGGATGCGACAGCCAGCTTTTGGCGCTGGTGACGAATCGCCCTTTACTTTTGGCGCCCAAAAGACGTGCGGCCTCGCCAATGACAGCGGTTTCGTCTTCTGACGGCGTGCCGCTGGGAAACGCGAGATCGGCTTCGGACAATTCGCCGGCTGCCGGATGATAGCGCACCGACGGCAATAACGGCCTGGCCGCAACTTGGCCGGGCGCTATCAACTGCTCGATTTGGAAGATTTGTATTTCCTGGCTGGTATTATCGGCTTTGGCGTAAGCGACAACGGTATGTGTTGTGCCGAGGTCGATGCCGACTAGATAATCTGGGATAAGGTTTTTCACGATGATATTGCGATTTTATGATTCTAAACGGTCCAAGATATTATCAATCAACCTTTTTCCGTGGATAACAGCGACAATAAGAATTTTATTGTCGCCTATCCGATAAATAAGCCGATAACTGTAAACGAATCGCTCCCTGATTTCAGCTACCCCAATCTCAGGAACAATCCGGCCTATTAATGGCTGTGAAGCAAGACTTCTGGAAACATCAAAAATTTTTGCTACAACCGACTGCGCATAAACACGGGAATCTTTAGCAATATAATCTGCGATTGAGTGCAAATCTTCTATTGCTTCCGGCGACCAATTTATTTCGTAAGCCATTGACCGAATTTCAGCTCTACTTCATTCTGGCTCAGTGTCCCTTCCAGTTCAGCTCGATCAATACCACGCCGAATTTTTTCAACCACATACAAGTGATATTGAATATCTTCATACGTACTATCTTCCGGCAGCCTTTCTAGCAAAGACTTTACTTCGGTAATTGCTGTATTCATTTTTTGACTCTTGGTTAGTCACCAGGAAACGTTCAATAACTTTGTAACCTTTAGGATTCCAATCTGGCTTACATAGCATCAGTTACTAATAAAAAAGGATACACGAAATATTTTAGATTTACATCTTTGCATATGCCGACAATCGAGCAATGGTGACTTTACAACCAAAGCTACCGACAATTTTGAAATAACCAAATATCCACCCGGCACAAGCAAACTCAACCTTAAGATAACCATTGCCCTAAGACAACCGGCACAATAGATTGACTTAACAGGGAGTAGTCATAGAAAATAGCTTGTTTAATTTCCAATTATTAGCCCTTTATTACGCATGGATAACCGCGTCTCCCCGCAAAATAGCCTGGTTTCTGTTCAAGACTTGTCGTTTTTTCGCGGCAACAAGAAGATATTTGACGATATTTCGCTGGAGTTTGAGCGCGGTAAAGTGACTGCAATCATGGGGCCTAGCGGCACGGGTAAAACGACGCTGTTGAAACTGATCGGAGGACAATTGTTTCCTGCGCAAGGCTCCGTTACCGTCGACGGCAATAACGTCCATCGCTTACGCCGCTCGGAACTGTACGATCTGCGCAAACGCATGGGCATGTTATTCCAAAGCGGCGCGTTATTAACGGATATGAATGTGTTCGATAATGTCGCTTTTCCGTTACGCGAACATACCCACCTTCCCGAATCGATGATTCGCACCCTGGTATTGATGAAGTTGCAGGCGGTCGGTTTGAGAGGCGCGCGCAACCTGATGCCGAATGAACTCTCAGGCGGCATGGCCAGACGTATCGCGTTAGCCAGGGCTATTGCGCTGGATCCGATGATGATCATGTACGATGAACCTTTCACCGGCCAGGATCCTATTTCCAAAGGGGCTTTGGTTCACCTTATCAAGTCGCTGAACACCATCTTGGGCTTAACCAGCATCATTGTTTCTCACGATGTCCAAGAAACGGCGGCAATAGCCGACTACATTTATGTCATTTCCGAAGGCAAAATTGTCGGTCAGGGTACGCCCAAGGAAATTGAGCAATCCGACTCCGACTGGGTGCAACAATTCATGACCGGCGCTGCCGACGGTCCGGCGCATTTTCATTATCCGGCAAAAGATTATGTTGATGACTTGTTATCGACAGGAAAACGCTATTAAGCTTCAAGGCGAACAATTTTGCCGCCCGGTAAAAACAACACTCATTGTGTAAAACAAATAATAAGATGATTGAATTTCTACAGAATTTGGGCAAAAACACCCGCACCGGCTTTACCAAGCTTGGCCGGGGCACGTTTTTCCTGATACAGACTATTTCCGGCATATTCAGCGTGTTGCCTCGCCCCAGGCTGCTGCTTAACCAGATGTATTCGGTCGGCGTGTTATCTTTCCTGATTATTACAATTTCAGGCTTGTTTGTCGGCATGGTTCTGGGTCTGCAAGGCTATTACATACTCTCCGGTTTCGGTGCGGAAGCAACACTGGGAGTCATGGTTGCGGCTTCGCTGGTCAGGGAGCTTGGCCCCGTGGTTTCTGCGCTTTTATTTGCCGGCCGCGCCGGTTCCGCGTTAACTGCGGAAATCGGCCTGATGAAAGCAACAGAACAGTTGTCCGGCATGGAGATGATGGCCGTCGACCCGATCAAGCGCATTATTTCCCCGCGCTTTTTGGCCGGGTTATTGTCGATGCCTTTACTGGCCGCACTGTTCAGCGCAGTAGGCATTATCGGCGGACAAATGGTCGGCTCAGGCTTGTTAGGCGTCGATGAAGGCGCTTACTGGGCGCAAATGCAAGCCAAGCTGGATTTTCAGGATGACATTATCAATGGCGTTATCAAAAGCCTGGTATTTGGCTTTGTCACCTCATGGATAGCACTATTTGAAGGCTATGACGCAATCCCGACTTCAGAAGGCGTCAGTCGAGCCACCACGCGTACCGTAGTCAACTCAGCTTTTAGTATTTTAGGTCTGGACTTTATTCTGACCGCACTCATGTTTGGAGATAATTAACATGCAACACACCAAAACCCAAGACACATTTGTCGGACTTTTTGTCGCCTCAGGCATTGTCGGGTTGTTTTTTCTTGCCTTGCAAGTGAGTAACTTAAGCTCTTTTACCGAGCATGACGGCTATACGATTACCGCGCGCTTTGAAAACTCCGGCGGTTTGAAAGTTAAATCGCCGGTTTCATCGGCCGGCGTTAAAATCGGTCAAGTCAGCTCTATCAGTTTCGACCCTAAAACCTACGAATCCGTGGTAAAACTGAACATTGACAAGAAATACAACACGCTGCCCGACGACACCACCGCCAGCGTTTTTACCGCCGGTTTGTTAGGCGAACAATACGTCAACCTGGAGGCGGGCGGTTCGGATGAGTATTTAAAAGATGGCGGAAAAATCGAAATCACCCAATCCGCTATTATTCTGGAAAAGGCGCTTGGCCAGTTCCTGTTTAAATCCGCGGAAGAAAAAAAGTGAGCCAACTAAACATCATTAAGCAAGGACCCCGGCACTTTGTTATCGATGGCGACCTGACTTTTGCCACCATCGACAAGCAAACTCTCAAATCATTTGTTTTCCTGAAATCGGCATCCGAAGTCACCATTGATCTAAGCGGTGTTGCCAATACAGATAGTGCGGGGCTGGCGCTTATGATTGAATGGATAAAATATGCCCGACACAATAGAACGCAATTAAGTTTTAAAAATATTCCCGAGCAATTGCTCAACCTTGCCAAACTCAGCGGTTTCGATCAATCGAGCCATTTTGCAATTCAAACCGATTAATAAAGAAGGCTAAAGACGAAAAGCAAAAGGCGCAAAAAGCCGAGCACTTTCCCTTAGCCCTTAGCCCTTAGCCCTTAGCCCTTAGCCCTTAGCCCTTAGCCCTTAGCCCTTAGCCCTTAGCCTAAAGATTTATATGGACAAACTAATTATTACCGGCGGCGCACGACTCTCCGGAGAACTGCGCATCTCCGGCGCCAAAAATGCCGCCTTACCGATTCTGGCGGCCACCTTACTCTCGGAATCGCCGGTTAGCGTCGGCAACGTACCGCATCTCCATGACATCACGACAACCATGGAATTACTAGGCCGGATGGGAGTTCATCTGACCGTCGACGAAAAAATGAATATCGAAGTCGATTCCAGCACCATCAACAGCTTTGTCGCGCCCTATGAACTGGTCAGAACTATGCGGGCCTCGATACTGGTATTAGGGCCCTTAGTGGCTCGCTTCGGCGAAGCCCATGTATCACTGCCCGGCGGCTGCGCTATCGGCTCTCGCCCTGTCGACATTCACCTTAACGGCCTGATGAAGATGGGCGCCGATATTACCGTCGAAAACGGTTTTATCCACGCCAAAGCAACCCGGCTAAAAGGCTGCCGCTTGGTTCTGGAACAGATCACCGTGACCGGCACCGAGAACCTGCTGATGGCGGCGGTGTTGGCCGAAGGCACTACGATTATTGAAAATGCCGCCAAGGAACCTGAGGTCACCGACCTGGCTCACTTTCTTAATAAAATGGGCGCAAAAATCACCGGCATCGGTACCGATGTGCTGGTCATTGAGGGTGTTGAAAAGCTGGGTGTTGAAAGCGTCCATTACGACATTCTTCCTGACCGTATCGAAACCGGCACCTATTTGATTGCCGCCGCAATTACCGGCGGCAGCATCAAGCTGAAAAATACCCGTCCCGATATTCTGGACGCTGTATTGGAAAAATTGGTTGAAGCCGGCGCTGAAATCACTACAGGTGAAAACTGGATAAAACTGGACATGCACGGTAAAAAACCCAAGGCTGTGTCGGTGCGCACCTCGCCCTACCCGGCTTTCCCAACCGATATGCAGGCGCAGTTTACCGCGATGAATACTATTGCTGAGGGCGTGGGCACGATTACCGAAACCGTGTTTGAAAATCGCTTCATGCACGTTCAGGAGTTGATGCGCATGGGTGCCGACATTAAACTGGAGTCCAATACCGCTATCTGTACCGGCACGGCAAAACTGACCGGCGCACCGGTCATGGCGACCGATTTAAGAGCTTCGGCAAGTCTTGTTATTGCGGCGCTGGTAGCCGAAGGCGATACCTTGGTTGATCGCATTTATCATATCGACCGCGGTTACGATCACATTGAAGAAAAACTCTCTCAATTAGGCGCGACGATACGCCGCGTGCCAAGATAAGGTTTTTATTATGATAACGATTGCCGTATCTAAAGGCCGGATTTATGAGGATGCCCTGCCGTTATTGGCAGAAGCCGGCATCACGCCGATTGATGATCCCAAAACCTGCCGCAAACTGATTTTACGCACCACCCGCGACGACGTTCAGCTGGTTATCATCCGAGCCACCGATGTGCCTACGTTCGTTGAATACGGTGCTGCCGATATGGGCATCGCCGGGAAAGACATCTTGCTGGAGCACGGCGCCGAAAGCCTGTACGAACCGCTGGATTTGAATATCGCCTGTTGCCGGTTAATGACCGCCGCGCATAAGGATGCGCCTGCGATTGCAGGACGGGTTCGGGTTGCGACCAAATACGTCAAAATAACCCAACAATACTTTGCCAGCTTAGGGATACAGGCTGAAATCATCAAATTGTATGGATCAATGGAACTGGCTCCCCTGGTCGGTCTTTCCGATTGTATTGTCGACTTGGTCGATACCGGCAACACACTGAAAGCCAATGACCTGGAACCGCGGGACTTGATTATGAACATCAGTTCCAGGCTGGTCGTCAACAAAGCCGCAATGAAAATGAAGCATCAGGCGATTCAGACTCTGCTTGATCAGTTTGAGAAGACCTTGGCCCAAAGGGTTTAGTAATTCGTTTTTTGTCCACGAAAAACACGAAAGGCACGAAAAGTTTATGTATGCATCGTTCCCACGCTCCGGCGTGGGAATGCAGTCGACGACGCTCCAGCGTCTTCGACAAGCCGGAGGAAGCATAACGTTTAGCGTTAATTTAAGTGCATCCACTTTGCTTAGGCATCATAGAAACATTAACAGCGGCGTTGCAATCCCTGCCCCCGCTTGAGCATTTTAAATGCTTTTCCATGTTTCTCGTGGACAAGGTATAACATCAACACATCCTAAAATTTTGGTTATCTTATGTCCGACATAACTATCGCCCGACTCGACGCATCATCAGCCGATTTTGATTACCAATTAAAAGCTTTGCTGGCTTTTGACGATGCCGACGACCTGGAAATTCACCAGCGTGTTTTGGCTATTATTGCCGATGTCCGTAAAAACGGTGACAAAGCCGTCATTGAATACACCAACCGCTTTGATCACCGCGCCCTCACGGAAGCCTCCGAACTGGAATTATCGCCGGAAATCCTAAAATCGGCCTGGAACAGCTTGCCTGCCGAACAAGCCCAAGCGTTGCAAACCGCCGCAGACCGTATCCGCGCTTATGCCGAACACCAAAAAATGGAGTCGTGGCAATATACCGAGGCTGACGGCACCGTTCTCGGACAGAAAATCACCCCGTTAGACCGAGTTGGACTGTATGTACCGGGCGGAAAAGCCGCTTACCCTTCATCCGTATTAATGAATGCGATACCGGCCAAAGTCGCGGGTGTCGGCGAATTGATCATGGTCGTACCCACACCGGGCGGCGAAACCAATCAACTGGTTCTGGCGGCCGCCTATCTGGCCGGCGTAGACCGCGTATTTACAATGGGCGGAGCGCAAGCCGTCGCTGCGTTGGCTTACGGCACGGAAACCATCCCGGCTGTGGCAAAAATCGTCGGCCCCGGCAATATTTATGTCGCTACCGCAAAAAAACTGGTCTTCGGCCAAGTCGGCATCGATATGATTGCCGGCCCTTCGGAAATCCTGGTTATCTGCGACGGCAAAACCAATCCGGACTGGATTGCGATGGACCTGTTTTCTCAAGCTGAACATGATGAAAATGCCCAAGCCATCTTGATCAGTCCCGATGCGGCTTACCTGGATGCTGTCGAGCAAAGCATCAACAAGTTATTACCGACCATGGAACGCGCCGAAATCATCAGGACATCGCTGACGACACGCGGTGCATTGATCAAGGTCAGCGATTTAAACGCTGCCGCCGATGCGGTCAATATTATTGCGCCCGAACATTTGGAACTCTCCGTTGAAGATCCGGAAGCCTTATGCAAAAACATTCGTCACGCCGGCGCTATTTTCATGGGCCGCTATACTGCCGAAGCCTTGGGCGATTACTGTGCCGGGCCTAACCATGTATTGCCGACCTCCAGCACAGCGCGTTTTTCATCGCCATTGGGTGTTTATGATTTCCAAAAACGCTCCAGTTTGATCAACTGTTCCGAAGCAGGCGCTGATAAGCTGGGTAGAACCGCATCGTTATTGGCGCGGGGCGAAAGCTTGACCGCTCATGCGCGATCAGCGGAATATAGAATAAAAACAGACTGAAAAAAACTAAGGACGAAGGGTCAAAGGCGAAAAAACCATCCGCTTTCGCCAAGCCTTTCGCCCGTTGCCTTGCATCCTTTTCCCTGAACCATATATGCCCGCAAATAATCTACTTTCCTCCATTTTCCGCAAAGAAGTCTTAGCAATGTCCGCCTATAAAGTTGCGGATGCCACCGGCTTGATAAAACTCGACGCCATGGAAAACCCCTACAGCTGGCCTGAAGACATCAAGACAAACTGGCTGGAAACATTGAAAGACTGCCCGTTGAACCGCTATCCCGATCCTGAAGCCAAGCATCTGACAGCTACGATCAAACGCTTGAACCAAATACCCGATCAATTCGAGGTGCTGCTGGGCAACGGTTCCGATGAAATCATTCAATTACTGTTAATGGCGCTACCTTCGAATGCCAGTGTATTGGCGCCGGATCCCGGTTTTGTGATGTATAAGCAATTGAGCCAGTGTTTGGGCCTGACTTATCACGCCATCCCGCTGCTTGCCGATAACTTCGACCTGGATTTACCGGCTATGCTGGCTACGATAGAACAGCACCAACCTTCGGTTATTTTCCTGGCTTATCCTAATAACCCTACCGGAAACTTATTTTCCGAAACATCTATTAGAGAAGTCATAAAAGCCGCTAAGGGATTGGTCGTGATTGATGAAGCCTATGCGCCTTTCGCCGATGCCAGTTTTATCGACAGTCTGGGACAGTATGACAACCTACTGGTCATGCGCACCGTATCGAAATTGGGACTGGCGGGTTTGCGTCTAGGCTACATTGCAGGCATGCCGGATATTATCGAACAACTCCATAAAATCCGCCTACCTTACAACATTAACAGCCTCACCCAGATCAGCGCGGATTTTGCCTTATCCAACAAAGCATTATTCGATCAACAAACGCAACAGATTTGCGCCGAGCGATCAATTGTCTTTAACCGGCTTAATGCGCTGGACGGCATTACCGCTTACCCCAGTGCGGCTAATTTCATCCTGTTCAGAACCCCGGCAAACCGGGCTTCTGAAATCTTCTCTTCAATAAAACAACACGGGGTGTTGATTAAAAACCTCAGCGCTCAGGGCGGCTTACTGGCCGATTGCCTGCGGGTCACTATCGGCAAACCCGAAGAAAACGCCGCCTTTATTGCCGCGCTAACCCAATCGCTGGTTACGCGATAACCGGGACACGCACTGTGCCAAGTCATCCAATACCGGCCCTTGTTATAAAAACTTAACGCCGTTATCCCGATTCCACAAAATATCAATCTGTTACAATATCATAGGCTTGTGCATGACGCGATCACATCAAGCCATTTTTAATACCCAACAAACGCCAAAGCCCGGACCA
>Ga0208789_1000457_pt1 | contig 38590 bp, 29 predicted proteins | sample Methanotroph_Enr_FD_187368 | JGI IMG/M metagenome (GOLD analysis project Ga0208789, IMG submission 187368) | Enriched soil microbial communities from Old Woman Creek wetland in Ohio, USA - Methanotroph_Enrichment_5 (SPAdes) (version 2) | ecosystem: Environmental > Terrestrial > Soil > Wetlands...
GCGGCCCCCGCGGCTGCCCAGGGCCACCATGCCCGCCAGCCCCAGGGTGGTCAGGCCGGCCCGCAGCAGGGGACGCGCTTCGAGATCGAGACGGCCGGCGATGGACATGGCTGGGCTCCGAAACGACCCGGAGGTCAATAATAAAAGGACATTTCAGTCCTAAATTAGATCAAAAAAAGGGGGAATCAAGGCTTGGCCGAGCGTTCCTTGGCCTCCTTCAGGTGTCTGAGGTCCATCAGCTGCAGGTCCCGGATGGTGGCCTGGGTCATGGAGGTGGCCACCTGGGCCTTCACGGCGCCCCAGGCCTCGTGCAGGGGACAGGGATGGTCGCCGCCGCAGGTGGGGAAGCCCATGATGCAACCCTCCAGGGCGTCCGCCCCCTCCAGGGCCGCCACCACCTCGCCCACGGTGATGCGGTGGGCGGGTCGGGACAGCCGGAAGCCCCCCTTGGGGCCGCGCACGGATTCCAGAAGGTCTGCCTGGACCAGACCCTGGAGGATCTTCGCCAGGTAGGGACCCGGAATGTCGAGGCGGGCCGCCAGATCCTTCGCCAGGCTGAAGCTCCCATCCTCGGGGAGACCCGCGAGGGCGCGGAGGGCATAGCCCGTGGCGGTGGTGAAGAGCATTCAGGAACCCTTTCTCTGATTTACAGGATCAGGTCCCCCGGTTTCGGAGTCCAGCGCCATGTGACGGGGATCAAAGAAGGGCCCTCCAGAGGAGGAGGAGGCCCCCCAGACTGAGCGCTCCCTCCCGCCAGCCCAGAATCCGGGCCGGGATCGGCCGGTAGGGCAGGAGAGCGCGGAGGTAGAGCAGGCCTGCCCAGCCTGTCCAGAGGGCTCCGGCGATGCCGTGCGGGCCCACCAGGAGGGCCGAGGCCCCGAGGAGCAGCAGGTGGAGGGCATGGACGGGTCGCCAGCGGCGGCGGAGCTCCGCGGGATCCAGGCCGTGGGCGTGGCCCAGGTAGCGTCGGACATGCGCAAGGTTCGCGCCGCCCACGAGGGAGGCCAGGAACCAGGCCGTCGCCCCCTGGGCCCAGGAGGCGCCCCCCGCCAGGAGGATGGCCGGGGCCAGGGCCCCGAAGGCGGCCTGGGCGGTCAGTTCCACGGGCAGGGACCGCACGGCCCTGCTGAAGTCGGCCCGCAGGGCGATGAGGATCAGGGGCACCGAAAGGGCCAGGGGCAGCAGAAACCGGACGCCCGCCAGGGCCAGGGCGCCGCCGCCGAAGGCCAGGGCCAGGAGGCCGAACAGGAGGAGGGCCCGCCCCTGGCGGGGATCCCGCTGGCCCGTGGCCACCCGGCGCAGGGCCGGACGCGAAAGGAAGACGGCCAGGGCGGCCAGGGCCAGGAGCAGGCCCGCCGGTGTGGGTCGCAGCAGGAGCCCCAGCAGCAGCGGGAAGGCCAGCATGAACCAGGTGCCGTGCTCGGCGGGCAGGAGGGTGCGCCAGGGGGGGAGGGCTCGGGTCATTTCAGGTCTCTTTGGTCCGAAATAGAGTCTGACCCTCCCAGGGCCCTTTGGCCATGCGTCCCGTCACATCTCGGAGGCGATGAGCCGCAAGCCCTCCAGGGCCTCTTCCATGCTGAGGAAGACGGGCAGGCCGGCCTCCCGAAGGCCCTGTCGGTAGGCATCGTAGAGGGCGCCGCCCTCCACGGCCACGCCCAGGCCCTTGCCGCTGGTGCGGGCCAGGTCGGCCAGCTCCCGGGCGAAGGTGCCGAAGGCCGTGGGATCCACGGTGTCCAGGCGCCGGGTGAGGGGCACGAGGCCCACGACGAGGGTGTCGGCCTCGGTCAGCGCCAGCAGGCGGGCGCAGGCCAGGTAGGCGGCCTCGTCGGCCATGGGGGTCACGTCCAGGGGCAGGTGGGCGGCCACGAGGCCCTTCAGCCCATGGTCCTCCAAGAGGCCCTCCAGGTTCCGGATCTGATCATCCGTGAGGTGGGCGCCCATGAAGGGACCGGAGAGGAGATCGGCGGAGGCCACGGCCTCGAAGCCGGCGTTGGTGATGATGGCCACCTTCCGGGGGCGCACCTCCGGATAGGCCCCGAGCCAGGTCAGGGCCCCGTCGAAGGCCTCCAGGCGTTCGGCCAGCAGGGCGCCGGCGCGGCGCAGCACGCTGGCCTGCAGCGCGTGGTCTCCGGCCAGGGCGCCGGTGTGGCTGCTGGCCGCAGCCATGCCGGCCTGGCTGCGCCCGCCCTTGTAGAGCAGCACCCGGCGGCCAGCGGCCCGGAGGGTTCGAGCGGCCTCGGCCGTGGCGCGCAGGTCGCCGGGGGCGAAGCCCTCGAGGTAGGCCCCCACCACCTTCACGGCCGGATCCCCGGCGAAGCCCGCCAGGAAGTCCGAGCAGCGGAGGTCCATCTGGTTGCCGATGGCGACCGCGGCCCGCAGGCCCAGCTCCGGCCGGCGGCTCAGGCGGGTGATGAGGAAGGCCCCGCTCTGGCTCACCAGGGCCAGATGGCCCGGTTTCGGCGAGAGGGGCAGCTTGATCTGGGGGATGAACAGCGTGTTGAGGTCCAGGTCGGGGCTGTAGAGGCCCAGGCCGTTGGGCCCGACCAGCGCCGGCGTCCACTTGCCGGCACGGCGGTGCTCGTCCAGGCAGGCCAGCAGGCGCTTGCCGAGCCCGTCGGTGTCGGCCCCGTCGCCCAGGCCCCCGGCCACGAGGTACACCACCGTGGCGCCGCCGCCCTGGCGGCAGAGCTGCTCGACCACCTCCAGCGTCTGGGGCGCGGGCAGCGAGAGGATGAGCTGGTCCGCGGGAGCCGCGGCCAGCTCGGCCACGGAACCCAGACAGGGGAGGCCGAGGAATTCGGTCGTTCCGGGCTTCAGCAGGCGCAGGGCGCCGGCGGGCAGCTTCGACTTCTGAAGGTTCTCCAGGATGATGCGGCCGACCGTGCCTTCGCGACTGGAGACGCCCGCCAGCACGATGTTCCGGGGAGACAGGAGGGCGGGGTACCAGGCCGGGTTCGGGCTGGCGATGCGGGCCTCCCCCGCAGCTTCAAGCGTGCCGACGCCGTCGAGGGCCGTGGGCAGGCCCTCGGCGTCCAGCACCACGGGATTCAGTTCGAGGAGCGTCACGCCCTCGCGTTCCAGGCCCTCGGCGGCCCGCCAGAGGCCCTGGAGGAAGGCCAGGAGCTTCGCGTCGTCGGTGAGGGCCTCGGCGCCGCGCTGGAGGCCCAGCCAGGTCCGGCCCAGCCAGTGCTCGCGGAGCTCGGCCAGGGCCTGCTCCGGGGTGGCCAGGGCCAGGGGCCAGATGAGGGGGGGGGCGAGGGCCGCCCAGGCGTCGGCCTGGAGGCCGCCGATGCCGCAGACCACCAGCCAGCCTGCGTCCGGATCACGCTTCAGGGAGACCAGGGCCTCCGTGGGCAGGCCCGCCAGGCGCTTGAAGGCCACCTTCTCGCAGACCAGGCCGCCGATCCAGGGGTGCTCGGCCTCCACGCCGGCGCGCATCCTGGCCGTCTCCTCCCGCAGGGCCGAGGCGTCGAAGGGCCCGAAGTGGACGGCGCCCTTGTCGGACTTGTGCCAGAGCTGGTCGGCGATGCCCTTCAGCACCACGGGCTCGCCGGGGGCGAAGGGCAGGGGGCCAGCTTCCAGGAAGCCATGGCGGGGCACGCGCAATCCCGCGGCGGCGAGCAGGGCATAAGCGCGCCCCTCGTGGAGGAAGCCCGTTGTCGTCATCTCAGGCTCCCACCAGGCCCCGGCCTGCGTCGAAGGCCTCGAGGTTCTTCTCGGTGACGCGGGGGCCCTTGGCCTCGAAGCGCTGGGCGATGACCTCGCGCCAGACTTTCTCCTCCACGGGGAGGAAGCGGGAGGCCATGCCCAGCAGGGCCATGCCGCCGGCCTGCCGGTGGTTGAGCTTCCGGGCGAGGCTCTCGGTGTCCAGCAGATGCGCCCCCGGCACGGCGCGCAAGGCGGCGTGGATGTCCTCCAGGGGCGGGTAGCCCTCCATGTCGGGGAGGGGCTCCTCGGCCACCACCAGGTGCCCGCTGATGCGGAGCATGGCGACATAGCGCAGGGCCTCGAGGGGTTCGAGGGCGATGAGGAGGTCCGCGCAGCCCTCGTCGATCAGCGGCGAGCTGATGGGCTGGTCTGCGTAGCACACCTGGGCATGCACGCTGCCGCCCCGCTGGCTCATGCCATGGATCTCGGACTGAAGAGCGTGGAGGCCGCTCCGGCGGAGGGCCTCGAGGAGGATCTGGGCCAGGGAGAGGACGCCCTGTCCCCCCACGCCAGACAGGACGACGCCGTGGATGCGGGTTTCACTCATGAGCAGGCCTCCGCGGTGCAGCGTACGGGTTCCCGGCGCTCGCGCTCCTGGCGATCGTGGTCCTTGAGGAGGCCCCGGCGCAGGGATTGGATGCACTCCCGCCGGAAGACCACCACCGAGGGGCCCTCGTGCCGGAGGGCCGCCTCCATGGCGGCCACGTTGGCCTCATGCTGCTTGGGCAACGGATTGAGCACTTGGAGATGGGCCTCGGGGATGCCCAGGCCCAGCACCAGGCGTTCGACCTGGTCCAGGGCCTGGCTGGGCTGCTGGCCGGTCATGCCCACGACCCGGTTGTCCAGCACCACCACCGTGACGTTGGCCTTGGCCTCGGCCGCTGTGAGCAGGGCAGGCAGGCCGCTGTGGGCGAAGGTGGAATCGCCGATGACGGCCACCGAGGGCGTCAGGCCGGCGAAGGCAGCGCCCACGGCCATGCTGATGCTGGCCCCCATCTCGACCACGGCGTGGATGGCGCCCATGGGTTCCTGGGCGGCCAGGGTGTAGCAGCCGATGTCGCCGAAGACTCGGGCCCCGGGCGCGCCCACGTTCCGCAGCGCCTCCTGGATGGCCTCGTAGGCGTCCACGTGGCCGCAGCCGTCGCAGAAGCGCGGCGCACGGACAGGAAGATCCAGCCCGGCGGCGGCCTTGCCCTCCGCCGTGGCCAGCCCGAGGGCCTCCTTCAGGATGCGGGGGGAGAGTTCCCCGGTACGAGGCACGGTGCCGTCGAGGCGTCCCTGGACGCGGGCCTTCCCGCGCAGCCCCAGGCGTTCCTCCAGCACCGGGTAGTCCTCCTCGAAGACGAGGACCTCGTCCACCTGCTCGAGGAAGGCGAGCTCCAGGGCGGGCTCCAGCGGATAGGCCGCCACTTCCAGCCGGGGCAGGGCATCCAGCTCCGGGTGCTCCAGCACCAGCTGGCCGAAGTAGGCGCGGCCGAGGCCGGCCAGGGCCACGCCACGGCGCCCCCGGCCCGGGACCAGCCGGTTCAGGGCGGCAGCCTCCTCGCGCATCCGGGGCTGCTTGGCCAGCAGGTCCACGTAGCGACGGCGGGCGTTGGAGGGGATCAGCACCCAGTCCTGGACGCGATCCTTCGGCGTGAGTCCGATTCCGGTGGGGGCGAGGGGCTCCCGCCGCTGGAAGGGGGCGCGGCAGTGGGCCAGGCGCGTGACGATACGGACCATCACCGGGACCTGCAGCGCTTCGGACAGGTCGAAGGCCCGCCGGGTGAAATCGTAGGCCTCCTGCACCGTGCTGGGCTCCAGGCAGGGCAGCCAGGCGAATTCGGCGAGGCGGCGGCTGTCCTGCTCGTTCTGGCTGCTGTGCATGCCGGGGTCGTCCGCCACCAGGAGCACCAGACCGCCCTGGACGCCCGTGAGGGCGGAGTTGGCGAAGGCGTCCATGGCCACGTTCAGGCCCACGTGCTTCATGGTCACGAGGCTGCGGTACCCCGCATAGCTCATGCCCAGGGCCAGGTCATAGGCCACCTTCTCGTTGGCGGCCCACTGGGCCACGCGCCCCCCGTCCGCCTCCTGCTTCACCAGGGCCTCGACGTACTCGAAGCCCTCCGTGGAGGGGGTCCCCGGGTACCCGAATGCGCCCTTGATGCCGGCGTCGAAGGCGGCCTGTCCGACCGCCTCCACGCCAAGGGCCAGGGTGCTCTGAATCATGAATGCCTCCAACCTTTTCCAAGGCCGAAGTATGGAGGCCGCGCCCCGTGCCGGGGATCACACGGGGCGTCCCGGGGCCGCGCTGTGCCTGTGGTCACAGGCGGGAAGGGGCCGGGAACCTTTCGCGGCCGCGGCAGAGTCGCATCCTCGGGAGTTTGCCAGGAGACCTAGGAATAGATCGAGATTGTCGAGAATTGAATACCCATTGTTTTCGACAAGTGTGGTGATTCAGCGTCTAGGTTTCGGAGGTTTTCAGGTGGAGGTAGGCAAAATTGCGTGACTGGCGTCACAAGGGTGGTTGACGTTATAATTTACCGGTTGATCTTCTTATTTAACACCGTTGTTCCAGGTTCTTGCGGAGGTTCACGTGCTGCCACTCTCCCAGACCACGGGCTACGCAGTGAGGGCGCTCCGCTGCCTCGATGAACCCGGGGGCCAGCCGGTCCTCGTGGAGACCATCGCGGAGTTCACGGGCATCCCGCGCTCCTACCTCTCCAAACTCATCCACCGGCTGGCGAAGCAGGGGCTGGTGGTGGCCCGGCGCGGTCACCACGGGGGCGTGGTCCTGGCCAAACCCTCCCACGAGATCACCCTGGAGGACCTGTCCGTGGCCATCGATGGCACGGCTTGGCGGCAGCGGTGCCTGCTGGGCCTGATGGGCTGCAGCCATGAAACCCCCTGCGTGCTCCACGACTATTGGGGAGAGATGCGCGAAGACATCCTCGCCCGGCTGAAGGGCGTCACGCTCGCCGACATGGACCGCCACCATGATTCCGGCGTGGAGCGCTGCCGCGCCGAGCGCAAACTGTCGCCGGTTCACTAGGCGGGTTGGGATCCGGGTGCCGCAAGGGTGGGATGATGATTCCCCATCGCGGAGATCGCCATGTCCCAAACTCCTGAACCACCGAAGGCCTACCGGGCTTTCGTGACCCGCTTCCCCAAACTGGGCCAGGCCTGGGATCTCCTGGGCGAGGCCGGGTCCGAAGGTCCCCTGGATCCCCGCACCGCCCGACTGCTGAAGCTGGCCATCGCCATCGGCGCCGGCCGGGAGGGGGCCGTGCATGCCAGCGCCCGGAAGGCCCTGGCGATGGGCATCCCCGCCGCCGAGATGGAGCAGGTGGTGGCCCTGGCCGCAGGCACCCTGGGCCTGCCGGCGACCGTGGCGGCCCACCGGTGGATCCTGGACGTGACCGAAGGCTGATCGGTCCCGATCAATCCTTCTTGGTCACCCGCTTCGTCGTGCCTGCGGCCGGCTTCTTCGCCGCGGGCTTGGCGGGTTTCTTGGCGCGGGGCTTGGCCTTCCGCTCCGGAAGGGCGTCAGCCAGTCGCCACGTGCGGCTGTGCTGCTCGAAGGTGCGGATCTCCTCGAGGGTGATGCCCTTCAACCGGTGATGGATGTGGTCGCGCTCGGCGGTCCAGAAGGTGTGGGCGGGGCAGGCCCGCTCGTCCGAGCATTCCGAGAAGCCCAGCAGGCACTTGTTCCGCCACTCGGCTCCGTCCACCGCTTCGGCGATGAGATCCAGGGTGATGTCCCGGGCGGGCAGGGCCAGCACCACGCCGCCCTTGTTCCCGCGCTTGGCCATCACCAGGCCCACCTTCGCCAGCTTGTGGATCATCTTGGAGAGGTAGGGTCGCGGGAAGCCGGTGCGTGCGGCCACATCCACCACCAGCGTGGGCTTGCCGCCTGGATCTTCCAGACAACTCATGGCGAGTACGGCGTAACCGGAGGACTGGGACAGAGGAAGCATGGGCACCTGTGCCTTGGAGTGAAATGGGCGATATGAATAATAGACGATAATCAGGTCAATCACACCCGAAGACTGAGAATCTGGTCCAAATGCAATGGACCCCCGGAGGTGCCAGGGGGCCTTTGGCAAAAACCGCTATTCAGGCCCGCCAACCGTTGAGGATCCGCATGTAGTTGGCCCGGGTGAAGGCCTGAGGGTTGGGGCATTTCTGAAGGCTCATGCTGCCCAGGGACTGATTCAGGGATTCGTATTCGTGCTCCTCCAGCCACTCGGTCAGCTCGGCCCGGACCTGGGACAGGCGCTCGGGCCCATGCAGGAGGAGGGCGGAGACCATCTGGACGGCGCTGGCCCCGGCCATGACGGCCTTGAGGGCGTCCATGCCCGTATGCACACCACCGGTGACGGCGAGGCTGCCTTTGAGGTGCCCGTGGAGCACGGCCAGCCAACGGAGGCGGAGGAGGAGGTCCGAGGAGCCGGAGAGCTGGAGGCTCGGGACGGCCTCCAGGGCCTCCACGTCGATGTCGGGCTGGAAGAAGCGGTTGAAGAGCACCAGACCGTCGGCCCCGGCGGCCTCCAGCTCCGCCGCGAAGTGGGCCAGGGAGGAGAAGAAGGGCGAGAGCTTCACCGCCACGGGGATTTTCACCTCGGACTTCACGGCCCGGACGATGTCCAGGGTGCGCTTCTCCACGGCCGCAGCCGTCTCGGCCGGGTCCATGGCCAGGTAATAGACGTTCAGTTCCAGGGCATCGGCACCCGCCTGCTCCATGAGTTTCCCGTAGTGCAGCCAGCCCGCGGGGGTGATGCCGTTCAGGGAGGCGATGACCGGGACGGACACCGCCTTCTTGATGCGCCAGATCTGCTCAAGGTACTTCTCCGGGCCCAGGCGGAAGTCGTCGGGGGTGGGGAAGTAGGACAGGGCCTCCGCGTTCGACTCCGCGTGCAGCTCCATGTCCATGATGGTGCCCAGCTGCTCACGGGTGATCTGCTCCTCGAAGAGTGAGTGCATCACGATGGCCGAGGTGCCGGCGTCCTCGAGCCGCTTCACCAGGTCCAGGTCGTCGACCATGGGCGAGGCGCCGGCCATCAGGGGATGGGCGAGCTTGAGGCCGAGGTAGGTGGTGGAGAGATCCATGGCGTCCTCCTTCACTTGCCGGGCATCGAGAGCTTGGCGAGCTGTTCATAGACGGAATAGCGGCTGGTGATCTCCTGCTGGGAAGCCTCGAGGAGCTGCCTGAAGGCCTCGGGATGGGCCTGCTCGATCATCCGGTAGCGGGTCTCGTTGCGCACGTATTGTCCGAGGGGGACCTTCGGGGCGCCGGAGTCCATCTGGAGGGGGTTCTCGCCCTTCTCCTTGCGCCGGGGGTCGAAGCGGAAGAGCGGCCAGTGGCCGGAATCCACGGCCAGCTTCTGCTGCTCGGCGCCCATGGAAAGGTCGTAGCCGTGGGCGATGCAGTGGCTGTAGGCCAGGATGAGGCTCGGGCCGGGGTACGACTCGGCCTCCTGGAAGGCCTTCACGGTCTGCGCGTCCCGGAAGCCGAAGGCCACCTTGGCGACGTAGATGCTGCCGTAGGTCATGGCGATCATGCCCAGGTCCTTCTTGGGCAGGGTCTTGCCGGCCATGGCGAACTTGGCGCCGGCGCCCATGGGCGTGGACTTGGAGGCCTGGCCCCCGGTGTTGGAGTACACCTCGGTGTCGAGCACCAGCACGTTCACGTTGCGCCCGGAGGCGAGAACGTGGTCCAGGCCGCCGTAGCCGATGTCGTAGGCCCACCCGTCGCCGCCGACCACCCAGACGCTCTTGTCCACCAGGTAGTCCGCGAGGTCGTTGAGGATCCGGGCTTCCGGATCGGCCATGGCCGCCAGTTTCTGCCGGAGGGCCTGGACCCGCTCACGCTGGGCCTTGATGCCGGCCTCCGTGGACTGGTCCGCGGTGGCGAGGCCAGCCACAAGTTCGTCCCCGAGCCCACCCGCAAGGCGGTGGAGCAGCTCGAGCGCGAACTCCTGGTGCTTGTCCACGGAGAGACGCATGCCCAGGCCGAATTCGGCGTTGTCCTCGAAGAGGCTGTTGGCCCAGGCCGGTCCGCGGCCATCCTTGTTCACGGTGTAGGGGGTGGTGGGCAGGTTGCCGCCGTAGATGCTGGAGCAGCCCGTGGCGTTGGCGATGAGGGTGCGGTCGCCGAAGAGCTGGGTGAGCAGCTTGATGTAGGGCGTCTCGCCGCAGCCCGAGCAGGCGCCGCTGTACTCGAAGAGGGGTTCCAGGAACTGCGAGCCCTTCACGTCCAGCTTGACGGTGGTGCGATCCACCTCGGGCAGGTCGAGGAAGAAGCTGTAGTTGGCGGCCTCGGGCTCGCGGAGCGGGGCCTGGGGCACCATGTCGATGGCCTTGTGCTTGGGGTTGCTCTTGTCCTTGGCCGGACAGACCGCCACGCAGAGCGTGCAGCCCGTGCAGTCCTCGGGAGCCACCTGGATGGTGTATTTCTGGCCCTTGTACTCGGCGCCCTTGTAGTCCACGGACTTGAAGGTGGCGGGGGCATCGGCCAGCTCGGCGGGGTCATAGACCTTGGCGCGAATGGCGGCGTGGGGGCAGGCCATCACGCACTTGTTGCACTGGATGCAGATGCCGGCATCCCACTCGGGGATCTCCAGGGCGATGTTGCGCTTCTCCCACTTGGTGGTGCCCAGGGGCCAGGTGCCGTCCACGGGGAAGGCGCTGACGGGCAGCAGGTCGCCCTTGCCCTCCATCATCACGGCCGTGACGCGCTGGACGAAATCGGGGGCCTCGGCGCTGACCGTGGGGGGCTTCACCCGCAGGGCGCTGACGGTGCCCGGCACCTTCACCTCGTAGAGGTGGGCCAGGGTGTGGTCCACGGCGGCGAAGTTCTGCTCGACGACCGCGTCGCCCTTCTTGCCGTAGGTCTTCTTGATGGCCTTCTTGATCTGGGTGATGGCCTCCTCGCGGGGCAGCACGCCGGAGATGGCGAAGAAGCAGGTCTGCATGATGGTGTTGATGCGGACCCCCATGCCCGTGGCCTTGGCCACGTCGTAGGCGTCGATGACGTAGAACTTCAGCTTCTTCTCGACGATGGACTGCTGGACCTCGCGGGGGAGGGTGTCCCACACCTGGTCCGCGCCGTGGGGTGTGTTCAGGAGGAAGGTGGCGCCCGGCCCGGCGGCCTCGAGCATGTCGTACTTGTCGAGGAAACTGGTCTGGTGGCAGGCCACGAAGTTGGCCTTGGTCACCAGGTAGGCGCTGCGGATGGGGCGCGGACCGAAGCGCAGATGGCTGATGGTGATGGCGCCGGACTTCTTGGAGTCGTAGACGAAGTAGCCCTGGCCGTAGTTGGGCGTCTCCTCGGCGATGATCTTGATGGAGTTCTTGTTCGCGCCCACGGTGCCATCGGCGCCCAGGCCGTAGAACAGGGCCCGGGTGACATCCGCGGGTTCCACGTCGAAGCCCGCGTCGTAGGTCAGCGAGCTGTGGCTGATGTCGTCCACGATGCCCACGGTGAAGTGGTTCTTCGGACGGTCCAGGGCCAGGTTGTCATAGACGGCCTTGACCATGGCGGGGGTGAATTCCTTGGAGGAGAGGCCGTAGCGGCCGCCCACGACCACGGGATCGAGGGTGGTGTGACCGTCCTCGCGGCCCTGGCGCAGGGCGGCGATCACGTCGAGGTGCATGGGATCGGCGGGGGCGCCGGGCTCCTTGCAGCGGTCCAGGACCGCCAGCTTCTTCACGGAGGCGGGCAGGGAGCGGACGAACTCGGGGATGGCGAAGGGCCTGAAGAGGCGCACCTTCAGGACGCCCACCTTCTCGCCCTGCTGCATGGCCCATTCGACGTACTCGTGGGTGACGTCGCAGGCGGAGCCCATGGCGACGATCACGCGCTCCGCCTCGGGGTGGCCGAAGTACTCGTAGAGCCGGTACTGGCGGCCGGTGAGCTGGGCGAACCGGTCCATCTCCTGCTGCACCAGGGCCGGGCAGGCGGCGTAGTAGGGCGTGCAGGCCTCGCGGGCCTGGAAGAAGGTGTCCGGGTTCTGGGCCGTGCCGCGGAGGACGGGATGGTCCGGCGTCAGGGCCATCTTGCGGAAGCCGGCCACCAGCTCATCGGGGACCATGGCCTTCAGGTCCTCGTCGTTGAGGATCTCGATCTTGGCGATCTCGTGGCTGGTGCGGAAGCCGTCGAAGAAATGGAGGAAGGGCACACGGGCCCGCAGCGTGGCGGCATGGGAGATGGCGGCGAAGTCATGGGCCTGCTGCACGCTGTCGGAGCTGAGCATGGCGAAGCCGGTCATGCGGCAGGACATCACGTCCGAATGGTCGCCGAAGATGCTGAGGGCGTGGGTGGCCAGGGTGCGGGCGCTCACGTGCATGCAGAAGGGCGTCAGCTCGCCGGCGATCTTGTACATGTTGGGGATCATGAGCAGCAGGCCCTGGGACGCCGTGAAGGTCGTCGTCAGGCTGCCGGCCTGGAGGGCCCCGTGGACCGCGCCGGCGGCGCCGCCCTCGGACTGCATCTCGATGACCGAAGGGATGGTCTTCCAGATGTTCACCTTGCCCTGGGAGCTCCACTCGTCCGCCCACTCGCCCATGTTGGAGGAGGGCGTGATCGGGTAGATGGCGATGACCTCGCTGAGGCGATGGGCCACGGAGGCGGTGGCCTCGTTCCCATCCAGGGTCTTCATGACGCGCGGGCTCATGCTTAGCTCCTTCCGGGCATCCCTTGGACATTCCCGGCAAAAGATATCAAGACAGGCAATGCATCCACCCCATCATACCCGATGAAGGGGTCACAATTCGTCACAACCGGTCCAGTGGTCAGACCACCGCCGGGGATCCCTCGGCCAGGCGCCGGTGGATGGCGGCGGCGGCCCTGCGGCCCTGGCCCATGGCCAGGATCACGGTGGCGCCGCCGGTGATGACGTCGCCGCCGGCGAAAACGCCGGAGAGGGAGGTCTCCCCGGTCTCGTTGTCCACCACCACCACGCCGCCCTTGAGGGTCTTGAGGCCCTTGTCGGTCTGGGCGAGGAGGGGGTTCACGTCGAAGCCCAGCGCCACCACGAGGGTCTCGCAGGGGATCAGGATCCGCTCATCGGTCATCTTGGGGCTGCGGCGGCCGTCGGGGCCGGGCTCGCCCAGCTCCATCACGGCGCACTCGGCGTGGGTCATCCAGCCCTTGTCATTGCCGTGCAGCTGCACGGGCGTGCAGAGGAACTTGAACTCGACGCCCTCCTCGTGGGCGTGCTCCAGCTCCTCCTTGCGGGCGGTGGACTCCTTGATGGTGCGGCGGTAGACCACGGTGACGTGCTCGGCGCCCATGCGGCGGGCGGCGCGGGCGGCGTCCATGGCGGTGTTACCCGCGCCCACGATGATCACGTTCTTCCCCACAGTCACCGGGGTGCCGTACGTGGGGAAGAGATCCGCGCGCATCAGGTTGATGCGGGTAAGGAACTCGTTGGCGGTGTAGACGCCCTTGTACTCCTCGCCGGGGATGCCCATCATCTTGGGGAGGCCGGCGCCAGTGCCCATGAAGATGGCATCGTTCTCCTTGCGGAGATCTTCCAGGGTCATGCTGCGGCCCACGAGGGTGTTCATGACGAACTTCACCCCCAGGCGGCGGAGGGTGGAAACCTCCTGGTCCACGATGGCGTTCGGCAGGCGGAATTCGGGGATGCCGTAGAGCATCACGCCGCCGGGCTTGTGGAAGGCGTCGTAGACGGTGACCTCATGGCCCTTCTTCACGAGCTCGCCGGCCACGGTGAGGCCCGCGGGACCCGCGCCGACCACGGCCACCTTCTTGCCCGTGGCGGGTTCGACGGGGGGCAGCTCATCCGAGCCCAGCATGGAATCGGAGGCGAAGCGCTCCAGGCGGCCGATGGAGACGGGCTGGCCCTTGATGCCCACCACGCACTTGATCTCGCACTGCTTCTCCTGGGGGCAGACGCGGCCGCAGACGGAGCCCAGCGAGGAGCTCTCCTTGATGACGCGGGCGGCGGCCTGGGGATCATCGTTGACGATCTCCTGGAGGAAGGCCGGGATGTTGATGCTCACCGGGCAGCCTTCGATGCAGGCGGGGTGCTTGCACATGATGCAGCGGGCAGCCTCGAGCTTCGCCTGCTCGGGCGACAGGCCCAGGCTCACCTCGTCGAAGTTGCACACCCGCAGGTCCGGCGGCTGGCAGGCCATCTCCTGGCGGGGGATCTTCATCTTCTGGCTGGGCTTGATGGTCTTCAGGTCGAGGTTCTTCCAGTCCAGCTCGGTCACGGGCTCGTTCAGGTACTGGGAGTAGTCCACGGGGCCCGTGGCGGCCACCCGGCCGATCTTGCAGTCGGAGGGATCGCACTGCTCTTCCGCCTTGTACCAGTCCTGGCGGTTGCGGAGCATGTTGAAGTCCACCTTGTGGCCGTCGAAGTCGGGGCCGTCGAAGCAGGCGAACTTGGTCTCGCCGCCCACGGAGACGCGGCAGCCGCCACACATGCCCGTGCCGTCCACCATGAGGGCGTTCAGGCTCACGAGGGTGAGGATGCCGTGGGGCTTCGTCAGGTCGGAGACGGCCCGCATCATGGGCAGGGGGCCCACGGCCACCACCTCCGCGACCGGCTCGCGGGCGATGATGTCCTTCAGGGCGTCCGTGACCAGGCCCTTGCGGCCGAGGGTGCCGTCGTCCGTGGTGACGATCAGCTCAGCCGAGTTCGCCCCCAGCTCGTCGGCCAGCAGCACGCGCTCCTTGCTGCGGCCGCCCAGGATGGTGATGACGCGGCGGCCCTGCGCGTGGAGCAGCTCGGCGGCGGGCAGGATGGCGGCGGAGCCGTAGCCGCCGGCCATGAGGACGATGGTTCCCTCCTCCACCAGCTCCGTGGGGCTGCCCATGGGGCCGGCCACGGCGTAGAGGCGATCGCCGGCGCTGAGGCGGCCCATGGCCTTCGTGGTGACGCCCACCTCCTGCATGATGAAGTGGATGTATCCCTTCCGCGCGTCGCCGCCCGCCAGGGTGAGGGGGATGCGCTCGCTCTCGGGGAAGGGGGCGACCATGAAGAACTGGCCGGGCTTGCGGCCCCGGGCCACCTGGGGGGCCTGGACGATGAAGGACCAGGTCTCAGGGGCGATGAGTTTCTTCTCCAGGATCAGGTAGCCGTCCTGCGTCTCGGCGTCGGAGGCGTAGAGGGACTTGCCCTTGAGGAGGGGCAGCATCAGCTCCTCCTCCGCCTCGATGTGGTCGCGCACCAGATCCACCAGCCGCTGGCCCAGGAGCGTGAGGGAGCGGGGCGCGCGGACCTGGCCCTCGGAGATCTCGGACAGGAGCTGGAGGGTCAGCTCCCACATCTGGCGATGGTCATCGAAGAGGCGCTGGTGGAGGGACTCGGCCCCGATCTCCTCGAGCAGGGGGAAGAGTTCGCGCTCCTCGGCCTCGTTGTGGGGCCGGAGCACCTCGTAGACCCAGCGGGCCCCCTCGTCGACCCCCTTCCAGTCGCTCGCCCCCAGGGCTGCGGACAGCCGCGTGAGCCGGTCCTGGGCCTCGGCATGGGTGGCATGCCAGTCGGGGGCCGGCAGGTTTTCGGGCGTAAGCAGGTGGGTGGCCGAGTCGGACATGGACGCCTCCAGATCCCTCCAGCATGGGCCGTGCGGTCCCGGTTTTCTGTGTCTAAATACTAAACGAGGGGCACTTGTGATCAAGGACACAGAGCGCTGACACGACACGGTTTAGCAAACCCAGTCACATGCTTTCTTGCTTATTTGAGCATTTTATTCCCGTTTCCGGCGGGCCATCACCTCCCGCACCCTGGCCACCAGGTCGCGGACCCGGAAGGGCTTCTGGAGGAATCCGTCCGGGGTGAGGTCCGCCAGGGCATCCAGGGATTCCTGCTGGGTGTAGCCGCTGGTCAGGAGGATCCGGGCCGAGGGGGCCATCTGGCGGATCAGCCGGAAGGCCTCGGCACCACCCATGCGGGGCATGGTCATGTCGAGGAGCACCAGGTCCACTTGCCCCGCCCGCTCGCGGAACAGCTCCACGGCCTCCTGGCCATCGCGGGCCTCGATGACCTGGAGCCCGGATGCTTCCAGGGCCTCCCGGGCCAGTTCCCGGATGATGGCCTCGTCATCCGCCACCAGGACCGTCCCCGCCACCGGATGGGGATCCACGGGGCGGTCGGGTTCCGCAAAGACCGTGGCCTCGCTGGCGGGGAAGAGGAGGACGAACGTGGTGCCCGTTCCGGGGACGCTTTCCACGTGGATGCCCGCGCGGTGGCCCCGGACGATGCCGAGCATGGCGGAGAGGCCCAGGCCCCGTCCGGTGAATTTCGTGGAGAAGAAGGGATCGAAGATCCGCCCGATGGTTTCCGCATCCATGCCGCAGCCGTCGTCCTCCACCTCCATACGGACGAAGAGGCCCGGCTCCAGCACCTGGCCCGGGAACCCCTCGGACAGCCCGGCCTGGCTGTATTCCACCGCGCGAGTGCGCAGGGTGACCGTCCCGGGCTTGTCCCCGATGGCTTCGGAGGCATTGATGACGAGATTCATCACCACCTGCTGGAACTGGGCGCTGTCGGCCTCCACGGGCGGGAGACCGGGCTGCAGGTCATAGCAGAGGGCCACCTTCTTGGAGATGGAGACGGCCAGCAGGTCGCCCATCTGCTGAATGATGCGGTTGAGATCCTGGGGCTTCACCGCGAAGTGGCCCTTGCCGGCGTATGCCAGGAGTTGCCGGGCGAGATCGGCCCCGCGCTGGGTGGTGGCTTCGATGCGCTGGAGGGCCTCGCGCAGCCATGGGTCGTCAGGGATCCGGTCCAGGGCCACCTCGGTGTTGCCCAGGATGGCCGTGAGGAGGTTGTTGAAATCGTGGGCGATGCCTCCGGCCAGCACGCCCAGGCTTTCGAGCTTCTGCGCCTGCCGGAGGGCGTCCTCGGCGCGTCGCCGATCCGTGATGTCGTCGGCCAGGAAGGTGGCTCCGGTGAAGCGCCCCTCCTCGTCGCGCAATGCGGTGATGTACCAGTCGCAGAGGCGCCGCTGGCCCGTTCGGCAGACGATCTGGAGCGTGATGCGGATGCCCTCTCCACGGCTTTCCATCAGGGCTTCCCGGCGATGGGACAGCTCTGTCTGGCCCTCCTCCGGGACCAGGCTCCGCGGATCCTGTCCCAGCATCTCGGTCCGGGTGTAGCCGAAGATGCGCTCGGCCGAGGGATTCCACTCGAGGATGCGGAACTCGGCGTCCGTTTCGATCACGGCCAGGGGGGTGTGGGCCAGGTCGCTCTGGTGCCGGGCCAGGGCCTGGTGGAGGGACGCGGTCATGCGCTGGGCCAGGTCCAGGGCGCGGGCGCGGGTGCCGACGAGGGACCAGGCCCCGGCCGCCAGGGACAGGGATACGGTCAGGCCAGCCAGCAACACCCACTCGGACCAGTGGCGCCCCTCGGTAAGGAAGAACTCGGGGCGGAGGACGTACCTCAACTCCCACTCCCGGCCCTCGATATTCAGGTGATGCACCACCACGGGGGCCGCTCCCGCGGGCCATCCGGGGCTGACATAGAGCCAGCGGGGGCCCTGGGCTGCGAAGGGGTCCACCACTTCGAAGGTGAGCCCCTGGTCCTCGCGCTGGAGGATGTCTTCCATCAAGGGGCGCAGGAGGATGCCCCCTGCTACCCAGCCCCTGAGTGCCGCCCGGCGCTCTTCCGGCGTCGCCTGGGGCATCTGGGCGCGGTACACCGGCATGAAGAGGGCCACGGCCTCCTGCCGCAGGGTGCCGTTCGTGAAGAAGAGCAGGCCGGTGAGAGCGGGTCCCCCCGAATCGCGCGCACGTTCCGCCGCGGCCCGCTGGGTGTGGCTGGCGCCCACATCGAGGCCGAGGGCCCCGGGGCTCTGGCTGGCCGGTTCGCAGAATTCGATGATGAGGCGGTCCGTGTCCGGGCCGGGGGTCTGCAACGGCATGGGGTCGGCGTGGGGGAGGTGGTACTGGCCCTTGAGCTGAGGTCGGCCTTCCATGAAGGCGTCCAGTTCCCGGCCCGGGACGGGAGCGATGTAGGCCAGGCTGGACAGGCCGGGGTGGCGGTGGGCGAGGTCCATGCGGCCGACGTAGTCCCGCCATTCCGTCTCGGTGACCACGCGGTCCACGGAGAGGAATCCCTGGCACCCCCGCACGATGTCCTCGTACCGGCCCATGCGGTTGCGCAGGGAGAGTTCCACCCGGTCCGAGAACCGCTGGATGCGGGCCTGGTCCCTCCGCTGCTGGCCATGGCGGTCCATCAGGTAGAGCGCCACGGTGACCGCGAGGCCCACCAGCAACACCAGGAGCGCCAGGCCCCGTGGCCGGGGGCTGGGTGGCGCGGGGCTCAGGGGGTCGGGTGGCATGGGGGTCGGGACAGGCCCTTCATGGTAGCTGTAATTTCACGGGTGGATCCCACATCCGTCCAACCCGTGGATCTTCCCGCGGTAGGGTGGAGGACGCTGGAGAACCGCCCTTGGAAGCCCTCGACCCGATCCAGACCACCGAGCAGTTCCTCGCTTCCGCCCAGCGGGGAGTGCACCATCCCTCGGAGCGGGCGAGGCTGGCCGCCATCCTGTCCCGGTGGGTGGGCGGGTGGCGGGGGAAGCACCGCGTCCTGGACCTGAGCCTGAGCCTCCATGGTGCCTTCCTCCACTTCAACCAGTTCATGGATGGCAAGTGGGTCCAGGCCTTCACCTTCGTGGCCACCAAGCGGGAGGGCGTCTGTCTGCGGGGCCCGGATCCGGATCGCGCCCGCAAATCCCACAAGTTCCGGCACAACCCCCTGAACGCCGCTCCCCTGGACGCCCTATTCGAGGCCTGGTCCCAACATCCCGAGGCCCGGCCCGCGGGCCGTGCGGTCGAGTTCTTCCTGGAGGAGACCCCCGACGAGGTGTGGGAGGCCTGCCTGGCTGAGGCGCTGGTCCACCTGGGGGCCTGACCGGTTGCGGATCCCTGCGCCTTCGGGCAAGGTATCCGAACCGACATGACCGCCCCCTGCCGCTCCTTCTTTTTCGCCTATCGCACCTCGGGTGCGAGGGCAGCCGGCGTCTAGAACCGAACCGCTTCCCTCCTCGCCCCCGAGACCTCACGGCTCGGGGGCCTTCGCGTTTCATGGAGCCCCGATGACCCAGCCCGATCCTTCGTCCCTTCCCGGCCTTCGCAACGCCATCGATGCACTGGACGACGAGGTGCTCGCGCTCCTCAACCGGCGGGCGGGCCTCGCCGCCGAGGTGGGGCGCCTGAAGGCCGAGGCCGCCCCGGAAACGCTGTTCCATGCGCCGAAGCGGGAACGGGAGGTCCTCGCCCGGCTGGAGGCGGCGAATCCCGGACCCTTCCCGTCTGCGGCGATCCGCACGGTCTTCCAGGAGATCATGAGTGCCTGCCTCAGCCTGGAGAAGCCGCTCCGCGTGGCCTTCCTCGGTCCCGAGGGCACCTTCACGCACCTGGCGGCCCGCCACCAGTTCGGTGGCTCCTGCCAGTCCCTGCCCCAGGGCACCATCCCGGCCGTGTTCCAGGCCGTGGAGCGGGGCCGGGCCGACTACGGGGTGGTGCCGGTGGAGAACGCCACCGAGGGGGCCGTGGATTCCACCCTGGACGCCTTCCTGGACAGCCCGCTCCGCATCTGCGCGGAGATCCTGTTGCCCGTGGACCAGGCGCTGCTGCTGCGTCCAGGCCTGGACCTGGGCTCCGTGCGACGGGTCTATTCCCACCCCCAGGCCCTCGGCCAGTGCCGACGCTGGCTGGAGGCGAACCTTTCCCGCGCGGACCGCATCGAGGCCCCTTCCACCTCCGAGGCCGCGCGCCTGGCCCGGGAGGACGCCGAGGGGGCCGCCGTGGCCTCGGAGCTGGCGGCGGAGCTGTTCGGGCTCCAAGTCGCGGAGCCCCGGATCCAGGACCTGGCCGCCAACGCCACCCGCTTCCTCGTGCTGGGACGGAAGCCCTCCGATCCCACCGGCTGGGATCGCACCTCCCTGGTGGTCCTGGCCCAGGATGGTCCTGGGGCCCTCCTGCGCCTGCTGGAACCCCTGGCCCGCCGGGGCCTCAACCTCAGCCGCATCCAGAGCCGCCCCACCCGGCGCCGGGTGTGGGAGTACGCCTTCTTCCTCGACGTGGAAGGCCATGCCGATGATGCCCCCCTGGCCGCCGCGCTGGCGGACCTGAAAGGCGTCTGCGCCTCCCTGAAAGTGCTGGGCAGCTACCCGAGGGCGGGGGAACGGTAGCGGCTACTCCGCGACGCTCCAGGCCATCTGGTTCCGGTAGTCGGTGACGTAGGCCCGCTTCTCGGGGGAGTAGTTGCAGCCGCCACCGGACCCCTTGGGGCTGACGGCGATGAGGCCGAGATCGATGCGGGGAGGGAAGGCGTGGAGGGCGCGGTCCACGGCCCGCTGGGGTGGCACGCCCTTCGCGAGCAGGTCGTAGACGGTCTTGGCCATCAGGTGCCTGATGATGTCCTCGCCGTTGCCCGTGCAGGCTACGGCGCCCTGGGGGCCGGCGTAGATGCCGGCGCCGTACATGGGCACGTCGCCCACGCGGCCGTAGAAGGTGATGGTGGTGCCGCCGGTGCTGATGGCGGCGGCGAAGTGGCCCTTGGCATCGCGGGTCACGCAGCCCACGGTGTCGGAGGGGCCCAGGGCCGCCTTCAGTTCCGCTGGAATGGGATTCGGGAAGTTCCAGGCCTTCCGCCAGTCGAAACGCTTCCAGTCCTCATCCTCCCCGGGGATGGCACCGGTGAGGATGGCCTTCACGCGCTGGAACTTGGCCCGGTTCTCCGCGCAAGTGGGGTCGTAGTCGGGGAAGCCCATGGCCCGGGCGAAGCGGGTGGCGCCGTCGCCCACGATGAGGAGGTGAGGCGTGTCCATGACCCTGCGGGCCACCAGCACGGGGTTCTTCACCCGCTCGATGGCGGCCACGGCGCCGAAGGCACCGGTACTCCCGTCCATGCACGCCGCATCCATCTGGATGGTCTTGCCGTCCATGCGGATGTTCGCGCCGGTGCCGGCGTTGAAGCGGGGGTCGTCCTCCAGCACCACCACGGCCGCCAGGGCCGCGTCCAGGGCGCTGCCGCCGGACTTCAGCACGGCCAGGGCCTTGGCGGCGGCGGGATCCGTGCCGTCCCTCCGGGCCCGCGGGCTGCCGGCGCCGCCGTGGGCGACAGCCAGGGGCTGGCTGGAGGGACGGGCCGCCGGTGGGGCGGCGAGGGAGGCGACCGTGAGCAGGGCCGCGAGGCCGGCTATCCGGCGGGTGGGACGCATGGGATCCTCCAGGCGGGTCATCCGCCGATGTGGGACATCTCGACCTTGGGCAGGCCGGGCGTGCCGGCGTGGCGCTGCTCGGAATAGCGGTCGGTCCGCCGGCTCCAGTGGGAGGCCAGCAGGGCGGCCAGGTCCGCATCCCCATGGCCGCTCCGCAGGAAGCCCCGGAGGTCGAGTCCCTCCGCAGCGAAGAGGCAGGTGTAGAGCCGGCCCTCGGCCGAGAGGCGGGCCCGGTCGCAGCCCCGGCAGAAGGGAGCGGTGACGGAGGCGATGAGGCCCACCTCGCCCCGGCCGTCCCTGTAGCGCCAGGTGCGGGCGACGGCCCTGGCCGGATCCTCCACGGGCTCCAGGGGCCAGGCCGTGTGCAGGACGCGGTGGACCTCGGTGGCCCGGACCACGGCGTCCAGGCGCCAGCCGTTGGTGGTGCCCACGTCCATGAACTCGATGAAGCGCAGGGTGTGTCCGCCCTCCCTGGCGAAGGCGGCCAGTTCCAGGATCTCGTCGTCGTTCACGCCGCGCTGGAGGACGCAGTTGAGCTTGAGGGGGCCGAAGCCGGCCGACCGGGCCGCCTCGATGCCCGCCAGCACCTGGGCCAGGGGTACGGGCGTGTCGCTGAGCTCCTGGAAGCGGCCGGGCCTGAGCGTGTCCAGGCTGACGGTGATCCGCTTCAGCCCCGCGGCCCGCAGGGGCGCCGCGGCTTCGGGCAGGAGAGAGCCGTTGGTGGTAAGGGCGAGATCCTCCAGCCCCGGTACCGCGGCCAGCATCCGGACCAGGGCCGGCAGTTCGCGGCGCATGAGGGGCTCGCCTCCCGTGAGGCGGACCTTCGACACGCCCAGGCCCGCGAAGATCCGGGCCAGCCGCGTGATCTCCTCGAAGCTGAGGACCCCCTCCCGGGGCAGGAAAGGGTAGTCCGGCCCGAAGACGTCCCGGGGCATGCAGTAGGTGCACCGGAAGTTGCACCGGTCCGTGACCGAGATGCGCAGCGCCCGCAGAGGACGGTCGAGGGTGTCCAGCGGCTCCATTCCTTCAAGCATAAATTCCTTTCCTGGTTCAGAATGGACTGTTTGATTGGATTCTCCGCGATGGGCCTCTTCGACCGATTCTTCAGCCGCGCCCCCCAGGCGCCCCTTCCGGGCCTGGAGGCCCTGCTGGAAGCGAGGGGGGTTCCCGCCGGACTCCCGGGCCTGGAGGCCCTCGCCCCTGCCTTTGAGGCCCACCGGGACGCCGCCGAGCGCGAGGCCTGGGCGGATTCGGTGGCCGACCTGCACCGGGCCGGCCTGCCCCTGCCGCCCCCCTGGCACGAGGCCCAGGATCAGCTCCTTCCCGAGCTGGTGCCCACCTGGCGCGCGGAGCGCGAGGGACGCTGGCACCGCCTCTTCATCGAGGGCCTCTGCCAGCGCATCCGGCTGGGGGACATGGCCGTGCCCTCTGCCTGGATCCGCCTGTGGGACCAGTCCGTGGCGGAGGTGCAGGCGCTGGCGCTGGATAACCTCAGGCGCCGCTCGGAGGGCACCTTCGAGCGCCTGCCCTCGGGCATCTACCGGAGCCCCTGGCGCGACGGGCATGATGCCGCGCGGCTCCTGCTCCCGGAGACCTGGGACGGCCTCTTTCGGGACCAGCACCCCTTCCTGGCCATCCCCACGCCTGGTCTCTTCCTGGCCGCCCCGCAGATCCTCCTGCCGCAGCTGGTAGAAGCCGTTGGGCGCTCGCTGCAGGAGGGCGCGCCCATGCTGCAGGCGGCCGTCGTGGAGCGCATCGGCGACCAGCTCATGACCGCGCGCATCCAGGAGCCCCACCCCATGTCGGGGCCCCAGCGGGAGTTCAAGCAACTCGACCAGCTGGAGGCCATCCGTGCCCAGGAGGAGGACCTGGACCCCGCCCTGGGGCGGCCGGCCCCCGTGGGCCTGCTGAAGACCCAGCAGGGGAAGTCGCTGGCTGTGGCCACCTGGATGGCCGGGGCGCCGGCCCTGCTGCCCGAGGCGGATCTGGTGGCCTTCGTGTCGGAAGGGGGCGAGCCGCTGGGCATCTACTGGCGTCAGTCCCTGCCGCGGCTCTCCGAGATCCGGGGGGAGATGGTGGCGATCTGGGGCCCCCGCCGGGTCCGCTTCGAGGGTTTCCCGGACGCGGAGCAGCTGACGCGCCTGGAGGCCTTCGCGACGGCCGACCAGGTGAAGGCCATGCAGGCCCAGGCAGCCGGTCGGCCGCAGCCCGGCCGGCCCCAGCCCCCGGCTCCGGCGCATGCGCCCGGACCCCAGGCCGCGCCCGGGAAGAGCCAGTTCAGCACCCAGCCCGCGCCCACCCTGCCGCGGCACCTCCAGGGAGCGGGGCTGGGCGTGCAGGACAAGGACTAGCCCGTGTTCCTGGCGCCCGCCTTCCTGCACCAGCAGGCGACCGCGCCCAACCCCGTCCGGGCCATGGTCAGTCTCGTCAAGGTGCGCGCCCTTGGGGCGCACGGCGGGATCGGCGTGATGGGTGGCGGCGTGGTGGTGGCACCGGGGCTCGTGGCCACCAATGCCCACGTGGCTGCGGAGGGGGAGTCCGTCACGGTCTCGCGGGGGGTGGACAGCTGGCAGGCCACCGGGATCCGGGTGGATCCCGATCTGGACCTCTGCCTCCTGACGGTGCCGGGCCTGCCGCTGCCCTCGGCGGAACCGGGCCCCGAGGAACCCAGGGCAGGGGAGGTGGTCTTCGCCATCGGCTTTCCCGGCGGGCGGGGCCTCGTGGTGTCTGCCGGTCGGCTGCGCGCCCTATGGCATTACCGGGATGGCCGGCTGCTCCAGAGCGACGTGGAAACCCATCCGGGCTCCAGCGGAGGCGGGCTGTTCGACGCCCAGGGACGGCTCCTGGGTCTCACCACCTTCACGGCACAGCGGAACTCCCGGCTGAGCTTCTCCATCTCCGTGGCAGGACTGCGGGCCCTGGAGGCCCGGCCGGTCGAGGGCCTGGGGCAGGGCCTGCCCCGGCATCGGTTCAATCAGGCCGAGGACTATCTCTCCGCCCTGGCCGATGATCCGCGGAATGCGGCCACCTGGGAACCGGCGGCCCGGGCCTGGGTGGCCGCCGAACCCCGGAGTCCGGATGCCTGGTTCGCTCTGGGGCTGGCCCTGGACCAGGCGGGACGGCAGGGGGCGGGCACATCGGGCTCCACCGTGGACGAGGCCGTCCAGGCGTACCGGCAGGCCCTGGCGTTGCGGTCGGATGCGCGGGTCTGGAACAACCTGGGCGTGGCGTTGGACGTCCAGAACCGCTTCGCGGAAGCCGAGCAGGCCTTCCAGGAGGCGCTCAGGCTCCGGGCGGACTACCCCTTGGCGTGGATGAACCTGGGCAGCACCCGGCTGAACGCCCAGCGCTTCTCCGAGGCTGCGGAGGCCTTCCGGCGGGGGCTCGCCAGTTGTCCGGACGAGGCCGTGGCCTGGGGCCGCCTGGCCGACTGCTACCGGAGGATGGAGGACTGGCGGGCCGAGATTCAGGTCCTGGAGGTGGCCCTGCGCTACCGTCCCCTCTCGCCGGAGCTGTGGCTGGACTACGGGGCGGCCCAGGCGCACCTGGGCCACCGGGGCGAGGCCGAGGCGGCGCTGAACAGGCTGAAAGACTGGGACTCGCCCCTGGCTGACCGGCTGCAGCGGGTCCTGAAGCGTGCGTTCCGCCCGCGGCGAAGGGTCAACTGATCAGCCCGATCTCCCGGAGACGCTGGAGCAGGAAGGCCTGGGCCGTGATGGGCGGGAAGCGACGCGTCTCTCCGGGGCCGAGGAGGGCGTCCGGGCAGTCCAGCACCACATCGGGCCGGGGATGGCAGAAGAAGGGCATGGAATACCGCATCGCATCGGGGCTGTCGGGGTTCACGACCCGGTGGGTGGTGCTGGGGATCTTCAGGTTCACGTGGCGGCTCAGCATGTCGCCGGCGTCTGCCACGATCTCCCCCTCTTCGGCATCCACGGCATGCCAGGTCCCCTCACGATCCTGGAGCTGAAGCCCCGAGTCCGTCGCGGCCGGGAGGAGCGTGATGAGATTGATGTCCTCATGGGCCGAGCTGCGGACGCCTCCCTCGAGATAGCGGTCCCGCAAGGGGGGGTAGTGGATGATCCGCAGGATGGAATTGCCATCCGCGATCATGTCCGCCAGGCTGCGCTCCGGCAGGCCCAGGTAAAGGGCGAGGGCCTCCAGCAGGGTGCCGGCGCAGTCCTCCAGGGCCCGATAGAGGGCCAGGGTGTGGGCCTTGAACCCGGGCACCTCGGCCTCGGGCCAGATGTTGTCCCCGTAGACGGCCTTGAGGGGATGGCCAGGGGGTAGTTCCTGGCCCACATGCCAGAACTCCTTGAGGTCGCCCACGGGATTGTCCTTGGCGTGCTCGCTGCCAAAGGGAGTGAAGCCCCGGGCCCCGCCGGTGCCCTCCAGGAAGTAGCGGCGCTTGGCGGCCTCGGGCAGGGAGAAGAAGGTCCGGGCGGCGGCGTAGGCGCCCCGAACGTCTTCGGGCTTCACCCGGTGTCCGCCTACCTTCACGAAGCCCGTGTCTCGCAGGCTGTCGCCCAGGCGGCGGACGAAGGTGGCGCGCTCCCGGGGATCCCCCTCCCGGAACTGGGACAGGTGGACGGTCTCGACCTGGAGGGTGGGGCGGGGCATGGGAGCTCCAATGCGGGACCGCCCATTCTAGAGCCTGTTGGAACAGCCGTGTCGACCGTACGCATGGGCGGCGGCGGCCCGTGGGGGCGCGCCGCCGCCTGCCTTCCCCTTCCAATGGGAGGCGACTGGATGATCTGGAGGGCCTAGACCTCGGCCAGGGCCTTCATGCCGAGCCGCTCGCGGATCTGGCCTTCGACCTCGTCTGCGAGCTCGGGATTGTCCTGGAACAGCTTCTTCACGTTCTCGGCGCCCTGGCCCAGGCGGCTGTCCTTGTAGCTGTACCAGGAGCCGCTCTTCTGGATGATCTCCAGCTGGGTGCCCAGCTCCACCAGCTCGCTGGTGCGGCTGATGCCCTCGCCGTACATGATGTCGAAGGTGGCCACCTTCAGGGGCGGGGCGACCTTGTTCTTCACGACCTTGACCTTGGTCTTCTTGCCGATGACGGAGGAGTCCTCGTCCTTGGCGGCCACCAGCGGATCGCCGGTGTTGCCCTTGATGCTCTGGATGCTGCGGACGTCCAGGCGCACCGAGGCGTAGAACTTGAGGGCGTTGCCGCCGGTGGTGGTCTCGGGGTTGCCGAACATCACGCCGATCTTCATGCGGATCTGGTTGATGAAGACCACGCAGGTCTGGGTCTTGCTGATGGTGCCGGTCATCTTCCGGAGGGCCTGGCTCATGAGGCGGGCCTGGAGGCCCACGTGGCTGTCGCCCATCTCGCCGTCGATCTCGGCTTTGGGCACCAGGGCGGCCACGGAGTCCACCACGATGATGTCCAGGGCGCCGCTGCGCACGAGCTGGTCGCAGATCTCCAGGGCCTGCTCACCGCTGTCGGGCTGGCTGATGAAGAGGTTCGCCACGTCCACGCCCAGCTTCTGGGCGTACTCGGGATCGAGGGCGTGCTCGGCGTCGATGTAGGCGGCCAGGCCGCCCCGCTTCTGGGCCTGGGCCACCATGTGGAGGGCCAGGGTGGTCTTGCCGCTGGCCTCAGGGCCGTAGACCTCGACGACGCGCCCCTTGGGCACGCCCCCCACGCCCAGGGCGGCGTCGAGGGAGATGGAACCGGTGCTGATGACGTCGATGCCCTCGGCGCCGCTCATGCGGTCCCCGAGCTTCATGATGGCGCCCTTTCCGAAGGCCCGCTCGATGTCGGCGACGGTGCGGGTCAGGGCTTTCAGGCGGTCGTCGTGCTCGGTGGCGGCCATGGGTCCTCCAGGGGGCGGAATCCCAGGATGGGGCAAAAAGCGAAAAAAACAAGAAAAATATTCCAGGTCCCGGGGGACCAGCATAGCCCCGGCGCCGATCAAAGGTCCGGAGGGTCCCCGCCCGAAGAGATGGGGGCATGCCGAACGACCCCTCCGCCTCCACGCCGTCCCGTCTCTCCCCCTTCGAGGGTCCCCTGAGGGCCCTGGAGGCCTCCGGCCTCCCCCTGCCCGAGGGCCCGGCCTGGGAGGCGTTCCTGCAGGCGGCCGGGGAGAAGTGCGAGGCGGCCCGCCAGGAGGCGGAGCGCTACCGGGTGCTGGTGGACCACCTGAAGGAGGTGCTCTTCCAGATCGACCGCCACGGCCTCTGGTCCCTCCTGAACCCGGCCTGGACGCAGCTCACGGGCTACGGGGTCTCCGAGAGCCTGGGAACGCCCTTCCTGGGCTACCTCCACCCCGCGGACAAGCCCCGGTACCTGAACATGCTCACCTACGCCCTGGACACCGGCCAGAAGGCCCTCCAGGGGGAGTTCCGGTTCTCCACCAAGGCGGGGGAGGCCCGCTGGGTGGAGCTGTACCAGCGCATCACCCTGGACGCCTCGGGGCTGGTGGTGGGGGTCTCCGGCACCCTGAACGACATCACGGAGCGCAAGCACGGGGAACTGGTCCTGCGCATGGCGACCTCCCGCCTGCGGGCCCTCATCGAGAACATGCAGGCCGGCATCCTCGTGGAGACCGAGGGGCGCCGGATCGCGCTCCTGAACGAGGAGTTCTGCCGGCTCTTCCAGATCCCCGTCCCGGCCCATGTCCTGGTGGAGAGCGAGGCCCAGGAGCTCCTGGACGAATGCCGGCCCCTGCTGGAGGATCCGCAGGCCTTCGAGCGGCGGCAGGCGGAGCTGCTGGAGCGGCGGACGCCCGTCATCGGCGAGGAGATCCGGCTCGTGGATGGGCGGATCCTCTCCCGCGACTTCGTCCCCATCGTGGTCGGCGAGGACGACCTGGGCCATCTCTGGCAGTACCACGACATCACGGACCGGCGGCGGGCCCAGATGCGGCTGGAGGAGGCGGCCCGGGCCTTGGAGGCCAAGAACCGGGAGCTGGCCGAGGCCCGCGACAAGGCCCTGGAGCTGTCTGGGCTGAAGAGCGAGTTCCTGGCGAACATGAGCCACGAGATCCGCACGCCCATGAACGGCATCATCGGCATGACGGGCCTGCTGCTGGACTCGCCCCTGGAACCCGAGCAGCGCCAGTACGCGGAGACGGTCCGCTCCTGCGGGGAGTCCCTCCTCACGCTCATCAACGACATCCTCGACTTCTCGAAGATCGAGGCCGGCAAGCTTGCCCTGGAGACGCTGGAGTTCAACCTCCTGGGCGTGCTGGAGGACGTCATGGCGGTGCTGGGCGTCAAGGCCCACGCCAAGCGGGTAGAGCTGGCCGCCTTCGTGGATCCAGCCACCCCCCCGCTGGTGGCGGGAGACCCGGGCCGCCTTCGGCAGATCCTCACGAACCTCATGGACAACGCCCTGAAGTTCACGGCCGAGGGGTCCGTGGAGGTGCGGGTGGCCCCCCTGGACGCGGGCCCCGAGGGCGTCCTCCTCCGCTTCGAGATCCGCGACACAGGCATCGGCATGCGGCCCGAAGTGGTGGACCGGCTCTTCAGCTCCTTCTTCCAGGGCGACAGCTCCACCACGCGGAAGTACGGCGGCACGGGGCTGGGGCTGGCCATCTCGAAGAAGCTGGCGGAGTTGATGGACGGGGCCATCGGCGTGGAGAGCGTCCACGGCGAAGGCAGCACCTTCTGGTTCACCGTCCGCCTGGGTCTGCGCGCCGCCCCGACCCCCATCCGGCCCGGGGTGCGTCGCGTCGAGCTGGTGGGCCTGCCCCCGGCCGCCGCCCGGGTCCTGGCGGAGCAGCTCCAGGCCTGGGGCGTGGAGGCGGTGCTCCGCGAAGCCGGCCGGGCCGGAGGCGCGATCCTGCCGGAGGCCGGTACCCTGACCATCCTCGGAGCGGGGGCCCTGGAAGTGCTGCCCGAGGGGCGGGAGCCGGTGGAGGGGCTGGCGTTCGCGGGACCGCTCTACCAGCCCGAGCTGCGGCAGGCGGCCCGGGCCCGGGGCATCTCCGCCTTCCTCTCGCTGCCGGCGTCCCCGGGCCAGCTCCGGGCCCTGGTGGAACCCGGCGGCGGCGGCGGGGCAGGTCCCGCCCGGGAGCGGCCGGCCGGGGAGGCGGAGGGTCCCGTGACCGTGCGGGTGCTCCTGGCCGAGGACAACCTGGTGAACCAGCGGGTGGCTGAGCGGATGCTGGCCAAGCTTGGCATCGAGGCGGACGTGGCCACCTCGGGTCTGGAGGCGCTGGACGCTCTCCTGGGCGTGTCCTACGACCTGGTGCTCATGGACTGCCAGATGCCCGAGATGGATGGCTTCGAAGCCTCCCGCCGCATCCGCGAACGGGAGCGCGGCAGCCGCCGCCTGCCCATCGTCGCCATGACGGCCAACGCCATGGTGGGGGACCGGGAGCGATGCCTGGAGGCGGGCATGGACGACTACATCCCCAAGCCCGTGCGCATGGACGACCTGCGCCGGGCCCTGGCCCGGTGGCTCCCCGTCGGGGCCCTTCCACCGGCGGAGGACTGAGATGACCCGTTCCGCCGCGCTCCTCGAGGAGGATGTCGCCATCCGCATGGTGCTGCAGCGCCTCTGCGTGGAGGGGGCCCGCCTGGGCGTGGCCTTCCAGGACCAGCGGGGCAGCTTCCCCATCCTCACGGAGGACGGCGAGCGCCTCGCCTTCCGCATGGAGCACGAGGCCGTCGCAGCCTGGGGTCTGGAACCCGGGGACAGCCTGGCCTTGAAGTTCAAGGATCGCGGGCTGGAGTACGAGTGCGTCGTGGCCCATGCGGGCCGGGAGGTGATGGAGGGCGTGGAGGCCTGCCTGGCCACGGTGCCGCGGGTGCTGCGCCGCTCGGACATGCACCGGTTGGCGGACTTCATCCCCGACCTGGCGGTGCAGAGCAAGGCGGCCACCTTCACCAACACCCGCAACGCCCTCATCGACGGCCTGGTGCAGAGCTTCGGCGAGGAGGGGCTGGAGCTGGTCCTCCGCAACAGCAAGCAGGATGTCCGCGAAGTCCTCCGCATGGGCGAGGAGTCTCTGCTGGACGTCCCGCTGGCGGCGAACCTGCGCCTGCGGGCCCCCACGACCGTGGCCTACTTCGGCGAGAACCTCGTGGGCCTGCGGTTCACGAAGCAGGCCGACGGTGCGCTGCTGGAGCGGTACCGGGCCTGGATCCAGGACCAGCAGCGCCTCCAGGCCCAGCAGGACCGCGAGGCCTTCAGCCCCCGGGGCTTCAAGGAGGCCCTGGAGCGATCCGTCCAGGGCGCGGCCCTCCCCTCTGCCCGCCTGCTGGTGGACCGTGATCCGGTGCTGCTGCTGCTCACCGAGCGCGAGGACTTCGCGCGCCGCCTGGGCGAGGCCATGGGCCGGAAGTTCGGCCTCGTGGCCCTCGACTACATCAAGGGGCCCGTGAAGGCCCAGGTGCAGGCGCTGGCGGGCGGCGAAGGCTGGGGGCGCATCCGCATGGTGCTCATCCACAACCAGCTCCGCCTCACCGGTTCCCTGGAGCTGTGCCGCCAGCTGGTGCAGAAGGAGGGCTGCACCCTTCCCATTCTGCTGCTGGGCACCGAGGAGGACGAGGCCAAGAAGCGCCACCACTCGGTGGCCGCCGGTGCCGTGGACTACATCGCCGTGGAGCCCTTCCGCATCCTCGCCACCCTGCGGAAGCTGGATGAGACCCTGAAGCTCTTCGAAGGCGCCTGAACCCGATCCGCTGTCCATCCCGTCCCCCCGAGTGTCCTTGGCCCTTCTTCGTGCCCTTCGTGGCGCGCGTTGAGGCTTCAGGCGCGGAGCCGGACTTCGCGGCCCCGCCAGTGGTTCACGCCGCGCAGGCGGTCCGCGAAGGCCCACAGGGTGCCCCAGCCGAGGGGGAAGGCGTTCAGGGGCCAGAGGGCCCAGATGAGGTCCATGGGGCGGCCCGTGATCCGCTGCTGCACGTCCCCGGCCAGGGCGGGCACCAGCAACCAGAGGAGCAGGGCGAGGCCGGGATGCCCGGCGAAGGGCAGCCAGAGCGGGGAAAGCCCCACCGCCATGAGCGCCGGGAGGGCCAGGGGGATGGTCCACCAGATGGGTAGGGCCGCTGTGTTCTTCCGCATGGCCCGGACCACGTCCCAGAGGCCGTGGTACATGCGGAGGTGCAGGTCCGGGCCGCCCCGGGCCACGCGGTTCACGAAGCCGGCGCGCTTCACCCGCCGGGCCAGCATCATGTCGTCCACGGCCTCCATGGGAGCGCCGGCATGGCCGCCCACGGCATCGTAGGCCGTGCGGCGCACGAGGGTGAAGCCGCCCACGCCGCAGAAGGCCGGGTGGCGCGGGTCGGGCACGCGATGGGGCGGCACCAGCACCAGGAAGGCGGAGGCGGCAAGGGGCAGGGCCAGACGCTCGCCGGGCGTCACCACGTCCACCGCCGGGATGAGGGCGAGGATGTCCGTGGGTTGGCGGAGGGCGAAGGCCATCGCGCGCCGGAGCAGGGAGGGCGAGGCCTGTACATCGCCGTCCGCGAGGAGCAGCCATTCCGCCGCGAGGGCCTCCGGCTGGCCCGCGGCCAGGTGGAGCGCGTGGTTCTTCCCCAGCCAGCCGGGGGGCAGGTGATCGTTGCGGAGCACCCGCAGGCGATCCGGCCGCGTGGCCTCCCGGTCGCGCAGGATCCCGGTGCTGCCGTCCGTGGAACCGTCGTCCACCGCGAGGATGCGAAGGGCCGGATAGTCCTGGGCCAGCCAGGAATCCACGGCGGCGGGCAGTTCCCGGACCTCGTTCCGGACCGGGATGCAGAGGCACACCGTGGGTGGTTCCGCGGGCAGCGGGGGATCGTCCTCCAGGGCCGGCAGCCGCGACCAGTGCCGCCGCAGGAGGATCAGCCCCACCAGCAGCAGGGCGGCGGAGGACCAGGCGGCGGCGTCGATCCAGGACATGCTCCAGCCTACCGAGGGGGGCGGCTCTGCACGGTGGGTTATCCTGGACAACCCCCGGCCCCAGGAGCGAGATGCCCGATCATCCTGCCGTGTCCCCCGTCGTGCGCCCCAGGGAGGTCGAGGACATTCCCGCCATCCGGGATCTCATGCGCCGGGTCTATCCCCCGCCCCACGGCCCCGAGGCGGTCTGGGGGGCGGACAACCTCCGCCGCCATCTCGAGCGGTTCCCGGAGGGGCAGATGGTCGCCGAGGCGGGGGCTGGCCTCATCGGGACCTCCACGACCCTGAGGACTTCAAGGGAGCTCGCCCTGGCTCCCCACACCTGGTCCGGGATCACCGGAGGCGGCTCCCTGTCCACCCACGATCCGGCCGGGGAGGTCCTCTACGGCGTGAACATCGCCGTGGATCCGGCCTGGCAGGGCCGGGGGGTGGGCCGTCTGCTCTACGGGGCCCGGCTCGCCCTTGGCCGGCGGCTCGGCTGTCGGGCTTTCGTGGCCGGAGCGCGGATACCGGGGTACCACCGGCACGCGGCCACGCTCTCGCCGGAGGCCTATCTGGAGGCCGTGGTGGCGGGCCGGCTCTTCGACCCCACGCTCTCCAAACAGATCCAGGTGGGCTTCCGGGCGCTGGGGCTGCTCCGGGACTATGCGCCCGATCACGAAACCCTGGGGCACGCGGCCCTCATCCTCCTGGAGCTCTGAGATGCGGTTCAAGGCACCGACCCCCTTCATGTCGCGTCCGGTGCGGATCTGCGGCATCCAGTACTGCCTGCGTCCCGTGGCGGACTTCGACGCCTTCGCCCAGCAGGTGGAGAACTACGTGGACGTCGGCGACGACTACGACGCGGACGTGATCCTGTTCCCGGAGCTCCTGGCCGTCCAGCTGCTGAGCTGCCTTCCCGGCGGCTTCGCCCCGGCCGAGGCCATGCGCGTCCTGGCAGAGCGGTTCACGGAGCCCTTCGAGGCCTTCTTCCTTCGCATGGCCCGGAAGTACGACCGGATCATCGTGGCCGGGACGCATCCGGCCTTCGTGGACGGGAAGCTGCAGAACGTGGCCTCGATCTTCGTGCCGGGCCATGCCCCGGTCCACCAGCCCAAGCTGCACCTGACGCCCACCGAGCGGAACGTCTGGCATTTCGAGCCCGGCCACGAGATCCACGTCATCGAGACGGACTTCGGGAGGATGGGCGTCTCCATCTGCTACGACGTGCAGTTCCCCGAGGTGGCTCGGGTCCAGGCGGAGCAGGGCGTCCAGCTGCTGCTGGTGCCCTACCTCACGGACGACCGGCGGGGCTACACCCGTGTGACCACCTGCGCCCGGGCCCGGGCCGTGGAGAACCAGATCTATGTGGCCACCGCCGGCACTGTGGGCAGCCTGCCGCTCATCACCGACCTCACCGCCCAGTACGCCCAGAGCGGCATCTACACGCCCTCGGATTTCCCCTTCCCCATGGATGGCATCACCACGGAGGCCGCCGCGAACTCGGAGATGGTGCTGGTGGGCGACATCGACCTCGCCCTCCTCGACCAGGCCCGGGCCCGGGGCTCCGTGCTGAACCACCAGGACGCAGCCCGCGATGGCCTCCACGTCACCTTCGACGGGCGCATCCTCATCCATCACCTTCCCTGGTCCGACCCCGGGCCGGCCACCTCGGAGCGGGCCTGATGACCCTTGCCCTCCTCGTCGCCGACCCCTTCGCAGGCACGCTGCTGTTCCTGGCCCTGCTCTGGCTGGCCGCCAAGGTGGGCGGCGAGGTGGCGCTGCGCCTCAAGCTGCCCACGGTGGCGGGCGAGCTCTGCGCCGGTCTCGCCCTGGCGGGGTTGCACCAGGCGTCCCCGCGCTTCCCGGATGTGGGCGCATCGGAACCCGTGGGGGTGCTCGCGAATCTGGGTGTCATCGTCCTCATGTTCGCCGTGGGCCTGGAGTCCACCGTCCCCCAGATGATGCGGGTGGGTCTGCCCTCCCTGCGCGTGGCCACGGTGGGGGTGCTCGTGCCCATGCTCGCGGGGCTGCTGGGGGCCCACTGGCTCCTGCCCGCCGGGGTGCCCTGGGTGGTGGACCTCTTCATCGGGGCCTGCCTCTGTGCCACCTCCATCGGCATCAGCGCCCAGGTGCTGCGCGAGAAGCACGCGGCGGCCTCGCCCGAGGGCCGCGTGATCGTGGGCGCGGCGGTCATCGATGATGTGCTGGGCCTCCTGGTGCTGGTGGCGGTGAGCGGCCTGGCCGCCGCGTCCGCCACCGGTGGGGGGATGCCCTGGTCGAACCTGGCGAAGACCCTCGGCCTGGCCCTGGCCTTCCTGGCCGTGGCCCTCACCCTGGGCCGGCGCACGACACCCTACCTCTTCCACCTCGCCAGCCGCTTCCGCAGCGAGCAGCTCCTCCTGCCCCTGGGACTCGCCTTCGCCTTCCTCCTGGCCTGGCTGGGGAACCTGGCCGGCCTCGCGCCCATCGTCGGCGCCTACGCCGCCGGCCTCATCCTCGAGCCCACCCACGTCCAGGTGCTGGAGGCCCGGGAATCCCACACCCTCGAAGCCCTGGTCCATCCCCTGGTGACGACCCTCGCGCCGGTCTTCTTCGTGGTCATGGGCGCGCGGGTGGACCCCGCGGCCTTGTTCACGCTGAGGACCCTGCTTTTCGCCGCCGTGCTGGCGGCCCTGGGTGTGCTGGGCAAGTGGGTGGCCGGCTATGGCGCCGGGCGCGGCTACCGCGCGGCCGTGGTGGGTTGGGGCATGGTGCCCCGCGGCGAGGTGGGCTTCGTGTTCGTCGCCACCGGCGCCCAGCTCAGCCTCGGCGGCCGGCCCCTCCTCGGCCCCGAACTGCAGGCCGGCATCATCGGCGCCCTGCTCCTCACCACCCTGGCCGGGCCCGTGGGGCTGGGCTGGGTGCTGCGGCAGAAGCCCGCCTCCACCCCTCGTGAGGGCTGACGGTCACGGAACTCACGGAATCCAAGGAGGACACGGAAAGGGGAGCAGGTGACGTGGCTGCATGATCTCGAGCCCCTTGCCTTCTTCCATTGCTTTCCAGCTCTTTTCCGCGTCTTCCGTGACCAGGCTTGTGACCTGGTGTCAATCCGCTGGCAGCTCGGGCACGAGGGAGGTCACGAAGGTGGCCTCGACGCGGAAGACGGTGCGGATGAGCCCGGCGGTGAGGATGGCATGGGGCTCCCCGTTGCCCACGAGGCGGCCGTGGTCCAGGACCAGCACCCGATCGAACCGGTACGCCGCGCGGATGTCGTGGAGGCTCACCAGCACGGTGCCCCCGGCGTCGGCCAACTGCCGGGCCAGGCGGTAGACCTCCAGGGCGTGGCGCACGTCGAGTTGCGCCACGGGCTCGTCCCAGAGCTGGAGGGGGGCCGCCGTGGCCAGGGCCCGGGCCAGGATGACGCGATGGCGCTCACCGCCCGACAGCCGGGTCACGGGGCGGTCCGCCAGGGCCTCGAGGTCCATGGCCGCGAGGGCCTCGGCCACACCCGCCGGATCGTCGTCCCACGCGAAGCGGCCCTGGGCCACCACGTCCCGCACGGGGAAGGCGAAGTCGAAGAGGGCCTCCTGGCCCACCCAGGCGAGCCGGCGGCCCCGTTCCTGGAAGGGGATCTCGGACAGAGGCTGTCCATTCCACTGGACGTGACCCTCGAAAGGCAGGAGCCCGGCCAGGGCCTGGATGAGCGTGGACTTGCCGGCGCCGTTGGGGCCCACCACCGCCACCAGCTCCCGGGGGCCCAGGTCCAGCGACACGTCCTCCAGCCGGCCGAGGACCGAGAGCGCGGCGGCCTGGAGGGCGGCCGTCATCGGGGCCTCCGCAGCAGCCACAGGAAGAAGGGGCCGCCCACCACCGCAGTGACGACGCCCAGGCGGAGGCCGATGGGGAAGAGGCGGGTCACCAGGTCACAGGCCAGGAGGAAGGTCCCGCCCCCGAGCATGGCCGCGGGCAGCAGCCGGCGGTGGTCGGGACCCCAGGCCAGGCGCAGGACATGGGGCACCACCAGGCCCACGAAGCCGATGATGCCCCCGGTGGCCGTGGCCAGAGCCGTGAGCACCGTGGCCAGCACGATGAGCTTCCGGCGCAGGCGATGCACGTCCACGCCCAGGCTCTGGGCGCTCTGCTCGCCCAGGCTCAGGAGGTTCAGGCCCCGGCCCAGGGGCAGCAGGAGGGCGCAGCCCAGGGCGATGACCGGCACGCCCATCCAGACGTGCTCCCAGCTGCGGTTCTCCAGGCCGCCCATGAGCCAGAAGAGGATCTGGGCGTTCACCTCGAAGTGGCCCGCGGTGACCGTGAGGAGGAAGCTGGTGCCCGCCCCCAGGAGGGCGTTGAGGGCCACGCCGGAGAGCAGCAGGCGCTCGGTGCTGGCGCCGCGTTCAGCGAGCACCATCACGGCCCCGGTGGCGGCGAAGGCGCCGACGACGGAGGCCACCGGCAGGGTCCAGAGGGAGGCGGCGGCGAGGCCCAGGGAGGGGCCGAGGGCCAGCACGGCCACGGCACCCAGGGCCCCGCCGCTGCTGACGCCCAGCAGGCCAGGGTCGGCCAGGGGATTGCGGAAGAAGGCCTGCATCACCGTGCCGCTGGCGGCCAGGGCCGTGCCGGCGGCCAAACCCACCAGCGTGCGTGGCAGGCGGAAATCCCACACCACCGTGCGGGCCAGCTCGTCCCCGCGGCCGAAGAGGGCCTCCAGCACCTGCATCGGGGACAGCCGCAGCTCGCCGAAGGCCAGGGAGGCCAGGAAGGCCGCCACGAGGAGCAGCGCCAGCAGCGGGAGGGCCCCCCGGCCCTTCACCGGAAGCGCTCCGGGTGGAGGGCCCGGGCCAGGGCTTCGTAGGCGTCGATGCGGTGGTGGGAGACGCTGGACATCAGCGGGCCCGGCAGCAGCACCAGGCGGCCGGCGCGGAAGGCCGGCAGCAGGCGGTACGAGGGGATCTGGGCCAGGCGCTCCCGGATGGCCGGTTCGTCGTCGGCCACCAGCACCTCGGGCCGCCAGGTCAGCAGGCGTTCCGTGGGGGTGGGCTGGTGGCCCTTCAGTCCGGCCTCGGCCGCCACGTTGATGGCGCCCGCGTGGTCGCAGAGATCCTGGAAGGTGGTGCCGGCGCCGGCGGTGAAGGGGTAGATGCTGGCGGCCAGCACCCGCACGGGGCGCACGCCCTGGAGGCGCTTGGCCAGGGCCGCCACGCGCGTCCGGCACTGGGCGATGAGGGCCTCGGCCTGGGGCCCGCGGCCCAGCTCGCGTCCCAGGAGGCGCAGGTCCGCGTAGACATCCTCCAGGGTGTCGAAATGGTCGAACACCAGCAGCCGGACCCCGGCCCGCCGGAGCAGGGCCAGGGTCTCGGGGCGGGTGTAGCTGGCGGCGAGCACCAGGTCCGGATGGTGGGACAGGACGCTCTCGGCGTCGCTGTCCTTCAGGGTGGGATAGGCCTGGGCCTCCCCGGCCACGGGGCTGTAGCGGGCATCGCGGCCGAGGTTGCTCAGGGCGGCGATCTGCCCGGGGGCCGCCAGGGCCAGCAGCAGCTCGTCCGTGCCCACGGTCTGGCTCACCACCCGCCGCGGCGGGGCCGCGGCGAGGGGGACCAGGATCAGCAGGAGGAGCCAGAGGCGACGCATCAGAAGGTCCACGTGGCGGAGAGGGTCCAGCGGGGGAAGGGCGCCGGGAAGCCGAAGACCAGGGCCGCGTCGCCGTTGCCATCGTAGCGGCCGGAGAGCCAGTCCTGCACGGTCTGCCGCGGCTGCAGCAGGTGCTCGCCCCGCAGGGCCAGCGTGAGGCCCTTCAGCGGCTCGTGGGAGAGGCCCAGGGCCAGGCTGCGGTAGGGGTGGGTGAGGGGCCGGAGGCCGCTTCCGCTGTCGTCGATGTCGTAGCGCGGGCCCACGTGGTCCAGGCGGACGTCGGCCCGCCAGGTCCCCGACTGGACGAAGGCCGAAACGGCGCCGGTGAAGAAGGGGTGGCGCAGGATGGCGGTGTCGTCGAGGCTTCCGAAGCGGGCCTCCGGCGTGTTGCGGTCCAGGTCGCGGGTCTCCTGGCTGCGGAGGATGAGATCCCAGCCGTAGGCCACCTCGCCGCCGCCCCGCCAGCCCAGGGCGCCCTCGACGCCCTGGGCGCGGAGGGCGCCCTGGTTCGCGTAGTGGGAAGTGAAGAGGGGCGGGTAGGCGTAGCTCGTGTCCCAGACGTAGGCCAGCAGGCTCTCGATGCGGGTCCGCTGGGCCTCCAGCCGGTATTCCCAGTGGTCCGCGAACTGGCCCGTGGCGCCGATCTGCAGGGTGCGGCTGCGCTCCGGCAGGATGGGGTAGGCGGCCCCGTCCTGGGCCGACGCCTGGGCGTTCAGGGTGAACTCCACGGTGGTGGGCACGCGGAAGCCCTGGCCCAGGCTGGCGTAGAGGCGCAGGGTGGGGGTGGCCACCCAGTTCAGGCCCGTGCGCCAGGTGCCCGCCTCGGCGCTGCCAGCCCGGCTCCGCACACCCGTGTCCAGACGGGTGAGGTCCCGGTGGGCGGCGTCGCGCCGAAGACCGGCCACCCAGTCCAGCCCTTCGGCCAGGGTCCAGCGCAGTTCCAGGGCCCCGGCCAGGTCGTGGCCCTCGCCGCGATAGGGCGTGGCGGCCCAGGTGGTCGGGTCGTAGTAGTTCTTCGCGTGGCTGGTGTCCACGCGGCCCTCCAGGCGGCCGGAGAGGCGGATGGCGGGGACGGGCGTCCAGTGCAGGGTGAGCTGGTTCTCCACCCGACGGAAGTCACGGGGCGTCTGCTCCCGTGGGGTGAGGGCCACGGGATCCCCCGTGCTGCCGGAGAGGGCCTGCAGGGTGTCCTCCAGCAGGAGGGTGGGGGCCAGGGTCCAGCGCAGGCTGGCGCCCCAGCTCTCCTGGCGGGCGCGGGTCTCCCGGGCCGGATCG
>Ga0208789_1000461_pt1 | contig 38369 bp, 41 predicted proteins | sample Methanotroph_Enr_FD_187368 | JGI IMG/M metagenome (GOLD analysis project Ga0208789, IMG submission 187368) | Enriched soil microbial communities from Old Woman Creek wetland in Ohio, USA - Methanotroph_Enrichment_5 (SPAdes) (version 2) | ecosystem: Environmental > Terrestrial > Soil > Wetlands...
ATAAGGCGACCTATGAAATGGTCTGTCATTACCTGAGCGGCTGGGCTACCGAGGAAGAATTGTTCGGCTATTTGGAGCGATCGCGGCTAACCGTCGCAACTAGCAAAAAATGAGCCGAACATTATTGCCCTCTCCCTCTGGAGAGGGCTTTATTGCATTTAATTCATCGCTGAACATCGGCGCAGTCGGCCTGTCATTAATTCTCAGGCTTAACAGCTCGGGACGGGCGTAATGGCCGACTGAATCCATCATGCGCTTGCGTTTGGTGATTAGCGACATATCCAGGTCGGCGATGACCATGCCTTCGCCGGAGCGCAACGGTTCGGCCAGATGTTGGCCTTCGGGCGATATGATCGCGGTGCAACAGCCGCCGCGCAGGTTTTTTTGCAAACCGGCATCGGGCGTTACCGATTCGATCTGTTCGTCGCTCAGCCAGCCGGTCGCGTTGATCACGAAGCAGCCGGATTCCAGCGCATGGTGGCGGATCGTGACTTCGATTTGCTCGGCAAAAATCGGCCCGACCAAGGAACCCGGAAACTGGCTGCAATGGATTTCCTCGTGCTGCGCCATCAATGCGTAGCGGGCCAGCGGATTGTAATGTTCCCAGCAGGCCAAAGCGCCGATTCGTCCGATGCCGGTCTCGGCCACTTTCAGGCCGGACGCGTCGCCCTGGCCCCAGATCATGCGTTCATGATAGGTCGGTGTGATTTTGCGGCGTTTTAAAACCAAGTTGCCGCATTCGTCGAAAATCAGTTGAGTGTTGTAAAGACTGCCGTGGTCGCGCTCATTGACGCCCAGCACCACGACCACGCCCAGCGAGCGGGCCAGGGCGGCAACCGCATCGGTGGCCGGTCCCGGCACGGTCGGCGCATGTTGGTAAAGTTTCAGATGCTCGCGCCCGGCGGCGACCGGCGGCAGCACGAACGAAAAATACGGGTAATAAGGCACAAAGGTTTCCGGAAACACCACCAATTGAGCGCCTTCCTTGGCCGCGTCGCTAATGGCTTGGCAAACTTTATCGATAGTGCCGGCGGCCGAATCGAACACCGGTGCAATCTGTACCGCCGCCGCCCTGATGATTTTTTTCGATGTCACAATCTGTACTCCTGTCCTGAAAAAGCTGTTGAGCCACGGATGAACACGGATTGCACGGATGAATAACGTAATGTTTTATCCGTGTCTATCTGTGTAAATCTGTGGCTAATTAAGAAAACGATTTACATCGTCCAGGTGTCCAGGATGAAAGCGTTCTCGCGGCGATGGATCAGCACGATGTCCAATACATCCAGCGGGCTGACCGGGCGGACGCCTTCGATCAGGCTGGGTTCGCCGTGGCCGTACAAGGCTTGCAGCGCGAACCGGCAGGCATAGACTTTGCCGCCTTCGGCCATGAATTTGTTGATCTGGTTGGCGTAGTTTTGATGCCCCGGAAAAGCTTCGTCGCCCAAGCGCGGAAAGCCGCGCTGAATGCCCAGCGTCACGCCCGGCCCGTACAACAGGATCGAGGTTTCAAAGCCCTTGCGTTGCAAACGGGTCGCCTGCAACAGGTTGACAAAACCGATAGAGCCTTCAAAGGCGACGGTGTGGAATTTGACCAAGGCTTTTTCGCCCGGTTCGGCTTTAACGTCCTCGAATACTTTCTCTTCGTAATCGACAAAAAAGTCGCCTTTGGCGTGGGCCGGTTGTTGCACTGCTGGCATAGGGTGCTCCTTGTTATCAGAGTAAAAAAATCCTGCATCAAAAGGTTGATGCAGGGAATAGTTATGACCGTCAATCCATGAGGGGGCGATTGACGGTTGATATTTTATAAACGGAGCATGATTGCTAACAGATTCAGAAAAAATAGATGTCTGCGGTACAGATTACCGATTAAGTGCTCTGTGCTGCTTAATAAACCGGGTAACTGTTATGGATAGTGTTGGAGCAGTCAGGATGCTCAAGGCTTGTCATTGCGGTAGGGATTGGCGGAATACTGAACGCATCGAAGTGGGGGCTGGAATCTCGCTATAGTTTTAAATAACGCGCAAGGAGGAAAATCGATGCTGTTTGTGACTTACCGTGAGAGCCAAATACGGTGCGGCTGAGGTACGAAGCGCATCATTCGCGATTGATGCGCCTCCTTCGTCGGCTCATCCTATATAAGTTTCATTTTCCGGGGTGATGAGATTTTAGGGAACCTCTAAAAATCGGTTACGTTCATGGTTCGACCGGCTCGCCACGAACGTAACCGATTGTTTTACTTAGAACCGTTTGTGCTGAACTTGTCGAAGCACTGAATTATTAGAGATCTCCTTTATTCATGATCGCTAGGATGACACTGTTATTTTCCTTGCCAGCGTTTAGCCGCCAGGAAGTCAACAGACCAATCCCCCGCGCCTTTAGCAATCAGCAATAAAAAAAGCGTGGCCCATGCGCCATGGGTAGGCCATGCGTCCGGATAGACAAATAACTGAATGACCAGCGTCATAATTAACAGTGACAATGCCGACAGGCGAGTGGCAAAACCAAGCAACAACATCAGCGGAAACATGTGTTCGGCAAAAGCTGTTAAATAAGCGGCTGTTTGTGGATTAAGCCAAGGCAACCGGTACTCTTCCTGAAATAGAAACAGCGCGTTTTCACTCAGCATCACCCCGTTCATCTTGGTGCGGCCTGACTGGAAAAATATGGCCGCAGTAAATACTCGGGCAGCAAGAAGCAGTAGGGCATCGGGGATGTTGTTGTGGAGCCGGGCAGTGCCCGCAAAAAATCGCCGGATAGTTGAATGGCTTGCCGACGCGGATGAAAAACGGGCTGGAGTCATGATAAATCCTCAGTCATGTGGTTTTAGGGAATAATGCTTACGACCAGTTGTCCATGGATCATAAGGCTCAGCGCATCAGTCAGGTTGAATGCCGGGAAGGCGGCCGATGCTTCCGCCCAGGCATCGATTAGCCTTCGGCCTTCCATGAGTGCGTTAAAAAATGTCGCCCCGCCTGATTGGAGGCGTTGCGTGGTCACGATGCCGTTTTGGCGTAGACACATGACCTGTTCAGCCTGCCAATCCAGGTTCTCAGATAGGCGGCTGTCATAAAGCCGGCTATGCCAAAGTTGGAAAATGGGATGGTTTGAAGCAGTCAGGCGTAGCGATGGGTGCAGGACAAAAGTGGCCGATTCAAGCCGGGCCGCATCAAGTCTACTGAACTCTTTGTCCCCCAAGGTTAGCGATTCGGCGGCATGAAACGCCCCAATCCTTGCCAGCTCCAGGCGTGCAATATCAGCCAGATAAGGCATGTCGGCCAGTGGTTTAAAGCTTTCGATGAAACGCGGAAATTCCAACCCATATTGCGCGATGACCGGTGAACAAGGTGGCTGCACCCGCACGAACTCACGGGCAACAGCCCGGAAATAGTTTTCGCCCAATAAGTTCACCAAGGCCGGGAAGCTGCCGTAAAGGCTTTCGCTCAAGCCGGCGATCACGTTGTTTTGGTAAACCCGGAAGCGTTCTGCGTGGCTGGCGGCAATAACCGATGGCATGGGCCGGCCTGGGTCGAACAGTGCGGCGAAGAACTGCGTCTGTTGCGACCGGTTCACGATCCTAATTTCCGGTTATCCAAAGCCAAGAGGCATTGGGTCATGTGCAGTCTGGCCTTATCGGCTTCCAAACAAAGGTCAGGCCATTCCGGTAGGTTATTATCCCATTCGATGAGTGTCGGTTTCCGGTCGATTCGCCCAACCACCGTTCGGAACAGCCGCCAGACCTCATCAGCGACGGGTGAGCCATGGTCATCGATTAATAAATGGCTGCCATCCGACAAAAGATTGCTTGAATGGCCTGCCAAATGAATTTCCCCGACGTGCTGTAAAGGGAAGCTAGCCAAATAATGTTCAGGATCGAAGCCGAGATTGGATGCCGAAACATACAGGTTGTTGATGTCCAGCAACAGGCCGCAACCGGTGTGCGCCGCAACTTGTTCCATGAACTCAGCTTCATCGAGGCTGTGCGCTGTTATTTCAACATAGCGGGCCGGATTCTCTAACAGCAAACGACGGCCCAGATAATTCTGGATTTGATTGACGCGTGAGATGACCCGCTTCAGGCAACTTCCGTCGTAAACCAAAGGCAGCAGGTCATTTAAGAAATACCCGCGATGTACCGACCAAGCCAGATGTTCAGATACTTGTGCAGGATGGTAGTTGTCGCAGAGTAGCTTTAGTCTTTCAAGGTGCAGCGGATCGATAGGATCGGTCCCGCCTATCGATAGGCCGACGCCATGGATTGATAACTCAAAGTTTTCGGCTAACTGTTGGAGCTGCTGGTGATATAAGCCGCCTTGGCCCATATAGTTTTCTGCATGCACTTCAAAAAAATCGATACCCGTTGCATCTTGGCGAATAGCGCCAAAGTGAAGCGGCTTGAAGCTCACGCCAATACAGATTTTGCTCTGAGAGGAGGTAAATTGGGGCATAAAGTCTTGCCAGTGTCCGGTAGCCGCCACATTCATGAAGGGCGTTTGATTGCGCTTAATGAACCCGCGCCGTAAGGCGTATTGATTGATACACAACTGCCGGTTGGAACCAGTTTCCAGGCGTTGCCCTGATAATCTATTTTTGAACTGCCCGCGCAGGATGTGCCGGGGCCTGCAGCGCAATCGTTTTGTCTCGCTAAAGATACGCCATAACATTTTTCTTTGTTTTTTTGCGAGGGTAAGTGTTGGTCAGCGCTTACCGCTGAGCTGGAAACAGCCAATGCGCTGGCAAGGGAAACAGTCAAGATTTGGGTGAAGGTTTGCCGGTTCATAATAAGGTTCCTTAAAATAATGATGGGTTTTGTCCGACCCTGCCGTGCAGGGCCGGAGCTTGAAGGTTTGTTACAGGTCTTGGGCCGCCTTATCTTTGATCAGAGGCCAGTTTTCATTGGCTTTTTCAAGATTGCCGGGGATGTCCTCAGACCACTTGACCATGGCGTCACTGCTTACGTTGAGGTATAGCTTGCCGTCAACGACTTTCCATACTTCCGGATCGCCATCCAGTTTTTTCCCCAATGCCGCGCCCATGGCGCAATATCCGCCAAACTGAGGGGCGAACTTTGCCGGATTGGCTTCAAAAGCTTTCTGGTTTTCAGCGGATGCGAATAAATAAACCGCTCCACCGAAAGTTGTTGAGAATTTTTTGTCGCCCAGCGTTGGTTTTTGTTCGGTGAAATAAGCCACGGGGTCATAACCGCGCAGGATAATATTTTGCCCGTCTACATTGATGCTGCCGGTTGATGTTTCATCGTAGGCGTAAACGCATTGAGGGAGCATGGCAACCGATGCGGAACCGGCAAGAAGGATTGACAGCGCTAAGGGTTGGAATTTTTGCGGTAGAGTTTTCATTGGGATTGTTCCTTTATTAAGGTCTAAAGATGTAAAAAATTTTAACTGTCTACATTGTTATGGGAAAAAGGCCTGCATCAAAAAAGCGATGCAGGGGAAAGTCATGGCTGCCACTCTTTATGAGAATTGACGAAAGTTATTGTATAAACAGAGTGAGATTGATAACAGATTCAGAAAAAACTGAATAATTAGGTACAGATTGGTCATTATTCGATCTGTTCCGCTTAATAAACAGGATAACTGTTATGGATAATATTGGGACAATAGGGACGCCAAGGTGGGCAAAGCTAGCCAAGGTTTCGGACAGAAATAATATTCTTCCGTTATACGATTTGATTCTGGCCGCGGCTACTTGTGCGTAATGAGAAGTACGTTTTCTGCCAAAAATCCGAATATCGGCAATCCTCAGGTATCGACGTACTGCAAATGGTTTGTTTTAACCCACACTTGCGCGCCAATGGGGCCGGCCTTTGCGATTAGCTGGCTGCCGAGTGGCATGCGTAGCCAAGATAAGTAGCGCAAGTTTTCTCCGCCTTGCTTAATACTACCCTTCAAAACCAAGACTTCCGCTCCTCCGTTGGTGTCAATGCTGACTTGTGCGCCGGGCTGCCAGATTTCCAGGCGCACATCTTCCCGGCTATCCGAATGCAGGGGGATTACCGAAACACCTGGACGGCCAAACACCGGCTCAGCTTTTATGGTGTTCATATTTAGCCGCAAATGAGTGCGGCTGCTGAGGTCGAATTGCCATAGTTTGACGAAAATCAGACAACCTGATTTGGAACCGGGGGTATGCTTTGACAGCGGCGGGTTTCGGACATAAGAACCGGCAGGATAGTCGCCGTATTCGTCTTGAAAAAGACCTTCAAGAACAATAAATTCCTCGCCACCGGTATGCACATGCGGAGAAAACTGAGTTTCGGGATCATAACGCACTAAACTGGTTGCGCGCGCCACTTCATCGCCGATCCGGTCGAACATTTTTCGTTGAATACCTGCGATAGGCGACGCTTGCCAAGTCATTTCATCGCCATGAACGACTACGCGTTGGCTAAAATCTGCATTGATTGTCATATTTTTTCTCTGCTGTGGATTGGGGTGTGACTAAGGCGGACATGTGTTGGGCATGTTCCGAATACGCCGCAATCATCTGGAAATGCTGGGGCGTTGCGCAACGCGATTGCGCCAGGCGCTCAGGTTTTTTAGGCCGCTTGGGATTTCAATCTTGACGAAATCGGCGAAAGCAAGGCCTGCAAAAACTGTAATATCAGCCATAGAGTAGTTTTCCCCGGCAACGTAAGTGCTATGCGCCAGCACAGAATCGAAATATCGTATCCCGTCCAGCGCGCGCTCACGCTGTTTTTCACCCCATTCCTTGTTTTGATAGGTTTCGAGCTTAGCGCCAAGCCCATCGGTGGCATGATGGAAATAAGCGCCAACCGCATCCAACAGGTTTTGTTCGGCGCGCCGTTGCATCATATGAATCAGCGCGCGTTGTTTGGGGGTGGTGCCGGTCAAGGATATTCCGTCAAAAGCATGATCCAAATATTCAGTGATGGCGGTACATTCGGAAATGGTGGTGCCGTCATCGAGTTCGAGCACCGGCACGGTGCCGCCGGAGTTTTTTAGCAAAAATGCAGGGTTACGGTGCTCGCCGTTGGGGACATCGATAGTAATGAACTCAATCTGGTTGGTGATGCCTTTCTCGGCTAAGGCGATCCTTACCCTGGCCGGGTTTGGGAAGCCTTCGAAGTCATAAAGTTTCATGGCTGTTTCCGTTTACATGTTGGATTAGAAAAACATCGGTTTGGATTTGTTTTATTCAAGCGCCTGTTTTGTTATGAGTGAAAAACTGCATCAAAAAAACGACACAGGGAAAAGTTATGGCAGTCAATCTATTAAGGGGGATGACCTGAGCTATTTTATAAATAGGACAAGACAGGTATCAGGTTCAGAAGAAATCGATTATGGGTGTACAGATTACTGATTATTCGATCTGTTCAGGTCAATAAACCCGCCAACTGTTATGTGAAAACTTTGGGGCTGCCTGAATTTGTCGTTTTCAAACTGCCGTTCATCTAATTGTTTAGTCAACATAAAGTTGGTTTTTGACTGTTTGCAAGTACAAGACTGGCTTCATTGGTTGGAGGCGTTGATGAGGATGTGCATTAGAAGTATGCAGTTGAAATAACTTACTAATTAATGAGTACAGTTGTGTTAGATTTATAAGCTAGGGTTTACGCAAGCAGGAACATAAATCGATGAAACATCTTTACGAAACCGTGGCGGATAATATCCTCAGCCATATCGAACAGGGCGTTTACCGTCCTGGCGAGCGTTTGCCGGGCGTGCGCCGCTTATGCCGGCAAATGAATGTCAGCGTGTCGACGGCGCTGGAAGCCTACCGCCTGCTGGAGGATCAGGGGCGGATTCAGGCTCGGTCACGCTCCGGTTACTACGTCAATGCCATTCACAGGCAAACCATTACCGAACCGGGTATTTCCGCCCCGTCAACGACACCCTCGCGGGTGACCGGCCAGTCTTTAACCCGGCAAATTCTTTTGGCGGCTAAAGACCCTTACCAAATCAATTTGGGTTCTTCCGTGCCTGCGCCTGAGTTTTTGCCGACGCGGATTTTGCAACAGGCCACCCAAAAAGTGGTTCGAATGTATAGCAAGCGCTGTTTCGACACCGATGAATTGCTGGGGAACCGGGAGCTGCGCCGCCAGATTGCCAAACGCATGGTCGAATTGAACTGTGCCGTAAGTCCAGATGATATAATCATCACCCATGGTGCAAGGGACGCCGTCCGTCTCGCATTGCTGGCGGTCTGTAAACCGGGCGATGTGGTCGCCATCGAATCACCGACCTTTTACGGCCTGTTGCAGGTCATCGAATCCTGCGGGATGGAAGCGTTGGAAATCCCGACCCATCCGCGCGAAGGTATATCTGTCGAAGCTTTACAAATGGCTATCGAACAATGGCCGATCAAAGCGTGCCTGATTATTTCCAACTACAACAATCCGCTCGGTTCCTGCATGTCGGACGAGAAGAAGAAGGCTGTGGTGGCATTGCTGGAAAAAAACGCGATTCCGTTGGTCGAGGACGATGTCTATGGCGATTTGGGTTTCGGGGTCAAACGGCCTTCCATCGCCAAGGCCTGGTGCAAAGAGGGGGAGGTGCTGTATTGCTCATCCTTTGCAAAAACCTTGTCGCCGGGTTTGCGCATCGGTTGGCTGGTGCCCGGCCGGAACATGAAAAAAGTGGAAAACCTCAAATATATGCTGCATCAGGCCACGCCGACCTTAAACCAACTGGTCATTGCTCATTTGCTGGAGCAGGGCGGCTATGACCGTTATCTGCGTCAGGTTCGGCAGAATTATGCCCAAAGCGTGGCCCGTACGGTCAAGGCCGTAAGCCTTTTTTTTCCGGAAGGCACCAAAGTGACTCAGCCGGAAGGCGGTTTCGCGTTGTGGGTGGAACTGCCGGAAGCTGTCGATGCGATGGAACTGCATCGACAAGCCAGCCTTGAAGGCATCATCATTGCCCCAGGGCCGTTGTTTTCGGCGACGCAAAAGAAATACGGCAACTTCATCCGGCTCAGTTGCGCCGTGCCCTGGAATGAACGGTTGGAACGGGCGCTAAAAAAACTGGGGGATATGGCCGGCGATTTAATGGAGGGATAAAGCAATTAGCCGAAATGTCGGGTAACGAAAAGATGGTACTCAACCTATCGAACTGATTTTATCGCGTATTTCATCTTAGGATTTCGCAAAAATAATTTTCGCTTATGGGGTTCCCTCACTCCGCGTGGTAACCCAGTCAGGGACGCTACAGCGTCCCGAACCGCGAAGCGGTTCAAGCTGCCTCGTCGTTATACACAAGTCTCTATTCCGGCAGTCCTAGATATGGCGTTAGGCGGACCTTCCAGGTTTTTAAAACCTGGAAGGTCTAACTGGCCGCATTCTTAACAGGCGGGACAAGGTAATCCTATCCCAATCGTTTAATAACCTGTGTATACCGTTTTGTCCATACCGGTAAGACGACTCTGAAACACACTTGTGTATAACGACGAGCGAGGAGGGCGGGAACGATGAAAAAAATAATGGCTCGTATTGGGTTTTGAGGACATATGTGCTTTAGGCCGGCACTTGACGATGCCCACGCAACAGTTCCGCGTTGCTATTCATAACCCCAAATCGCTCAAACCGGCGTGATCGTCGGGGCGGCGGCCTAGCGGCCAGTGGAACAGGCGTTGTTCCTGCTTGATCGGCAGATCGTTGATGCTGGCAAAGCGCCGTTGCATGAAGCCTTGCCGGTTAAACTCCCAATTTTCATTGCCGTAACTGCGGAACCATTGACCGGAATCGTCAAGCCATTCGTAGGCAAAACGCACGGCGATGCGGTTGTCGGTAAACGCCCATAGCTCCTTGATTAAACGGTAATCCAGTTCCTTGGCCCATTTGCGTTGTAAAAATTGCCGCACTTGCTCGCGGCCTTGCGGAAATTCGGCGCGGTTGCGCCAGAGTGTGTCTTCGGTGTAGACCAGAGCGACGCGGTCCGGATCGCGCGAGTTCCAGGCGTCTTCGGCCATGCGCACTTTTTGGGCCGCGGTTTCGGCGGTAAAGGGCGGGACGGGTGCTTTGATTTCTTCGGTCATGATGTTTCTCCGTTATTGAAGGGTGAGTTAAGCCTGCCACAAGCCCGGCATGACGATGTATCCGGGCAAGTTTTGCATGCGTTGAAACCAGTTGACAATGTTTTGAAATGCGCCGATGTCGATGCCGCCTTCCGGCGCCAGTGCCAAATAGGGATAGATCGCCAAATCTGCAAGCGACATGCTGTCGCCGACAAGCCAATCCCGGTTTGCTAACTGGCGGTCGACAATGTCCAGCACCTTGGCGGCGGTTTGCCCGGCTTTTTCTGTATCAATGGCGCGGCCGAATTTATGGTGTACGCGCAGCAAAGCCGGGCCGTGGAAAATTTCGTTGGCGGCAGTCGATAGCCAAGCGGCGATTTGTGCTAAACGGACGGCGTCATCCGGCCACCATTGTTCGCCGCCGTAGCGTTTGGCCAGATAGACCAAAATGGCCTGGCTGTCGCGGATGATCAGGCCGTCGTCGTCCAGCACCGGCACTTGGCCAAACGGGTTGAGCTTTAAATAATCCTGGCTGCGTTGTTCGCCGCCGGCTAAATCGACCGGCCGAGTTTGATGGGGTAACGACAAAAAACTGAGTAGTAAGCGAACTTTGTGGCAGTTGCCGGATAGCGGCATGTCGTACAGCGTGATCATAGTGTTCTCCTGGTTAAACGAAACTTTCGAATTGCACCCGTTCGTCGGCGATGCCGAGTTGGCGGGCGGTTTGGCGCACGGTGTCGATCAAACGGGTTGGGCCGCAAACGTAAATGACGGCATCGGCGGATGCGCTGTTCAACAACACCGACACATCCAGCCGGGTTGGCGTTGGTGCTTGGCTGAAATAAAACCGGCATTGAGTGGGCAAATGCCGCCGCAAGTTCTCGACAAAGGCCATTTCTTGCGGCGCACGGCCGCTGTAATGCAGTTGAAAATCCGCACCCCGCGAGGCCAATGCTTCGGCCATTGCTTTTAACGGGGTGATGCCGATGCCGCCGGCGATCAACAATGCCGGGCGGCCGTCATCGTGCAGTGGGAAATAGTTGTCCGGCGCATCGACGTTGATGCGGGTTCCCAGTTGCCAGCCGTCGTGCAATGCCGACGATCCGCCTTCGCCATCGTCCATTCTTAGCACTGCAATACGGTAGCAATCCGGATCGTCCGGCGCGCCGGTCAGAGAATACGCGCGCGAGGTAACGCTACCGTCGGGCAGCGCAATCGGCACGCGGAGATGCGCCCCGGCCCGATAGCCAGGCAGCGGCTCGCCGTCGGCATGGCGCAGTTCATAGGCGCGAATGCGCGGCGTCAATTGCCGAATCCCGGCAATCGTTAACGGCAATGCGCCGCTACCCAAAACGCCGGGCGCTTGCCGTGCCGCCGCCGGTTGTTGGCGAGCTTGAACGAGCAGCGCTTCGACTTCGTTTTGGCTGTAGCGCGGCGTGATGTATTTCGGGCAATTCCAGTCGAAGGCTTCGACTTGGATAACGATGCCGCGTTCGACCGGAGCGCGAAAGTCGGGTGATTCCAGTTTCGCCAGCAATGCCGGTTCGGAGCGTTGGTCCACCGCTCGCGCCCGGCCCCAGATTTTCAAGCGCCGCCGCTGCGGATAGTCCATCAGCAGCAAACTCACCCGGTCGTCGCCGCGCAGATTGCCTACCGAAAGATATTGGCGGTTGCCGCTGTAATCGGCGTAACCGATGGTCCGGTCGTCCAATACTTTCAAGAATCCCACCGGCCCGCCGCGATGCTGTACATAGGGCCAGCCGGTTTGACTCACCGTGGCTTGATAGAAGCTGTCGCGCTCGGCAATAAAAGCTTGCTCGGCAGCGCCCAGCGCCACTTCCTCGGCCTCGCCGAGCTCGGCCGCCCGATACGCCATGCGGCTGCCCATTTCGGTTTGCACCGCTTGCACGTCGGGGGTGAAACTGATTTTGGCAAAAGCGCGGGCCATGATCTTGCTCCTGGTTGGGATTGAAACATTAATATTAACTATGACACAGCCGCCAGCCGCGTTGAATAGCCATAATCTGCAATAGTTTATTCCATTCAGCGCAAGAATCCGGGCGCAAGTCCGCACTTGGACTTGGCCCGGTTCACTATTAGGCCGCCTGTTTTAGCTCCACTTTCGGGAAGTCGATGCTGACCCGGCTGGCCTTGCCCAGGATATTGGTCATGATGTTCATGCCGACGTGGGTGATTACCTCGACGATGTCCGCCTCGCTGAAACCGGCGTCGTGCATGGCCTGCAACTCGGCGTTGGTGATTTCGCCCTTGTGCTCGACCAGGGCGCGGGCGAATTTAACCGCCACCGCCGCCTTGGCGTCCTGGCTGGAGCCGGCCCGGTTGGCTTCGATTTCCGCCCCGTTCAAACCGGCTTTGCGGCCGATGGCGGTGTGTGCGGACAGGCAGTATTCGCATTGGTTCTGCTGGGCCAGCGCCAACGCGATGCGTTCGCGGGTGGCGGCGTCCAGCGAACCGTGGTTGGCGATGTGATGCAAGCCGAGGAAGGCTTTCAAGGCATCCGGCGAGTGGGCGAACACCCGCAAGAAATTAGGCACCATGCCCAATTGGCCCTGGATGGCTTCGAACAAGGCGCGTTGTTCGATATTGGCGCTTTCGTTACTGACTGTGGTAATACGGCTCATGATAGTTCTCCAAATAATAAAAGGGTTTGTTAGTTGCCTGGGTGAAATTCAGCAGGCGGGTATAGTGTGTATTATTGCAAAAAATTAAAGAATAGCTAAAATTATCAATTTACTATTCCGGTAACTGGAATTATTAATGGATAGATTGCATTTAATGAGCGTGTATGTCGCGGTGGTCGATGCGGAAGGCTTTGCCGGCGGCGCCCGCAAGCTACAGATGTCGCCACCGGCCGTGACGCGCGCGGTGGCGGCTTTGGAAGAGCGCTTGGGCGTTAAATTGCTGAACCGCACCACCCGCTACGTGCGGATGACCGAGGCCGGCCAGAAATACTACGAGGACGCCAAACGCATCATCGCCTTGGCCGATGAAGCCGACAACGCGGCGCTGGGCATCAACGCCGAGCCGCGCGGCCAACTCACCGTCACCGCCTCGGTTTTGTTCGGCCGCATGTACGTGATGCCCGGCATCGTCGAGTATTTGCGCCGTTACCCGGCGGTGGAAGTCAACGCACTGTTCGTCGACCGGGTGGTCAATATGCTGGAGGAAGGCGTGGACGTGGCGATCCGCATCGGCGATTTGCCGGATTCGTCGTACCGGGCGCTACGGGTCGGCGCGGTGCGGCGAGTGGTGTGCGCGTCGCCCGGCTATTTGGCGGCACGCGGCATCCCGCAAACGCCGGAAGATTTAGCGGCGCACGACATCATCCTGGCGCGGGGCTTAAATCCCGCCAACGAGATGCGCTTTCTGCGCGACGGCCAGACGCAGACGGTCAAGTTACAACCGATATTGAGCGTCAGCGACAACGACTCGGCGGCCGGCGCGGCGCTGGCCGGCCTAGGCATCACCCGCTTGCTGTCCTACCAAATTGCCGAGCCGCTACAGACCGGCAAACTGAAAATCGTGCTCAGCGAGTTCGAAAGCCCGCCGGTGCCGATCCACATCCTGCACCGCGAAGGCCGCCATTCGTCGGCGAAAATCCGTTCGTTCGTTGATATGATGGCAGGGCGTTTGCGGGCGGAGTTATCGCTGAATTGATCGGCTTGGAGAGGATAGAGGCATCCATTAGCCTGCCCCTGTCAATAGGTCATAAGTATCTACATAACCTTTTTTCATTATAAATACAATGAATTACAAGTCGGCTTGGCTCCCTCTCCTGCTGGACGACTGCACGGATGCAGGAGGTAGAGTAACGCAGGAGCAGTTACCGAGAGGGTTGGGGTGAGGAGAATAAAAACAACCATTTATATCCCCCCTCATCCCAACCTTCTCCCTCAAGGGAGAAGGGGCCGGTACTTGTGTAGATACTTATGGTCAATAGGCCAAAAAAATCTTGTTGGGAGCAGGCATAAATTAATTTACGCAATGATCATGAAGGACATGAAGACTTCAATCCTTCATGCCTTTCATGTTCTTCATGGTTTAAAAGTTATTTCTTAGCCTTGACTCATCGCGCGTATCGCATCGGTGGTGACGGCTTGGCCGCCAACGCCCCATTGGCCCGAAGCGACATCCTCGATGATCACCCAGGTGACCGGCCGCAGGCCTTCGCCTTCTACCGAAACGATCGCATCGGTGACTTTGCTGATGATTTCCTGTTTTTGTTGTAGCGATAAATATCCGCTGATACCTTTGATTTGTACAAGTGGCATGGTGTTTCTCCTAATGGTTTAAGTTATGTATAAAGTTCAAGCGCACTGCTTGTTGCATTGGACCGGCGCATCCCATGCCTCGGCCTGGAATTGATTGTCCAACGGTGCGTGAATAATATGATTGGCATAGTTGCTGAGCGTTTTCATCGTTACGCCGAGCACCACTTCCAGTACCTGCGACCTGCTGTATCCGGCGCCGATAAAATTATCCAGCGCCATGCCGCTTACCTGGCCTCGATGTTTAACCACGGCGCGGGTGAAAGCCGCCAACGCATCCAGCTTTTTATCCTGCAACGGCTGTTGTTCGCGCAGGGCATTGACAATAGCGGCATCGGCCTTGGCGCTATGCTTGGCAAGCATCGAATGGACGGCTACGCAGTAAATGCAATGGTTTTCGACGCTGGCCGCAAGCAGTACCACTTGTTGCTCGACGGGTGTCAGCGAAGTTCTGTTGAATAATGCGCCAATATCGAGATAGGCCTGTAAAACCGTCGGCGATTCGGCAAAGCCGCCCAGCAAATTCGGCACGAAGCCGAATTTTTGCTGGGCGCCTTCAAGCAGGGGCTGGGCGGCAAGAGGCGCTTTTTGGATGGAATAAATGTTAAATTGGGACATACTCTATCTCCTGTTTTTTCGATTAATCTGAATAGGTTTTGTTATGCAAAGGCTTGGGCTAAAGGTTCATTTCACGATCTCCTCACTGGATAATTCCGACGGGGATAGGTTAAGCAATCCGGCCGACCGAACCCATGCCCGTAACGCCGGAATTGTTGCCCGATTATCCGGGAGATTGCTGTGGATGCTTTAACCGCGCTGGTCAACGCGCTGAATTTGCGCGCCAAACTGGTTTATTCGGGCGGCGTTTGCGGACGCTGGCTGATGGATCACAATTCCGACACCTCGGTTTGGTTTCATTTGCTCAGCAAGGGCCAAGGCTGGGTGCATTCGCCGAGCCGGGAAACGCCGTTGGCGCTGGAAAGCGGCGATTTGATTTTGTTCCTGCCGCATGCGCCAAGGCACTTTTTGTCCTACAGCGCCGAGCATTTGCCCGGCGACGCTGCCGATACCCGCTTGACCGGCTGGGAGGACGGCGAATCGGGATTTGTCTGCGGCGAAATCGAGCTGGCTACGCCCAAGTCATTGTTGTGGCAGGCATTGCCCGCCGAGATTGTGGTCAAAAAGAACCAAGCCGGCGATATATTGGCCAAGCTGATCGAGCTGGTTATCGGCGAGGCATCCGGTCGGCGTTTTGGCAGCGATTCTGTCGTGGAGCGCTTATGCGACAGCCTTTTTGTTTTGGTGATCCGTTACTGTATTGAGGAAGGTTTAGTCGGGGAGGGCGTATTTGCAGCGATGCAGGACAGGCGGCTGGCAACCGTGCTGGGCTTGATTCACCAGCAGCCTTGGCAGCCCTGGACGGTTGCCGAATTGTGTTCCAGGGCTGGATTATCCAAGACCGTGTTATCGGAAAAGTTTGCGTTGTTCCTTGATGCATCCCCGATTGAATATCTGACGCTCTGGCGTATGCAAATTGCAGCGCATTGGCTGAAAGAGCCGGGAATGACGGTGGAACGAGTCGCTGAACGTTGCGGCTACGAATCCGTCCCGGCATTCAGTAAAGCCTTTAAGCGCAGTTTTGGCGTGTCCCCCGGCTCATTTCATCGTTCAAAGGCTAAGGCAATATGAAAACACTATTAAACCTTCATGTTCTTCATGCGCTTCATGGTAAAGCTTGTTCTTAGCCGTTCGCCTGATTTTCCTTCAGCCCGCCAATAGCTTGGCCGCCATTTGCGTACCCAACACCCGTGCCTGGATTTTGGCAAAAGCCGTATTCCGCCCAGTGGAAGTATCGTCTTCAAAAGGAGAAAAACCGCAGTCGTCGGTCGTGCCCAGCTGCTCCAAGGGAATGAATTCCGCCGCCTGCAATACCCGGTCTCGCACCGTTTCAGGCTCTTCCACGTCGGGATTCAATACGTCGATCACGCCGACGAAAACCCGTTGTCCGGGGCGCAGATGCTGCTTGATCACCGCCAGCGCCCGCTCCGGATTTTTCTCGCTGGCAAGCTGCACATAAAAATTACCGGCTTGCAGATTAAACAGTTCCGGCAACAGCTCGGCATAATCGACATCGGCACTATGGGTGGCATCGCAATCGCCGCCGGGGCAGGTGTGGACGCCTATGCGGGGACGCAGCGCCGGGTCGAATTGCTCAAGCACACGGTTATTGAGCGCAATAAAACGGCGCAGCAAATTTTTACCGGGGTCCAGCTTCACCGCCAAACGGCCCTCGGTAAAATCGATTTGCACGCGGTGAGCGCCCGCGTCAAGACAACCGCGAATATCGGTTGCCGCCTGCTCGACCAGGTCGTCGAGAAAAGTTTGCTCATCGTAATCCTCCAGGCCGCCTTCGGGATACAGCAGGCTCAACGCGGACGCGGAAATCACCGCCTGTTTGACCGGCACATGGGCAAAGCGCCGGGCGGCGAGCAAATAACGGTCGGCATGGACACCGTAACGGAACGGGCCTGCGGTCAGACGCGGCAGCTGCCGGCTGTGTCCGTCGGAAAAGGGAATCTTCAAACCGTCCGCGGCAATGTTCGGCAAGTCGGCCAACGGATAAGTGGCGAAACTCGGTTTGCTTTGCTCGCCGTCGCTGATCACTGGCGAACCGGTCGCTTCAAAGCGCTGCACGGTATCGCGCAAGGCGGCGTCGTACTCGGCTTGCAGGGTTTGCGCTGAAACCTGCCCGTTATGGAACTCGCGGATACAGGCCAGCAATTCAGGCGGACGCGGAATGCTGCCGATGGGTTCGGTTGGAATAAACATGCTATCTCCTGTTCTATTATTTTTGTCAGTTAAGGAAGGCTTGTTATATGCTGGGTGTCATCTTTCTGTCAACAAAATATAACATTAACGTAAAATAGCGTCATGCGCCTACCTCCCCGTAAACAACGTGATTTCCTGAAAATCGGCGAACTCGCCGAACTACTGTCCACCACGCCGCGCACTATCCGGCTTTATGAGGAACTGGGCGTGCTCGGCCCTGCGCGTACCGAAGCAGGCACCCGTCTATATGCCCGAAAGGATTTGAAGCGCATGGAAGTGGCGTTGAGGCTCAGCCGTAGCGGCATCGGTCTGGAGCTGATCGGCAGATTGGCGACAGCACGCGCCGAATGCCTGACCGGTAGCCAAGCGGTTGCAACCGTATTGCCGCAATTGTCCGGCCTGCAAGCCGACATTCGCGCAAGCATCGAGCAGCTCGGCAAACTGGAACAGGATATTGAAACCGCGCGCGGCTTGATCCGGCATTGCGAGGATTGTCCCAATCGTCCCAATAGAACAGATTGCCCGCATTGCGCGGTAGATAAAAATGTCGATCTATCCGATATTGCCCGGCTGATTTGGGACCCTGATTGCCCTTGATCCTGGGAAACGCGTTGCACTGATTGAACAAAGGGGTACATCGACAATTAGACCTTCCAGGTTTTTACTGGAGCCGTTCCCGACCGCTCCAGCACTTCCGCCATCCATGGCAGTCGTAAAACCTGGAAGGTCTGTCTATCGAGCTTTTCATGCGCTTCAAACCATTCCAAAGCTATCGACTGCCTGGACGGTGGCGGTTCGACAGAAATTCAGTTATCCAAAAAAGTTTTGTAAGGAATACGGATCGTCCCCGACTGATTAGGCAGGAAGGCTTTACAGCGTAGGTTGTTAAAACGGTCCTGACATTCTTAATCACTTTTGGAGTATTCAATATGAACAAAAAAACCTTATCTTTGACGCTGGGCGGGGCAATGGCATCTTCTTTGTTAAGCATGGCGCCGGCCATCCAAGCCGGTGAAAACCCGTTTGCGATAACCCATATCACCACCGCGCAACAACTGGCGGCAGCCGACGAAAAAATAAAAGAGGGCGAAGGTAAATGTGGCGCAGACAAAATGAAAGACAAGGAAGAAGACCGTAGCGCCAGCAAAATTAAAGAAGGTAAATGCGGCGAAGGCAAATGCGGTGCAGACAAAATGAAAGGCAATACCGGCACTGAAAAAAAATAAGCCGGAACTGCGGGTCGCCGATGCCCATGTTTAATACTTGGGCATTGCGGGTTCCGGGCTTGGTTTGCAGTACATGCTTTTGTCTGCGTTGCAAAAATCGGAGTGGCGCCGACAGCAATCAGGCAAAGCTTTCCAGGTTTGACCGATTGTCACTGTTCCGTACGACGAATCCGTCAAAACCATTTTAAAAATATCCGTTATGAAAGATTATTCTTTACCCGATGACTGCGTTGCTTGCACGATGACTTCGAAAATTAACAACCTGTGCGCCTGTCCCGGCGAACTGTTCCGGTGGATTGACAGCAACGCGCAAGGCCTGGCGCCGCTATTTCCAAGATTGCTGCTGGCCTATGAATTCGGCGAGGCCGGGCTGGAAAAACTTAACGGCGAAAACTGGTTTGCCGACCTGAGCTTTCCGTTTCCGGTTAACCTGTTGTCTGTCGATGTCAGTTGGACGTTGGCTACCGGCCTGGAAATTATTGCGCCGGTGGCGCTGCTTTTGGGATTGGCAACCCGGTTTTTCAGTCTGGCGTTAATGCTGTTGACCGTGGTGGCCATTGGTGCCGTACATTGGCCTGCTGAATGGCATAGTCTGGGCGAGTTATGGAAAGGCTATGCGATTACCGACCAAGGTTACGGCAATTACAAGTTGCCATTGATGTATTTGCTGATGTTGAGTTCGTTGCTGTTCAGCGGCAGCGGTCGGTTAAGCGTCGATTTTTGGCTTACCGTTCACAATCAACGCTAAGCGCAAGGGGAAACTATGAATAAAAAACACCTGATCTGGCTGCTGCCGATTATGATAGCCGTCTTCTTTCTATTCGACGGCCCGCAACTGTTAAGCCTGGACAACATCCGCGAGCATCGGCAGGCATTGATGGATTTTACCGGCCGGCATTACCTGCTGATGCTGCTTGCTTGCGGCATCGGTTACAGCCTGTCCACTGCGTTAAGTCTGCCGGGCGGTACGGTGTTGTCGCTGTTGCTGGGTTTATTGTTCGGGCGCTGGATGGGGACTTTGTTGATCGTGATTTCCGCGACATTAGGGGCCACCGCGCTGTTCTGGATGGCGCGTTACCTGTTGGCGGACTGGGCCGAACAGCGTTTGCGTAGTAGCAAACTTGCGAAAAAACTGCTCGACGGTTTCCAGGCCGACGCTTTTAGTTACCTGCTGTTTCTGCGGCTGGTGCCGGCATTTCCGTTCTGGCTGGTGAATCTGGCTCCGGCGTTTACACCGGTATCGTTGCGGGTTTACGTGATAACTACGTTTATCGGCATCATGCCCGGCAGTTTCGTGTTCGCCAATCTGGGCCAATCCTTGGGCGGCATCCAGAGCCTGGATCAATTGCTGTCGACGCAAACCCTGCTGGCCTTTAGCCTGCTGGGCGTATTGTCGCTATTACCGGTATGGCTGAAACATAGGCCAAACGGGTGAACGGAGAATAAGCATGAGAGGATTGTCGATCGTATTATTAACAGTTTTAGTTATGCAGGATTTGGCTGCCGAACCACCGAAGCTAATGCTTGGCGAATTCAGCCGCAACCGGCTCGACGGCTGGGAACGTAAAGATTTTAAAGGCGAAACCCGTTACCGCTTGCAAACCGTGGACGGCGTTGTGGCGCTGCAAGCCGACAGCCAAGCAGCCGGTTCCGGGTTGTTCAAGGAACAGCGCATCGATCTCGAACAAACGCCGTTCCTGAATTGGTCGTGGCGCATTGCCGACCGTTTGGCTGGGTTGAACGAACAAAGCAAGCCAGGCGACGATTACGCGGCGCGTATTTACGTAGTCATCAAAGGCGGTCTGGCGTTTTGGCAGACCAAAGCGATTAATTATGTCTGGGCCGGTAACACCGCAAAAGACACTGTTTGGCCCAACGCCTTTGCCGGCGATCATGCGATGATGATGGCTTTGCGCGGCCCGGAGGCGGCGCTGAACGTCTGGTACACTGAAAAACGCAATGTCCGCGCCGACCTGCAAAAGCTGTTCGGCGAAGACTTGCGTGCTATCGATGCGGTGGCGCTGATGACCGATACCGATAACAGCGGCGGACAGGTTTTGGCTTATTATGGCGACATTTGGTTTTCCAAGGATTAACAACCATGCACGACACCCAACCGCTACTCGCAGGCGGCGACTTTCCCGCCGTTTTTCGTAAACCGCTCGAAATCCTGCAAGTCAACCTCGGCTATTTGTGCAATTTGAGTTGCGTGCATTGCCACGTCAATGCCGGGCCGAAGCGCACCGAGCTGATGAGTCCGGCAACGCTGGAGCAGGTGTTGACGTTTGCCGAAGCCGCGAATATTCATACCCTGGATTTAACCGGCGGCGCACCGGAAATGCATCCGCATTTTCAGCACTTGGTGACTAAAGCGCGAAGCCGGGGGATCAGGGTTATCGACCGCTGCAATCTGTCCATACTGGAAGACCCGCGTTATGCCGGCTTGGCTGAGTTTCTGGCCGAGCAGCAAGTCGAAATCGTCGCTTCACTGCCGTGTTATCTTGAACAAAACGTCGATAAACAGCGCGGCAAAGGCGTGTTTAAAGACAGCTTGGCCGCATTGCAACGCTTGAACCGCTTGGGCTACGGCCAGGAACTGCAACTTAACCTGGTTTATAACCCGCAAGATGCGGTATTGCCGCCGGACCAGCACAACCTGGAACAAGCCTACAAACAGCATTTGCAGCAACATTACGGCATCGTTTTTAACCGCCTGTATGCGATTGCCAACATGCCGATCCAGCGTTTCGGCAGCATGCTGGTTAGCCAGGGGCGCTTCGATACTTACCTTGAATTGTTGCGCGGGAGTTTTCGCGAGGACAATCTTGACCGTCTGATGTGCCTGAATACAGTCAGCATCGATTGGCAAGGCGCTGTTTACGATTGCGATTTTAACCAGATGCTGGCGATGCCGCTTGGCGCGGCGGCTGGACGTGTTCATATCGGCGATTTGTTGCAGCAGGTTCTTGATGGCGCAAGCATCGCCACCGCCGCTCATTGTTACGGTTGCACGGCGGGGCAGGGGAGTAGTTGCGGCGGGGCTTTGGAGGCGAGTTTGTAATGTTTTACTCACCATGAAGAACATGAAGGGCATGAAGGATTGAAGTCTTCATGCCCTTCATGTTCTTCATGGTAATTGCTTAAATTAATTTATGCACGTTCCTTAGCGTAAACTTCATGATCTTCATGGTGAATAATTAAGCCATCGCAGGCCGGCGCGATGTGCAGGTCTGGCTCTGCGCTGCCTCTAACTTGTCCTGAATCACCCCTGCCAAGTACTGCGCATCTTCGGCAATGCCCAAAAAGCGGCCTGAACCCCAGGTGTTGAGCCAGGGCAGGCCGATAAAATAGACGCCCTCTTCGTTGGTTACGCCGCGCTGGAATTGCGGATGCCCCCGGCCGTCGAAAACCGGCAATTCGATCCAGCTGTAATCGGGGCGAAAACCGATTGCCCAGACAATCGACGCGATACCGGCGGCGTCGGCATCTAAAATCACCGGATCGAATTCGGATTCCCATACTTTCCTGAACGGCGGCTCTTCCGGCGCATCGATATGGTTATCAGCAATATAACGGTCGATGTCCTCGCGTATCCGCACATAGACCTCATCGGCTTCATCGAGGTTTTTAGTTAAATCCGCTTTGAATTCCAGCGTCGTGCCTTGAATATTCGCCATGCTGCCGTAGAGTTTGACGCCTTCCAGCGCGAATTTACGCAGGTCGATTTCATGCCCGCCGTTGCGTCCGGTCAGGTAGTGGTTGGTTTTGTGCTTAGCCGCATCGCCCAGCGGGTGTTTATCTACCGTCATCTTATAAAAGCCAAGATCGTACAGCCATTCGGTGGTTTCGCGGCCGCGATACAGGCGCGGCGAACGCGGTGCATTGCCCACCGCCAAATGCACTTTGCGTCCGGCCAGGTGCAAATCTTCCATCAACTGTACCCCGGATTGGCCGGAACCCACCACCAGCACTTCGCCGGGCGGAAGTTGTTGCGGGTTGCGGTAATGCATCGAATGAACCTGGGTGATGTGGCCGGGAAGGCTATGCGCATAATCCGGCACAATCGGAATATCGTAGCCGCCGGTCGCCATGACCAGATGATCGGCGGTGAATTCGCCGGCGCTGGTCGTGACCTCAAGCCGGCCCTGTTTGCCTCGGCGGACGCGGGTTACGGCGACGCCTTCGTTGATCGGCGCATTGACCTTTTCGGCAAAAGCTTCGACATAGTCGACAATTTCATCCTTGAGCATGAAACCTTGCGGATCGTCGCCTTGATACGGGAAATCCGGCAGACGGCATTGCCAATTCGGCGTTACCAGGCAAAAACTGTCCCAGCGGTCGTTGCGCCAGGAATGGCCGATCCGGTTTTTCTCGAAGACGATGTGGCTGATGTTCAGTTGTTGCAGGTAATAACTGACCGATAACCCGGCCTGGCCGCCGCCGACGATGATGACTTGGTAATGCGGGCGGGGATTGTGTTGTTGATTGTTCATGGGGTTCTCTCTTTATTGTTGTGTAGCGGTTTGTGATTGTTCTCGTTTCCGCGCTTGCCGAGTTAGACCTTCCAGGTTTTTACTGGAGCCGCTCCCGGCGGCTCCAGCACTTCTGACCTCCATGGATGGAGGGAATGCCGAGGACTGCCGGGAGCAGTCTCGGCCGCCATCCATGGCAGTCGTCTTACCTGGAAGGTCTGCCTATCGGTCTGTTTCTAGCCTAACGCCAGAAAGTAGGCCGGAATAAGCCCGCCCGGCGCTAGCAAGGGCGGGTGTTTCCGGCAATCGGAGCGCCGGAAACACCAGTCCTGCGCTTAACGCGCGAACAGGCTTATTCCGGCCTACATCCCTAGTCGATAAACTCTTCGATCAGAATTTTCGGACTTTCAACGTCCGAAAACCGCGCGGCAATAGTTTCAATTTCGTCCAGCTGGCTCATTGCGCTGGAGCAGGTGTAACCGTATTTCTGCCGGACCCGCTCGCTGGCGATTTGTAAAGCCGCGCGGCTACGGGCGAGAAAATCCTCCAGTTCGTAAGTTTCGCCCTGTTTAAAAAAATCCTTGATCACCTGCGATGGCGAATAACAAAGACTGGTGGATTGGTCCGGCCAACGGACGCGGAAACGCATTTCAGGCATGGGTAAAACCTCTTACCGTAAAATCTGAAAAATAAGGTAGGGTACGCTGTGCGTACCTTTAAAAATCAACGTGATACATTTTTTCCGGTTCTATGCCGCATCCAGTCAACGGCTCTGCATGTAAATCCCATAACAGTTCCTCTCTGCCCGCATCGGCAAGGCGCAAGCGGCCGGAATCATCGGTTTCTCCGATTACCGCGCAACTAATGCCGCGCCGGGAAAAATGTTCGACGACGGCTTCGCTATGCTGATTTTCCGTACTCAACACAAAGCCGTAACTCGGAAAACAGCACAGCCAGCGCTCTAACGGAATATCCGGCGGGCGCGGTATCGCGTTCACGTCGATCACTCCGCCCAAACCGGAGCTTTCCAATAACATCAGCACCGTGCCGGCCAAACCGGCCATGCTGATGTCCTTTGCTGCGGCGCACAGCCCGGCTTCGGCAAGTTGCGGCAATAGTTCCAAATCCTCGCGCAATCTTTCCGGCGGCGAACCCGTGCTCGCATCCCACCACGCATAAGGTTCCCGAAAATGCCCGCGCAAATCGACCGCCGCCAGCAGTTTTTGTCCGGGTTTTGCCGTAAAACTGCTGAGCAATTTGTTCGCGCGGCCGAGAATCGCGACCGACAGTTGCGGCCGGTCGTTGCGAAGATTGCTGTGCCCGCCGACGATGGGTACGCGATAAATCTCCGAGGCTGCGGCCATGCCTTCGAGCACCGGCTTGGCTTGCGCTTCGCCGTCGCTCCAGATCGCATCGACCACGGCAATCGGCCGGCCGCCCATCGCGTAGATGTCGCTGACGTTGACCATTACGCCGCAGTAACCGGCAAACCAGGGCTGGGTGGCGACAAATTCGTTCAGGAAACCTTCGGCCGCGAACAACAAAAATCCGTCCCGGTCGGGTATCGCGGCGCAGTCGTCGCCCAATCGGATTGCACCTTCCGTCAACGGAAGCATATCCATTACTGCGGCAATATCGCGCTTGTGCGCCAGGCCGATGCTTTGTTTTATGCTTTGCGTCAGGCGGGCTAAGTCGTTCATGCCGCAATCCTGCCGGTCGCAATAAAGCCGGTTTCGCCATCGGCATAAGGCGGATACCAAGCCAAATCGGCCTGCATCAAGTGATGCGGCCTGCCGTGCAGTTCGATTTCCTGTAGCGAGTTCCAATGCAGGCGGCGAAACAACGGCACGTTGCGGCTTTGCACTTGGGCCAGGAAGGTATGGCAATCCTGGGCATGGGCACTGGTGACGGCCAGACGGATCAGCGCCGCGCCCAAGTTGCCCTGTTTGCGGTAGTCGGCCGCGACAGCCAGCCGCGAACCCCACCAAACGCCGGGTTCGGCTTGGTGAATGCGGACCGTGCCGACCACTTCATCGGGCAATCCGCCGACGCAGGCCAGCGCGACAATCGGCGTGGCAACTGGGTCGATGTCGTCAATATCATTGCCCTGGAAAACGCCTTGCTCCTCGCAAAACACCGCTTGCCGCAAGCGCAGCATTTGCTCGCGTTCCCAATCCTGGGTCACCCATTTGACCCGATACTCGTTGGGCACAAAACGATTGATAGCTTCGTTCGACATATCAGGCCTCGTAACTGGAAAGGGCCGAGCAAGCACCGCATTTGGCGCAGCCGGCTTTCATGTCGGCGGAGCGCAGCCCGGCTTGTTTCAACATCGCGCCCAGCGGTTGCAGAATGTCCTGCATAAAGCGCGGATCGGGCGATGGATGATCGGCCAGCGGCGTGCCGGTGATCGGTATGAAAGGCACGACGAACGGGTAAACGCCTTTGCCGATCAATTGCTCGCAAACGGACAGGATTGCCTCGGCTGTATCGCCAAGCCCGGCCAAAATGTAGGTGCTGACTTCGCCCCGGCCGAACACCGAAACCGCCGCATCGAAAGCGTCCATATAACGTTCCAGCGGCACGTCGGCCTTGCCGGGCATGATGCGGGCGCGGACTTCCGGCGTGACGGCTTCCAGGTGCATGCCCAAACTGTCGATGCCTGCTTCTTTCATGCGCTCGAACCAGCTATCGCCGTCCGGCGGTTCGCATTGGCCTTGAATCGGCAAATCGACGACGGCTTTCACCGCGCGGGCGCTTTCGCACAAAATCTCCGCGCCCCGGTCGGTCAGGTTCGGCGTGCCGGTGGTGATGACCATGTGCTTGACGCCGTCCAGCTCTACCGCGGCGCGGGCGACTTCGGCCAATTGTTCCGGCGTTTTGCGAAGGATGGTTCGACCGGCTTTCAGCGATTGTTCAATCGCGCAAAACTGGCAGGACTTTTTGCGGTTGCCGTAGCGGATGCAGGATTGCAGCACCGTCGTAGCCAGCACATCGGCTGCATGCAGGGTCGCGATATGGGAGTAGGGTACGCCGTCCGCAGTTTGCAAGCCGTAAAAGCGCGGCTGGCGGGGGAATGCAAGCGAGTCGATGACACGGCCGTCGCGGCGGATGATGCTGATGCCGTGTTCATCGGGAGCTGAGGCGGTAAACGGCGAGTTCGCCGCGCCGATGGTCGTAATCGGCACCATCACGGTCTTGCTGCCAATGCTGACGGCTTTGTGGTCGGACGGACCGGCGCCGCCGCGGCGAACGGCAAGGCCCGATTCGGCGTCTTCCAGCCGCAATCCCAACGATTGCAGTTCGGTGATTAGCTGTTTATTCATGGCTTGCTCGCTGTTTTGGGGGAAAGGTGCTTTTTGCTCCTTCTCCCTGAGGGACAAATCCGCCGGGAGCGGATTTGCACTCGCCCATAGGGTGGCGGACAGGAGAGTCCGGCATGATTAGGCTGGGATGAGGGGGATTAAATAAAGTTTCTTCCTTATTCTCATTTCCCCTCGGCAACTGCTCCCTGCATTGCTCTACCTCGGCAACCGCTCCCTGCGTTGCTCTACCTCCTGCATCCATGCAGTCGTCCTGCATCCCTGCAAGTCGTCCCTCTGGAGAGGGCTTTATTGCATTTAATTCATCGCTGAACATCGGCGCAGTCGGCCTGTCATTAATTCTCAGGCTTAACAGCTCGGGGCGGGCGTAATGGCCGACCGAGTCCATCATGCGTTTGCGTTTGGTGATCAGCGACATGTCCAGGTCGGCGATGACCATGCCTTCGCCGGAGCGCAACGGTTCGGCCAGATGTTGGCCTTCGGGCGAGATAATTGCGGTGCAACAGCCGCCGCGCAGGGCTTTTTGCAAATCGGCATCGGGCGTGACCGATTCGATCTGTTCGTCGCTTAACCAGCCGGTTGCATTGATTACAAAGCAGCCGGATTCTAATGCATGGTGGCGGATAGTCACTTCAATCTGCTCGGCAAAAATCGGCCCGACCAACGAGCCCGGAAACTGGCTGCAATGAATTTCCTCGTGCTGCGCCATCAATGCGTAACGGGCCAGCGGGTTGTAATGTTCCCAGCAAGCCAAAGCGCCGATCCGTCCGATGCCGGTTTCGACCACTTTCAGGCCGGACGCGTCGCCTTGGCCCCAGATCATCCGTTCATGATAGGTCGGCGTGATCTTGCGGCGTTTTAAAGCCAAGTTGCCGCATTCGTCGAAAATCAGTTGGGTGTTGTAAAGACTGCCGTGGTCGCGCTCGTTGACGCCCAGCACCACGACCACGCCCAGCGAGCGGGCCAGGGCGGCAACCGCATCGGTGGCCGGTCCCGGCACGGTCGGCGCGTGTTCGTAGAGTTTTAGGTGCTCGCGGCCCGCGGCGACCGGCGGCAGCACGAACGAAAAATACGGGTAGTAAGGCACAAAAGTTTCCGGGAACACGACCAGCTGAGCGCCTTCCTTGGCTGCGTCGCTAATGGCTTGGCAAACCTTGTCGATAGTGCCGGTGGCCGAATCGAACACCGGAGCAATCTGTACCGCTGCGGCCCTGACAATTCTTTTCGATGTCACAATCTGTACTCCTATCATGAAAAGCTGTTAAAGCCACGGATGAACACGGATTGCACGGATGAATAAGGTAATGTTTTATCCGTGTCCATCTGTGTAAATCTGTGGCTAATTAGAAAATGATTTACATCGTCCAGGTGTCCAGGATGAAAGCATTCTCGCGGCGATGGATCAGCACGATGTCCAACACATCCAGCGGGCTGATTGGGCGAATGCCTTCGATCAGGCTGGGTTCGCCGTGGCCGTACAAGGCTTGCAGCGCGAACCGGCAGGCATAGACCTTGCCGCCCTCGGCCATGAATTTGTTGATTTGGTTGGTGTAGTTTTGATGGCCCGGAAAAGCCTCATCGCCCAAGCGCGGAAAGCCGCGTTGAATGCCCAAAGTCACGCCCGGTCCGTACAACAGGATCGAAGTTTCAAAGCCCTTGCGTTGCAAGCGGGTGGCCTGCAACAAGTTTACGTAGCCGATAGAGCCTTCAAAGGCGACGGTGTGGAATTTGACCAGGGCTTTCTCGCCCGGTTCGGCTTTGACGTCCTCGAAGACTTTCTCTTCGTAATCGACAAAAAAATCGCCTTTGGCGTGAGCTGGTTTTTGAACTGCCGGCATGGAATATTCCTCGTAATAAGTAAAAAAGCCCTGCATCGCGGGGATGCAGGGAAGAGCTATGGCTGTCAATCGCTGAGGGGAATTGACGGGAGATAGTTTACGAACGGGACAGAATTGCTGACAGATTCAGGAAAAAACGATTTTTAGGGTACAGATTGCGGTTTTGAGCGATCTGTTCTGCTTGATAAACCGGATAACTGTTATGGAACCCCCGGATTTGTCTTTCCCACAGCGGAGCATTACCTCGTTCCCACGGGCTCCGTGGGAATGCAGTCAAGGCGCGCTGCGCCGCGAATCACGACCAGCGTCTGGGCCGTATACGGGACGCAGCGCGTCCTGCACCGCATTCCCACGCGGCGCGTAGGAACGAGAGATATGAGTGGGGCTGGAGCAATAAGCGGCGATACAATAGAAAAAATTAAACCACCAAGCAGTACAGTTGTGCTAAATTTGCCGACCCCAGCTTAAACCGCAAAAATCCAAAACCCATGAAACATCTCTACGAAACCGTAGCCGAAAACATCCTCGCCCACATCGAACAAGGCGTTTACCGCTCCGGCGAGCGCTTGCCGGGCATCCGCCGCTTAAGCCAACAAATGAACATAAGCATATCGACCGCGCTTGAAGCCTATCGGCTGCTGGAAGATCAAGGCAGAATCCAGGCCCGCGCACGTTCCGGCTACTACGTCAGCGCCGTTCGCCGACTGCCGATCACCGAACCCGATATTTCCGAACCGTCAACGACGCCTTCCCGCGTCACAGGCCAATCCCTGACCCGGCAAATCCTGCTGGCGGCCAAAGATCCTTACCAAATCAACCTCGGTTCGTCGGTGCCGACGCCTGATTTTTTGCCGACGCGAGTCCTGCAGCAAGCCACCCAAAAAGTCGCGCGCCTGTTTGAAAAACGCTGTTTCGACACCGACGAATTGCTCGGCAACCAGGAACTCCGCCGTCAGATTGCCAAGCGCATGGTCGAGCTGAATTGCGACGTCAGCCCCGACGACATTGTCATTACCCATGGCGCCAGGGACGCGGTCCGGCTTGCGTTGCTGGCGGTGTGCAAGCCGGGCGACGTCATCGCCATCGAATCGCCGACCTTTTACGGCTTGTTGCAGGTCATCGAATCCTGCGGCATGGAAGCGCTGGAAATCCCGACGCATCCGCGCGACGGCGTTTCTGTCGAAGCCTTGCAACTGGCGATTGAACAATGGCCGATCAAAGCCTGCCTGATGATTTCCAACTACAACAACCCGCTCGGTTCCTGCATGTCGGACGAACGGAAGCAAGCGCTGGTCGCATTGCTGGAAAAGCACGGCATTCCGCTGGTCGAGGACGATGTCTATGGCGATTTGGGCTTCGGCTTGAAGCGGCCTTCGGTCGCCAAAGCCTGGAGCCAACAGGGCGAGGTGCTGTATTGCTCGTCTTTTGCCAAAACCTTGTCGCCGGGCTTGCGCGTCGGCTGGCTGGTTCCCGGACGTCACATGAAAAAGGTCGAAAACCTCAAATACATGCTGCACCAAGCCACGCCGACCTTAAATCAACTGATCGTCGCGCATTTGCTGGAGCAGGGTGGTTACGACCGTTATCTGCGCCAAGTCCGGCAGGAATACGCGCAAAGCGTGACGCGCATGGTCAAGACCGTGAGCCGGTTTTTTCCCGAAGGCACCAAAGTGACCCAGCCGGAAGGCGGTTTCGCGTTGTGGGTGGAATTGCCGGAACATGTCGATGCGATGGAGCTGCATCGGCAAGCCAGTTTGGAAGGCATCATCATCGCGCCGGGGCCGCTGTTTTCGGCTACGCAAAAGAAATACGGCAACTTTATAAGGCTTAGTTGCGCGGTGCCGTGGAACGATAGGTTGGAACGGGCGTTGAAAAAATTGGGGGATATGGCTGGGGAGTTGACGGCGGGGGTAAACAATTAGCCAAAATGCCGAGTAACGAAAAATCCTGCTCCAGCTAGTGGATTGGTTTTATCGCATAGTTCGTCTTACCCGTTTTTCTTGTTTGATAGCGAACCGGATAATGAAAACCGAATGCGGATGACTGCATTTTGCTGTTAATTCGGTGAATAGGCGGGTATAGTTTTGCTTTAAGGGGATAACACTCTCAATATGAGAATTTTTAAGTACAGAACGTTTGAAAAATGGGCGAAAAAACAAGGTTTGAGCGATGAAGACCTGAAAAAAGCCATTCTTGAAATAGAAAACGGATTGATTGATGCTAATTTAGGCGGTAACGTCTATAAAAAACGCATTGGCAGACAGGGCCAAGGAAAAAGCGGGGCGTATCGAACCCTACTTTTGATGAAGCGAAATGATAGGGTCATTTTTGCATACGGATTTGCCAAAGGCGAAACAGACAATATTACAAAAAATGAACTTGAAGGTTTTAAGATAATGGCCGAAGCATTTCTTAATTTAACGAATGAACAGATCAATACGTTGATTAACAATCGGAATTTAATAGAGCTTGTAAATGAGTAAAATCCAGGAAACCCTTAGCGAAATGGCAAAAGATCTTTATAGCGTTGATGCTATTGATAAGACCACGTTAAGAAGGTTCGATATCAATTCATTGCCGCCGGTGCCGAACTATACGGCAAGTCAAATTGCGGCGCTCAGGCATAAATTGGGCTTAAGCCAGAGCGTTTTTGCCGCTTATTTGAATGTGTCGGATAGGGCGGTAAAAAAATGGGAACAAGGCGAAACCAAACCGACCGGGGCAACGCTTAAATTGCTGTCTATTGTTGAAAGTAAGGGCTTGGATGTGGTTGCTTAAACAATAGCCAAAATGTTGGGCAACGGAAAGAGTTCGCCTTGGCTGTACGTTGCTCGTACCGTTTTTTTATTTCGCATAGTAATTAAAGATACGCAGAACGTACCCTGCGAGGCTTGTATTTCGGTTTGCCTAATAGGAAATGTCCTGTGGCGGCTGAAGACGTCTGCTAATTGGGAAAGCTGTTATGATGACCCTGCCTCGTCTGCAAAAGACTGCGGAGATATGACTGATTGCATTTTTTAATATGCGGATTTTTTAAATTGGCGAATTGCCCGAACACAACAAATCGGTTTACGGGAGAGTTATGCGGTTAGATAGAGATGAAATTAGAGCGCAGTTAAAAGAAATACCGAAGGATAAATGTGTGGCGTTTGCGGTGCGCTCGGCATTACGGATATTGCCGTTACTCGCAGAGTCTAAAAAAAAGAACCTCATTAAAAAGGTACGGAGGCAACAGAATGAAGCTTTCTGGTACTGGAAGCCGGAAGATAGAAGTAAGTATTTATTGTCCGTGCTTCGAACTTATGGTTTTAGTATCGGTTATGTTTTAACTAAGGACGCCTCCACCGACGCCGATGTCGCCGCCCGCGCCGCCGCCGATGCCGATGTCGCCGCCCGCGCCGCCGCCGATGCCGATGTCGCCGCCCGCGCCGCTGCGGATGCCGCCGCCCGCGCCTCCGCCGACGTCGCCGACGTCGCCGCCCGCGCCGCTTACGCCGCCTACACCACTTACACCGCCTACACCGCCGTCCGTGCTGCCGCCGCCGAAGTTGCCGTCCGCGCTGCCGCCGCCCGCGCCGACGCCGCCTACGCCATTGTTAAAGAGATAAAACAGGATTTAGCTCGATTGCCGGAGCTATCTTCGGCAGAATTATTAGCCTTGCCGTTATGGTCTGAGTCCGTGCCTAAAGATTGGTTGCAATTGTTGGAGCAATTCAAGCAAGTCGCGAAAGAATTGGATGCCGGGTTTGAGGTTTGGCTGGACTGGTACGACCAGCGTCTGCAAGGTAGGGTAGTTGACACCGAACTGTTGCGCCATTGGAATGGCGTACCGCCCGAGTATTTGGCGCAAGGCCCTGCCGTGGTCAATGCTTATCTTAAAGACTTGGCCGATAAAAAAGCCGACCGTCCCTTAAACCGCGTTCGCGCCATTTTTATCGGCTACGGCGAAGCCGGAAAAACTTCATTAATCCGCGTGCTGAACAATGAGCCCGTGGTTGAAGGCGAAGGAGACATGACGGCGGGTATTGAGATTAGCGATTGGCCGGTACCCGACAGCGACATCAAAGCCCATTTTTGGGATTTCGGCGGCCAGGTGATGGCGCATGCGACTCATCAATTTTTTTTACGCGAGCGTTGTTTGTATGTGCTGGTGCTGAATGCCCGCAGCGAAATCAACAGCACCGAACAAGCCGAATACTGGCTGGAACACGTCAAAAGTTTCGGCAAGGATGCGCCGGTCATGATTGTCGGCAATAAAGCCGATAAAGCCGGACTTAACCTGGATATGAGTTACCTAAAAGGTAAATATCCAGGCATTGTCGATTATTTCCCGCTGTCTTGTACTCAAGCGCGGAAAGAACGTAAAGACGAGTTTAACCGCTTCCACCGTGAGTTTTGCCGGCACCTGCAAGCCGTAGGGACGCATCAAATGCTGTTCACCCCTGAGCAGTTCGGGGTATTGGAAGACTTACGCGCGATGTCGTCGCAATCGGCTTTTTTAAAGCGCGGCGACTTTACCGCGCTGTGCGAAAAATACCATATCGCTACGGATGGCCCTAAAAACAGGAACCAGTTGCTGGATCTGTTGGATAAATTAGGCGTGGTGATTCACTTCCCGCAATTGCCTTGCCTGGATGAGTATGTGCTCAATCCGCGCTGGCTGACGCATGGGGTTTATACCTTGATGTATGAGCGGAAAGCAATGTTGACCGAGCAGGATGTGATCGATATTTTGCGGAGCAAGCCCATTAAGGACGAAAGCGGCAGGGAACTTGATTATCCGCCTGAAAAATGCCGCTTTATTATGGATGCGATGCAGGAATTTAAATTGTGCTATCCGTTGCCGTCCAACCGGAAAACGCTGGTTATTCCCGAGCTGTTAGCCACCGATCAGCCGCAAGATATTCCTTTTGAAAAATCCGGCGCGTTGGTGTTCGAGTTTGCGTTTCGCGGATTTATGCCGAGGAATATCATGCCGGAGTTAATCGTTAACCGTCATGAAGAAATAGTCGAGCAAATCGTCTGGCAGCGCGGGGCGTTGTTAAGCAGCAAACAGTATCGGGCCGAAGCCTTGGTGCAAGTCGATTATCACGAGCGGATATTATCGATTTGGGTGCAAGACCGGGATGCGAAGGATTATCTGAGCCTGTTAAACGATGAAGTGTTGAAAATAATCGGGCGTTTGAATTTGGATTATGAGGAGCGGGTAGAGTTGCCGGTTTCCGCTTGTAAGGACTTGCAATCAGGTCTCTTCAAGCTCGAAAAAGCCGATTATCGGCAATTGTTAAATAGCGTTAGAAACGGGATTTATATATTTTCCGGCAAACACAATATTTATGATTTGAACAAAGTCTTGGGGATCATCATGCCGGATTCGGAAATTAAGAATCTGCATATCGGTACTTATGTAAAAGGTGACAGTTTTGCCATCGACACAATCGGAGATAAAAAAATGACGACAATTAATCTAAGTGTAAGCAACAGCACGGTACACGGCTCAATCGTAGCCGCCGAAACAATCGAAAACAGTTTCAACCAATTGCACGAATCGAAAGCCGAGCCGGAAGTTAAACAACTGCTCGAACGGTTACTAACGGAAATTAAGGATTTAAATGCCAAAGTGCCTGCATCGCCGGTAATTGACAGTTTGAGCGAAGAGGCCGCGACATTGGTTAGCGAAAGCAGCCGGGAAGCGCCGCGTAAAAGATGGTACGAAGCCAGTTTAAGCGGTGTTGAAGAAGCGGCGAAAAGCCTGGGTGAAATTGCCACGCCGATATTGGCTATCGCTAAAGAGCTTAGCCCGTTATTGCTGGGTTAAAACAGCAATCCGTAAGAGACAATACGTGATAAAGCTGCTATTGCCTATTTAGACCTTCCAGGTTTTAAAAACCTGGAAGGTCTGGACCGAAGTCCAAGCGGAACATGGATTGCAACCCTTTTTCATCAATTTTAATAAAACGCCCACGTTCCAAAATTTGATCTAAATGGAAATCACACTGGTCGTTCCAATAGATGCGTTTATTTTTAAACTTTACTGCCTTAAACAACTCACTGTCATAGAGCGATTTATAGCAAGGTATTCGCTCCAATTCAGCCTTAACATCAAAATCAACAACTGAATCATCATCCAAATAAACCCGAACGATATAATCATCTTTAGGTTCTACATTAATCAATTTCATAAGCCCCTCGATTTATCTTAACGGTTCAATGCGCAACGGTTCTTGGCCTGTTACCGCCAATTTCCAATTGATCAATCGGGTCTTATCAATCCTTCGCAGCCGAACGGAACGGATTGGCAATGGTCAAACAACCTTCAATCGTTTGTCCGTGTTGCATATCTTCGCTGAATAAGGTTCCACAGCCGGCATCGATAGCCGCGGCAACAATCAGGCTGTCCCAGTAACTGAGCGAATAGGATTTCCTCAGACGGGATGCCGGCAGGTGCTGGGATGCGTTCGAGGTAATGACTTCGCAGTCTTGATACCAGCCTTGGATCAGGACGCGCATTTGCTCTTCCGGCATGCATACTTTTTTAATCAGGTTGCTGCAAATTTCGCGGATAACTTGAGAATTAATGACAGGGCGAGCCAAGTTCAGGAGGAAGTCGGCAGCCAGCCGATGCCTGTCATCGTGTTCTTCCGCTCTACGAATCAGCGAATACAACCAGACGTTGGTATCGACAAAGACTTTAGCGGGCATTAGCTTCGTCACGGCTTAAAGGCGTAAAGTCGGCGACAAGCTGCGGGTGTGTTATCAGAGAAGCCAGTGACGATTGCGCAAGTTTTTTTTCTTGTCCATGTTCAACCTGATGGCGGGTAGCCAAAAATTCAACAAAATCGAAAACTTCGGCTTGTTTGGCTTCGGGAAGTTGCTGTAATTTTTCGATTAATTCTGCATAGCTCATTTTTAAGCCCCTTTATTTAACATGTTTATACGTGCTGGATTAACGATGCAGCAACAGCATCGCCAACACCACCACGGCCAGTACGGTGCCATGGAAAGACACCAGGGTTTCCGAGAGTATCATTTCCAAGCGCTGAACTTCCGGCGCATCTTTAAAAACGCGGGTGTCCATTGAAAAGTCTTTGATTTACGGATCGTCGACGCGCACCGCGTCGTACAGCTTGCGGTATAAACGCTCCTGGCGCAGGAAAAACGAATCCAGAAACCAAAGCATTTTTGTCTTTTGGAAATTAACAAAAAAGTGGGGAATAAGCCAGCTCTATTAAATGGCATCCTTCCCATGCTCCGGGCCACTGCTATTAAGTTAAGGATTTTAGTAAGCGCTAGTTCCCAAGTTCCAGCTCTCGTCGTTATACACAAGTATCTGCGAGACACCGTCGTTCTGGCAGGGACAGATATTTGCTCCTGCAATATCTGCATTCCCCACATCCCTGTGGGTTATGCCGGAACCCAGGCACAGGGAGGTGAAACTTCCTGTTACTCAAGTACCTGTAGAACCGCCAAGTTACCATCCTTGGCACTGGATACCGGCATCCATGCCGGTATGACGATGTTCTGTGGGAGCAACTGGATTTGTGTATAACGACGAGAGCTGGAGCTTGGGGAACCAGCGTAAAGCTTAACTTAATGGCAGTGATGCTCCGGGTGACCTAGCGTTAGGCGGATAGGCAGACCTTCCAGGTTTTTACTGGAGCCGCTCCCGACGGCTCCAGCACTTCCGCCATCCATGGCAGTCGTCTTACCTGGAAGGTCTAAACGGGCAAGGTTCTGAACGGAGCAACAAGCACCGCCCGGCCTGACAGAACGACGGTCTCTCACAGACATGTGTGTATAAGGACGAGGGCCTGCTCTGAGGCCGCGGAAAAGATGCGGATAAATGCCGGGTATCACGCCATTAGCGACAAATATTTTCGTGCTTTTCGTGGACAGTGCGTAAACATCGGTTATTCAAAATAAATCGTTTTTACTGTATCCGGTGTGGTTAAATGCCAGTCAACAGCCCCTCTTATTTACCCAGGAATAGCTCATGCCCACTCAACTTGAAGTATTGCTGGATAAGATAAAGGTCCTGGAAAATGAGTTAATCGATGAGTTGCAAAAACAGCAGGAAGAATTTTCTTATGAAATCCGCAAACGACGGGTTTATTTTGAAGGCAATGTTATTATCAGGCATAAGGAATATGCCAAACAGTTACTCCGCTATATAAACGATGCAAAGCTAAAACATATCATCAGCACACCTTTTATCTGGCTTTGTATTTTTCCTGTAGCATTAATGGATATAACGATAAGCCTGTATCAGGCAGTTTGTTTTCCTCTTTACGGTATTCCCAAGGTAAAACGGCAAGACTATATTATCTTTGACCGGCAATACCTCAATTACCTGAATATCATAGAAAAGATTAATTGTGCTTATTGCAGTTACGCTAACGGCTTGTTTGGCTATTTTCAGGAAATAGCCGGACGCACGGAACAGTTCTGGTGTCCGATTAAACATGCCGGGCGCATTAAAGGCTTGCATAGCCGTTACCGGAAATTCGTCGATTACGGCGATGCGCAATCGTATCGAGCCAAAATTGAAGCAACCCGGCATGATTTTAAAGATTTAGAATAAAAATCAAGCCACGCCGGAATTGTCATTGCTCATAAAAACGATCCCGTTAAGGATAGACAATGCTGGCTTGCGGGCCAAGATCGTCTTTTTCCTCGATATAGCGGATTTCATCACCCACTTTTAATGCGTCAAACCCATCTCCGGTCACGCTGTTTCGATGGAAATAAATCTCACGGCCATTTTCCTCTGCCGCAATAAAGCCGTGATTTTTTTTCGGAAACAAGCGGATTACGGTTCCGGTGCTTTGCAAGTCATGGGTCTTAACCTTGCCTTGCTGAACCCGTGCGTAATCCTCCAACTGCCTTGCCGCCGCGTTAAAAGCATCACGAATTGCCACATAAATATCTTCATAAGCCTTTTTGTCATGATGTTCCCGGCTAATGACCAATTCTTTACGCGGCGTAGTGATGTCAATACGGATATGGTATTGATTGCCTTGATGATGGCGGTGGTGTTCGGATTCCACCGCAACCCTGCAACCCATAATATGCGAGTAAAATCTTTCCAGCTTGCTTACTTTCTCGCGGATTCTGGCCTCCACCGCATCGGAATGAGGTATCCCTCGAAAAGTAATTTGTAACGGGATTTGCATATTACTCGCCTAATTAAGGTTAAATACGAGGATGACTCAGCTTAAAGAATAATTAAATCTTCAGCTTGCGGGCCTTTTTTTCCTTGCGTGATGTTGAATTGCACTCTTTGCCCATCACTCAATGACTTGAACCCTGTGCTGCTGATATTACTGTAATGAACGAAAACATCAGGGCCTTTTTCCTGTTCAATGAAACCGAAGCCCTTGCTAGCGTTAAACCATTTAACTGTACCGGTATTTGTTTGTGTAGACATAATTAAGAATCCTAAATAATAAATTTGATTTGATTAAGTAATTGAGGCATTACTCGGTTTTGGTTTTTCGGTAAATTAAACCTATTTACTCGACAGTTAATAGCGTAGTTTTTAGTAGGTTTTCATGGTATCTCCAGTAATATACAAGTTAATTAAAAACACCTAAACGGTATAGATTAGCGATGAATATCTTTAACGATTATTTCTTTAAATTCCCATTCGGCTTCTATCCAGTCATCAAGCTCATGACCCGGTTCAAAATCCCTGCTTTCCGCCTTGTAAAAGGCAAGTTCAGCAATTCTGGTGTAACAATCCGGTAGATTTATCGGCGTAGAAGCGCCTTTAGGGTTTAAATGCACTTCTTGAACAATCGACCTCATTGCTTCACCACTTATCGCTAAACTGCTTGATTAATCTGAAGTCTTTTTGACAAGACATAGAAAAAATCTAACGGTAAACATTGAAACAAAAAAATTAAAACAAACCTATTAGTGCGAATACTTAGAGGTGGAATAATGTTATTAACGCATTGAAAGTAAATGTTATTTTTGCAATGTGATTTGAAGTTTAACGGAAGCCGGCTTAGGTCATGCCGGCTTGGGCGCATCAGCCACGGGCTTGTGCAAAGTGCTGTTGGAAGATTAATAGCGGGTTATAGAACCCGAAGTTGGTAAAACGACGCAAAGCCCTCTCGGCAATTGCTCCTGCATTGCTCTACCTCCTGCATCCATGCAGTCGTCCAGCGGGAGAGGGTTGGGTGAGGGGAATCTAAAATAAGGAAAATGCTTATTTATATCCCCTCATCCCAACCTAATCATGGCGGACTGTCCTGTCCGCCACCCTAGTGTGCCCGGCATGGGCTAAAACTTGTTATCTGAAAGGAGATAACCGGAAGTAGTAACGACAACCGTAGCGAAACGCAAGGGGGAAACCGCGAGGCCATCCTGAAAGAAGCGCGTAGCAAAAGCA
>Ga0208789_1000463_pt1 | contig 38318 bp, 29 predicted proteins | sample Methanotroph_Enr_FD_187368 | JGI IMG/M metagenome (GOLD analysis project Ga0208789, IMG submission 187368) | Enriched soil microbial communities from Old Woman Creek wetland in Ohio, USA - Methanotroph_Enrichment_5 (SPAdes) (version 2) | ecosystem: Environmental > Terrestrial > Soil > Wetlands...
CCTCGGCGCCGTTCTCACGGGAGGATTGGGCCGCGAGCTCGGCGAGGCCTGGGCCTCGCTTAACGCGCGCGCGGCGGCGGTGCGCAGTTCCGCTCCGGCCGAGGACGGTGAGATCAGTTCTTTCGCCGGCCAGTTCGAAAGTTTTCTCGGTGTAAAAGCCGCGGGCCTGGAAGAGGCCGTGAAGCGCTGCTGGGCCTCGGCCTTCAACCGCCGCGCCCACGCTTACGGCGCGGGTTTCGCGCCCGGCATGGCGGTGGTGGTGCAGCAGCTGGTGGAAGCCGAGGTTTCCGGAGTGGCTTTCAGCTGCGACCCCGTGACCGGCGACAGGAATTCCGTGGTGATAGAGGCTGTATACGGGCTGTGCGAGCCTCTCGTGAGCGGCAGCATCACTCCCGACCATTACCTGGTGGAAAAAGCGGGTCTGGCAGTCAAAGAGAGCCGCATAGCGGTTCAGGAAGAATACCTGGGAGTTAACCCTGAAGGCGGCACGGCGCTTTTCCCGGTGCGGGAAGAACTGCGCGCGCGGCCGAAGCTGACTCCGGAAACGCTGAAGCTGGTGACCGCGGCGGCGGTAGGCGCGGAAAGATTATTTGCAAGACCGGCGGACATAGAATGGGCGCTGAAAGGCGGGGAGCTTTACCTGCTCCAGGCCCGCCCGGTGACAGGCTTAGAGGATATAAAATGAAAAAGATCATCGACAGGCTCCGGCTGCAATGGCTGATGGCCACCAAAACCCTGGGCTTTTCCGCCGACGCCACGGAAAGGCTTTACCGGATCTACCTGAACCACGGGAAGGTGATCCACTACCGCAACGGCCGCCCCGTCTATTCGCTCTCCACCCCGGCGCTCTACACCGGCCCGTCGGCGAACTTCTTCGCCCGGCAGATGTACAAGAGCATCCACAGCAAGAATACCCCGAACCTGCTCAGCTTCGCCGTTACCGGGGAATGCAACGCCACCTGCGGGCACTGCAGCTTCTTCGGCGGCGGCAAAAAAGACCCGCGGCCGGCGGTCACCCTGGAACAGGCGGCGTCCCTCCTGAAGTCGGCGCAGGAGCTGGGCGTGTCGGTCATTAACTTTACGGGCGGCGAGCCGCTTATGCGAAAAGATCTGCCCGAAATAATCGCCAGCGTGGACAAAGAACTGTCCACCACCGTGGTGTTCACCAACGGCTGGTTCCTGAAAGAGCGCTGCGCGGAGCTGAAGCAGGCCGGCCTGGACAGCGTCTACGTCAGCGTGGATTCCTCCGACCCGGCCAAACACGACAAGCTGCGCGGCGTGCCGGGGCTGTTCGACCGGGCCATGGCGGGCCTGGCCGAGGCGCGGAAAACCGGTTTTTCCACCGGCATCTCCTGCTGCATGACGCCGGAGTCTTTCCGGGCCGGCGAACTGGACCGGGTGATAGAAGCGGCCAAAACCGCGGGGGTGCACGAGGTCATAGTTTACGACGCGGCGCCGACGGGGCGCTTCGCCGGCCGCGAGGACCTGCTGGGCGAAAATGACTGGCTGGAGGAAATGATAACCTCCGTGAAGAAGTACAACGAGGACCCGTCCTATCCCGGCATTTTGGTCTACGCCTATACCACCAGCCACCGGAGCATCGGCTGTTCCTGCGGCGTGAATTATCTTTATATCACGCCCTACGGCGACGTCTGCCCCTGCGATTTCAACCACGTGATCTTCGGCAACGCGCTGGAGAGGCCGCTTTACGAGATCTGGGAAGAGATGACCTCTCTGCCCGATTTCAGGTGCGCCAAGTGGGGCTACTGCCGGATGAAGGACCCGAAGATGAAGGACGCAAAAACCGTATCAAGGGAGTTCAAAACCTATGCTTGAGTTCACAAGAAGATATTTCGCCGCCGCAAAAGCCATGTACGAGGCGCATTCTTTCGACCGTACGCCGACGCCGCATATCGTGGCCTTCGAACTCTTCATCCTGGCCATGGCCGCTTTCGCGGTCTGGTGGATGTGGAAGAACGAAAAGAAAGGCGTGCAGCGGTTCTGTATCGCCGCGGGCGGGCTTTTCCTGCACCAGTTCTTCACCTCGCCGATGTGGCACAACTACAAGATGGGCTGGTGGGCGTACATCTACCAGGACATCAGCTGGATCTCGACGCTGGCCTGGGCCACGTTCATAACCGCGGTGCTGGTCTTCGTGGACCGGACCTTGCCCAAACTGAAGGACTGGCAGCGCTTCCCCATTTATCTGGCGCTCCTGACCCCGCTTTCGACGGCCTACGAAGCCGCGCTCCTCAAGCTGGGAGTGAGCGGCTACGCGCCCGAAGTGCGTCAGGCGATGAGCGGCTGGGAATTCCTGGGAGTTCCGGTGGAGGGCTTCGTCTATGTGCCCGTCTTCATGGCGCTGGTGGTGAGCTTCACGAAATACTGGTCTTTCTACATCCTGGAAAAACCCGTGATCCCGCTGCGCCGCCGGCCCTGGCTGCGCAGCTTCGTCGTGAGCCTGGCCGCGGTGCTGCTGTTCGAACTTACAGTCGAGCCGATGGTGGAGAACAGGGGCTTCCCGGCCTGGTCGTATATTTACCGGGATATTACCGTCATCCTGACCGGCAGCTGGATAGTGCTGGTGTGGCTGGCCATTAACGTCGTGGACAAGTTCTTCATCCACTTCGACCTGCTGAAAAAATTCGCCGCCTACCTGGGCATAGTGTTCGTGGCCGCCATGCCGGCGGAGCTCTGGCTGATGGCGAACGGCTACCGCGTTTACTCGCCCAGCACCGTGGCCGCTTTCACCGGCCTCCACATTCCGTTCACGCAGCTGCCGATGGAAGTGGCTTTCGGCATACCGCTCTACTTCGCGCTTATCCTGTCGTTCGTAAAATACTGGGAGATAATCCTGGATAACTAGTTCAGATGAATTTTGGCGGCTTAAAGGGGATTTATATGGAGATAGGTTTTTGTCTGCTCGCTATTTTATTCTACGGGATCGTCACGTTCATCTTGCCGCTGGCCGCGATCGCCGGGCTGGTCTTTGTTATCATCAAGCTTTTCAAGAAACCCGGTAAGTCCGGGGGCGGCGGGCGGCCGGTTCGCAGCGAGGCCGAACTGGCGGCTGAAGCCGCGATGGCGAACGTGATAGAAGAGGCGGAGAGCATGGAAGCCATTGCCAGGCGGAAGCGGCATGAACTGGCCGAAGCTATGAAAGCGAAAGGCCGCCTGGACAGGCTGGCCCTTGTCTATTATATCGAGAGCGCGCTTAAGTCCGGGCTGGACAGAGCCGCCATAGCCGCTGCGCTTAAAGCGAAAGGCTGGCCGGACCCGGAGGTGGAGTCGGCTTTCAGTTCCTACAGCGGCCTGGCCTGAACGGCGCCGGGAGCGGGGGGCAGGTTCGCCGCGACGCTTCTTTTTATGAAGCCGGCGCTGATACGGGGAGCGCCGACAAGGTGGCTGGGGAAATTGTCGCCGAGCAGGTAGGGGAGGAAAGGCTTCGACAGGCGGTGGAATAAAGCCTCATGCGGGGTCATTTTGAAATCCGGTTCGAATATTATCCGCGCTTTCAGAACTTCGCCCACCCACTTAGCGAGCTCGCTCAGAGTGACGGGGTCGGGGTGGGTCAGCCAGAATTTTCCCGGTTTAGTTTCTCCCGCCATGAAATCAGCCGCTGCGTCGGCGTGAAGCAGATTCAGCTTCGCTCCCGGCGCTCCCTTTATCCGCAGCGCGCGCTTCCGGAGTCCGGGGTGGTCCAGCACCCGGGCGATGCCGTTCACGAACTGGTATAAAGCCGACGCGGAAGGAGCGCCGGCTCCGGCCGCACCCGGAACAAGGATGCCGATCTTGAAAATAGTTTTGCGCGCGATAGGGCTCGCTTCGACCAGCTCCTCAGCCGCTTTCTTCGACCTTTCATAAACGTTCCTGCCTTTTTCCGTGTACGCCGTCCCGGCGTAGAATAGGGCGGGTACGGAATTTACAGCGCAAAAATCCAGCACGTTGGCGGTCCCCTTCAAATTCACGGCCAGCACCCCGGCGTTCTGGTACGAGCCGAGGTTGATATTCCCGGCCAGGTGATAAACGGCGTCCGGCCGGAGCTGCCCGCGCAGTCCGAGGCCTTCGGCAAGCACGTCTCCCCGCAGCAGGGCGCAGCCCGGGAACAGCTTCCCGGCTTTCTCGAGGTCCCGTACCAGGAGGGTGACCTGGCCTCTTCGCTTCAGCAGCCGCGGGACCAGTTCCCGGCCCAGTTGGCCCGTGGCGCCTGTGATAAGTATTTTCATCGAGATTCGAAGTCCGTCCTGATATTATAGCGGCAGGGGGCGCGTTTTACAACTTCCGGTGAAGACGAAGGAGCGTCTTTCGCTTTGATATAATATAGTTATCTATCCAGCGGAAGGTTTAAGTCGGGGCGCCCGGGTTTGCCAAGGCGCGGGACTTCAGCCGCCCGCTTCAGCCGGCGCATATTATATGAAGACCAAACTTTCTATCGCCGCGGGGTTCCTGGTAAGCGGCGTTCTGCTTTTTTTAGCGCTCCGGAACATAGAGTTCGGCAAGCTGGCCGGCATCTATTCCAAGGTGAACGCCGTTTATATCATCCCTTTCATCCTGGTGGTGGCGCTCGAGCTGTTTTTCCGCGGGGCGCGCTGGCGCCTGCTGCTCAAGCCCTCGAATCCGGAGATACGCGTGATGGACGCCTTCAGGCTGGAAGCGGCCGGGCTGGCGCTGAACAATATCCTGCCGCTGAGGCTGGGCGAACTGGCCCGGGCCACTTTCGCGGCCAGGATCTTCAAGATCCCGCTGATCACGGTGCTGGCCACCATTTTGGTGGAGCGGCTGCTGGACGTGGTAGTGCTGTTCCTGATCTTCCTCGCGGCGGCCCGTTTCGGCGGCATAACCGGCGGCCTGCTGAACTATAACAGCCTGCTCTGGAGCCTGGTGGGCGGGATCTCGGCCGGGATGGCCGCGCTGATCTTCGCCGACGAACTGGTGGCCCACGCCTGGTTCTCCGGATTTTTCGCCCGCTTTCCCAGGGTCCGGCTGCTTTTCGAGCGGGTGGCCATGGGCGTAAAAGGTTTTCATTCCTTCAAAAGCGGCGCCCTTATTTTCCTCTTCGCCGGCCTGCAGTGGTTCATGGACGCTTTCAATTTTTACCTGCTCGGCCGGGCTTTCGGCCTGGAAGCGACGCTGGATATCTTCAAAAGCGTGGCGCTGGTGTTCACCGGCGCGGTGGCGGCTTCGGTGCCTGGCATGCCCGGCTATTTCGGGAACTACGAGCTCGTACTGATGAAGGTGCTGGCCTCCTGGGGCGTGCCGGAGAATACCGGTTTCGCCTACGTTTCTTTCGGGCACGTCCTGGGCTACCTGGTGATGACGCTCCTGGGCGTGTTCTTCATCTACCAGATGGGGCAGTCCCTGGGCAAGGTCTGGGGGGATTTCGCTGCCCGCGGCGCGGAGAAGGCGGCGGAAGAGTGAGCGCGCCCGTAAACTCGGTGCTGATGATCAGCCAGAACTTCTACCCGGCTATCGGCGGGTCGGAAAAGCAGGCGCTCGAGGTTTCGCGGGCGCTGGCCGGGCGGGGCGTGAAGGTGACGGTGCTTACCAGGCAGACCGGCGGTCTTCCGGCCGAAGAGGATCTCGGCGGCGTAACGGTGAAGCGCCTTTCGGTTTTCGGGCCGCGCGCCGTGGATTCCGCGGTGTTCATGGTTAAAAGCTTTTTCTGGCTGCTGCTGAACTCCGGGAAGTACGACGCGGTGCACGTGCACCTCGCGTCCTCGCCGGCGGTGGCGGCGGTCCTGGGCGGCTGGCTGACCGGGCGCAAGACCCTCTTGAAGCTGGGCGGCGGGCGCGGCGTGGACGAGATCACCCTTTCGCAGAAAAGCCTGCTGGGCCGGATCAAGCTGGCTTTCTTCAGGGCGGCCAGGCCGGAGCTGCTGGTGATGAACGGCGAGGTTTTCAACTGGCTTAAGGGTTCGAAAGAATTCTCCGGGCTCAGGCTGCGCCAGTTCCGCAACGGGGTGGATACCGGCCGCTATACGCCGCTGCTTTACAACGAGAAGATCAACGCCAAGACCGCGCTGGGGCTGGATAATTCCGCCGTTTTCCTGTTCGTGGGCCGGCTTTCTCCGGAGAAGCGCATAAAAGAATTTCTCGAGGTGTGGGCCGAGCTTTTCAGCGAGGAAGCCGTCCGGCCGAAGGCGCGCTTTCTCATCGTCGGCAGGGGGCCCGAAGAAGGCGCTCTCCGCAAAGCCGTGGAGCAGCTGGGCCTTTCCGGCAGCGTTATGCTCGTCGGGGCCAAAGACGACCTGCTGCCGTACTACCAGGCGGCCGACGTTTTCATCCTGCCTTCGATCTCGGAGGGGCTGTCGAATTCCATGCTGGAGGCGATGGCCTGCGGGATAGCGGTGCTGGCCAGCCGCGTGGGCGGGGCGAAGGACGCCATAATACCGGGCGTGAGCGGCTGCCTGTTCGACCCGCTGAATAAACAAGAGCTGAAGGCCTGCCTGAGGCAGCACCTGGCCGACCGCGGCCTGTCCCTCAGGATGGGCGAACAGGCCCGCAAGACGGCCGTGGAGAAATATTCCATGGCCCGCGTAGCCGACGAGCTGATGGAGATCTATTCCGGGAAAGGTTCTTAGTCGGCGAGCATGGGCGCAGGGGACGGGGTCTTACCCCGCGAACCCTTTGCGGAAGGGGGGTCTCCAGCCTAATTTTTCCGGCTGGGGGGAAACCGACGCAAGGGTTTCCATCTTCCAGGGTTCGCGGGGTAAGACCCCGGCCCCGGCTGGCATATGGTAGAGGACTGATTATGTGCGGAATCTGCGGAATATATAATTACGGCTCGGGCCTGCCGGTGACGCGGCAGGACCTGAAGGCGATGAACGACCTGCTGGTGCACCGCGGCCCGGACGACGAGGGCTATTACGAGCATGAGAACGCGGGCCTGGCCATGCGCCGGCTCTCCATCATAGACCTGTCCACCGGCCACCAGCCTATCACCAACGAGGACGGCTCCCTCTGGATCGTCTTCAACGGCGAGATCTACAATTACCAGGAGCTGCGCGAGCGCCTGCTGGCGAAAGGCCACGTCTTCAAGACCAAGAGCGACACCGAGGTCATCCTGCATCTTTACGAGGAGAAAGGCGCCGATTTCCCCAAGGAGCTGCGCGGGATGTTCGCCATAGCCATCTGGGACAATAAGCGCAAGAGGCTGGTGCTGGCGCGCGACCGGATAGGCAAGAAGCCGCTTTTTTACGCTATCACCCCGTCGTGCCTGGCTTTCGCCTCGGAGCTGCGCTCCCTGCTGACGATAAAGGACCTGCCGCGCGAAATAAACCCCGCCGCTATAGACGCGTACCTGACTTTGCAGTATATCCCCAGCCCTATCAGCATTTTCAAAGGCGTGAAAAAACTGGAGCCGGCCAGCGTGCTGGTCTTCGAGAACGGCCGCGAGACGATAGAGAAATACTGGGACCTGCCGGTCGGAGAGGAGAAGCTGGGCCACGTCCCGCTGCCCGAACTGAAGGAGAGGCTGGAGGCCGGGCTTTCCGAAGCCGTGAAGATCAGGCTGATGTCCGAGGTCCCGCTGGGCGCTTTCCTTTCCGGCGGTATCGACTCGTCCATCGTGACCGCGCTGATGGCGAAACATTCCTCTACCCCGGTGAAGACCTTCTCGATAGGGTTCAAGGAAGAGAAATTTTCGGAGCTGGGCTACGCGCGCCAGGTGGCGGAGATGTACGGGACCAAGCACACGGAGTTCACGGTGGAAGCCCGCATGGCCGACGTGCTGGAAAAACTGGCCTGGCATTACGGCGAGCCCTACGCGGACTGCAGCGCCCTGCCTTCTTATTTCGTTTCCCGCGAGACGCGCCGGGACGTGACCGTGGCGCTCAACGGCGACGGCGGGGACGAGGCTTTCGGCGGCTACCTGCGCTACGCGGCCATGAAGGGGGAGCGCCTGATAGCCGGCGCCCCGGCCTGGATGAAGACCGGAGCGCTCAAGGCCACGGCTCTCTTCCCGAAGACGGCGCCGTTCAACTTCTTCTGGCGCCTGGAGAAATTCCTGAAATTCTCGGTGATGAATACGCTGGAGCGGCGCTACCTCTCCACCGTTTCGTTCTTCGGCCCGGGGGAAACGGACAACCTTTACAGCGTGAAATTCTTCAACCAGCTGGGGAAGGAAAAAGGCTACGCGGAACGCTACCTCACTAATATATTCGGGATGAACCCGGACGACGACCTGGTGAACCGCATGACCTACGTGGACATGCGCTCCTACCTGCCGGAATGCCTGATGACCAAGATGGACATCGCTTCCATGGCCAACTCGCTCGAGACCCGCTCGCCTTTCCTGGACCACAAAGTGCTGGAATTCGCGTTCAGGCTTCCGGGGCATCTGAAGCTGAAAGGTTTAAGCGGGACCAAGTGGATACTGAAGGAAACTTTCAAGCATATGCTGCCGCCGGAAATATACAGCCGCGGCAAGATGGGCTTCGGCATCCCCGTCGGCATCTGGTTCCGCGGCGAGCTTAAGGATTACTGGGCGGGCGCCTGCCTTTCCAAGAAGGCCCTGGACCGCGGCTATTTCAAGCCGGAGGAACTCTACCGGCTGTGGGACGAGCACCAGACCGGCCGCCGCGACCACGGCTACAAACTGTGGGCGCTCCTGATGCTGGAGCTCTGGCACAGGCAGTACATGGACGATTTTAAACTGTGAAAATAGTCCTGATAAACCCCGATATCCCCTGGAACGCCGGCAACATCGGCCGGTCCTGCGTTGCCACGGGGACCGAGCTGGCTTTCGTGGGGAAGATGGGGTTCGAACTGAGCGCCAAGGAGATCCGCCGCTCCGGGCTGGACTACTGGCAGTTCCTGAAATACTCGGTACACGCGGACTTCGAGGCGTTCCTTAAAACCCTGCCGGAAAACCCGTCGCTGCTGTTCTTCTCCACGCGCGGCGGAAAAAGTTACTGGCAGGCCCCGTACAGGGAAGATTCCTGCCTGATCTTCGGTGCGGAAACGGCCGGCTTCCCGGACGCTATCTACGAGAAATACGCGGACCGGATGTACCGGATCCCCATGTGGTCGGACAGGGTCCGTTCGCTGAACCTTTCCACTTCGGCGGGCGTCGCGCTCTACGAAGCTCTGAGGCAGACCGGAAAAACGGCCCCGCAGGGCTGACCGGGCGGGCGCGCGGAAAAAGCGCGGAACATTTTTCAGGAGGACATGCATGCAGCCGTTAAAGGTGTTGCTTATAGACCCGATGACGCCGTATAACGACCAGATGAACCTGGGCCTGGTGTCCCTCGGCTCATACCTGGACAGCCTCGGGTACGGGACGCGCATCCTGGACATGAATTTCCACAAGCAGGACGCTTACTCCCGGCTGGACAAAATACTGGAAGAGCTGAAGCCCGACGTGGTCGGCATCTCGATAATGTCCTATTTCGCTTTTGGCGAAGTTAAAACGCTCCTCCGCAGGCTGAAAGAGCGGACCCGGGGCCGGATCGTGGTGGGCGGGGCCTCCCCTTCGATGTTCCCGGAGAAAATGCTTGCAGAGAATAAGGAAATAGATTTCCTGGTGTTCGGCGAGGGAGAGCTTACGCTCGCGGAACTGCTGGAGGCCGTGAAGGGCGGGACGGACGGCTATGCCGGGGTGAAAGGCCTGGCCTACCGCGACGGCGGGCGGGTGGTCGTGAACGAACGGCGCCCCCCGATCATGGACCTGGACACTTTGCCGCTGCTCAATTTCGACCTGGTGGACCTGGTTTCGAATTCCGGTTTCAAATATTACAGCGATACGTATATCATGGCGACCAGCCGCGGGTGCCCGTATAACTGCAGTTTCTGCCTGAGCAATATACTCTGCGACCGCAGGTGGAGGCCGTTCTCCGCAAAGCGCGTGGTGGACGAGATAGAGAACGCGCGAAAAAAATACGGGCTGGAATATATCTCGTTCCAGGACGACAATTTCGTCATGCGGCCGGAGCGGGTCACGGAGATCTGCCGGCTTATCCGCGAAAGAGGCCTGAAAATAAAATTATGCCTGGACGGCGGGATCCGCGCGGACAGGCTGACCGCCGAGTCGCTCCGCGAACTTTCCGCGGCCGGGATGGAGCGCGGGATCCTCGCGGTCGAAAGCGGCTCGCCCGAAGTCTTTAAAAGGATGAACAAGGGTGAAACGCTGGAGGCCGTGGAGAAGACCCTGGTAATGCTGCAGGAAGCCGGGGTCAGCCTGCAGACCTTTATGATCCTGGGCCTGCCCGGGGACACGCATGACACCTTCCTGGAATCCATGCGGTTCAGCAGGAAGCACGGCGTGCAGTGCCGGTGGCATTTCGCTTTCCCTTTCGAAGGCACCGCGATGTACAAATATGTGGAGGAGCACGGGCGGTTCCTGCGCAGCTGCAAAGGCTATGATATAGACGTGATCTCGGAAAACGACGTGACCACGCCCGGAACCTTCCCCCTGGCTTTCGACACCCCGGAATATCCCGCGGCGCAGAGGATAGCGGACTACTATTACGCGGTCATAGATTCGGACAATATCTTTTACGTTTCAGGGGCCAGGTTCAAGAACAGGTTCCTGCAGCTGCTCCGGTGCGTGTTCCTCGTTCTGCGGTACCGGCCGGGAAAGCTGCCGGCGTACGCGTGGAGATTCTTCAGCAACAAGTTTAAGATATTGCGGGGACTCGCGGGGAGCTGAGCTTGCGCCGCTAGCCGGCCAGGACCTTTTCGTACCCGAGGACCATCGCCTCCAGGGAAAAGTTCTTATTTATGTTCGCCGCGGCGGAGGAAGAAAGTTTCCCGGCCAGCGCCCGGTCGCCCAGTATTTTCTTTATCGCCGCTCCCAGGGCCTCCGGAGAGTCGACCGGCACTATCAGCCCGGTTTCGCCGTGGGTTATCACTTCCCTTATTCCGCCGGGACAGTCCACGGCGATCACCGGCGTCCCGCAGGCCATGGCTTCGAGGATAACGTTCGGGAATCCTTCATAGAAAGAAGTCAGCACAAAAACGGACGCTTGTTTGAAATAGGGGTACGGGTTGTCTATATGTCCCGGCAGGTCGAGTGAAACTCCGGCCTCCCCGGCTTCTTCAAGCAGGCGGTCCTTCATGGGCCCTTTCCCCAATATTATCAGCCGCGTATCCGGCTGTCCGCGCATTCCTTTGATCAGAAGGCTGTAATTCTTCCACCAGTTAAGCCCGCCGCAGCCCAGTACGTAGCCTTCCTGCCCGGGCTTGTACGCCGCGGCCTGCTGTGCGATCCTGCCGGCCGGCACGGCGCTGCGGACCGTCACTATTTTTTCCGCGGGTATCCCGAAATTAGCCGTCAGGTCGGCTTTGGTGAAATCCGAAACCGCTACGACGGTCTCCGCGCCTTTATAAAGGGCCGAGATAAGTCTTTTCCGCAGTGCCGGGAAAGAGTAACGTTTTATGCTTTCGGACGCGGTAGTGGCTTCGTTCAGTATGACCGGGATCCCGGCGGCCCTGGCGGCCAGCGCCGAGATGATGTTTACGCTCCAGAGCACCGAAAACACTTTATCGGGCTTCAGCTCCCTGAGCAGCCAGAAAAGCTTCCAGACCAGGAAAAGCGAGGCCGGCCGCAGGGCTGTCCGCAGGGGGTACACCGGAATATCCTTGGGGACCACCTCGGCTTCCCTGCCCGTAGTGTTCAAGACGCACAGGTGCGGCTCTATTTTAGCGCGGTCCAGCCCGCGCAGGATGGTCATCAGCCTGTTTTCGGAGCCGCCGCCGTAAATGGCATAGGCCACAAAAAGTATTTTTTTCTTCATACTTCGCGCTCTTTCACGGCGTAGGTCAGCAAATATTCCCGGTGGTGGAACCTGTCGGCAAGCAGGTGTAAGAATTTCGAGGCTATTTCCCTGGCCCCGCCTTTATAGACGGAAAGGAAACCGCCCCGGGACGGGAGGGCCGCATATTCGGAGCTGAGGACCCTGAAACCGGCCCGGGCCAGAGTCCTGTCCAGGGTGGCGGGGGTAAAATGAAATAACTGCTGCGGGATATGCAGGTAATACCTGGAGGTGATAAATCTGGAGAGCAGGGCCGCGAACTTGAAGACCGGCCTCGGACGAACGGGCGTGGTAAGCGCAAGGAGCCCGCCCTCTTTCAGGAGCCTGTTGAGTTCCTTCAGCGAAGCGGCGGGGTCTTCCAGGTGGGCGATCACGTCCCAGAGGGTGACCAGATCGAAGGCCCGGCGCGCGTCCAGGGGCACGCTTGCCGAGACTTCCAGGCCGAACTCTTTCCGGGCGTAGCCGGCCGCGAACTTCGACGGCTCTACGCCGGCGGCCGCCCAGCCGCCCGCTTTCGCCTCTTTAAGAAAAAAGCCCACGCCGCAGCCTATGTCCAGCACGCGTCCTTTGCCCGGCTTTATTTTCTCTATTTCCGAAAGCCGCTTCCTGAAGAAAAGCAGCCTGTCCGGCGCTGTCCGCAGATAATTGTCCTGGTAATATTTATCGCTGTAGATCTCATCCTGCCCCGGCGGCTGCGGGTCGACGCGGATAAGCCCGCAGGCACGGCATTCGGCGGCCCGGTAGATGTCCTCGCGCCACAGCGCGGCCGCGGCCGAGGTCCCGCAGGCGGGACATTCGGAGGGGGTAAATCCCGCGGCTCCGAAAACAGGTCCGGCGGCGTCCGAGAGCTCCTTCATCTCTTTCAGCCCGACGAAGCGCACTCCGGGAATGGAAGAGAGGAGCTTAATGTTCCCGAGCACCGCGGGCAGGTCTTCCGCCAGGTTATAATCGTGGGTCGGCAGCACGGCGAACAGCGGGCCGCGGTTGCGCCGGAGCAGCGGAAAAAGCTCCTTAACCACCGTCCACCAGTTCATGTGCAGGTAGAAGACGCTGGGGAACTCTATAACTTTTCCGGTCCCGGGAAGGACGAACGGCACGCCGTTCTCCGGCATCCTGTCTTCCGGGAGATACTCGTTGCCGAAAGTGTCCCGGTATGCGCGCCGGAGAGAAGAGTCCGTTTCGAATTTATTGGTTTCGAGCAGGCCGGCCACTACGGAGTTCATGAACCACCAGCCGGCGGAATAGGCCTTGGGCGGATATAAATTGGAGGCGAGGTACCCGTATTCCGCCAGGAACTGAGCTTTGAGGGCTTCAGGTTCGTTCAGGGTCAGGGCGAAGCCGGCCCGCTCGATCTCGGTCCGGGCGCCGGGGGCCGCCTGTTCGGCGGAGGGTCTGCAATAATGCCCGTGGTAGCCGATCTCGAAGAGCGGGGCCAGGTCTTTCAGGCGCCCGAGAAACTCCTCGCCGCCGACCCCCCGGGCCTTCATGTCGGCCCGCACAAAAGGGTTCTCCGGGGTCATGACGCAGGCTGCGGGCTTGAAAGGGAGGGCTTTCCCGAGGGAAAGCATCTTTTCGAAAATATCCCGGTCCTGTATCTTTTCGGTATGGACCAGGACGGCAAGATAGAGAGGCGCGCCGCGTTTCCCCAATATAAAAGGCAGGCAGCGCTTTAAGGCGGGAAGGGAAAGCACGTTCTTCAGCAGTTGATTCATTATTTAACTTTATCGTTTTCCCGTTCGGTATTTAATTTAAACAAATACAGACGACAATTTAAAGGATTTATCCGGCGGCTCGCCCGGCAAATAGGGCGTTTTCCTAATTTGATATACTTTTCTCACAAAGCGCGGGGCGGATCTCTTCGTCCGCCCGTCGGCGCGGTTTCAAAGATCTGCCTGGGGAGGACGGATGCCGACATCTCCGAATATCTGGGATTATTTCCAAACCGAGGACCTCGCTTCGTTCGAGGGCAACTATAACAGGGTCAGGTTCCTCGCTTCTCATTTCAACCCGGGCGCCCGCGTGCTGAACATCGGGATAGGGAACGGGCGGTTCGAGGAGCTGTGCCTTAAGCGCGGCGTCGACGTCTACGCGCTCGACCCGAGCGAAAAAAGCGTCGCGCTGCTGAGGGAAAGGCTGCAGCTCGGCTCCAAGCTGGTCGCCGGCTATTCCGAGGCGATCCCGTTCGCCGATTCTTTTTTCGACGGCGTGGTGATGACCGAGGTTATAGAACACCTGTCCCGGGAGACGATGGAAAAGACCCTCGAGGAAGTCAAAAGGGTGCTCAAGCCCGGCGGGCTTTTCCTGGGCACCATCCCCAGCAACGAGAACCTGCGGGCTGACCTGGCGGTCTGCCCTAAATGCGGAGAGAAGTTCAATAAATGGGGGCACCAGCAGACGTTCACGATAGAGGGGTTCCGGCAGGAGCTCGGCCGGCTCTTCTCGGTCCTAGAGATCGGCAACAAGCTTTTTACGCCCTGGAACATACTGAACTGGAAGGGGAAAGCGGAAGGCGCGGTGAAATATCTGATGTTCAAGCTGGGGATACTCGGCGAGAGATGGCAGAATATCTTCTTCCTGTGTAAAAAGTAGGCGCGCGGGTCCGCCCGGCCGCCTCCGGGAGCTCACAATAACTATGGCCGTTTTCAGCGGGCCGGGAAACCGGCCCGACGGGCCGCTACGCTTTATCGCCGTCTTTGTCCAGGTAGGAATCCCGCGACTTCCAAAGCCAGGCGAGCAGGAATACGTAGGTGATGATGAGCGAGATCGCCACTCCCTCTATTTTGAAAACAGGGATCAGGAAAAGGCAGGCCACGAAATTCAGCGCGCCTGCCCCCAGGGACATGAACAGCGCCAGCCTCGAAGCTTTGATGCTGTCCGAGAACACTATCTGCCCCATCGAACTCTGGATCAGCATCAGCGTTCCGCAGACGGCGAACAGCACCATGAGCCTCAGGTCCATGCCGTACTGGTGCCTTCCCATGAGGGAAAGGATCGCGGCTTCGGCCGCGAAAAGCAGCAGGGCGGCGGCGGGGAACAGCTTCCCCCAGGTCCTCGCGGCGATGTCCCATAGCCTGCGCCGGTTCGTGCTGGCGGCGGCTTTCGGGAAGATCACCGTGTTCGCGGTGTAGCCCAGGTACCCGGAGATCCCGATGCTGGCGGCGTAATAGGCCGCATAAACGCCGACCTCTCTAGGGGAAAGACTGGCGTTGAGGATAAGGCTCTGCACGTTGAAGATCAGGAAGGACCCTATCCCGGCGCCGAAATAATAGATCCCGTATTCGAACACGGGCCGGGCGAGCTTGCGGCTGAAAAGGGAAAAGTCGAAAAGCCCCGGAGTTTTAAGGAACCAGTAAAGCGTAACAAGCCCGAACGCGGCGATATAGGCGTAAGCCATGGCCTCGTACCGCCTGCCGAGGAAAAACACTCCAAGTGCGAAGCCGGCCGCAAGGAGCAGGCTTATCGCCACTTCGCTGAAGCCCCGTTTTGAAAATCCCCCGGTGGCCTGCTGGACGGATGAGACCACGAAAAAGCCGCTGGTGCCCAGGGCGTAGCAAAGGGCCAGCAGCAGCGTGTTCTCGGGTACGTGGAAAAAGGAGCCGAGGGGGTGCCTGAAAAGGAAAACCGCGGAGCAGACCAGGAACGCCAGGGTGGTGAAGATGGCCGAGGCCGTGCCGAAAACCTCCCGGTTCTTCACGTTCCCGGAGCCGTATTTGATTATGGAATGGTTTATGCCCAATAAAATAAAAGGGGCTATGACCGAGACCACGGACGTGAATACGTTTATCTTCCCGTACTCCGCCGGCCCGAGCACCCGCCCCGCGGCTATGCTTACCAGCCCGGAGATCACTTTGGCGGCGGCGAAGCTCGCCCCTATCCAGCTCAGGTGTTTCAGGAATTCACTAGCGCTTTCGCCCGGATTTTCTCCGTGCAGGCGCCGGTAGATCATGTGAGAGATGTTTTTGCTGGTGCCTGTCATATGGTTAGGTAGGCTAAATTATACATAAGTGAGCGCGCGCCGGCGCCGGGGGGCCCGGGATGCGCCATAAAGTTATAAGGCGTATCTGGCGGAGAGGCCGATGACCGGCCCGCCGCGCAGGCGGACCTTCGCGTTGTAGTCGTCGTAGCGCGCGCCCATGTAGTACAGGCCGCTGAACTGCCAGCCCAGGCCCGGGGTCAGTTCCAGGCGGCGCGAAAGGGCCAGGGACGGCTTCAGGGAAATGTAGGAGATCTCGTAGAAGAGGGCCTGGCTCTTGTCCTTCCTGCGGGCTGGCAGGAACTGTTCCAGCGCCGTCCCGCCCTCGAGCTCGGCGCGGAAGAAAGGCAGGGGCCGCCAGTTAAGGCCGACCTTGAAATATTTTACGGGCTGGTAGGAGGCGGAGAGCGCCAGGGTCCGGGAGGCCTGCCAGCGGGCCATGAAAGGCAGGACGAACATGAACTTCTCGGAAGTGTAGCTGTAGGAGATGAAGGGCAGCGGCATCCCGCGCGCGAAGGACCGCCTGGTGGAATAGTTAAGGCCCCACAGCCAGGCGCTGCCGTTATTCTCGGAGAAGGTCGAAGTGTAGTTGAAGCCGAGGTCGGTTTCGGCGGGAGAATAGTAGGGCCGGTCGGAATTGGAGTTCAGGTTCAGCGCCAGGCGGGTTCCGCCGCGTTCCCCGGTCAGCCCGAACGCGGCCTTGTAAAGCTCGCCGGGGAAGTAGCCTCCCGCGGTATTGCGCAAATACGAAAGTCCCGCGGTTCCGCGCAGGCTGAAGCCGGCGGCGGAACCCAGCGCCGTCTCGAAGGCAAGCCCCGACCTCCGGGAGATAAGCCCGTCGGGGGCGGAGTAAAAGAAAGAAGCGCCGAGGGCGGACTTCGGCCTGGCCGGCCTGGAAGCGGCCGGAGCCGCGGCCGCGCCGGGGTTCGAAGGGGCGGCCTGCGCCCGGGCGGACAGGGGCAGCAGAATGCAGAGGGCGGCGGCTGACAGCGTTCTCATTCCATGCCCCATCGGGCGTTCCCCAGTTCCACCGGCACGCGGTCCCGGGCGTCACGGGCTATCAGGTAAAAGCTGTAAAAAATAACGGCCGAGCCGCAGAGAAAGATGAACTTGCCCACGCCTTCGGTATGCGCTATCAGGCCGGTTTCGGTCAGCAGATAGGTCCAGTCATGCTCCCCGCCGCCCACCAGCGGCAGGGCCTGCTTTATGGCGTCCCCGGCGTAGATGCTTATGTTGAGCAGGCTCTCGCCCAGCCAGAACAGGCAGAGCTGCCAGCCCAGGTTCGCGCCGCGCCGCTTCAGGTGCACCAGGCAGACGGCCGGGACGAGCAGCTGGAACAGCGTGCCGCCGAGCATCATTATGAAGCGCCCGAAAAAGCCGAGAAAGACGTGGCCCGCTTCGTGGAAAGCCAGGTTCACGAAATCCAGGAAAGAAAAATAATTCTCCGTCTTAAGCCAGCGGGTATAAAAGAAGAAAAGGGCGAGGATGAGGACGACCCTGCCCCAAAGACGGGCGGCCGGCCGCGCCTCACCGGGGGCAGGCGCCTCCGCAGTCGAGAGGGAAGCCGCCGCGATGATCTTTTGCGCTTTGGCGGCGGCGCGCACCTCCGCCGGGATATGCAGGTTCTTATAGCAGGCCCCGCAGAACTCGCTGTCGGGGCCGTTGCCGGCCCCGCAGTACGGGCATTTCACGTTGTCAGGGATCTCCCGCTCGGTTTCCATTGAAGAAATTATATTAATAAAAAGGCCGGGCCTTGCGGCCCGGCCTTTTTAGTCTGGAGCAACGGCTACCGGTAATATCTATCCGGGTTATGGATAAAGTAGAAGTCGAAGGGCTGCAGCCGCGGCAGGGAAATGTAGCGCTGTCCTTTCTCGTCAGTCTTTTCTTCAAGCTCGAATTTGCGCATGCGTCCGGAAGTCCTCGCGGGCGGCGCTTCTTCCGGGTTCTTGGTTATTCCGGTCTCCTCTATCTTGTCCGCAACTTGATCTACCCACTTCAGCTCCACGGCTTTATCTCCGAATTCCTGCCAATCGCCGTCGGAATTCTTTTCGTACATTTTCTTCCTGAATTCATCCAGGCTTATCCCCATCTTTTTAGCTACGGGGATATTAACTCTCCTGTCCCATTCACGCGCCAGTTCCAATTGCTCTTTCATCTGCGTCATGTTCCCCCAGATACCGGAAGACATCTGGTGGTGCAGTATGACGGCGTTGGGGTAGGCGTAAGACCTGTCCGCGAGGGTGGTTATCGCCGCGGCCATGCTGGCGGCGAAAGATTTCACGACCACATAGATCGGGGCCTTGCTGGACTGCATGGCCTTGAGTATGCGCTGACCTTCCATCACGGAGCCGCCGGGAGAGTTGTCTATCACTATAAATATCGGCTGGGTGGAGATGTTGTTGAAATAGTTCACGTTATCGGTCACGTAGTCGCCGACTCCGGAAATTATGGGCCCGTCGAGTGAAATACGCCGGTCGCTGATAACCAGCTTGCCGTTGGTAAAAGGCTTGTCGGAATAGACGGGGTCCGAATTGCTTTCCTTTTTCCACTCTTCTTTTCTGGTGCGCAGGTCCAGGTCGCTGTTGATCTTGTTGAGGCGGCTGTCCAGGGCCAGCTTGTCGATCTTCAGCTTGCGCTCTTCCAGGTCAAGGCGCTTCATGCCCAGGTCCAGGGCGTTCCTTTCTTTGGCGTCGGCGATAAGGTCCATTCGCTGCTGCTCGGCTTTCAGGTCGTTCTCGGCTTTGAGCGTGGTCATGCGCAGGGCCAGGTCCGTCATCAGTTTCTTGGCTCTTTCTTCTGCCAGCTTGTTTTCAAGCGTCAGCCTGCCCAGCTCGTCCCCTTGCGCGGAGGAGAGGGCCCTGGCCTGCTCTCCGGAAAGCCTGTTCTGCGCGGACAGCTTCTGATATTCGGTTTCCAGCTTGGCTATTTCGGCCTTTCTTTTTTCTTCGGCCAGCTTGTTCTCGGAAGCGGTGCGGGCCAGCTCGGCTTCCAGCTCAGCCGTTTTGGCCCGCTGTTTTTGGAGCTCCAGGTCGTATTGCGCCTTCAGCTCCTCTTTGTCCGAGTTCAGCTGCTGAAGTTTTTTCTTCAGCTTCTGGTCGGCAAGCTGGTTCTCCGTGGTGATCTTGGAGAGCTCCGCCTGTTCGGGAGTGAGCTGGGCCGGGGCTCTCGGGGCGGGCTGCTCCTGCGCGGCGCCCGGAAGGGTCAGGACGCAGAACAGCAGCGCGGCTGCGGCTGGAACGAGATAAGTGTTTTTCACTGTAGGCCTCCGTGGTTTTACGTGCTGAAGTAAATCATATTGCTTGTCGGTCCTATTGTCAATAAAGGCCGGGCCGCCGGCCCGGGAGGGAGCCGCTCCCGCCCGCACGGCCGGCGCCCGCTTTATAAACGGGTATAAAAGTTGTTTAATATGGTTAATATGCTCAAAAGACTCCTTGAATCCATAATCGGCTCGAAAAGCGAACGCTCGATGAAGACCGTGCAGCCCGTGGTCGACCAGATAAACGCTCTCGAACCGGAGATCTCGAAGCTGTCCGACTCCGAACTGCGCGCCAAGACCGATGAATTTAAAGCCCGCCTCGCCAAGGGCGAAACCCTGGACAGCCTGCTGCCCGAAGCCTTCGCCTGCGTCCGCGAGGCCTCCAAGCGCGTGCTCAAGATGCGCCACTACGACGTGCAGCTCATCGGCGGCATCGTCCTGCACAGCGGCAAGATCGCCGAGATGCGCACCGGCGAAGGCAAGACCCTCGTGACCACGCTGCCCGCCTACCTCAACGCCCTCAGCGGCCACGGCGTGCACATCGTCACCGTCAACGACTACCTGGTGAAGCGCGACAGCCAGTGGATGGGCCCCGTGCACGAGTTCCTGGGCCTCACCGTCGGCTCCGTGCAGCACGACATGAAGAACGAAGAGCGCCGCGAGATGTACAACCGCGACATCACCTACATCACCAACAACGAGGTGGGCTTCGACTACCTGCGCGACAACATGGTGATGGACAAGGAAGAGCGCGTGATGCGCGAGCGCAACTTCGCCGTGGTCGACGAAGTCGACTCCATCCTGGTGGACGAGGCCCGCACCCCGCTCATCATCTCCGGCCCCGCCGAGGAATCCACCGACAAGTATTACATCGTCAACCGCGTCATCCCGCTGCTGACCCCCCGCTTCATCACCGAGAAGGAAGAGATCGAGGCCAAGCGCGACGGGGTGGACCTGGGCGTGGGCTTCGACGCCGTGATCGACGAGAAGAGCCATACCGCCACCCTCACCGAGGAAGGCGTGCACAAGGCCGAGAAGATCCTGGGCGTGGGCAACATCTACGACGACGTCAATTCGGAATGGGCCCACCATATCACGCAGGGCCTGCGCGCCCACCATCTGTTCAAGAAGGACGTGGAGTACGTGGTGAAGGACGGCGAGATCATGATCGTCGACGAGTTCACCGGCCGCCTGATGCCCGGCCGCCGCTGGTCCGACGGCCTGCACCAGGCCATCGAGGCCAAAGAGAACATGCGGATCAAGGAAGAGAACCAGACGCTGGCCACCATCACCTTCCAGAACTATTTCAAGCTGTACAACAAGTTGTCCGGCATGACCGGCACCGCGATGACCGAAGCGGACGAATTCTGGGAGATCTACAAGCTGGACGTGGTGGAGATCCCGCCGAACCGGCCGATGATCCGCAAGGACTCGCCCGACCAGATCTACCGCACCGAGCGCGAGAAGAACAACGCCATCGTGGCCGAGATCGAGGAGCGCTGGAAGAAGGGCCAGCCCATGCTGGTCGGCACCCGCTCCATCGAAAAATCCGAGAAGTTCGCCACGATGCTGCGCACCAAGGGCATCCCGCACCAGGTGCTCAATGCCAAGTATCACGAGATGGAAGCCCAGATCATAGCCCAGGCCGGCCGCAAAGGCCAGGTTACGATCGCCACCAACATGGCCGGCCGCGGCACCGACATCGTGCTGGGCGGCAACCCGCCGCTGGCCGAGGAGCACGATTACGTAAGCTCCGTAGGCGGCCTGTGCGTGATGGGCACCGAGCGGCACGAGAGCCGCCGCATCGACAACCAGCTGCGCGGCCGCTGCGCGCGCCAGGGCGACCCCGGCTCCTCCGTTTTCTACGTTTCACTCGAGGACGAGCTGATGCGCCTGTTCGGCTCCGAGCGCATCTCGGCCATCATGGAAAAGCTCGGGATGGAGGAAGGCGAGGTGATCGAGTCCGCGCTGGTCAGCCGCCAGATAGAAGGCGCGCAGAAGCGCGTGGAAGGGATGAATTTCGACGCCCGCAAGCAGCTGCTGGATTACGACAACGTGATGAACAAGCAGCGCCTGGCGGTCTACGAGCTGCGCAACGCCATCCTCGACGGCGTGGGCGTGCCCGAGCGCGTGAAGAGCATGATCCACGAGGCGGTGGAGGAGCAGCTGGACCTCAACGCCCCGCAGGACCAGGCGGCCCAGCTGTGGAACCTGGAAGCGCTGAATATTTACCTGAAGAAGACCGCCGGCTTCGAGCTCACGTACACCCCGGACGAGGTGCACGGGCTTATCCGGCCCGTGCTTTACGACGAGGTTATGAAGCGCGTGGACGCCGCCTACGCGGCGCGCTTCGGCGCTTTCGCCGAGCGCAACGTGGACTTCGCCGAACTGCAGCGCGTGCTGCTGCTGCAGATCATGGACCATATCTGGAAAAACCACCTCTTCGAGCTGGACCACCTGAAGAAGGGCGTGGGCCTGCGCGCTTACGGCCAGAAGGACCCGCTGATCGAATATCAGAAGGAGTCCTATACGCTGTTCGAGGCCATGCTTGGCCGCGTGCGCGACCAGATGGTGGAATACGTTTTCCGCATACAGCTGCCCCCGCGCCCGGTGGCGCGCCCGGTGGCCGTCGAGGGCTCGCCCGAGGAAACCCAGGCGCAGGTCCGGCCCCAGGCCGCGGCCCCCAAGCCGGCTTCGAAGTTCGTCGACTCCAAGACAGGCCGCAACGACCCTTGTCCCTGCGGCTCGGGGAAGAAGTACAAGAAGTGCCACGGGGCTAACGCATAGGCCAGCCCGCCGGGGGATCGGAACCGATATTTACCGCTGAGGCGCGGAGTACGCAGAGAACGGCAACATTAAAAAATGTTCTTCTCCGCGCTCTCCGCGCCTCGGCGGTGGTATTTAACAGGAAGACGCGTATTCAATGAAAAAATCCAGGTTTTCCGCTTCGGCTTATCCCGCGTCGCTTCCGGTTATTACCGCGGTGCTGCTGATATTGAGCTATCCCAAGTTCGGGCAGGGGTGGCTGGCGTGGTTCGCGCTGGCGCCGCTTTCTTATTTCATACTGAAGTCCAAAACGCTCAAGGCCGCGGCGGCGGGCGGGGCCGCCTGCGGCTTCCTGTTCTATCTCGGCATACTTTACTGGATCTATCCCACCATGCGCGCCGGCGGCGTGAACCCGGCGGTTTCCGCGCTGGGGCTGGTCCTGCTGAGCCTCGTCCTTTCGGCGGAGTTCCTCCTGGTCTCCGTCTACGGTTTCCTTTTCAAAAAAACGGGCGTGAAAGTGTGGCCTTACCTGTTCGCCCTGGGCTGGCTGCTGCTGGAACACGGCAAGATGTATTTAAGCCTTAAAGCGGTCTGGTTCCCCTGGTTCATGCTGGGCTATACGCAATGGGACTACGCGCCGCTTATCCAGATCGCTTCGGTGACCGGCGTTTACGGGTTAAGCGGGGCCATATGTTTCAGCGGGGCTCTCCTGGGTTCGCTGTTCGCTCTGCAGGCTTCGGTTTATAAGAAGGTACTGCGCTTCGTCCCGGCTCTGCTGCTCTTCGCCGGTATCTGGGTTTTCGGGAAAGGTTCGCTCGAGCGGGCCGCGGCCGCCGTGCCGGTGAAAACCTTTAAAGCCGCCCTGCTGCAGCCCTCGATAGACCTTTACGCGAAATGGGACGCCGCCGAAGCCGGGAACATCACCGCCGGCATCGAAAGCCTGCTTGCGGGGGTTAAGGGGGCGGACCTGGTGGTATGGCCGGAGAACGCCCTGCCCTGCTGGATAGACGACAGCGACTGCTACGGCTGGCTCAAAGCGGTGGTTTCCTCCGGGACCGCCGCCGGAAGTTTCGTCGGCTCGGTCTCTAAAGACGACGGACGGCACGTCTCGGCTTTCCTGCTGGACGGGAAAGGCGTAATAACCGCCTCTTACAATAAGCGCCAGCTGGTCCCGTTCGGCGAGTACGTGCCGCTCAGGGACTTCCTCGGAAAATATATAAAGCCGGTGGCCGCGCTCGGCGAATTCGTGCCGGGGGACGCGGAGCAGAGACTGATGAATTTTAACGGGCTGAAGATAGGCGCCGCCATCTGTTACGAATCCGTCTTCCCGTACCTTTTCGCCGGCGATACCCGCGGCGGGGCCGATGTTTTCGTCAATATCACCAACGACGGCTGGTACCTGGATACCGCCGCGCCTTACCAGCACTTTATAGCCAATATTTTCCGGGCGGTGGAGAACAGGCGCCCCGTGGTCCGCGCCGCCAATAACGGCATTTCGGCGGTGATCGACCCGTGGGGGAGGGTGCTGGCGAAAACGGCGCTTAACCAGAAAACGGTGCTCGAAGCTTCGGTGCCTCTCTACGCGGAGCAGGCGGTCTTCCCGCTTTACGGCCAATGGTTCGCCCTGGCCGCCCTGCTTATAGTCTCGGCCTTCCTCCTGGCCGTCCTTTTCCTCTGATGAAAATAGTTTTTTCCAAAGATTATACGGTGAAGACGCCGGGGCATGTTTTCAGAGCGGATAAGTTCGAAGCCGCGCTTAAACTGCTCCTGAAAGAGGGGGTAGTCTCGAAAAAAGACGTCCTGGCCCCCGCCGTTCCTTCGAAAGCCGACCTGCTTCTGGCCCATACCCCGGCCTGGGTGAAGAAGAACCTGGAATTCGGCTTCACTCCCGCCGACAGCGCCAGGGCCGAACTTAATATAACCCGGAGCGTGGCGCGCGCCCACCTTATGAATGTCGGCGGCACCCTGTTGGCGGCCCGCCTGGCGCTGGAGGGCGGCGTCGGCGTAAATTGCGGCGGCGGCTCCCATCACGCTTTCCCGGATCACGGCGAGGGGTTCTGTCTTTTGAACGACATCGCCGTGGCCGTGAAAAAGCTCCTTAAAGAGCGGCTTATAAAGCGCGCCCTGATCATAGACCTGGACGCCCACCAGGGCAACGGAACCGCCGCTGTCTTCAGGGGCGACAGGCGGGTTTTCACCTTCTCCATGCACGGCGCGGAGCTTTACCCGGAGAAAAAAGAAAAAAGCTCGCTGGATGTGGAATTCCGGACTGGGACCGGGGATGGAACCTACCTGGCCGCCCTGCGGCGCGAGCTGCCCCGGGTCATGGACAGGTTTAAGCCTGACTTCGCTGTCTATGTCGCCGGGGCTGATGTCTATAAAAACGACCTTTTGGGCGGTTTCAGACTTACGCTGTGGGGGATACAGAAGCGGGACGCCTTTGTCCTGACCGAATGCCGCCGCCGGGGCATACCGGCCGCGGTAGTTTTGAGCGGCGGCTACGCCAGAAAATTCACCGACACCGTACGTATTCACGCCAACACCATAATTGAGGCGCTTAAGGCCTGAGAGCGGAGGGCGCAAATAAAACAGCCGGCTTTTGGCCGGCTGTTTTATTTATTTAAGGCTTCCGTTAGAGCGGGAAGACGAGCTGGGGGCAGAGCTGCACGGGGTCGTTGTTCCAGGGGCCGGGGGTGAACAGCGGCTGGGTGTAGGGCTTGCCGTCATTGCACTTGTAGTTGCAGACGTTGTTGGCGTAGCTGTTGAACACGCAGGCCCGGACCTTCTTATCGGCCGAGCGGTCCGCGCCGCGGGAGCCCTGGAAGTAGCCGATGACGTAGTAGTAGCCGCCCTCGTAGGAGGCCACCTCGTGGGTGACCACGCGGGCGCCGTCGTTTTCGATGCGGTCCGCCATCTCGAACATGCGCTCGTAGGCGTCAAGCTCGACCTTGAAGACCGGGCTGGACTCTATGCTCAGAGGCGCGGCGGCCTTGTAGGCTATCCGGAAGCGGTAATCGCCGAGGCCGTTGACCACTACGGTCTGGTTGGTAACCTGGGTCTTGGCGAACTTGAAGCCGTTGACGGCCCAGGTCATGACCTCGGAGGCTTTCTGCGCGGTGGGGTACTTGCCGTAGCTGTCATAGACCTGCTCAGCGGAGACGGCCTTGTTGGCGAAGGCCGGCTTAATGGGGCGGATGATGTGGGTGGCGCAGGCGCCGGTCGGTTCGCCGGTGGAGAAGTCCGGTTTTACCGCCGGTTCCGCCAAAATGGCCCCGCTTTCGCATTTGAAGAGGCATTTATTATTCTTAAACTCGGTGAAAACGCAGTAGTCCAGGGTCGTGGGAGGCTGCGGGAAGGGGTTGTGCTGGTTATTTATCTGGTTCCAGATAGAGCCGGCGTCCGGGACCTGCTGCTTGTCGGCGCCCCTGTAGTCGCCGCCGCCGCACTTCTCATAGACGCTGGCCGCTGCCGGGTTCACCGGCTTGGCCTGGAAGGTTTCTCCGCTGCGGCACTTGAAGCTGCACAGGCCGTCCTGCATGCCTGTGAGATAGCAGCTGTCCGGGTTGCCCGGGTTGGGGAAAGGGTTGATCCTTGAGATGGCGGAAGCCTTAAGGTTCTGCAGGTCGCCGAAGTCCGCCGCCATGGCAGGGGCGGCTATAGAGGCTGCTAACAGTATGGCTGAAATGAGTTTCATTTATCCTCCTAATGTCCTAAGGGTAGGATATGAAAAATAGGCCTGCCGGTTGAGAGGCGAAGGGCCTATGCGCGTGCTTCCGTTTGGTACCGGGTCTGGGCCCTTTAGTCTGAATCGAAAAAAATAAAAAAAAGTATAAAAAAATATTTTCAGCTTTAAACAGGCCCTTCTCCTATGAAGCCTTGACACGTCCATGGGCCTTAGGGCCCAAAAAGCAATAGGCCTAAAGACTTTTACTTGACTAGGTCCTTTGGTCTTGATTATAATCAAAGGAGAGATTAAACTCTAAAGGTAAGCAAAAGCTTCCAGACCAAACCGCAGTACGGGAGGAGTAATGTTCAAGAAAGTAACCGCAGCGTTCGCGATAGTCGCCGCAGTATCCACCCTGGTGTCCGCTGAGATCAGCTTCGACGCCACTAATAAGACCACCCTGCAGCAGGAAATAGCCAATCTCGAACTGAGCGTACCCGCGTCCGCCCCGATCGAAGAGAAAGGCTTTTTCTTCAGCAAAGCCCAGGCCGAATGGACCATCATGGTCTTCGTAAACGGCAAGAACAACCTTGAGCCGTATGCCTTGAAAGATATGAACGAGATGGAGATGATAGGCTCCACCGATAAAGTCAACATAGTCACCGAAGTGGGCCGCATCGCCGGTTATGACTCCAGCGATGGCGACTGGAAGACCGCCCGCCGCTACCTCGTTAAGAAAGACAATGATACTAAGAAGATAACTTCTCCTGTAGTGCAGGAGATCGCCAAGGTAGACATGGGCGACTACAACCACCTGGTCGAATTCACCAAGTGGGCCCAGACCAACTACCCGGCCAAGCGCTATATGCTGATCATCTGGAACCACGGCGCCGGCTGGATAAAGTCCGTCCGCACCATGGAAGCCGCCAAGGGCATCTCCTATGACGATCAGACCGGCAACCACATAACCACCCCCCAGCTGGGCATGGCTATGAAGTCTATCGGCAAAATAGACGTGATCGGCACCGACGCCTGCCTCATGCAGATGCCGGAAGTGAACTACGAGATCAAAGACTTCGTCGACTACATCGTGGCCTCCGAAGAGACCGAACCCGGCGACGGTTATACCTATAACCTGATGCTCGGACCCCTGGTTGCGAAGCCCACCATGCTCGGCGCCGAACTCGGCAAGCTGGCCGTGGACGCTTATGCCGACCATTACGGTACTCAGGACCACACCCAGAGCCTCGTTCTCGCCTCCGCGATGAACGGCTTTATCGCCCCGATCAACAACTTCGTCGCGGCCGCCATGGCTGCCAACGAGAAGCCGCTGATCAAGTCCGCGATGAGCAGCGCTCAGGCTTATGCCTACGCCGAGAACAAAGACCTGGTGCACTTCCTCAGCCTCTACGCCGCTTCCTCCGCGAACGCGAACGTGAAGGCCACCGCGAAGGCCCTCCAGGACTACGTTACCAAGACCCTGGTGCTCCACAACCGCACTAACGCTAACTACAGCGACTCGCATGGTCTGGCCATCTATATGCCCAACTATACGAACTCCGCTTACGGCGCGCTGGCGTGGTCCAAAGCCTCCCAGTGGGACGAGTTCATCGGCTGGTACAGCAAGTAATAGCTGAAACAGCTCAACGGAAAGGCCGGCTTAACCGCCGGCCTTTCTTTTTTTATGCCGGGACTTTGGGCCCAGGCCGCTCTGGGCCCAGAGTCCCTTGTTGAAGATCAGCGCGGGGGCTAGACTATAGCTATGGAACGCAATAACCGCTTGAGCCTGGAGGAAACCATGATCCGCAAAATATCCCTGTCCGCTGTGGCCGTTTCGCTTTTCGCGTCTCTCGCCTCTGCCGGGATCGACTTAGATCGCGGCAATTTCGATGTTAAGGAAGAGATCGCCAGCATGGACGTGGCCGTCCCCGAGCCCCGGGCCCAGGAAGAAAAAGGCATCCTGACCGACTGGCTGTTCGGCAAAAAGCCCGCCGCCACCAAGGCGCAGGCCGAGTGGACCATCATGGTTTTCGGCAACGGCAAGAACGACCTGGAGCCGTTCCTCCTGAAAGACCTCAACGAGATGGAGAAAATAGGCTCCACCGACAAGGTCAACATAGTGGTCGAGGCCGGCCGCATAGACGGCTATGACACTACCGACGGCGACTGGAAAGGCGTGCGCCGCTACCGCATGACCAAGGACACCGACACCTCGAAAGTCAGCTCCAAAGTGCTGGCGGACCTGGGCCAGGTGGACATGGGCGCCTACCAGAGCGTGATCGATTTCGCGAAGTGGGCCAAGACGACCTACCCCGCCAAGAAGTACATGCTGATCTTCTGGAACCACGGCGCCGGCTGGACCCGCAGCGGCGAGCCCGTCATCACCAAGGGCATCTCGTATGACGAGCAGAGCGGCAACCACATCAACACCCCCCAGATGGGCATGATCATGAAAGCCCTGGGCAAGACCGACGTGGTCGGCACCGACGCCTGCCTGATGCAGATGGCCGAAGTGAACTGGGAGATCAAAGATTCCGTGGACTACATAGTGGCCTCCGAAGAGACCGAGCCCGGCGACGGCTACACCTACGACCTGTTCCTCGGGCCCGTAGTGGCCAAGCCGACGATGTCCGCGATGGAAGTGGGCAAAGCGGCCGTGAACGGCTACGGCGACCATTATGACGGCATCGACCAGGGCTACACCCAGAGCCTGGTGAAAGCCTCCGCGATGGCCGGCCTGCAGCCCCTGACCGACGCTTTCGGCGCCGCCGTGATGGCCGCCGGAGAGAAAGCCCTGGCCAAGACCTCCCGCGACGCTACCGTCAACTTCGCTTATGACGAGAACCGCGACCTGTACGACTTCACCCGCCTGGTGGTAGAGGGTTCCAAGAGCGCCGATGTGAAGGCCAAGGGCCAGGCCCTGATGAGCTACATCACCGGCCAGCTGGTGCTGCAGAACCGCGCCCGCGACGCCAAAGCCAGCTACTGGAGCGAAGCCAAGCAGTACACCCTCGCAAAGGGCATAGCGGCCTACTTCCCTAAAGCCTCCTTGGGCGCCGGTTATACCGACCTCCAGTGGGCGAAGGCCTCCCAGTGGGACGAGTTCACCCTCTGGATCAACCAGCCTTAAGAAATAACGGGCTTAAGAGAGAGGGCCGGCTTAACCGCCGGCCCTTTTTTGGGGAAATGGGGACAGGCTACTTTATTCAGAATAAAGTAGCCTGTCCCCATTTCCGTGTATCCTACCGTCTACAGCGGCTTCAGTACATCTTTTGTATAATCAAAAACAGGGGAAGGACCTCAGAAAAAGCGTGGCAGACAAACCGTATGAAAGCTATTAAAAAAGCCGGAACCAAAGCGCCTCCGATCGCTGCCGATGCCGGGAATGTGGCGGCAGAGAACAGCGCCATGCGGCTTGAGCGGGTGACCTCCGCGATGCTCTCGCTGGGGGCCGACTCCGGCAAGAACCTTGAAACGCTGGTGGGGCTTGCTTGCGCCCTCCTGGGTGCCGACTGCGCCCGGTATAGCCGTTTGGAAGGCGACAATTTCATCGTGCGGGCTTCCCGGGGCGGCTGCCTGGAAAAAACCGCGTTTAAGGCCGCAGGCACGCTTTGTGCGGCGGTGCTGGGCGACCGGGAGGCCGGGCGCGGAATAGTTCTCAGGAAGCTGTCTTTGTTCTCGAACGCCGAATGCCTTGTCGAAAAAGGCTTCAGATCGTACTTCGGGCATCCCGTAAAATTTGAAAACGGCAAAGGCGTGCTCAGCGTGCTTTATAAAAAGGCGTATGAGCCGGATGAAGAGGACCGGAAGCTGTTCGGCATAATCGCTTCCGCCGTGGGCCTGGAGGAGTCGCGCAGTGCGGGTGAGGCCAAGCGCAGGCAGGCGGATGAGGCAGTAAAAAACGTGGTATTGTTCCAACAGATGCTGCTGGATGCGATTCCCGCTCCTATCTTCTACAAAGACGCAGAGTGCGTCTACCTCGGCGGGAACAAGGCGTTCGAGCGGTATATAGGGCTGCCGCAGAAGCAATTCGTCGGCAAGACCGTGTTCGATATCTCACCCGGCGACTTGGCTGAGAAATACGACAAGGCCGACAGAAAGTTGATGAACAGCCCCGGAGTCGATTCATACGAAGCTTCCGTAGTCTATGCGGATGGAACCCGGCACGAAGTGATTTTCAACAAAGCTACTTTTACCGACGCCAAAGGCAAAGTGGCGGGGTTGACCGGAGTAATCCTCGATATCACCGAGCGCAGGAAGGCCGAGACCGATATCCGTGAGGCTTATGAGATGCAGAGGCTGCTTAACGCGATGCTTAAGCGGTCGATCTCGAACGCGCCCCTGCGCGAGAAGCTGGACAGGCATCTTTCCGCCCTGCTGGCCGCCCCGTGGCTTTCGGTCGAAGCCAAAGGCGCTGTTTTTCTTACGAATCACGGTGAGCGCGAGCTGGTCATGGCCGCCCAGCAGGGGCTTTCGCCGGTCCTGGTGACGGCCTGCGCCAAGGTTCCCTTCGGGCACTGCGTCTGCGGCAGGGCGGCCGCGACCGGGGAGCCTGTGGCCTCGCTCCGGGTGGGGGCAGAGCACGACGTAACTTACGAAGGCATGAAGCCCCACGGCCATTATTGCGCGCCCATAAAGGCCGAGAACAAGGTGCTGGGGGTGCTCAATCTCTATCTGAAAGAAGGGGATAAACTTACTGAAAGCCAGGAGCGGTTCGTAAAAGCGGCCGCCGACGTGATGGCCGGGAATATCCTCCATTCCCAGGTAGAGGAGAGCCTGTCCCAGGCCCAGAAAATGCAGGCGGTGGGGCTTTTGGCCGGCGGGGTGGCCCATGATTTCAACAACATCCTTACGGCCATCAAATGCTACGCCGGTCTTATCGAAAAAGAGCTTTCGCCGGGGGACCCGAAGTTTTCCGATACGCAGGAGATCCTGAATTCGGTGGAGCGGGCCATCGGCCTTACGCAGCAGCTCCTGGCGTTCAGCCGCCGCCAGATATTGGCGCCGCGGGTGGTGGAAGTGAACAAGGTCCTGTGCGGCATGGCGGATATGATCCGGCGCATCATAGGCGAGAACATAGTCCTGGAGACCAGGCTATCTTCCGTGCCTTGCCTGACCAGGGTCGACCCCGGCCAGCTCGAGCAGGTCATGATGAACCTGGCGGTGAACGCGCGCGACGCTATGCCCGGCGGGGGAACGATAACGTTCGAGTCTGAGGTGATCTATCCACCGGAAGAATTCTTCTCTACCCACAGCGACCTCCCCTACGGGCCGGTAGTCTGCATAAAAGTCCGTGACACTGGCTCCGGGATGAGCGAAGAGGTGAAGAACCGGCTTTTCGAGCCTTTCTTCACCACAAAACAGCAGGGGAAGGGCACAGGGCTCGGCCTTTCCATGGTTTTCGGCATAGTTAAACAGAGCGGCGGGGAAATAGGGGTGGAAAGCGAGCCCGGCAAAGGTTCCGTTTTTACGGTTTACCTGCCGCTCGAGGCCTCCCAACTGCCGGATAAAACCAAAGCCGCGGATACGCGCGGGGACAAGGAGCGCCCCGGAGTGCGGCATGAGACCGTTCTTTTCGTCGAGGACGAAGAAAGCCTGCGCCGCCTCGGGAGCAGGATGCTGAGCGCCGGGGGCTATACCGCTATTCTTGCCGCCAGCGGCAAGGAGGCGCTCAAGCTGATGGAAGAGCGCGGCAAGCCCGTCGACCTCCTGGTGACGGACGTCGTAATGCCCGGGATGAGCGGCAGGGAGCTGGCAAGGGAACTCGCTAAGCGCAAGCTGGTCGGCCGGGTGCTGTACATGTCCGGCTATACGGACGACTATATCGTAAAACACGGAGTGCTTGAATCCGGGATAGCTTTTATCTACAAGCCTTTCACGGTGGAGGCGATGCTGCTGAAGCTGCGCGAGGTGCTTGACGGCCCGCAGGGCCAGGCTAAAGTTTAGGGCAGAGGGACTATGGAACAGAAAATAAAAAAACCCGCCGCCTGCCTGCCTGAAAAAGAAAAAATGGAGGCTCTCGGGCGGCTGTCCTGCAAGGTGGCTCATGACTTCAACAATATACTTGGGGCCATAGAGGGTTATGCCTCGCTTTGCCTGAACGGCGTTAAGAAAGAAGACCCGCTGGCGCAGGATCTCCTGGAAATCCGGGCGTTGGTCGCCAAAGGCGCCGGCTTGGGAAAACAGCTCCTGGTTTTCGGCGGCAGGCAGCTGCTGAACAGGGTCCCTTGCGGCGTTAATGCCCTGATAGAAAGAACGCTGGAAAGGCCGGAATTCGCTCCCAGCGGTAATTTCAAGATGGAAACCAGGTTGGAACCTGGACTGCCCGGGATAATAGCCGACGCCGCGCAGCTGGAGCAGGCGCTTGCGAACCTGCTGTTGAACGCGCGGGAGGCGATGACGGGCGGGGGGACGGCCGTGGTCAGTTCCACCTCGGAGCGGCTTGAAGCCGGCGCGGACCCGCACGGCGCGGGGGGGCTGTTCGTCAAGATCTCCATCCGGGACACGGGCCCGGGACTGAGACCGGAAGTCCTTCAGCATCTCTTCGAGCCGCTGTTCTCCACCACGAAGAGAGGCCTGGGGACGGGACTCGGGCTGTCGTTCGTTTACGGGGTCGCAAAGCAGCATGGCGGCTGGGCGGAGGCGAGGAACGGGCCCGGAGGCGGCAGCGAATTCTCGCTGTTCCTCCCGGCGGGCGAAGCGCGGTAATAATATACAATCTCAATAATATGGCCAAGATACTGATCATCGATGACGACGGGATAGTGCGGGACGCGCTCAATGTTTTCCTCACGCGGGGAGGGCACCAGGTCTTTACCGCCGCGGACGGCCCCAACGGCGTACAGGCTTTCAAGAACATCCTGCCGGACCTGGTGATCCTCGACCGGGACCTGCCCCTGATGTCGGGCTCCGGAGTTTTCGACAATATCCGGAAGATCTCCAAAACCGCGCTGATCCTGATCCTGAGCGGGTATAGCGATCCCGAGGAAGTCGGCGCCTATCTCCGGAGCGGCGCGGCGGCCTTTCTTTCAAAGGGCGACGGCTTATCCCCGGTGCTGGCCGAGGTCGACAGGCTCCTGGGAATAGAGGGAAGGGCCCCGGCTCCCTCGGAAAAGGCGGTCCCGCCGGCTCCCGCGGAAAAAGCGGCCGCGGGCCGGAGCGCGGGGCTGATCCTTATCGCCGACGACGACGCCCATATCGGCCTGATCCTGTCGCGCTTCTTATCCTCCCGCTCCTACGAGGTCCTGCTGGCGAAGGACGGTGAAGAAGCGCTGGCGCTCGCCCGGAAGCGGAAACCCGGGATCGTCCTTCTCGATATTTATATGCCGAAAAAAGACGGCATTGACGTGCTCAGGGAGCTGGCTCCCGAATTGCCCGGGACCGGTTTTATCATGATCACCGGCAACGAGGACGAAGAACTGGCGCGCCAGAGCCTGAAGCTGGGCGCCTTCGACTATATCTCGAAGCCGATAAACCTGGACGCCCTGGTCAAGACCATCGAAACCCGCCTCCTGCTCCAGGAATAGCCGGAGGCCGCCCTGAAAGCCCCGCCCTTCCCGGCGGGGCTTTTTGCGCCGCTATAGGCCTTTTGCCTCCCGTCCCCTGCCCCTTCGGCCCTCGTGAAGTTTCACCGGGCCTGCTAGGATCTAAGTATCCCGACAGGAGGCAGCAATGATAAATAAACTCGGCCTTTCCGCTCTTACCGCTCTGTTCTCTGTTTCTCTCGCTTCGGCTTCCGGCATAAATTTCGAAGGCAAAGACGCGGACCTCAAGTCCGAGCTTTCCGACGTGGAAACCCCCGCCGTCTCTCCCGCCCAGGATAAAGGCATTATCGACTGGCTGACCGGGAACCATAAACCTTCACAGGAAAAAACCGTAAAAGAATGGACCATCATGGTCTTCATCAACGGCAAGAACAACCTTGAGCAGTACGCCCTCAAGGATATGAACGAGATGGAAGCGGTCGGCTCTAACGACAAGATGAACGTAGTGACCCAGACCGGCCGCATAGACGGCTATGACAGCTCGGAGGGGGACTGGAAGGGCGTGCGCCGCTACTACGTCACCAAAGATAAAGACGCCGGCAAGCTGTCTTCCCAGATGGTCGAAGACCTCGGCAAGGTGGATATGGGCGACTACAAGAGCCTGGCCGCTTTCGGCAAATGGGCCAAAGAAAAATATCCCGCCAGGAAATATATGCTGATAGTGTGGAACCACGGTTCCGGCTGGGAGAAAGGCCTGAAGCTCCGCGTCAGCAAGGGTATCTCATACGACGATGAGTCAGGCAACCATATCACCACCCCGCAGTTGGGCCTGGCGCTCAAAGAAATGGGCAAGGTGGACGTGTACGGCTCCGACGCCTGCCTGATGCAGATGCCGGAAGTGGATTACGAGATCAAAGATTACGCCGACTACATAGTGGGCTCCGAAGAGACCGAGCCCGGCGACGGCTATACCTACGACCTGTTCCTAGGCCCCGTGGCCGCTAACCCGGCGATGGGCCCGGCGGAGCTGGCCAAAGTCGCCGTGGACGCCTACAGCGACCATTACCAGTCGATCAACGGCGCTTCTACGCAGAGCTTCGTGAAGAGCGCGGCCCTGTCCGGCCTGGTGGAGAAGGCGAACGCCTGGGTGGACGCGGTGATGGCCGCGAACCTTAAGGCCGAGGTTTCCGCCGCCCGCGGCGCGGCGATGTCCTACGCGATCTCCGACAACAAGGACCTTTATCACTTCGTGCGGCTGGTTTCCGAGAAGACCCAGGACGCGGCGGTGAAAGAAAAGTCCGCGGCGCTGCTGGACTTCATAAAGAAAGACCTGGTGCTGCATAACCGCACCAACAACAAACCTTACTCACCCGGAGGCGGCGGCGGCTGGGACGATTACGACGATTACGGCGACGGCTACGACCGCGGCGCCAGGACTACGCGCGCCAGCGACTATTCCGAATCGCACGGCATAGCTGTGTACCTGCCCGGCTACTCCGCGGGCGAGGGCTACAACGAGCTCGCCTGGGCGTCGGCCTCGAAATGGGACGAATTCATCGCCTGGTACCTGGCGAAATAAGTCTTCAGCGGTATAAAAGAGAACCGGCCGGGTTTCCCCGGCCGGTTTTTTTGGTCGCTAACTAAGCTGTCTTATTTCCCGGCGGCAGGCGCGGGGGTAGCTTCGGCTAACTTCACCGCTTTCTTGGCGGCGTGCTTGGCTTCGTGCTTTGCTTCGTGCTTGACGATGGCTTTCACCATGGTCTTGCCGTCTTTGACGGTGACTTTCACTTTCTGGCCAGCGGCGAGGCCGGCCATCTTGGCGGCTTCGAGGGTGAACTGCTTCTCGACGCCTTTGGCGTCTTTCACGGTGATCATGTTCGTGGCGGCGTCGATGGCGCTGATATCGCCGGTGAAGTTCTCAACTTTCTTCATCTCTTTCTTGGCGGCGGGCTTCTCGGTCTTGGCGGGGGCGGCAGCGGGGGCGGCCGGGGCCTGGGCGAAGCTCATACCGGTGAAAGCGGCGAGGGTGACGACTGCGAGTAAGTACTTTTTCATTTTATTATCCTCCAAAGATTAACTGCTGTAAACATAGTCTAGCACCGCCCCCATTAAAAGAACCTTAGTACAACATTAAAAGATTTTAATGTTCCACGGGTAGAGCGGGGAACCGAAGGGGAACCGCGAGATGCGAAGTCGGGGCGGCAAGGGTATGGGTCCGGCGGGGACGGGGTCTCGCACACCGTGCTCGCCCCTTCTCCCTCGCCCTCCGCGCTTACGCAAGCGTCGGGCTCCGGGAGACCCCGGCGGACCCATACCCTTGCCGCCCCTCCATACAGGGTTGCGAGTTCATACACAGTTTCTTCCACCAACCATAAGTGGCTTCGCAACCCGTGGTGGAGGGGTGACGCACGGACCGGCTTTTTGGGCCAGCCGCGGAAGGTGAACGGCAGGTTTACATCTCGCCTTCCTAGCAGGGGATGGGTGGAGCGGCTGGACCGGGAAGCCGGTCTGGGCGGCAGGACCCCGAACCCTGGGCATCTAGCGGTCTTTATTCCCTTAAGACCTAGGCGAGGGTGGGTCTTTGAACCCTTTTAGCGGGAGGCTTCGCGAAGCTATAATTATATTATGAAGGTTAAAACCGCACTGCTTTCGCTTTTACTTATACCCACATTTGCAGCCGCCGAGGAAGACCCCATCAGGTTCGGCGGCCTTTCTTATCCGCTCGAGATCAAACTCCCCGCCGCCCAGAAAGAAGGCGCCGTAGTTTACGAAACCCCTTTCAGCGAAACCCCCTCGGTCAGCTACGACACCGTCCTCCTGCAGGGCGAAATGCCCGAGCCCGGCGTGAATGTAGAGCTCCTGGTAAAATCCAAATCTATTTTCGCCGGCACCGCCCGCTACGGCATCGAAACCCTGCACCGCTTTCCCAACGGCCGCTTCTGGGCCAGGTACCGCGTCCCTCTCACCCGCCAGCCGCTCAAGCTCAGCGTCATAGACCGTGGCGTAAAGTCGCCCTCGGCCCTGACGATTTATGAAACGGAACTTTTGGTCCGTGAAGACGTAAAAGAAGAGACTCTCCCCGCCGCCAGCACGTTCACCTACGTGCCCGACCCGGAACTTTTTTATCCCGCCGGCGGCCCCTTCAAACTTATCCGCCGCGCTGACTGGAAGGCGCTCCCTCCCAAGAGCGAGTATACCCCCCACGCGCCCAAATATTTCACCCTGCACCATACCCAGGGCCATTACCCCCAGACCTATGAGCGGGCCCTGTCCGAGATACAGTTCGTCCAGGACTACCACCAGAACGCCAAAGGCTGGATAGACATCGGCTACCATTTCCTCATCGACCCGCTCGGCGATATCTTCGAAGGGCGGCCCATAAAAGTGGTCGGCGCCCACGTGCTCAACCATAACACCGGCAACATAGGCATCTCCGTCATGGGCAATTACCACCCGCCCGCCAACAACGTTTTCACGGACACTTCCCGCGATTCCTTCGTCGCTATCGGGACCTATCTCAAAGAGACCTACGACGTGAACGTCAGCAGCTTTTACGCCCACCGCGACATCGGCAACACCGACTGCCCCGGCGACGGTCTCTACGCGAAAAAAGAGATGCTCCGCGACCTGATCTTCACTCCGCAGGCGCAGAGCCTGCCGGTAAACACCGGGGCCGCCGTGCCGCTCACCCCCGCCCAGCAGAAAAGCTTGCGCCAGCTGCTGCAGTACCTGGAAACGCGCTAAGTCTTCCCCATAAAAAAAGAAACGCCCCGGAAGGGGCGTTTTCTTTTGTCTATCGAGGCTAAGCCTCGATAGGAGGCTTAGCCTCCGGTCTCACAGGCCGTCAGGTCCTTGTAGGTTTCACGTCGGCGTACCAGCTTCCAGGAGGAAGGGCCGGTTATCAGCGCCTCGGCGGCGCGCGGGCGCGAGTTGTACTGCGAGCTCATGGAAAAACCGTAAGCCCCCGCCGAATAGATGACCAGGAGCTGCCCGCTGGCCGGCTCGCGCAGGCGCGCGCCTTCCGCCAGGAAGTCCCCGCTTTCGCAGACCGGGCCCACGATATCGTAAACCTTCTCCGGGCCGCGCCCGGGGCCGACCAGCGCCACCGGGTGCTTCGCCCCGTAAAGCGCGGGCCGTATCAGGTCGTTCATGGCCGTCGACGATGATGAAATTCTTATGCCCGCCGCGCTTGCGGTAGATCACGCGCGTCAGAAGGGCCCCGGCGGGCGCCGCCACGGAGCGGCCGGGCTCGAGAATAACCTTCAGGCCCGTCCCGGCGAAAACATCGGCGACCGCGCGCGCCAGCGGGGCGGGATCCGACATCTCGGCGCCTTCCTTTACTCCCCAGCCTCCGCCCACGTCGGCGTACTTCAGGTTCACGCCGCGCGAGGCCAGCTTAAGGATAAAGGCGGCCAGCCGCACCGCGGCTATGGCGTACGGGCCGGCCGAATGCACCTGGGAACCTATATGGAACTGCGCCCCGACGGGGTTCAGGTGTTTGGACTCGGCGGCGTAAAGGTAGATCTCCTGCGCTTCCTCGAAAGAAACGCCGAACTTGCTGCCCAGCTTGCCGGTGGTAATGAATTTATGGGTGTGCGGGTCCACGTCGGGATTTATCCGCAGCGACAGCGGCGCCCTCAGCTTCAGCCTGGCGGCTACCCGCTCCAGCTCTTTCACTTCCTCGAAGGATTCGGCGTTTATGAAAAGGATGCCGGCCTTCAGCGCGTCCTCGAGTTCCGCCGGGGTTTTACCGACGCCCGAAAAGATTATTTTCCCGGGCTCGAAGCCGGCCTTCAGCGCGCGGTACAGTTCCCCGCCGCTGACCACGTCGGCGCCCCAGCCCTCGCGGGCGGCCAGCGCGCAGAGCGCTTTGCTCGAATTGGCCTTCATGGCGTAGCAGAACAGCGGGTCGAGCGCGCGGAAAGCTTTCTTGTAGGACGCGATCTGTTTAAGGAAAACCGCCTGCGAATAGACATAGACCGGGGTCCCGGCTTTTTCGGCGATTGTCTTAAGGAGCGAAGGTTTGAAATATTTGGATAGCATAAGGATAGGTATAAAAAATGCGGGGGTTTTCCCCCCGCAAAAAAAACTGCTCGGGGGGGGACTTGAACCCCCACGCCGTTAGGCACACGCCCCTCAAACGTGCGTGTCTACCAGTTCCACCACCCGAGCATAAATCCGGTTTCAGAGGCCGCCGGGAGCTTTTTCCCGCCGTCGAACTGCCGAAACATCATTTAAAGAACCTCAATTATTTTACTAAATTACCACCCGCGCGTAAACATGAGAAATGGGGATTGTAGCGATTTTTTTAAAATGTCATGGTTGCGGCAAGTAGAAATGTCATGGTTTGCGGTAAACTAACCCTTCAGGCACCGAGCCGGGAGGGATTTAATGGAGCAGCTAACCATGAGCAACCGGGAAA
>Ga0208789_1000464_pt1 | contig 38213 bp, 35 predicted proteins | sample Methanotroph_Enr_FD_187368 | JGI IMG/M metagenome (GOLD analysis project Ga0208789, IMG submission 187368) | Enriched soil microbial communities from Old Woman Creek wetland in Ohio, USA - Methanotroph_Enrichment_5 (SPAdes) (version 2) | ecosystem: Environmental > Terrestrial > Soil > Wetlands...
TGTACACTCAAAGTACAATGGCTGCTAAAATTCTGACCAACTGGGACGAATACCTGCCCAAATTTGTGAAGGTTATTCCGTTCGAGTATAAGAAAGTGCTGGAAGAATTGAAACTCCGCGAATTGGTGGCAAAACTTCAATTAAGCGAAGACAATCCTACAAGGCACGAATAGCTTCGACAGACTCAACTACCGGAGCTTTTAATGTCAGTTTTGCAAGAGAAACTCCAAAAAAGCACTATCCTTTGCCGTCTGCTTTAGCTGACGGGCATTGGAAATAAATTAAAGAAAACCGTCCGCGGTAAAGTGTTTTAAGAAACGAGAAACTACTTTCGGACGAAATAGAGTAAAAAATTGATTATTGAAATTTATCCTGATGACGATTCCATTTGAATCTTCATCAAAATATTAAAAATACATTACCATGGGAAATCCAAAAGGGTTCATGACAATAGGACGGAAAGATGCTGGTTACCGTCCGCTAAATGACCGGATTTACGATTACGGCGAAGTTGAACAAACCCTCGACGACAAAGACCGTATTGACCAGGCTTCGCGCTGCATGGATTGTGGTGTTCCGTTCTGTCACTGGGGTTGCCCAGTCGGAAGTAAAATTCCGGAATGGCAGGATTTGGTGTATAAAGGAAACTGGAAAGGCGCTTACGATATTTTGCATTCAACCAACAGTTTTCCGGAGTTTACCGGACGGGTTTGCCCTGCCCCATGCGAAAAATCGTGTGTGCTGGCCATTCACAACGAAGCGGTTACCATTCGCGAAAACGAGGCTTCAACCGTTGAACATGCCTTTAACTTAGGCTTTGTTCAGCCACGTATTCCTGAAATCCGAACCGGTAAAAAAGTAGCTGTTGTTGGTTCAGGGCCTGCTGGCCTTTCGGCTGCCGATATACTGAACCAGGCCGGACATACCGTGACTGTTTTCGAGAAAAACAGCGCTATTGGAGGTTTGCTTCGTTTTGGAATTCCTGATTTCAAACTGAGCAAAACCATAATAGATCGCCGTCTGGAAATCTTTCTCGATGAAGGTCTGATTTTCAAGCCCAATGTAACTGTTGGTGTTGATATTTCCAGAGACGAATTGCTGGCACAGTTCGATGCTGTTGTTTTAGCTAATGGCGCAGAACAACCGCGCGATCTGCCGGTTGAAGGCCGTGAACTGAAAGGTGTTCATTTTGCAATGGATTTCTTGAGACAATCGAATAAACGTATTGCAGGCGAGGTTTTTCCTGAAGAAATCAGCATTCTGGCCAAAGATAAAAAAGTATTGGTCATTGGTGGTGGAGACACTGGTTCCGACTGTGTGGGTACTTCAATCCGCCAGAAAGCCAGAAGTGTGATGCAGATTGAAATTCTGCCCAAACCAGCTACTGAACGTGCTGACAACAATCCATGGCCATACTGGCCCAATACCCTCCGCACATCAAGTTCACATCTTGAAGGTTGCGAACGTCGCTGGAGCTTGTCGACTCAACGGTTTATCGGTGAAAATGGTACAATCAAGCAAGTGGTTTTGGTCGAAGTAGAGTGGACAAAAGATGAAGCCGGACGATGGGTGATGACCGAAAAAATCGGATCATTAGAGATTGTTGATGTTGATCTGGTGTTGTTGGCGATGGGTTTTACACAACCAGTTCACAACGGATTGCTTGATGCACTCGGAATTGAATACGATGGGCGTGGTAACGTGAAAGTGAATGCCAAAAAGCAAACTTCGAACGAAAAAATATTTGCCTGCGGCGACGTGGAAGCTGGAGCCAGCCTGGTGGTTCGTGCCATCGAAGCCGGTAAAATAGCGGCCGCTAATGTCGATGAATTCCTTTGCCCCGAAGAATAGAAACTAAACAAGATGATATAATCCAAAGGCCGTCTCCATTTGCTGGATGACGGCCTTTTTTGAAGTTTCTCACCACATAGACACATAGAACACATAGTTTCTAAATTTATTTAACCGCAGTTATCACCGATTTTCACAGAGAAGAGAATTATAATTCGATGTATTTAATCTGAGTTAATCCGTGATATCTGTGGTCGAAATTTGGGGTTTCTATTGCGTCCTATGTGCCTATGTGGTTAGTATTATTCCAAGCCTAGAGCGATTCCATCAGTTCATCAGTCAGCTCAAGGTTGTGATAAACGGCTTGTATGTCGTCGTCTTCTTCAAACACATCGATGAGGCGCATCACTTTTCTGGCACTTTCAAGATCGAGTGCAGTGGTGTCTTTTGGTATGCGTTGCAGTTGTGCACTTTCCGGCTCGATTTTCATCGATTCCAGCTTTTTCATCATCGGGCCAAAATCTTCCATGGCTGTAGTAATCGTAAAATAGTCCTCTTCAAGCTGTATATCTTCGGCGCCGGTTTCAATCATTTCCATTTCAAATTCATCGGCATCGAGCATCCCTTTCGGAACGGCGAAAATGCCTTTACGGTCGAAGATAAAGCTCAATGAGCCATTGGTTCCCAGGCTGCCATTGTGTTTGTTGAAATAACTCCGTACATTCGAAATGGTCCGTAACTGGTTGTCGGTAGTGGCTTCGAGAAAAATGGCTACACCGCCATTGGCATAGCCTTCGTAGGTGCATTCAGTAAAAGAGGCCGAATCTTTATCGGTTCCTTTACTGATGGCGCGCTGAATATTGTCCTTGGGCATACTTACGCCTTTGGCATTCGAAATGGCCACTCGGAGCCGTGGATTGCCTTCAGGATCGGAACCGCCTTCTTTGACTGCGACGGTAATTTCTTTAACCAATTTGGAAAACATTTTCGACCGTTTCGAATCGGTTGCCCCTTTTTTGTGTTTGATGGTCGACCATTTACTGTGTCCCGACATAGGTAAGTTGTATTTATAGTTTGTTTTTGGATCAATAATCTTGTTCGTAAAGTTAATGCTTTGGACATAGAAAGACCCTCTCCGTGTGAATATTTCGGGTGTAAGGATAAAATAGGGATTAAGTTGGTTCCTGGTATTTAAATCACCGAAAATCAATTTTTAAAATCTTTGTACGAAATTCTAATATGACAAAAGCGGCTGAATGAAGGATAAATCCGGAATTCAGTCGCTTTTAAAAAGTCTTGTATTCGGTTTTTAAATCTGAATTTTGGCGCCCATCACCTTCAGGAATTCGCGGATAAAACTGGGGTGGGCGGGCCATGCTGGCGAAGTAACCAGATTGCCATCGACGTAAGCTCCGGTAACCGGGATTGACTGAAAGATACCTCCGGCTAAGGTTACTTCAGGCCCGACGGCGGGGTAAGCCGTTAGCTTTCTTCCGCGAACTACATCGGCCGCAGTTAAAATCTGAATTCCATGGCAAATGGCTGCAACCGGTAGGTTGTTTGCAAAGAAATAATGTACAAAGGCAATCACTTTCAAGTTAAGCCTCAGGTATTCGGGCGCCCGGCCACCGGCAATAACCAATCCGCTGTAATTGGTTACGTCAACATCGTCGAAACTGTAATTCAGGGTAAAATTGTGACCCGGTTTTTCGGAGTAGGTTTGGTCACCTTCAAAATCGTGGATGGCTGTTTTAATCGTGTCGCCCTTTTTTTTATCAGGACAAACAGCGTGGACTTCGTACCCAACCATTTCGAGCATCTGGAATGGTACCATGGTTTCATAATCTTCAGTAAAGTCACCGGTTAAGAACAGTAATTTTTTCATGGTTTAAAATTTTAGATGTTAAATATTATGGATGTTCCAATTTAATCATGCATGTGAAAAGAACATTTAAACCGGGTATTAGTTTTTAGGCGGTTCTATGTTTTTGGCACATCTAAATCCAACTGCAAAATCGACCCAACTTGGCGATAACCCATTACGGAAATAATTCTGTACACACATGGCGCCCGAATGCCAGCTTCCACCACGGATAACTTTAAACCGGCTCCGCTCCGGACCTTTTGGATTGCTGCCTGCTGAGGCCTGATAATAATCACTGGCATAGTTGTCAGATGTCCATTCCCAAACATTTCCGGCCATGTCGAACACGCTGAAATTATTGGGAGCAAATGACCCGCATTTGAGAATTCCTCTGTATTTTTTCCCATAATTCACCTTTGTTGAATCGATCTCATTACCCGAGGGAAAATTCTGGTTGACCAATCCGCCACGTGAAGCATATTCCCATTCAGCTTCGGTTGGTAATCGTTTCCCAGCCCATTTGGCGTAACTGTCGGCATCGAACCATGAAACACCAACGACAGGATAATCCGGGAAATCCATACTACATTTAAACTCCTTTGAGCCCCAGAATTCGGGCATGGCATGTTTGGTCGCCCGGCAAAATTCGGCATACTGCTGATTGCTTACTTCATATTGATCGAGGTAAAACGAGTCGATTTTTACCTGATGTTCCGGTTGCCAATCGGTTGGGTTTGGTGTATTTTTACCCATATTGAATTCGCCTTTTGGAATTAATACCATGTTTTTTAGTGCATCATTCTGAGCAAAAATGTGGAGTGAGAAAAGAAAAGCGAGTATTAACAAGATTGGTTTCATTGTTTTGGTATTTTAGATTCTTTTGGATTTTATTGGATAAGGGTTTTTGTTTGGTAATGGCAATCATAAAGTTACAAAGCTTTCCAAAAGAATAATCACAAAAAACAATTTTTCTCCTTTTTTGCACTGAATCCTATATTTTCAAACCAAAAGCGGCTGAACTCCGGATTTTTATCCTTCATTCAGCCGCTCTTAATTTTTCTGATCCGCTTTCTATTTCGAAGCTACCACAAATCCTCGTCCTTCAATTGCTTTAGAAATATCTTTCAGGTTGGTTTTATTCGAATCGAAACGCACAAATGCTGTTGAATCTTCGTGGTTGGCGCTGATGCTGTCGATTCCGGCCAATTCGTTTACCCCTTTGGCAATGGAGGCTTCACAATCGTCGCAATGCATACCTTCAACGCGGAGTTTAACTTCAACCATAACCGGAGCCTGGGCTTTGTCGGCTGTTTTCTGCGGTGAATTACATGCACCAAAGGCCAATACTGCCAGAACGATGAAAAGAGCTTGTTTCATAATGTTTTGTTTATAAAAATTGTATTCAGAACTAAATCTTATTTATTCTCTACTTTCACTCCTTGCGGAGCTTTCTGATTCGGCGGATTCGTCCCGTGCAAACTTAGTATATAAGCAATTACCTGATCGATTTGTTTGTTGCTTAGCTGACTTTTATACGAAAGCATGCCTTTATCGATTACTCCGTCAACGATTACTTTTTTCAGGTCTTCCGGACGATTACCATGAATCCAGTAATCATCGGTGAAATTGGGACCAACCAATCCTTCCCCAAACTTACCATGGCATACGTAACAAATTTTGTCGAAAGTAGTTTTTCCTCCGGCAAGTATTTCTTCCTGAGTCATTGGTTTTGCAGCAGATTGAACAGCTTCTGCCTTCACAGCAACTTCAGTTTTAGCCCGGGCAGCCGCCATTTCTTTCGAATATTCCTTTTTCTGAATGATGGTGTCGTCTTTAAAAACGACCAAACGCATCAGGTACGTGAATGAGATGATAATGGTAATGTAGAAAATGTACTTTAACCAGGGTGGCAGCGGATTGTCAAGCTCTTTAATGCCATCGTATTCTTCGTGTCCGCCGAAATACTTGATTTGAGTTACATCATCAACTTCGTGTGTTTCCTTCAATTTATCGTCGTCATTTGGGTGCATAGTTCAGTATTTTGTGTTTTTGATTGTAAAAGTCATTAGTCAATAGTAAAAAGTCATTGATTGTTTTGCTTTGGATGATTTCGAAAGATGACTAGTCTTTCCAGTCTCCAATCTCCGTTTTCCTTTCTCCGGAAACAGAGTCTTCCAATGGCATGTTGCTTATTTGGTCCACTTCGGCTTTTTTCATCCGGAATGCCTGAACGGAAACAACGATGAAAAAGGTGAAGAAGATGAAGAAGCCTATAATGGCATAAACTTCTACATTCAGTATGCTGCTGAGAGTTTCTTTAACCATGACTATTTCTTCACAGGTTTATTCGAGATGTCAACGCCCAATCGCTGGATGTATGCTATCAGAGCAATGATTTCACGGTTGCTGTCGGTCTGGATACCGTTTGCACCGAGGTCTTTGGCGATGCTGTCGGCCTGAGCTTTTAAATCCACAATGGCTTGCTGTTCGTAATTATCGGGGTAGGGGACTCCCAAAATTTTCATGGTCCTGATTTTTGCGGGTGTCGATTGAATATCGATTTCCTTTTTAGCCAACCATGGGTATTTCGGCATGATGGAAGCCTGGTTCATCTTTTGCGGATCGATAAAATGGTTGTAATGCCACGCGTTTGGTTTGTAAAGCTTGCCGGTTTTTACCCCTTCGCGCGCCAAATCGGGTCCGGTACGTTTCGATCCGAACTGGAACGGATGGTCGTAAACCGATTCGCCCGCTTTGGAATATTCGCCGTATCGCTCGGTTTCCGACCGGAACGGCCTGACCATTTGCGAGTGACAATTGTAGCAACCTTCTTTCACGTAAATGTCTCTTCCCTGTAATTCGAGCGGAGTATATGGTTTTACGCTGGTAATAGTCGGTATATTCGATTTAATCAGGTAAGTCGGAATAACTTCTACAATACCGCCAATCAGGATGGCAATGGTGGCGAAAATCAGGAAACGGATGGGTTTGCGTTCCAAAAAGCGGTGCCAGGTTTCCGATTGAGTCTTCATTTCTGATTCGGAATACAAAGCTGGCGCTTGTGCTTCTTCTTCCGCAACAAATGAACCTGCCTGAATGGTTTTCACCATGTTGAATACCAGGATCAGAAAACCTGCCACATATAAGGCTCCGCCAAATGCCCTGATGGTGTACATCGGGATCAATTGAGTAACTGTTTCCAGAAAATTCGGATACTTCAGGAATCCATCCGGAGTAAACTGTTTCCACATCAAGGCCTGAGTAATTCCGCCAATATAGAGCGGAACGGCGTAAAATACGATCGCCAGTGTGGCCAGCCAGAAATGGATATTGGCCAACTTTACGGAATATAGTTTGGTATTGTACAATCGTGGAACCAACCAGTAAATCATACCGAAGGTTAGCATTCCGTTCCAGCCCAGTGCACCGATGTGCACGTGACCAATGGTCCAGTCGGTAAAGTGACTGATGGCATTCACGGTTTTGAACGACAGCATCGGCCCTTCGAAAGTTGCCATTCCGTAGGCTGTAATGCCCACCACAAACATTTTCAGGATCGGATCACGGCGCACTTTATCCCACGCACCGCGCAGGGTGAGTAATCCGTTGATCATACCGCCCCAACTTGGAGCAATCAGCATCACCGAAAACGTGGTTCCCAGTGCCTGAAGCCAGTCAGGCAGCGAACTATACAATAAATGGTGTGGCCCAGCCCAGATATACAGGAATATGAGCGACCAGAAGTGAACGATGGAGAGTTTGTATGAATAAACCGGGCGCCCGGAGATTTTCGGAACAAAATAATACATCATTCCAAGGAATGGCGTAGTAAGGAAAAATGCCACAGCATTGTGCCCGTACCACCATTGTACCAATGCATCCTGAACTCCGGCATAAAGGGTGTAGCTTTTCATGAAACTAACCGGTACAGCCAGTGAATTAAAGATGTGCAGAACGGCAACCGTAACCCAGGTGGCAATGTAAAACCAGATGGAAACGTAAATGTGGCTCGTTCGGCGTTGCAGAATAGTCCCGAACATGTTCCAACCAAATACCACCCAAATCAAGGTAATGGCTATGTCGATAGGCCATTCCAATTCGGCGTATTCCTTGCCAACAGTGAATCCTGAAAGGAGTGTGACAGCCGCTGCAACAATAATGGCCTGCCAGCCCCAGAAATGGATTTTGCCGAGGGTTTCGCTGTACATTCGAGTTTTCAGCAATCGCTGTAACGAATAGTACACTGCGGTGAAAATCGCATTTCCAACGAAAGCAAAGATGACCGCATTGGTATGAACCGGCCGGGTTCGTCCGAATGTGGTAAACTCCAATCCGAAATTCATTGCAGGAATAAAAATCTGAAGGGCAATCAGCAATCCTGCCAATAAGCCAACGACACCCCAGACAATGGTTGCAATCGCAAAGTTTCGGGTCATGCGGTTGTCGTACGAAAACTTCTGTAATTCCATATTGATGTGTTTAGTTTCTTTTGTTGTTAAGAGTTGCGGGTTTCATGTTTCGGGTTTCTCTCTTCCGAAGCAATGTCCTCTTTGCTTGTTTCCCCCTCTGCTCTTTGCTCTCCGCCCTCAGCTATTTTCACCGGCGGATCATCAAACAACATCCTGACCGACGGGGTGTAGGTGTCTTCATACTGTCCATTTTTGACCGACCAGATGAAGGCGACTAAAAATGCACCGGCCATGATGATTGCCGCAAAAACCAAAACGAAAACAACTGACATAGCTATCCCTTTAAAATTTAAACCCTTTCGCTGATAAACTTACTGAAAAACTGGCAAAGACCACCACCGAAACCGAACTTATTGGCATCAGTATAGCAGCCACAATTGGAGTCAGGTTTCCCTGAACCGCAAACGATAATCCCACCAGGTTGTACATAAATGAAATCAGGAACCCGGTGTAAACGATCTTGATACTTCTCCTTGTAAATCGCAGGTATTTATCCAGACTGGCAAACTTGTCCGATCGAAGAATGGCATCGCAGGCTGGCGAAAAGTTGAACACATTGTCGGCTACTACAATGCCTACGTTGCTTTCGTTCAGCGCTCCGGCATCATTAAGCCCATCACCGATCATCAAAACCTTTTTACCTCTCTGCTGTAAATTCCGGATGTAATTCAGCTTGTCTGTCGGCGTTTGGTTAAAATGAAGGTTTTTTTCTGTCCCGAAAAAGCGAACCAGATTGGTTTTCTCTGCATCATTATCGCCGGTCAGCAGGTGAAGTTCATGCTTTTTCCGGAGTTTCTGAATCAATTCGCCCAATCCAGAACGATATTCATTTTCAAGCTGAAAATAACCGGCAACCGAATCGTTCAGGTAAACCCAAACCTCCGTTTTTAGGTTTTCACTTTCCTGTTTGCCGCCGCTAACAAAGTATTTCGAGCCAATATTTAGTTTCATCCCATTTATTTTTCCGGAAATTCCAAGCGAATGAATCTCCTGAAAATCGCTCACTTCGAGCAATTCTTCAGCCTCAATGGAATTATATATGGTTTTGCTCAGTGGATGCGACGAATGGAACATCAGCGATTTCAACATCTGCAACTGTTCTGCACTCAGTTCCTTGCCAATAAACCGGATGTCGGATAACTGCGCATTGGTAATGGTGCCTGTTTTATCAAAAACCACGGTATCTACCTTGTATAGATGCTCGATAACTGCTGTATTTTTCAGGTAAAAACCTTTTCGGCCAAACTGCCGCATGGTGCTTCCGAAAGTGAACGGAACAGTTAAGGCCAAAGCGCATGGGCAGGCAATTATAAGTACAGAGGTAAAAGCAAAAAGCGCAATTTCGGGTCGGTTAAAGTGCCAGAAAATGCCGGAAGTAATGGCGATCAGCACTACAACAATGGTGAAATACTGACTTACCCGGTTAATGATTGTTTTTAGTTTATTGTCGGCTGTGAAAGGGTTTTCAGCCTGGTTCCAAAGCTGTGTGAGGTAACTTTGCTGAACTTCTTTTTCAATGGTCAGTTCGATGGCATTTCCGATTTGGCGACCACCCGCAAACACAAAATCGCCAGCCGTTTTGGCTACAGGCATCGATTCTCCGGTAACGAAACTATAATCAATATTGGCCATTTCACTAATCAGGATCGAATCGGCTGGTACAATTTCCTGATTTCGCACCAGAATCCGGTCGCCAGCTTTCAAGTCTTCCAGGGCGATGGTCTGGTTGCCTGTTTCGGTGATCTGGGTCACTGCTAATGGAAAATACGTTTTGTAGTCGCGTTCAAACGAGAGCGCCTGATAGGTTTTGCTTTGGTACCAGCGGCCAATCAGCATGAAAAAGACCAGCCCGGTCAACGAATCGATGTAGCCAATGCCTTTTCCTGAAATAATTTCGACTAAACTTTGCGCAAAAAGCATAATCAATCCCAGTGCAATCGGCAAATCGATGCTGATGATCCCTTTTTTCAGGCTCTTGTAGGCAGTCAGGAAATAATCGCTGGCGCTGAATGTTAGTGCCGGAATGGCCAATGCAACGCTTAGCCAGCCAAACATCCGGCGGATGTCGGCTTCCAGGAATTCGTGTCCGGGCAGGTATTGCGGGAAATGGTAAATCATGGCATTCATAAAACTGAATGCGGCAATCCCGATTTTGATGAACAGTTTTTTGTCCGACTTGTCAGTCGAGGGTTTATCGATGCTATGTTGGCTTATTTCTGGAATGTAGTGAATGCTCACCAGCAATTCGACCAACTTCCGGAGTGAAATTTCGCTTTCCCTGAATGTGATATTGATCTCCTTTTTCGGAAAATTAACGACTGATTGAATGATGCCCGGATTCAAGCTGTGCAAGTTCTCCAACAACCAAATGCATGATGCACAATGGATTTCAGGAATGAAAAAGCTGACTTTTAAGAAATCACCTTCAGAAAAAGTAAGAATTTTGGTTTTGAATTTATCGAGATCGAGAAAAGCATACGTTTCGTTTGCAGGCTTTTCTTCGTCCTCAATCCGGATTCCCTGCATAGGTTCGATGTGGTAGTATTGCTTGAGGTCGTTGGTGTGAAGGATTTGAAAAACGGTGGAGCAGCCAGAGCAGCAGAATGAGTTTCCCTCAAAAATTACAGGAGATTTTCCACACGAATTTCCGCAATGAATACATTTTAATTCTTCACTCATAAGTTCTGGGCTGGCAGTTGATCGACGTAATTAAGGATTGAAACGTGAATTTGTTCAAGTTCACTGGCGAAAAAGTACGAATAAATCTCATCAAAAGGGACTTTGTCTTCTGTAAATTGTTATTAACCAATTATTTTCGGCAGAATCTATCAGCTATCAATATTATCGATCTGATTTTAAGGTTTTGGGGGTTTCATAAGAGTGAATTTCAGTTTAACTTTAGGTGTCAACTATTTAAACCGTTTATAGCCCAAAATATGAATGTATTTAAACGTACTTTCCGGTTTTACTATGATGGATTTTCAAACCTTCCCCGCTGGGGTAAACAGGTTTGGTTGGTTATTCTGATCAAGCTTTTTATCATGTTTATTATTCTGAAAATTTTCTTTTTCCCCAATTTCCTGAAAACGAATTTTAATAACGATTCGGATCGGAGCAATCATGTGCTTGAGAATTTAACAAATATCAACTAATTAATTGAATACCTATGCTTGAAGGAATTAGTGCATCTTTAGTCGATTGGTCGAGGGCGCAGTTTGCCTTAACGGCCATGTATCACTGGGTTTTCGTGCCATTGACGCTGGGACTTGGAATCCTGGTGGCTATTATGGAAACGCTCTACGTTAAAACCGGAAATCCGGAGTGGAAACGCATCACCAAATTCTGGATGACCCTGTTCGGAATTAATTTTGCCATTGGCGTTGCAACCGGAATCATTCTCGAATTCGAGTTTGGCACCAACTGGTCGAACTATTCGTGGTTTGTGGGCGACATTTTTGGCGCACCACTGGCTATCGAAGGAATTCTGGCTTTCTTTATGGAATCCACTTTTATCGCCATCATGTTTTTTGGATGGAACAAGGTCAGTAAGAAATTTCACTTGCTTTCGACCTGGTTAACTGCCATCGGGGCCAACATCTCCGCTTTGTGGATTCTGGTAGCCAATGGCTGGATGCAAAAGCCGGTCGGTATGGTTTTCAATCCTGAAACTGCCCGAATGGAGATGACCAGTTTTTGGGAAGTATTGTTCTCGCCCATGGCTGTTCACAAGTTTCTGCACACTACTTCGTCGGCATTTGTGTTGGCAGCCATTTTTGTAATTGGCGTTTCTTCCTGGTACATTCTGAAGGGCAGGGATATTGTTTTTGCACGGAAAAGTATTGTTGTTGGGGCTGTTTTTGGATTCCTGTCTATTATTTATACCATTTTTACCGGCGATAGTTCGGCACGCGATATTGCCCATTATCAGCCCATGAAATTTGCTGCTTTCGAAGGCTTGTACAACGGAAGCGAAGGAGCTGGATTGGTGGCTCTTGGGCTTATTTCGCAGAACTCTACAGATCCGAATAACCAAAACCTGAAAGACTTTGCTGTGAAAATTGAGATCCCGAATATCCTGTCGTACATGGCTTTTCTGAATTGGAATGCCTTTGTTCCGGGGATTAACGATCTGATTAAAGGAAACGAGAAATATGGAATTTTATCGGCTGACGAAAAAATTAGTCGTGGCAAATTGGCTATCGAAAAGCTAAAGGCTTTTAAGGATGCAAAAAAATCAGGAAAGGTTGCTTTAGCCGATTCTCTGAAAACCGAAATCATGAGCCCCGATTTTCAGAAAAACAATTTCAAATACTTTGGCTACGGTTATATTGCCGATAAAAATACACTTATTCCAAGTGTTGCATTCTCGTTTTACAGCTTTCATATCATGGTTGTACTCGGTTTGTATTTTATCTTCTTTTTCCTGTTCGCCTTATATTATACACTTAAAGGGAAAATTCATAAAAAACGCAAATTCCTGAAAATTGCAATCTGGACCATTCCTTTGGCTTACATAGCCAGTCAGGCTGGATGGGTATTAGCCGAAGTTGGCCGTCAGCCATGGGTTATTCAGGATTTAATGCCAACCATTGCAGCGGTTACCAAAATCAGCACCGGAGCGGTACAGGTTACATTCTGGCTGTTTGCGATCATTTTCACAACGTTGCTGATTGCCGAAATTAAAATCATGACGCGTCAAATTAAAATCGGATCTAAAACAGAAGGAGGAACCAAGTAATGTTTGAATCATTATCACTTATAAGTTTACAGCAATACTGGTGGCTGATTGTTTCGCTGCTGGCTGCATTATTTGTATTCCTGATGTTTGTTCAGGGCGGCGAAACCTTGTTTTTCACCATCGCCAAAAACGAAGAAGAAAAGTCGCTTTTGGTGAATACGCTTGGCCGTAAATGGGAATTTACCTTTACCACATTGGTTACTTTTGGCGGCGCTTTCTTTGCTTCTTTCCCATTGTTCTACGCTACTTCGTTTGGTGGCGCGTACTGGGTTTGGTTTGCCATCCTGATTTCGTTTGTTATTCAGGCTGTATCCTACGAATTCAGGAAAAAACCAGATAACTTTTTGGGAGCAAAAACCTACGAAATATTCCTTTTTATCAACGGATTACTCGGGCCATTGCTCGTTGGAACCGCTGTCGGAACATTCTTCAACGGTGCCATGTTTTCGCTCGACGATATGAAACATGTGACCTGGGGAACAGAATTCCGTGGTTTGGAAGCCGTGCTTACTTTCCACAATCTGGCATTGGGATTTGCAGTCGTATTTCTTACCCGAATTCTAGGTTTGCTTTATTTTATGAATTCGGTTGACAATGAAGCAATCTACGAACGCTCAAAGAAGCAATTGTTGTACAATACCATTCCATTTCTGGTATTCTTCCTGTATTTCGTAATTGCACTTCTTTTCAAAGATGGTTTTGCTTATAATCCAACTTCCGGAGAGATCAGCATCGAATCGTATAAATACCTGCACAACTTGCTGGCAATTCCGGTTAACACGCTGATGCTTCTGGTTGGAGTTGTTGGTGTGTTGTGGGGAATTGGCTCAACGATATTGAAAGGCGGCACCAAAGGAATCTGGTTTGCCGGTGGCGGAACTGTTCTGACGGTTTGGGCTTTGCTGATTCTGGCAGCGTTCAATCATACCAGTTTCTATCCGTCAATCTTCGATATGCAATCGTCATTGACTATCGAAAATGCTTCTTCGAGCCGGTTTACGCTGGTGGCTATGAGCTATGTTTCATTGTTCGTTCCGTTTGTGTTGGGTTACATCTGGTATGCCTGGAAATCGATGAACAACGAAAAAATCAGTACTAAAGAGCTGGAGCAGGAGCACCATGTTTATTAATTTATCAATTATCAATTGTAAAGGATAAATCGAAATTAATCAATCATCAATAATAAATTTGAATATGTACTGGAGTTCAATATTTTGGTTTATAAGCTGGCCGGTGGTGGTCATCATCAGTTATCAACTGATCAAATTTACCATACAGAAATACGAAGAGGTCCTGGATAAGCCCGTCAAAAAGGCAGTTCCGGAAAAATAAGAGGATGTTAAGGGTCCAATTATTTTAATCTCAAAACCTTCAGGGCGTCAAGCTCTGGAGGTTTTTTTATATAAGAAAAGGTCACCATTCGGGAAACCTTTCTTGCCGAGTATCATTTTATAAAGGATTTCTTAAATAGGCAATCTCCACATAAAAATTCCCATAGCCATCACAGCAATACCGCAGAAGATGATTAGTGCAGCATTGAGTTTGGAAAGGACGATGCTGTTGGATTGTTCGCGGTCGGTAAAGATTTCGCGGATTACGTAGAAATAATAATATACCCCAATGATTGCCATAACAATAGCGAAAATAGTTGTCAGCAAAATTCCCTGACTAATGGACAATACAAATACCTGATACTTCGCCATAAATCCGGAGGTTGGCGGAATACCGGCCAAAGACATTAGCAGAACAATGGCAAGTACTGCAATCCATGGTTTTTCCTTGTATAATCCACGGAAGATAATCAGATCTTCATGTCCATCGGATGCCCGTTTCATCAGGATGAAAATGATGAATAACGGCACTGTAGCCAGAGAATATACAAACGTATAATACAAGATAACCGAAGCCGATGAGTTGTGCTGCGAAAGCATGGCCAGCATGATAAACCCACTATGTGAGATAGAAGAATAGGCAAGGAGTCGCTTAAAATTAGTTTGTTTTAACGCGCCCAGGTTCCCAATCAATAAAGTAAGCCAGGTCATCACCCAAAGCGCTTTTTCGAGTTGTGCAGGTAGCGGCAATAATCCCATTCCAAGTAAGCGGTAAAATGCGGCAAATCCTGCTGTTTTTACCACGGTTGCCATAAACGCGGTAACCAGGGTAGGGGCGCCTTCATAAACATCGGGACTCCAAAAATGAAATGGCGCCGCAGCAACTTTAAACGCAACTCCAATCAGGATAAAAAGCAATCCAACCATCAACATTGGAGGTAAATGACCATTAAATTGTGCAATGTAAGTTTTGATTTCAGGAAGATAAAAGGTTGCTGAAGCTCCGTAAACCAAGGCGATTCCGAAGAGAAAAATAGCCGTGGCAAAGGAGCCCATCATAAAATATTTAAACGATGCTTCGTTCGACCGGTAGGAATATTTTTTTCCTCCAGCCAGCACATATAAGGGAATAGATAGAATTTCGATACCCAGGAAAAGCATGATCAGGTTTGAGAATGAAGTCATCAGGAAAGCCCCGGTAAGGGCAAACAGCATGAGTGCATAATGCTCTGCCACGTGAAAATCCATGGTTTCGTAATAGTCGACCCCAAAGAGAAAAATCAGAATGGTAATGATGATCATTGAGATGTTAAAGGCAATCGAAAAATTGTCGAGCAAAATCATGTCGTGGAAATACCTCGATCCAAGCCCCCAGTCTTTGATTGAAAGTATAAGTGAAACACCCAGCCCGGCCACTGCCACAGGCGACAAAATGGCTTTGTTTTTGGTGAACCCCAGATACAAAACTATTATCCCAAGAACTATCGTAAAAATTAATGCACTCATCAGTAAATATTTACTATTAAAAAATGTACGATTTACAATTTAAAAAATCAGATATGCAAATCGGGTTAAGGTGCCAAGCCCGAAAAGACTTCGGCAATGGGTTTCAATAAATCAAATATCGGTTGCGGGTAAATTCCAAGTCCGAGAATTACTACAATCAACGGAATCAGAATCCAATAATCCAAAGCACGAATATCATTTGCTTTTACAAACGCTGCTTTTTTATCACCCAGCATCACTCGCTGGTAGGCATACAGCATATAAATGGCGCCAAGTATCATGGTCAGTCCGCCAAATAGGGCAAACCAAATCGATTGCTGAAACAGTCCGGTAATCATCAGGAATTCGCCAACAAATCCGGCAGTCAGCGGAAGTGCAATCGATCCTAAAAGAATGATCAGGAAAAGAATAGCCATATTCGGCGCGTAATTTTTTAATCCACCCAACTGAGGCATCTCAGTTGTTCCGGTTTGTTCTTTAACCAGGCAAGCGACATAGAAAAGCGCGGCAATGGTAACTCCGTGACTGAGAACCTGAAAGATAAGCCCTTGATAAGCGTAGGCATTCAGCACAAACATAGCCGCAGCCATCAGTGAAATGTGGGCCATCGACGAATAGGCAATCATCGTTTTCAGGTTCGTATGCTTATAAGCAATGACCGAGGCATAAATTACGCCAGTTAGGCTTAGTATAATCACCAGATTTTGCCAATACAGAACTCCAAGTGGAACAACCGGAAAAAGGAAGCGCAAAGCACCATAAATACCCATTTTGGTCATTACTCCGGCCAAAATCATCACGCCCTGTGTTGAGGCCATTTTGTAAGTTGGCGGTTGCCAGGTATGAAACGGAAACACCGGCATTTTGATGGCAAATGCAACGAATAGTATCCAGAACAGCCAGTTTTGGGTTCCTGCCGGAATATGCAATTGGTTGAATGCCGCGAAATCGGTGGTATGTGTGCCGGGAGTCAGTTGATACAGGTAAATGATCCCGAATAACAGGAATAAACTTCCGGCCAAAGTATAAATGAAGAATTTCAGTGTAATTGCTTTACGGTCGTCGCCACCCCAAACCAACAGGATGAAGTATACCGGAATAAGCGCCAGTTCCCAAAAAACATAGAACAGAAACGCGTTTTGAGCCAGAAAAACTCCGATCAAGGCAGCCTGGGCGCACAAAATCAGGCAATTCAGCATCGGAACATTCTTTTGATCGCGTCCGAAACCTGCCATAACAATAAACGGGAAAAGCAGATTGGTGAGCAAAACCATCACCAGACTAATGCCGTCGTATCCTAACGAAAACGGAATTCCCATGAAGTTGATCCATTCGGCTGAGTATGTACTTGCCGGAACTGTTGTTGGCAATGTTAAAGTCAGTACTAAATTGACCAGTGTTGAAATCAGGGCAATCGTCCGCACCGTCTTCCCATTCCTGAAGAACGCCAACGACAGGCCTGTAATAAATGGAATTAAAAGTATAATCAGTAGTATCATGCGATCAAATTGTCAGGATAAATACGATGAATAAAAGAATTCCGGCAACCATGGCAAAAAGGTAAAAACTAATGTTGCCCTGTTGCAGTTTCCGTGTGAGTGTGCCGAGTGTTGCTGTTGCCCTCCCAACCTGGCTAACAGCCGGATCAAGAATGGTGGTTTCTATTTTCCTGAAAAGGAAGACAGAAAGATTACCGAAAGGCTTTTCGAATGTGGCACGGTAAAACTCGTCGATATAGAACTTGTTGGTAATTATTCGTTGTACCGGAGTCAGTTTTACTTCATCTCCGGAAGGGATTTGCGCTTTTCTGACAAAAGTTTGGTACGCCCAATAGATAACCACGGCCAGAAGTACAATCGAAAGAATGATCATCCCGATTTCGGTGGTGTGGCTTATTTCTTCGGAAGTTTTGGAAACTACGGCACTATCCAGATAGGTACTGAAACTGAGGTTTCCGCCGAAAAGCGATGGGATGTTCAGGAACCCACCAAACACGGAAAGTACGCTCAAAATCATCAACGGAACAGTCATCACTTTGGGTGATTCGTGCGGATGAACATCGGCCATTCGTTGTTCGCCAAAGAACACCAAATACAATAGCCGGAACATGTAAAAACAGGTGATCAATGCAGTTCCAAGCGCCAGAACATACAAAACGATGTTGTGTTCGAATGCTTTGGTCAATATCATGTCTTTGCTGAAAAATCCCGAGAATGGCGGAATTCCACTGATGGCAAGCGTCGCAGCCAGAAATGTCAGATAAGTTAACGGCATCTTTTTACGAAGTCCGCCCATTTTGCGGATGTCCTGTTCACCACCCATAGCATGAATGACGCTACCAGCTCCAAGGAAAAGCAATGCCTTGAAAAATGCGTGTGTGGTGACATGAAAAACTCCGGTGGAGTAAGCTCCCAGTCCCAAAGCAAGAAACATGTAGCCTAATTGCGACACGGTGGAGTAGGCGAGTACTTTCTTAATGTCGTTTTGTCTCAAGCCGATGATTGCAGCGAAAATGGCCGTAGCCATGCCGATCACAATAATGACATTGAGCGTGATTGGTGCCAGATTATACAGAATGCTTGAACGGGCAATCATGTAAATACCGGCGGTCACCATTGTTGCTGCATGGATCAGCGCTGAAACCGGAGTCGGACCAGCCATTGCATCGGGAAGCCAGGTGTAAAGCGGAATCTGGGCACTTTTGCCCACGGCTCCAACCAGAAGTAAAATGGTAATCAGCGTGATTACCGGAGCGCCAACTTGCATGGTAGCAGCTTGTGTAAATATTTCAGAAAAAGAAACTGATTTAAACGTGAAGAAAAGAAGGATGATTCCCAGAATAAACCCGAGGTCACCAATGCGGTTCATGACGAATGCTTTGCGGGCGGCGTAATTGTAGGTAGGGTTCTTGAACCAGAAGCCAATCAGCAAATAGGAACAGAGTCCAACGCCTTCCCAGCCGATGAACAGAACCAGGTAATTGGCGCCCATCACCAAAAGCAACATGCTGAAAGTAAACAGGTTCATTTGGGCAAAGAACGAATTGACACGATCGTCGCCGTGCATATAACCGATGGAATAGATATGAATGAGTGTTCCAACTCCGGTAACAATCAACATCATCGTGAGCGACAAATGATCGATCAGAAAAGCAAAAGGAATATTCATATTCCCGATGGTGATCCAGTTGAAAAGGGTTACTGTTGCCGAATTTTGACCTGAATTCCGGAGTACAAAAAATAATGCAACCGAAATCAGAAACGATAAACCGACCATCACGCTGGCAATTATTCCGGCCTGATTGTGTTTTAATCGTTTGTATGCCAGTCCGGTGATCAAAAATCCCAGTAAAGGCAACGCTGGTACAAGTACTGCGAGATTTATATTTGGAACTGATCCTACCATTTCAAACGGTTCAAAAGGTTAATATCTACCGAATCGACATTTCGCTTCATCATTACCAGAATCGACAGCCCAACAGCAACTTCTGCGGCGGCTACAATCATGATAAAGAAAACGAAAACCTGTCCGGCCGGATCGGAATGGTAAGCTGAAAAAGCGGCAACCAATAAATTCACGGAATTGAACATGAGTTCGATACACATTAAAATGATGATGGTATTTCGCCTGAACAAAACCCCAAGCAAACCGATGCTGAACAGCGTCACGCACAAAAAAACGTAATGCTCTAAAGGAATAATTTGTATGGCAGATGATATGTCTTGCATAGTTATAAATTATAAATGATGAGTTATGAGTTGTTTTTCTTCGAGGTGATGATAGCACTTCGGATCATCTTCAGTAACTCATTGGCTTCATTGTTTATACTTTCAAATTCTTTATCGTTTAAATATTCTGTTTCTTTCAGTAATTCAATCCAGTAAATGGTTTCATCACATTCTTTTTGTGCAATACCCAATTTGTGAATGAAGTCTTTTGTGCTTTCTGCATTTTGTGCTTCACGCACCAAAGCCCCAATTGCGGTTCCGCTTCTCAATAACTGTTTGCTCAATACATATTCCTTTTTTGTTTCGGTCAGATACTGAAAAAGTTTTATAACCCGCACTGCAAAAGCAAAACTCCTATCTTTTATGATACTCTTTTTTTTCACTCATAACTTATAATTCATAACTCATCATTTCGTTGTTTCGTCTTTTTTCCCGAACATGATCGCACCAATCATGGCCGAAATAAACAGAACCGATGAAACTTCAAAGGGTAAAAGGAATTCGTGAAACAGTGTTTTCCCGACTTCAGAAACCAATCCGATTTGGCTGGTAAACGGATATCGGGGATGTATCTCAAACGTATGTCGGGTTGCTGCAACCATCACCAAAAAGAAAACTCCTCCGGCAACGACAGCAGCAATCCGGGTTACCGATGTTTTCTGTGGTATCGTGGCTTTGTTCAAATTCAGCAGCATGATCACAAACAGGAACAATACCATGATGGCCCCTGTGTAAACGATGAGGTGAACGACAGCCAGGAATTGTGAATTCAGGAGAATGTAATGACCTGCCATGGCAATAAAGCATACAATCAGCGAAAGAACACTGTTTATTGGACTGCTGGAGAATACAACAAACAATCCGCTGATGATCATGATTGCAGAAAGTAGGTAAAATAGAAATGTCATTTTATTTACTATTTAAATTAAGTGTCTAGAATTCGAAGTGCCTAGAGTGCCTAGAGTTAAATGCCCAAAGAAAGTACTTTAGGCACTCCGAACTTTAGCTCACTTCGAACTTTTTATTTGTTGTGCGCAAAGCGCTTATTTTGCTTGAATTTCAATACACTTTCTGTTTGCCTGGCCGAGATGTCTATCCGTAAATTCGGATCAAGCGGTTCAACCAAAAGATTTTTTCCGTAGATAAATGGAAGTCGCTCATAATCTGATTTAACAATACGATCGGTCAGGAAAATGGCTTCCTTCGGACAAGCTTCTTCGCAATCGCCGCAGAATATACAGCGCAACATGTTGATTTCGTATTTTGCAGCATATTTCTCTTCGCGGTACAAATTTTCCTCTCCCGGTTTCCGCTCGGCTGCCACCATCGTAATCGCTTCTGCCGGGCAGGCCACAGCGCACAAACCACAGGCAGTGCAGCGTTCGCGTCCTTCTTCGTCGCGTTTCAAAACATGCTTACCCCGGTAAACCTTGCTAAATGCACGTGTCTGTTCAGGATAGTTTATAGTTACTTTTTTTCTGAAGAAATGTTTTAAAGTAATGGACATTCCTTTAAAAATGGCCGGAAGATAAATCCTTTCCATGAAGGTCATCTTCTTGTTTGAAACCATTTTTGATCTGTTTGTCAATGCTTGCATGGCGTATTCAGATTAAGTTAGTACGGTGAAATAATAATAAGCACCGGTAGCCATAATATTGAAAATAGCCAATGGCATCAGTTTTTTCCAACCCAGATTCATCAACTGGTCGTACCTGAATCGCGGTAACGTCCATCTGATCCACATAAACAGGAAGATCAGGAATAATATCTTCAGGAAGAAAAACAGGGAGCCAAGCAAAGTAACCAGATTGGACGATAAGCCTAACTGATCGATAAATGGCATGTTGTAGCCGCCAAAATACAAAGTGGCAATTACCGCTGACGATATAAACATGTTGATGTACTCGGCAAACAGGTAGAATCCCAACTTCATCGAGCTGTATTCGGTGTGGTAGCCGCCAATCAGTTCGGTTTCACACTCCGGAAGGTCGAATGGTGCCCGGTTGGTTTCTGCAAAAGCACAAATAATGAAGATCAGGAATCCGAGTGGTTGGTAAAAGATATTCCAGTTCATGCCGTGCTGTTGCTGCACAATATCGTTTAGGCTCAACGAACCGGTTGTCAGGATGAGGGCAATGATGGACATACCCATGGCAATTTCGTAGCTGATCATCTGCGATGCTGCACGAATTGAACCCAGCAGTGCATATTTATTGTTCGAAGCCCAGCCACCGATCATGATTCCGTAAACGCCAATGGAAACCATGGCAAAAACATACAAAATACCGATATTCAGATCGGCAACCTGCATTGAAAATTCATGGCCGCCAATGGTTAAGATTCCACCCCAGGGAATGACAACTCCGGTAAGCATGGCTGTGGTCATCGCGATGGAAGGCCCTAAAATAAACAGCTTTTTATTGGCAGTTGTGGGTATGATTTCTTCTTTCATGAACATTTTGACCCCGTCGGCCAGTGGCTGCAAAAGACCAAACGGGCCGGCACGGTTCGGGCCACGGCGGTCCTGCATAAATGCCGCAACTTTCCGCTCCCCATAGGTCGAGTACATGGCTACAACAAGCGTAACCAGAAATATGATGACCAGAAAAATGGTTTTATAAATATATAACGTCCAATCCATAGTTGTATTTAACTTTCAGGTATTTGCGTTGTGCCTACAAGATACCTTTTTTTATATTTTTAAACTAGTCTTTATTCGTTTCCGTCCTGAACTTCAGGTTTTGATAACTTCTCGTAATGATTTTGTGAAATGACCGAATGTCGTTCTATTTTTCTTGGGCCTTCAATCGTCCAGTCCGTATTTTCTTTGTGTTCGAACCGGCAATCGTTGCAAATAAACTCATCCAGTTCGCCATATTTATCTTTTCTTCCGGTTACCCGCAGGATTTCGTCACCTTTCTTCCACAAAACAACTTTTCCGCTGCATTTCGGGCATTCGCGGTGGGCATCGAACGGTTTGGTAAACCAAACGCGGCTTTTAAACCTGAATGTTTTGTCGGTTAACGCACCAACCGGGCAAACGTCAATCATGTTTCCTGAAAAATCGTTGTCGACAGCTTTGGTAATGTACGTGCTTATTTCACAATGATCGCCACGGCCTAAAACTCCATGTACCCGCTGATCAGTCAATTGGTCGGCCACCATCACACAGCGGTAGCAAAGGATACACCGGTTCATGTGCAGTTTAATTTTGTCGCCAATGTCAATCGGGGCAAAAGTGCGGCGCTCCTCAATGGTCTGGGTATCTGCCAATCCGTGTTCGTAAGATAAATCCTGAAGGTGGCATTCGCCTGCCTGATCGCAAACGGGGCAATCGAGCGGGTGGTTGAGCAGCAAAAATTCGGTAATCGCCCTGCGGTTTTCCATCACCTCAGGAGAAGTAATATTTTGCACCACCATTCCATCCATAACGGTTGTCCGGCACGAAGCCACCAGTTTGGGCATTGGGCGCGGGTCTTTGGCCGATCCCTGTGCCACTTTTACCAGGCACGAACGGCATTTTCCACCGCTACCTTCCAACTTGGAATAGTAACACATGGTTGGCGGAACCACGCTGCCTCCGATTTTCCGGGCCGCGTTCAGAATGGTTGTTCCTGGTTCGACTTCAACCTCAATATTGTCTATCGTTACTTTGATAAGGGACATTTCTGGAGTTTTACGTGATCTTCAAATTCCTGACGGAAATGACGGACTGCACTCGCAACGGGCCATGCTGCAGCATCGCCCAGCGGACAAATCGTATTTCCTTCTATATGTTTCGAAATACTGACCAGCAAATCGATGTCTTTCATCGTTCCGCGGCCATCTTCGATTCGTTGCAATATCTTTTCCATCCAGCCGGTACCTTCGCGGCAAGGGCTGCACTGTCCGCACGATTCGTGATGGTAGAACCGCGCAAAGGTCAAAAGGTTCTTCACCATGCAGGTAGTTTCGTCCATCACAATAAATCCACCCGATCCCAACATGGTTCCGGTTTCGAAACCTCCTTCGGCTAAAGATTCGTAGCTCATTAGGCGCGGTTCGCCCTTGGCAGTTTTCAGGATTAAATCGGCTGGAAGAATAGGTACCGATGAACCTCCAGCAACAACTGCTTTCAGCTTATTCCCGTTCCGGATTCCACCACAATACTGGTCGCTGTAAATAAATTCTTCAACCGGAAGTCCGAGTTCGATCTCGTAAATGCCTGGTTTATTGATGTGCCCACTGGCCGAAATAAGTTTGGTTCCTTTGCTGTTTCCAACACCAATAGCCGCATAGGCATCTGCGCCATTATTCATGATCCAGGGAAGTGCAGAAATGGTTTCCACGTTGTTGACTACAGTCGGACTATTGTATAAACCAACTATTGCCGGAAATGGTGGTTTGAGGCGCGGATTGCCGCGTTTTCCTTCGAGCGATTCGATCAGTGCTGTTTCTTCTCCGCAGATGTAGGCACCGCCGCCGGGATGGCAATGCAGGTCGAGCGAATAACCGCTCCCCAAAATATTTTCGCCCAGAAACCCATTGGCATAGGCTTCTTCGATGGCTTTTTCGATGATTCGCAGCACATAAAACAGTTCGCCACGAATGTAAATGTACGAAGTGCGGGCTCCCAAAGCGTATGATCCCAAAATCATCCCTTCAATCAATTGATGCGGATTCAGTTGGCCGATGTGCCGGTCTTTAAATGTTCCGGGTTCACTTTCGTCAAAGTTGCAGACAAAGTATCTTGGATTATTGGTGCTTTTATCAATGAAACCCCATTTCATTCCTGCCGGGAAACCTGCTCCACCACGTCCTTTTAATCCCGATTTCTTTACCTCCTCGGTAACCTGATCAGGAGTATAGTTCTTCAACGTTTTTTCAACCGACGCATATCCGCCCAATTTCCGGTAAACATCGAAACTGGCCAGCCCGGGAACCTCTATGTTGTTGAGTAGTATTTGCTGTGCCATGGTTACAGGTATGGATTGGTGTGCGAACATTTGTTTTCAGCCGTCCATTTGCTCAGCAATTCGTCCGCTTTTTCATTGGTCATATTCTCGTGGTACTCGGTTCCAACCTGAATAACCGGGGCATTTCCGCAGGCAGCAAGGCATTCAACGGTTTTAATAGTAAAACGTCCGTCAGCAGTTGTTTCTCCGGGTTTAATTCCCAGTTTCTTTTCGAAATGTGTAAGTAGTTCTTCTGAACCTTTCAGCCAGCAAGGGCCAGTTTGGCAAACTTCAATCACACAGTTTCCAACCGGTTGAAGATTGAACATGCTATAAAATGTAGCGACTTCGTACACTTCAATGGGTTGAATTTCGAGCAGCGAAGCCACATAGTCCATCACTTCGGAACTGAGCCATCCGTTGTTTTCCGACTGGGCAATGTGCAATATCGGCAGTAAAGCCGATTTTTGCCTGCCCTGCGGATAACGCCGGATGATCTTGTTCACCAGATCAAGCGTTTCGCTGTTGAATTCAGTTGTATTTTTTGTATTCTGCATTTATATATTTTTTAACCACAAAGGACACGAAGAATGCACAAAGTTTTTGATTCTTCCTTTCCCTTTTTCCTAACTTCCTATTTTATTTATTTTCTATTTCGTCCGAAAGAAGCAATTGGCTTTTTTATCTCTTCCCGCGGACGGTTTTCCTATTATGTTTTTATTCTATAAATATTTCGCTCCTACGGAGCTGATTTTCTAATGACTGATGACTTTTTTCTTCCTTCCCTTCGACAAGCTCAGGGAACGATTCTTCTGTCTCCATGCCCTTTGCTCCCTGTTCTATGCGTCCAGTTCTCCTGCAATTACATTCATCGAACTCAGTGTGATTACAGCATCCGACAGCATGTTTCCGGTAACCATTTCAGGATAAGCCTGGTAATAAATAAAACAAGGCCTACGGAAATGCAATCGCGAAGGAGTACGGCCGCCATCGCTTACCAGGTAAAAACCAAGTTCGCCGTTGGCTGCTTCAATCGAATGGTAAACTTCTCCCGCCGGAATGTCGGTTTCGCCCATTACGATTTTGAAATGCCAGATCAGCGCTTCCATATTGTTGTATACCTTTTCTTTTGGAGGAAGTACAAATCTCGGATCTGCTGCAAAATATGTTTCCTTGTCGTCCATTTTGTCGAGTTTGGCCAAAGCCTGTTCAATGATGTGCAAACTTTGTTTCATTTCCTCCTGACGCACCATAAACCGGTCGTAAGTGTCGCCACTTTGCCCGACGGGTACGATGAAGTCAAATTCCTCGTAAGAACAGTATGGATTCATCACCCGAACATCGTAATCTACTCCGCAGGCACGAAGATTTGGACCGGTAAATCCATATGCAAGTGCTCGTTCTGCCGAAAATGATCCGACATTGATGGTACGATCCATAAAAATGCGGTTACGGGCCAGCAGGTTTTCAAATTCCTGAAGATGGGCAGGGTACGATTTCAGGAAGTAACGTATTTTATCCCATGCTTTGGTGCTGAAATTACGCTCGAATCCTCCAATTCGTCCCATGTTGGTGGTTAATCTTGAACCACAAATTTCTTCGTAGATTTCATAAATGAATTCCCGATCCTGAAATAAATAGGTAAATCCGGTTAATGCGCCGCTATCAACACCTATAACCGTGTTGCAAACCAGGTGATCGGCAATGCGGGCCAGTTCCATCACTATAATCCGAAGGTAGTCAACACGTTTTGGTGTTTCTATCCCGAGTAGTTTTTCGACGGTCATGTGCCAGCCCATGTTGTTCAGGGGCGACGAGCAATAATTCAGCCGGTCGGTAAGCGGTGTAATTTGGTAAAAAGGCCGCCGTTCTGCTATTTTTTCGAAAGCGCGGTGAATGTATCCAATGGTTTGTTCGGTGCTGACAATAAATTCGCCATCCATCAGCATCACATTCTGGAACACACCATGTGTTGCCGGATGCGTTGGTCCGACATTGAGCGTGTTATATTCCTTCGGCTCTTCAGATGTAACAATATCTTTTGCCCAATATCCTGTTGTGAATTTCTGTGCCATATATCAAAGTCAAAAGTTTAAAGTCAAAAGTTTAAAGTTGTCAAAACCAAAACTCATCACTCAAAACTCGTAATTCATCTGTTTATAATTTGTTTTTTAATTGCCAGATGGAACTCGCCATTACATTCATCCTCCGGTGTTTGAAATTTTCTCTCATGGCTCGTTTCATAACTCATTTAACGTCCAAACATGCTGTCGTCTTTATCATGACGGGTTTGATCTTCCAACGGAAACTCCTTTCGTAATGGAAAATCGGTCATCTCATCCATATTTAATATCCGTTTCAGATTTGGATGACCGTCAAACCGTATCCCAAAGAAATCATATGTTTCGCGTTCCATCCAGTTAGCAGCAGGCCAAATGGTGGTTATCGTCGGTATTTTGGGGTCATTCAGTTGGGTGACGGTTTTTATTCGGATTCGGTGGTTATTGATAAAGCTATGTACATGATAAACTACCCCCAACTGTTCGTTTTGCGGGTAATGCATTCCGCATAAAGTGGTTAAAAAGTTGTACTGAAGTTCCTGGTCGTCGCGAAGAAATAGAAAAATACTTTGAATGGATTCTTTTTTGACCGTAATGCAAAGCATATCGCTCAATACTTCATGCGATTCAATCGCATTACTGAAACGATTGTTCAATTTACTAAGAACTAACTGGTCTCTATCGATGTTGGTCGGATACACAAATTTGGTTTTTTAATGTTTCAGTATTACTGGATATTTTATCGATGAACTTAATCAATTTCAAACACCTAAAAGCTGGTTAAAGCTTATTCCATGTTGTATTTTTCCATCAGGTCGTTGTAGGCTTCCGAATTTCTTCTTCGGAGCGATTCGTTGCCAACCAATTCCTGAATCTTCAGGATACCATCAATGATCTGTTCGGGACGAGGTGGACAGCCCGGCACATAAACATCAACCGGAATAATTCGGTCGATCCCTTGCAAAACGCTGTAGGTGTCGAATACGCCTCCACTCGAAGCGCAGGCGCCAACTGCGATTACCCATTTCGGCTCGGCCATTTGGATATAAACTTCGCGTAAAACCGGACCCATCTTCTTCGCCACTGTTCCCATCACCATCAGCAGATCGCTTTGACGGGGTGAAAAGCTTAAACGTTCGGAACCAAACCGAGCTAAATCGTATGTAGAAGCCATGGTGGCCATAAATTCAATGCCACAGCACGAAGTTGCAAAGGGAAGAGGCCACAGCGAGTTTTTGCGTGCCAAACCAACAGCTTTATCAAGCGAAGTAGCAAAATATCCTTGTCCGGAAATACCCTCAGGCATATCTGCTATAGTTGGAGTAATGATCTGATTTTCTGACATGATTCTGTTTCCTTCCTGAGTTAGTTCTTTTCCCACTTAAAAGCGCCTTTCAGGAGAATATATATAAAACCGGCCAACACAAGAATCATGAATAAAACCATTTCCAGAAAACCGTCTTTGCCTAAATCTTTGAAGTTTACCGCCCATGGGTACATGAAGATAACTTCAACGTCAAAGAGTACAAAGAGTATAGCGATCAGAAAATATTTTACTGAAAATGGACTGCGGGCATTACCCATTCCTTCGATTCCACATTCGAAATTCTCGAGTTTGGCTTTTGAAGATCGTTTGGGTCCCAGAAAATGAGTTGCCACCATGGTGGTAATTACAAATCCCAGAACAACCAGCGATTGAATCAATATTGGTATATAATCTTGTGGCATTTCTAAATGTTTATTGTGATGAGATAAACGATTATTTGATCGATTTGTTCGTAAAACTAGAAAATATATTCTGCTAAGATCGAAGTGAGATGACGGCCAGGGTCGAATAATAGCCAAATCTTAACGTTTACGTTAAAATCTTAACGTGTATAGAATACACTTATTAAAGTGGTTGTGTTTTTTGTAAAGTTTAATCTCTTCAGGAACTTAAAATATTAAAATCTTGACAAAAAAAAGAGTGCCACTAAAATGTAACACTCTTACTGTCAGGATATAGAATATTGTTTGCTTTTATTTCGTTCTTGCCAGATGGCTAATTATCGAGAGCAATACATACCAGATAATGATAAGTGGCAACGCGTAGATTTGAAGGAAAACCAGCATCAATAAGGTTATCGCCAGGAAAAGAAAACGAAGTGTATTTTCTTTCAACTTTAGGTTTTTGAATTTCAGGTTGAACATTGGTAATTCAGAAACCATCAGGAATGAACAGGCAAATATGGCAAAAAGAAGGGTGTACCTGTTCAGGATAAGCGGAACAATGGCTGCTTTGGTTCCCAATTCAAGAATGAGTCCGAGCGAGGCAAAAAAGATGGCATTGGCAGGTATGGGCATTCCCAGGAATTGTTCGCTCTGCCTGTTGTCGGTGTTAAACTTGGCCAAACGAAAAGCTCCGGCAACCGGGATCACCAGACTGGTGAAAAGCAAAAGCCACTGGCTGAAGTTTCCTTCGATGTTCTGTATGAGCTGAATTTTTCCAAATAAGGTCAGTTGAAACATGGTGAATACCATAGCGGCAGGCGCCAGTCCAAAAGAGACCATATCGGCCAGCGAATCGAGTTCTTTTCCGATGGCTGAATAAGCTTTTAGTAACCGGGCCGAAAAACCGTCGAGAAAATCAAAAACTGCGGCAGCAAAGATAAATACTGCTGCCCATCCCAGTTGGCCGTCGATGGCAAAGAATACCGACAAACTGCCACACACCAGGTTCATGGCGGTAATGGCATTCGGTACCCAGAAAAATATATTGCTTTTTTGGCTCATAACTAGATTTGGCCAATAATGGTTTGTGAGCCTTTTACCTTGTCTTTCAGCTTTACATTCAGCTTGGTGCCCAACGGTAAATACAAATCGACACGAGAACCAAACCGGATGAACCCCAGTTCTGTTTTCTGGTCAACAGTATCTCCAACTTCAACGTAATTGATGATCCGGCGTGCCATAGCTCCGGCAATCTGTTTCATTACAATTTCGCGTCCATCTTTTAATTTGACCGCGGTTGTAGTGCGTTCGTTTTCTTCTGCCGATTTATCTTTAAAAGCTGCATAGAACTCACCATCCTTGTGTTTCATGTAAGTTACCTGTCCAGGAACAGGGATCCAGTTAATATGTACATTGGTAGGCGACATAAATATAGAAACCTGAAGACATTTGGTTTTCAGGTATTCGGTTTCAACAGTTTCTTTGATTTCACATATTTTTCCGTCGGCTGGCGATATGATAAGGTTTTCATTCAGACTGATAGTGCGTTGAGGATACCTGAAGAACTGGATAACCAGAAAATAGATAACCGCATAGGAGCCTCCTATAACCAAACGGATGGTATTGTCAGAAACGAATAAATATAATAAAAGAATGAGGACTGCAAAAATTGCAGTGAAATAACTGATTGTTCGTTTGCCGGCTTTATGAAACTTCATATTAAGTCTTAGATTTTGGCCTCAAAAATAGCAAATAATTGTGCTTTTTGGATGTAAACATGATTTAAAGTCAAGTAAAATTCTAATTGACCTATGTTTAGGGAGAAACATCGCATTTCTATCTTCGTCGATTTCTGCTATTTGCATGACAGGATCACGGAAAAAGGAATGATTTCTTTCTTTCGGATTTTGATGTGAATTTTATTTTTCAGAATTGGATTAGCAATTTTGAAAGGCGCTGTTCCGATTTTTACTTAAGAGTTTTACTGAATTAGAACAGTGATTTTTTTTGTCAGGCTGATTAAATCTATCTTCCGGCTTTCATTCAAATCAGTCCAGATGATCAGTAAAATTATAACGAGAAAAATCCTTTCCGAAAATTTATTTAAGCTGGAGATCAGGCCTTCCGGAGCATTTATTGCCCCTCAACCCGGTCAGTATATTATACTGAGAGTCCTTCCGGATGGTGCCGCGATTACATTGCCAGTGATAAAAGCAGACTCTAGCCGTGAAACACTGACAGTACTTGCCTCTTCAATTCCTGAAACATTGATAGCGCTGGTAAACCCATGCCTATCCGGTATTCAGATAGATATGGAAGGACCTTTTGGTCAACCGTTTCGCATTGAAAAATTTGGTGCTGTTTTATGTGTTGCCGATCAGGAAAGTATGATCTCGCTTTATCCGGTTTTAGCTGCCCTTCGGGCTGCCGGAAACCAAATTACCTGCATGTTGACTGGTGCCAACGGCGTTGATCAGATTCTTGAAAATGAAATCCGGAATCTGTCGGATCATTTTATAAATACTGATGGAAATCCACGACGCTCTTCGCAGATACTGGAACAAACCTTGCGTACCCAAAAATATGACCAGGTTTTTGCAATTGGTTCAGCAAAAACAATTCGTGAGACTTGTATGGTTTGTACTGCCACTAATACCATAGCTCAAGCAATGCTTTTTCTGGATGAAAAGACTCAAAAAGGTTTGCATGGGATTTATCGGGTTAGTATCTGTGGAAATGCCCGCGCCCTTTGCGTTGATGGCTACAACTTTAATGCCTATTACACCAGTTTTGAGGAAATGGTGAAGCGATTTGGAAGCGAAGTTTCCGAATTTCATGTTTCGAATAAAGTAAATACCCCCGTTTAAACAGCATAGTAAATTTCACAACTGGAGGCGGAAAGTGCCAAGGTAAAAAGCATTAAGGCATTTTACTTCCGATGATTTTCCGCCGCTCAGTAAAATCAGAACCAATTAAGTGCTAATTTCGAAGAAGCTTTTGAACGAATGGTTGCCTGGTTCTGAAGCTCGCGACTAAACTGGGAATTATGAAGAAAAATATATATCCTGCAAACTCAGAATTGTTTCTGCAAAAGGATTTGACATTCGAAATAATTGACATTCTGGATAAGGGGAAAGATCTGGGCAACTCGTTGCAGCAGTTTTGTGATGCCATTGCAAGGAATTCGGTTACTGATAATTCGGTTTTTGCAAGTATTTCGCTCAACGGCCAACTGTTTCGAAGCCATCCGTTTCAAGAAACTTCCATTGTGGTAAAACACGAGTTTAGGCTGCCCGACAGCAAAAAGGGATTGGTTGAACTGTTCCTGTTACATCCGGAGAACATCCATTTTTCAGGAATATTAATTGAAGAGGCTGAAGCGACTTTGCTAATCATTGTGCCTTTACTTGTTGGCCTCATCTCCAAAATCCAACTCGAAAAGCTGACCATCGATATTGGCGAACGCCAAAAAGAACTGAAAGGCATCAACCGCACCACCGAAATTCTGAAGAAAAGCACTTCGCTTGATGAGTTGCTACAGGAAATTTGTTCGTTTTTACCCGAAGCCATGCAGTTTCCGGCACAAACCGTAGTGCGAATCAACTATGGCGACAAAAACTTTACCAGCTCCGGTTTCAGGGAAACACCGTGGAAATTGCAACAGGTATTCGGAACTCCCGATTCTACAAAGGGATCAATTGAAATTTATTATTTGAACGAATTCCCGGAGGCTGGCGAAGGTCCTTTCTTAGCTGAAGAACGCAATCTGATTGATAACCTTGCAGCTTTGATTTCGGGAACAGCATCCCAAAAAGCATTGGAAGAACTCCTGATCAGGAATACTGAACGGCTGAAAGAACTGCGTGGAATTAACCGGACAACAGAGATACTGCAAACAGGCAATCCGCTGGAAGAATCGCTCCCGAAAATTTGTTCCATTTTGCCCGAGTCCTGGCAATATCCTGAATATACGGCTGCCCGCATCACTTACGGGAAAAATGTTTTTGTGAGTTCTAATTTTTGCGAAACAAACTGGAAAATAGAGCAGGGATTTGAAGCCTCTGGCATGAAAAAAGGCACCATCGAAATTTTTTACCTGAAACAATTTCCGGAGGCCGACGAAGGGCCATTCCTGAAAGAAGAGCGGAATCTGCTGGTCAATCTGTCGAACCTGATTGCAGGCTCAGCTACTCGTGATGTGTTCAATAAGCTGCATCATGAAAATACCGAACGGTTAAAAGAGTTAAGAGCCATCAATCAAACCACGCAGATTATTGACGAAGGAAAGTCGGTTGATGAGACATTGATGGAAATATGCGCCATTCTTCCCAAGTCGTGGCAATATCCGAGGTATACGGTTTCGCGCATTAAGTTTGAAGGGAAATCGTACACGAGCCTGAATTTTGCCGAAACTGATTGGGTGCAAACCGAAAATTTTGTGACCATCGACAATAAAAAAGGCACCATCGAAATCTTTTACCAGAAACAATTTCCGAAGGAAGACGAAGGACCTTTCCTGCACGAAGAGCGGAATTTACTGGTGAATATCGCCCGGTTAATCAGTGGGTATTTAAACAATTTCAAAGGCCGTGAAATTATCCACCGTAAAGGGATACCGGTTCAGGTTATTCATCATTCCGACGAATTCCGGAATTCGCTGGCCAAAAGCAAAAAACCACTTCAGTTGTACTTCAATCAACAGTCCATCGATAAGTACATTTATCTCGACATGATGAAGTACAAAATCAAGCACATTCTTTTTGTGGCCACTTTATACGATGCATTTACACTCGAAAGCGAAGACTCGTTTTTCGAGAAATTTATGGGAGAGGCTTACCAGTACAGCCTTTTTTCGGTTCCGCGAATCACTGGTGTTTCGTCAGCCGAAGAAGCGCTCAATTTGCTGGAAACCACGCATTTTGATTTGGTTATCCTGATGGCTGGTATGGATCGCGAAGCTCCGGTACTTTTAAGCGAACAAATCCGTGCGAAAAACGAATCTCTACCCATTTATCTGCTCCTGAACAAAAAAAGTGACATCAAATATTTTGAAGAACTGGTGCCAACGATCCGGTCGGTCGATAAACTGTTTGTCTGGAATGGCGATTCGCTCATTTTGTTTGCCATTGTAAAATCGACCGAGGACAAAGTAAATGTGGAGAACGATACCAAAATAGGTCTGGTTCGGGTCATTTTACTGATCGAAGATTCGCCACTTTATTATTCCAAATACCTCCAGTTTTTGTACGACATCGTTTTTAGTCAGGTGCAACAGTTGTTGCCCGAAGTGGAGAAAAACGAACTCGACAAAATCTCAAAAATGCGTTCGAGGCCTAAAATTCTGCTGGCCCGGAATTACGAAGAAGCCATTGCCATTTTCAATAAATACAAAGACTTTTTGCTTTGTGTGATTTCGGATGTTGAGTTCGACCGTGGTGGAAAAATGGATAAACATGCTGGCGTGACCTTTATCAAGTACGTCAAATCGCACATTTCCAAGATTCCGATTATTTTACAATCTTCTGAAAATCGGAACGAACAGGTAGCACGAGAACTTGAAGTAGCGTTCATCAACAAAAACTCAGAAACCTTGCTGAATGATTTAAGACATTATCTGGTCAGCTATCTGGGGTTTGGAAATTTCGTTTTCAGGGACAAAGAAGGCAATAAAATAGGGATAGCCAAGTCGTTGCGCGAGTTCGAAACCCTGCTTCAGGAAGTGCCCGACGAATCGTTGTATCTTCATGCTTCTGAAAACCAACTATCGTTGTGGTTGATGTCGCGTGGCGAGATTCAACTCGCAAAAACGCTCAATCCGGTAGCCGCCAATACATTCAAGAGCATGGATGAGATGCGGCAATTTTTCCTGGATAGCATCAAACACTACCGGGAGGAGAAGAAAAAGGGAAAAATTCTGAGCTTTGATGAAACATCGACGCTTGACGAAAAGAATATTGTGTCTTTTTCCGGAGGTTCACTGGGCGGAAAGGGACGCGGTCTGGCATTTATCAACACGCTGATTTACAATCTGGAATTTCCGACTTTAGCTAATAAAATCAACATTCTGGCACCCATAACGGTCATCATAGGTTCGAACGAATTTCAGCATTTCATTGCCAAAAACAAGCTTTTCGATAAAATCATCAATCCTGACATTTCATATGCCGAATTGAGGCGTCTGTTTGTTGAGGCGCATTTGTCAATTACACTCCTGAAAAAGCTGAGGGTTTTTGTTTCTCAGATCGAAAAACCCATTGCTGTCCGGTCGTCAAGTTCGTCAGAAGATTCAATAACGCAGCCATTCGCCGGAGTTTTTGATACTTATATCATACCTAATCATGCCACAAATAAAAAGCTGATCCTCGAACGAATTTCAACGGCTATCAAGCTGGTTTTTGCCTCTACCTTTTCCGAAAAGGCGCGAAACTATTTTTCAATTATTCATCACAAAGTTGAGGAAGAAAAAATGGCAGTGGTACTTCAGGAACTGGTTGGGAACCAATACGGCGATTATTACTATCCGCACATTAGCGGGGTGGCACAGTCGTACAACTACTATCCGGTGGCCAATATGAAGCCAGACGAAGGTTTTGCAGTAGCTGCGGTGGGGTTGGGAACCTATGTGGTCGATGGCTGGAAATCGTTCCGCTTTTCGCCCAAATACCCCAAAGTTTCCATTCACAGCATCAAAGATTTGTTGAACAGCTCGCAGGTACAGTTTTATGCGCTCGATTGCCGCGACCGCGATTTTGATTTTCTGGAACATGGCGAACTGGCGGCGCTTCAGCTATTAGATATTAGTGAAGCCGAAAAACATGGATCGTTGAATCATTGTGTTTCGGTTTACAACCCCAATAACGACCGCATTGAACCTGGCCTGAGCACTTATGGACCGCGAATCGTCAACTTTGCCGACATTCTGCAATACAATTATATTCCTTTGGCCGAAACGATTAGTGTGTTGCTGAATACAGTAAAAGAAGCATTTGGCTCGCCGGTTGAAATTGAATATGCCGTTGACCTCGACCTAAGCAAAAACGGACTACCTACATTTTATCTCCTTCAGATTAAACCACTGATTGGAAACCAAATTATGCAGAATGTTGTGATCGACCAAATGGATAAGTCGCAGATGGCATTGTTTACAAGGTCTAGTCTCGGAAACGGAGAAATCAAAGATATTCGGGATGTCATTTATGTCGACACGGTTCGATTCAGCAAACTGAAAACGGTTGAAATGGCCGCTGAAATTGAGAGCCTGAATAACCTGATGATCAAGAGCAACAGGCAATATGTATTGATTGGGCCGGGTCGTTGGGGTAGCCGCGATCGGTTTGTAGGTATTCCGGTAAACTGGTCGCAAATATCGAATGCGAAAGTAATTGTGGAAGTTAGCCTCGATAATTATCCATTGGATTCGTCGCTCGGGTCGCATTTTTTTCACAATGTAACTTCAATGAACATTGGCTATTTTTCGGTGCTGCATTCATCGCCAACCGATTTTGTGAAATGGGAATTGCTGGACAAACAAAGGATCATACACGAAACGAATTATTTCAAGCACATCCGGTTTGAGAAACCGTTGACAATCCTGATGGATGGCAGATTGAAAACTTCGGCAATTATTACAAACGAATGAGTTTGAAATTGCAAATAATGAATCAAATTAGGTTTAATTTTAACCGTAAACATTTTCTGAATGATTGATATTGCATTATTTGATGAACACAAACTGGTTTTGGAAGGCATTTCCGGACTGCTGTCGGGCATCTCTGATTTCAGGGTTGTGCTGAACTGCGATGACCGGAATGTTTTGACTGAAAAGCTAAAATCAATGCAGGTTCATGTGCTGATATTAAACATGCACGACATCTCGGTACGAAATCTTAACCTGATCGTGCAGTTGAATATTAGCAATCCGAAATTGAAAATTCTGATTATTTCAGTTATTGACAGCGAAGAAATTGTGCTGAAAACGATCAAAGCAGGGGCCAAAGGATTTCTTGGGAAAGATTCAGACCGGAACAGTTTGCTCGAAGCCGTTTATACGCTGCGAAACGGGCACGATTATTACAGCAAATCGATAACCCATTTATTGCTGAACCGCTATATCTCGAGCCTGAAAGCCGATGAACTGAACCAGAATGCCGACATTGCCAATTTAAGCTCGCGCCAGGTTGAAATCCTCAAACTTTGGGGCGAAAGTTATTCCAACCAGGAAATTGCCGACCGCTTTTTCATCAGTGTGCGGACTGTTGAATCGCACAAAAACCATATTATGCAAAAACTGAACCTAAAAAGTACGGTCGATATGGTCAAGTTCGCCATCAAAAACAACATCATCGAAATATAAAATGTGCCTAAAGTTAGAAGTGCCTAATGTTTATGGTTTCATACATAACTCTAGGCATTAATAACTCTAGTTCGCTCCGAACTTCTTCCCTTACGTAAAACACGTAAATGCAGTCTTCTTAGGCTGTCACCTCAGTTTTGGATATTATTTTTAGGCATCGAAAGATGAATAGTCTTTCAACAGGCAGTTAAAATATGGGCAAACCCTAAAAATTATTCATAACTAAAAAATCAACAATGGCTGACATTTTAAACGTAAAAGTAAACGAATTCATGGCAAAAGTGATTGCCAAGAACCCGGGAGAGTCTGAATTTCATCAGGCAGTAAAAGAAGTGGTTGAATCGCTGATGCCTTTCATCGAAGCAAACCCGAAATACCACTATGCCAAAGTTTTGGAACGCATGGTAGAACCTGAACGGGTGATGATGTTCCGCGTTCCCTGGGTTGACGATAACGGCGAAATCCAGGTAAACCGTGGTTTCCGTATTCAAATGAACAGCGCAATCGGTCCATACAAAGGTGGTTTGCGTTTACATCCAACCGTAAATTTGGGCATTTTGAAATTTTTGGCTTTTGAGCAGGTATTCAAAAATAGTTTGACTACACTTCCTATGGGCGGTGGAAAAGGTGGTTCTGATTTCGACCCAAAAGGAAAATCGGACAATGAAGTAATGCGCTTTTGCCAAAGTTTCATGACCGAACTTCAACGCTTTATTGGCGCTGATACCGACGTTCCTGCCGGTGACATCGGTGTTGGTGGCCGCGAAATTGGTTTCTTATACGGACAATACAAACGCATCCGCAACGAATTTACAGGCGTTTTGACCGGAAAAGCAATCGAGTGGGGTGGAAGTTTGATTCGTCCGGAAGCAACAGGTTATGGAGCTGTTTACTTTGCAGAAGAGATGCTGAAAACCCGCGGACAGAATTTAAAGGGTAAAATTGCTACCGTTTCAGGTTCTGGAAACGTGTCGCAATATGCTGTTGAAAAGCTGATCCAGATGGGCGCAAAAGTGATTACGATGTCTGATTCTGCTGGTTTTGTTTACGATCCAGCCGGTTTCGACGAAGAAAAATTAGCTTTTGTACTCGAACTGAAAAATATCCGTCGCGGACGTATCAAAGAATACGCTGACAAATATAATGTTCAGTATTTCGAAGGCCAAACACCATGGGGAATCAAATGCGATTTGGCTTTCCCATGTGCAACCCAAAACGAAATCAATGAAGACGATGCTAAAGTGTTGCTGAAGAATGGCTGCTACCTGGTTTCTGAAGGAGCTAATATGCCATCGACTCCAGAAGCAGTTGAAGTATATATCGACGCTAAAATCCTTTATGGTCCTGGTAAAGCTGCCAATGCCGGTGGCGTGTCAACTTCAGGACTTGAAATGACACAAAACTCCATGCGTTTACCTTGGTCGAGAGAAGAAGTGGACGCCCGCTTACACCAGATCATGATCAACATTCATGAAACCTGTGTGAAATACGGTACTGAAAAAGATGGTTTTATTAACTATGTGAAAGGCGCCAATATTGGTGGATTCATTAAAGTCGCCGATGCCATGATAGCCCAGGGAGTTGTATAAATTCTCACATGTCACGTCCTGAAATAGCGTTACACAGAAAAGAGTAACACTATGAAAGAAGATTACAAAAGCTTGTATTACAAACGTACACAGCGAGATTATTCGATGAGTTTCAAACTGGCAGTGGTCCGGGAAGTTGA
>Ga0208789_1000465_pt1 | contig 38185 bp, 36 predicted proteins | sample Methanotroph_Enr_FD_187368 | JGI IMG/M metagenome (GOLD analysis project Ga0208789, IMG submission 187368) | Enriched soil microbial communities from Old Woman Creek wetland in Ohio, USA - Methanotroph_Enrichment_5 (SPAdes) (version 2) | ecosystem: Environmental > Terrestrial > Soil > Wetlands...
CGACGGTAATGGTGAAGGTCGCGGTACCGCCTAAGGTCGTGAGAGTGAACTCATGGGCGCCATTAGGAAGTGTCGCTAAGTACGCTTCGGTAATCGTCAAGGTTGTCTTGTCGCTAGATAAAGTATAGCTGGCCGAACCAATGTTGACATTGTCCAATTTAATGGAGCTGATGTTGTAGTCCTTGAGCGCGACGGTGAAGTCGATGGCTGTCGGAGCTAAAGCATCAAAGGTCGCAGTGGCTGGGGTCACGGTCGGTTCGTCAGTTTCGCCCGCAGCGACCCAACGGACTAAACTCACGTCATCGATATAAATTGAATCGGTGGCATTGACGATTGGCATCAAGAAACGGAGAGAGTTGGTGGCATTGAGGAAGGCGAAGTCAACGATGAAGCTCATTGATACTTCAGTATATCCATCAACCACGGCATAGGTGATGTCCCATTGATAAGAATCTGGATCACCCTCAGCGGTTTTTGCTGGAGTCTCGCCGTTTAATGGAATCGTATGATAGGGCGTATTGCTCGCGCCAACGAAAGTCACGTTGGTCGCACCGGCACTATAGGCCGCCGGTGTATCGCTGTTGAGTTTGTAACGGAAGTTTAGGCTGACGATATCGCCAAGGCTAATTTCTGGCGAAGTCATGCAGAAAGCGCTCGAATAGGTTTTGTCTGAACCACTGGCTTTGCTCAATTTCAAGACATGGTTGCCCGTGCCATCATCTGCGATAACGCCAGGATCATCATAGCTTGTGAGTGAACCCCAAGCTTCAGCAGTTTGCGCCATCGATAAGGATGTGCCAACGGCATAGTCTTCGAAAGTGCCACCGAGCATTGTCGGGGTTAAATCGTAACCATCGGTGGTTGCGGGGATTTGGCCGACAGCATACACGACATTGACGACAACAGCGACAGAACCAAGGGCAGTCGTAATCGTGAATTCATGATTACCAGCGCCAAGTTCGGCCACATAAGCGGATGGGAAGGTCAAAACTCCTGTCCCCTCATCAAAAGTGTAGTCAGTGCCACTTGTGAGAACGGCATCATCTTCATCAAGAATCGAGAGTAATGGACGAGAATGTAAATCGAGCGTGAAAGTGACATCGGCCGCAGCATCTTCTCTCCAAGTCTTGGTAATATCGCCAATAACTTCTGGGGCATCGGCTGCGGAAGCGGTCGCACGGACCGAAATATTGTCGACGTCTAAGGAAGTCGCGAGACTACCTGTCGTGTTATACCAGAGTTGCAAGGAATCGACCCCAACAAAAGAACTGGCGGAAACGTTATAAATCGTCGTAATGGTGAACCAAGTGCCGCTGGTATCGGCATTAATCTGCGTGGAGAGATTGTCGCCATCGACATAACCAGTAGAACTCCAGAGACGGAAGCCAACATTATCAGTATCAACCCAGTTGGCGCCTTTGCGGAAATCAAATTTGATTTCGTAGTCGCCAGGAGCGGATACGGTCAATAAAGCGAAGGTGTTGGTGAAAATATCAGCACCGCCATCATAGGCTAACTTTAAATAAACATTGTCAGTTTCACGCATGGCTTTGATAGAGCCACCGATGCGGCCAACGTTGTTTTTGATACCGGAAGCGAAATCATATTCATCGACCCCGGTTTCGAGCATGTTATCAAAGCCAACGGAGGGATAAAGGTTGTCGCCCACGGGGATATAAGTTGGTGGGACAATCAATTCAATGGAAATATTATCCACATCCAAGCCAGTCACGAGACTGCTTGAAGTGTTGTACCAAAGTTGAATCGAATCGACATGAGGCGCGGAGGTTGCAGAAACGTTATAGACTTGGCTCAAAGTGAACCAAGTGCCGCTTGTGTCGCTGTTGATCTGCGTAGCAAGGTTTTCGCCATCGACGTAGCCAGATGAGCTCCAGAGACGGAAGCCGACGTTGTCAGTATCAATCCATCCAGCGGTTTTACGGAAAGAGAACGAAATTAAGTAATCACCTTCGGAAGGAAGGGTGACAAAGGCGAACGTATTGGCAAAGGCGTCAGCGCCGCCATCATAGCCCATTTCAAGATAGATATTATCAGTTTCGCGTATGGCTTTGATCGAGCCGCCAATGCGACCGACACTGTTTTTCATACCAGAGGTAAAGTCGTATTCGTCAACGCCGGTTTCAAGCATGTCTTCAAAACCCACTGAGGGGTATAAATTTACGCCCGTCGTAGTAATTTCTTCTGCTGCGACCGGGGTCGTGCGGGAGAAAGCTGAACCAACGGAGGCCGCGGCGAGGACCGCCGTAATGCCAAAGAGAATCGATAGTCTTTTTTTCATGATGTTTTTCCTTTCATGGTTGTGTGAACAGATGTATATCACTCTGTTATGGATAAGCGATGAATTATGAAACTAAGTAATACGCACTTCGACTAGGTTCACGGAGACGGTTTGGAGATATACGTTTTTTCCAGGGTCCCGACGTCAGCCTTTCCCCGAGATGATCCGCCTATTGCTCAATTTTTATGATTTGTTCTTTGTCCTCCTTCACCACACGTTTTTCTCTAAGGAGGATATTTTCGTCCACGGGGAGACGATCTTCGACCTTGAGGATGTTCGCAAATTTGGCATGTGGCTCGCTTTGATACCAATAGGCGGTCGTGGACCAGTCATCGCTGCGATGATTGGCGTGACCATGCTCAATACTGACCTTGATTGATTTATCAAACATAATGGGATCAAGCAAGTGATACCGATAGTAGGATATCTTGCCTTTCCAATTATCTTTGCCTCCGAGAATGAGACCGTGATACGGAGCGCTGTATTCTTGGGTTGGGCACCACGCCATATTGACGTAATCTTCGGTGCCGGTGCCGTGGATAGAAGCGTGCTTCTCGCCATCGATGAATGTCATGTCATCACCTTCGCCGGGCCAATTCCATTCATTGCTGACGCTTAGGTTGTGAATATTGATATTACAACCGCAGTAATGTCCTTTGCCGGTCGCTTCGAGAATGACGTAATTCTTTTCGCCATTAGGGTTTTTACCTTCAAAGCACCACTCGGCATGTTTATCGCCCAAAACTTCAGGGATACCCTCCGTCGGGCACTCGCGGTGCCAAATGGCGTGGAATCTGAGTAAGTGGGAAGGCAACACCTCATATTCTTCGTAATCAACGTAGAAATAGAGGATAAGGACGGTCTGGCATTCATTGACGATGGTCAGTTTCGCTTTTTGATAAGGCATCGGCCACCAGGAGTTGAGGCCTAGTCCGTTTTCCGGAGACATTTGGAGTGGCGCCGACACAAAGTTTTTGCTTTGGGCATGCCCCATGCCGTAGAAGTCCCCGAGTGGCGTTTCGACGCTGGGGTTTTCTTCGCCGTCCCAGTAATAACGGATGAGCACTTTCCGTAAAGCGTTATGCTCGATTTGGAAGTGATCGTTGCTGATGGTCATCCAGATATGCTTGATGCATCCTGGCTTATCCATCGCGGCGAAGACACGTGTTTCTCCGGGTTGGATATAGATCCGATCGTCATTGCCGCCGGTGCGGTCATAACTGCTGATTCTTTTTCTTTTGCCGTCACGTTCGTAGGCAATGCCGGCTAAGTCGTCCTGTAAAATGTTTGTACTCATGGTTCTCTCCTTATTTGAGTCCGCTGATCGCGATACCCGCGATGATCTTTTTCTGAAATATGGCAAATAGGATAAGCGGTATAGAGATGGCCAGCAATGTCGCGGCCACCACGATGCCATATTCACCAGCGTAGCTCGAGTTGAGTACGCGAATAACCTGCATGACTTGGGCGATATTTTCATTATTGACAATCGTCAGTGTCGGCCACATGAAGCTGTTCCAGTAACCCATGAAGACGGTAATCCCGATGATGATCATCGGCGTGACGGACATCGGGAAGAAGATGCGCCAGAACACCCCGAAATGCGAGCTTCCGTCAATCGTTGCCGCTTCTTCAAGCGAAGACGGGATACTGTAGAAGAATTGCCGGAAGAAGAAGATGTTATAGGCGGAAATGATTCCGGGGATGATGAGCACCCAGATCGTATCGGTCATCTGGAGGATGTTGACGACCCGTATCGAGGTGAGCAGGATCGTGATTCCGGGAATAAACATCGTGACCAGGAAGTAGCCCCACAGGAATTTCTTCCCACGGAATTCCAGATTGCTAAAGACGTAGGCGGCCATCATGTTGATGATAAGGGAGAGAACAACGGCAATCACCGCGACGAGGAATGTCGAACCCAGTGAACTGACGAAGTTGTACCCGTTGTGCTCGAGGGTAAAGATTTTTTCAAAGTTTAACCAAGTGAACGATTTCGGCCACCATGTATTGGGAACTGCCCAAATCTCACGACGACCCTTAAAAGCGGCAGGCAGCATCCATATAATCGGGAAAAGGATGATGCCAGAAACGAGAACGGCGATAGCCCCAAGGCCAATCTTCCTGGCGAGCTTGCGTTTATTCAGTTTTTTCTTCATGATTTTAAGCATCTTCGGATTTCCTCGATCTCACGAATTTAAAGACCAGGATATTGATGGTCATGATCAGTAGCATAACGAGGATCGCGCCGGCGACCGTCACGTTTTCCGGACGGTTCGGGTCCCGGAACATGTTGAACAAATAAAGGACGGGGGTCAGGGTTTTGTTAAGTGGCCCGCCTTCAGTCATGATATATGGGATTTCCATCATCTGCATGGTCGAAGTGACAAGACTGATAATGACGAGAACAAAGTAGTTTTTCATGTTCGGGAGTGTAATCGAAATGAGTTTTTGCCAACCGTTGGCGCCATCGATATCGGCGGCCTCATAGTATTCTTTGGGAGTATTGATAAGACCCGCATACATCACGAGGGTGTTGTACCCAAATCCCAGCCAGATGGTCGGGACGATGATGCTGATGTAGGGCCAAATCCCATCCGTGGCAAATGAAATCGGATCGACGTTTAATGAAATGAGAATGGAAGTCATCAGTCCACCGCCGTAATTGGTCAGCATCGTGAAGATAATCGAAGCGATGATGCCGGAAATGAAGAATGGCATGAAGACAATGATTTTAGCCATGCTTCCGAGACGGTTATTGAGTGCCTTGAGGACTAAGGCGAAAAAGAAAGACAAAAGAATCATTGCTATCGTAATCACGATCGTGAAAAAGATGACGTTTCCAAAAGATTGGATAAAGAGGTCAGTCCTTAATATGTAAATATAGTTGTAAAAACCAATAAACTGCCCTGTGTTGTAGTCTTGGAAACTGCGGATAATCGCCATCCCGAGTGGAATAATGACGAAGATGGTGATGAGCAAAAACGCCGGCAAGAGCATCAGATAAGCCGTTTTTTGGTTGCGGAAAACGAAACGATTGTGGCGTTTCGCGTTCACGCGGTACATCGGCTGATCGAGTGTTTTTAAGCTAGCGTTCATAATTTATCCTTCTCAGTCGTAGACGGGGTTCGTGACAAAACCCGAATCAGTGATGATGGTGTTGATGGCCGAAACCGCTGTGTTGATGGCGTTTTCAATTTGCGTATCGCGGTATGCGTCGCCTTTTGTCAAGTCGGCTTTAATCGCCATGGTCTCAAACATCGTGGCAGTCGCGATGGCAATATCCCAAGGATAGGTCGCTTCCGGGATACCTTTGGACGAGATATCATTGATGACGGATACCCAGTCTTTTAAATCAGCTGGAACAGTATTTTCGATATAAGCAATGACACTCTTATTGACCGCGGTCTTTGAATAAGCGGCGTCTTCGAAATACGAAGCGGTTCTCGCTGGGTCTTCGCAGAAGAACCACTCAAGGACACGGGCGGCTTTGACTTTTTGATCCGAAGTCGAAGAAATAGCATAGGTCCAGCCACCATTTGAGGCAGTCGTTTTGGTCGGATCGCCATCTTGGGTCGGAATTGGGGCAATGCCGATTTTATCTTTATAATCAGGGTAAGAATTTATGATGTCGGCAACACTCCAAGAGCCAGCAAAAGTCATTGCTAATTTATCTTCGCATAACGCAGTGATGATATCGGTATATCCTGTTGGGCTAACGTTTCCAGCCGGACAGTAACCGTTGGCATAAAGTTCATAGAATAAACGGTCTAAATCACGATAACCTTGGCTGTCGACCAAACACTCAGTCCATTGGTCATTGAGAGCCAATCCACCGGTCGTGTTTTTTTGCATGCCATAAGTGGCCCATCCAAGCGCAGTGCCGATCGGCATGCCTAAGGTGTATTGGCCTCTTCCTAAGACGGGTTTAATTAAAGAACACGCCACGAGGAGTTCATCCCAGGTGGTTGGGATTTCAGTAACGCCAGCATTCGCAAGTATGTCTTTACGGTAGAAGAAGACAGTCGCAGGTTCAGTTAGTTGCGGATAACTATAATAATTACCATCGAAGGTAATCATACTCTTGACACTGTCGACGATATCATCGTAATAGGCTTGATCCAGCAAATCGTTTAGTGGAGCGGCATATCCCGGTTTAATAGCTGTGCTATAAAGATTGCCATAGCTGCACATAAAGATATCGGGAGCAGAACCGTTTTCACGAGCGGCTTTAAGCGCGTCAGTATAGGCTTCATCCTGAAAAGATTTCACTTCAAGTTGGATGCCATCGTCCTTGATGGCGTTAAAATCATCCACCATCTCGGCAATATGGGCGTTTTCCCAGTCCTGAAAGTCTTGGGCATACATGGTAATCGTGGTCGCGCCCGGTTCCACATACGGACCGCTTGGGGTACAGGACATTAACACAGGGACAGAGAGGAGTAAGGTCGTCGCGGCAAATAAGATTTTTTTCATATAAATACCTTCCTTTTTTAATCGTTTTTATAGCAGCATCCAGTGTGTAATTATAACGCAAGCGCTTACATCTGAAATTAAAAAAAATAAATGAATTATTTTTCTTCTTTTTTGAGTTCGCCAAGTTTGCCGCCCGGATGCCACTTAACATACTGGGTCGGTGTGAGTCCAAGACGCGCTTGGAGAATGATGCTAAGGCCTTGAAGCACGATGGCTTCTGCTAAAATCGATGAGCGCGGGGCGCGGTTGAGTGGTCCGCCCTCGCGCGAGATGCCGGCCAATAAATGGACGGTGCTTTCTTTCGCTAACCAACTGTTCGCGTTGCCGCTGACGCCAAGGATCGAACAGCCATTGTTTTTGACGGCTAAAACCGTGGCTTTCAGTTCAGCGGTTTCGCCGCTATTGGAAATGCAGATGACGACGTCGCCTTTGACCAACTGGCCACACGATCCGTGCACGGCTTCGGTGCCATGAAGGAAATAGGTCGGAGTGCCGGTTGAAGAGAGAAGTGAGGCTAAGTATTGGGCGACATAGGCAGGTTTGCCAATGCCGGTAATATGAATGCGTTTGCCTTTATCTTGGGCCGAGACAATCAAGTCAACGGCCGCTTGATAGAACTCATCATTCAGGTTGTCGAGGGTTTTGCCCACTTCTTCACTGATGATGCGGCGATAGACGACAAGTGGATCCTCCACCGTTTCATGATTCTTTTTGAGGGCTTCAAAGACAGGGGTGACTCCATGAATCTCTTTAGTTTGAGCGACGGCGCTTACTTTCGATAACGTCGGGAGACTCGGCATCGCGCCGAGCGTCTCGACGGTAATGGAGGCAACTAAGTTGGCGAACAGCAAGGCTTTTTCTGTGTCTACGCCATTGGAAATAGCAAGCGAGAAGGCACCGATAAAGGAATCGCCCGCAGCAGTCGGATCGACAGCGACGACGTTTTTAATGACGGGAACGAGATATTCTCCGCTAACGCCGGAGAAAAACACGCCATTACTTCCAAGGGTGACGATAACGTTTTTGACACCACGATCTTTAAAGAATGCAGCGGCTTTACGTAAATTAAGGATATCGGGATGACCATCCGCGCCGATGACCGTGAAACCCGTTAAGTCACGGACTTCGGTTTCATTTGGGGCGATGAAGGTCACGTGCGAATAGAGTTCATCAGAAATCGGGGCGCTCGGTGCCGGATTTAAGAGAACTGGAATATTGTATTCATGCGCGATACGCGCAATGTATTCGTTGACGGCCATCGTGATTTCAAATTGGAGAACCACGAAAGAATAATTTTCAATCGTCGAAGCGAGATATTGAACATCATCCACCGTCATTTTGAAGTTTGCGGATGGATTCATGATGATGCGGTTATGAGTCTGCTGGCCTTTTTTGATTTCAAGGAGGACATCGCTGATGCCTGAGGCCGTGTTTGCGGTTTGTATAATACCATCAACGTTGACACGGGAATCGGAGCAAGCCCTAATCAAATCTTGACCAAAAATATCGTCACCGATTCTTCCTACCATATCGACGCGCCCGCCTAAGCGAGCGATTTGAACGGCTTGGTTGGCACCCTTACCGCCAGAAGCCTTAGCAAAAGAAGAACCCACCACCGTTTCGCCGGAAGAAGGAAATTTTTCCGTCGACATGATGAGGTCCATGACAAGACTGCCAACGACAAGGATTTTATTGTTTTTGAGCATCGAGATATCATCTCAATTCCGATTTGTGATATCGGTATCACATTTACAATTCCTATTCTATGCTTATTCATAATGCTTGTCAAGAAAACTCAAAAAGACCTTTGCCAGAAACCCTGTGAAAAATCATGGAATGAGTCAATTATTCAATCGATGATTACTGATTTATTTTCATTAACGAAAATTAAAAGAAATTGTTATAAAAAACGTGTAAGCGATTCCATAATTTCAGATTTTTGTCAAAACGCGTAAGATATGCAACCGATTTCATTTATGTTTTTTTCAGTGTCATAAATATCCCGTTTTATAAGCATCGTGAAACGTTTTCTTATCCGCTAAAAACGGTAAGTCTATTTTTGTATCCTGCAATACGATTAACTGAGCGTTTGTCATTAATAGGATTTAATCCTCGGTTATTGCAGGCAATATTTTAATTGTCTCTGAGTCAAAGTTAGGTTATTCCACCAATATAGACTATAATATGAAAGTAACGAACCGTAATGTTAAATAGGTTCGCCTCTGAAGGAGGAATTATATATGGTTGGAAGACACGTATTACTTAAGTTTCTTGCGATATTAGCTGTTATCTTTATTTTCTTCCCTGTGATTTGGGCATTCATTGCCGCGATCTTTGGGCTCATCGTCACCGGGGTCTTTACCTTTAGCTTCTTACTCACGGGATTATTCTTCCCGTTCTCCATCGTCGGTATCGTGATTCTGATTATCGTCGCCTTACTCGCTAGATCCTTTATGAAGCTCGTTATCCTCGCCGCGGTTATCGCCATCATATTCTTTGGTGGACAGGCCATCTATGGCGCTGTCTCGGGATTATGGGCTGGCAACGCAACCTTTGGCGCGTTCCTTACCGGAACCGTTCTTGGCATCAGCGTTTACTGGATTGTCATCGTCGTCCTTGGCATCATTGGTTTGATGCTCATCGCTAGACTCTTCAGACGCCACTAGACCACCGCTTCAATATAAAGAAACATACGCCCTCGAAGGAATATCCTTCTGGGGCGTTTTTGTTTATTTAAACCAGACTGGTTATAATGAAGTTAGATATAACGAATTCAAAAATAGGAGGAAATATAATGACTCAAAAAATATTGATCGCAAAGATCCTTGTCATTGCCGGTGCCTTTCTCACGTTATTCCCTGTATTAGCGATGCTCGGTACTTCACTCTTTCATTTAATTAGTACAGGTACTTTCCAGATGGACTATCTTCTCCCCGCCGAATTAGCCTTATTCGCTTTTGGCGGCATTATATTAGAGATATGGGCATCCTTCCTATCCAGAGATTACCAGAAGCCCATCATCGGCTGCGCCATCGCGATTGCCGTTCTTCTTGGGGCCGGTCTACTTTATGTCCAACTGAGCGGTATCGCGGATTCCACCAGTGACCCCACTCCTCTGGTCATTGGGTTTGCTATCGCCATCATGGTGGTCTATTCGCTCTTGCTTATCGCCATCGGGGTGCTCGGCATCCTCATGGCCATCAAGTTATTTAAGAAAAAAGAATAATTGTCAGATAGCGGGCATTATTAAAACTCATCATTTAAGAAATTAGAGCTTGAACCAGTTGAAAAGATTCCTGTTTAACAAAATCAGTCGTTTCTTCATCGTCTTCGGGAGAAAAAGTAATGATTGCGAGAGGGCCCTTTCCTTCGACAGAGTTAAAGTGTTCGTTTAAAATTCGAAAAGTTTCAATGATGATTGGTTTTTTCAGATAATTTTCGAATTCTTTTTTGAGTTCAGAGACACCGCCGGGATAATTTTTAAGCATATGATAAATATCATATGCATCTTTGGGTTTCGTTCGTCCCTTAAGTGCTGCAGCTTTCATTACAATATACGGAATCACCGATACCACTTCAACTTCATGATTATCGTTATCAACCCGGATTTTTGTTGATGGAAAAGTAAAGGCAAAATCGCCCCCAGTAGCTTTTTGGGGTCGTAGTCCTTCAAAATGCTGGGATCTGTGTTTTTTATTCGTGCCATTATAAAACGGACCAAGAAAGTCAATATCGACCGAAATTGGAACGCCATCAACAAGATATTCTTTTATGTATGAGAACGACTTAGAAGGATGCTTTCGAAAGCCATTGTCTTCAAATCGTTTTTTTAATGTTCTTTCCTGCCGCGCCGTCTGTTTTGTGTCCAATAAAACGTCGACGTCTGTACTTCCGATGTGCCCTTGGTGAGGATAGCAAAGTTCTGGAACCCATCCACCAATAATGCGATAGATATAGCGTTTTTGAAGAAGGCTTGCAACATCAACAAGAGCCGCTCGGGCAGCCCTTGTTCCCTTCTCTCCATAATCGGCGATCGTTCCTAAATTTCCGTTATTTTCCGTGATCGGTGAAATCTTTGAAGATGAGGTCAAGCGCTTCCTCGCTACGGCCGCCCGTTCCATAAAGCTCGAGGCATATTTGTGCCCGAGAAACCACTTTTTTGCCTTCTGTTATAATCGCGTCGTCGAGAATGGCTTGCGCATAAGGTATGGTTATTTCGACATTCGCTCCTTTTTCAACTTCCTTTAAACCGAGCTCGTTTGCAAGAGATTGAATCCATCCTCGAGAAACATAGAGTGTCATCTTATTATTCCTGAGGGTATGATAATAAATATTGCTTGCGGTATAACCACAAAAGGAATATTGTCCATCTTCTTCAAGAGCATAAAAATATTTAGAAATTTCTTCTTCGAGTTTTGACAATTCTTTAGTAGAAAAAAATCGAACGGTTTCTTCTTTGGTTTTTTGATATTCTTTCGCCCATTTTTTTAATAGTTCGACTGAATCAGAAATGCGAAAACCATTTTCGCCTTCCTCAACAAGATCGTTTCTTTTCAGAAATTCCTTTATTTTAGCTATTTGTCCTTGACTGCAGTGGGCCTCGGCCATTAATTCTTGGATTCTGTAAAATCGGAAAGGATGTTTGAGCAAATGTCTAAGCACTCTGCTCGAGACTACCGCTTTTCTGTTAAAAGCCGATATCATATTTCTTTTTATATATTGATTTTCGTCTGTAACCCTTGTTTTAATGTAGACGCCTTCAGATAAAATCAAGCCGTTACCCAAAAAGTCGATGAATGATATTTTCTTTTTTTCCAGTTCTTCTGCACTCTTAGTGCTAATAAACGGGGCTACCAACAAAAGGTGGCCATCATTAAAGCCAAGTTGCTCAATGAATCTGGGTTCGAAATTGGTTTTAACTTCGACTTTGTAACAAGGCAGGTTTATTGACTTCGTAGGCAACGAAAAAAATAAAGGGAAATCCGGCCTATAGTTTTTGCTATCCTCGGCGGGTTTGCCATTGAAGTCGATGTCAGTCGCCCCTATCTCTGAGAGATACTTGCGAATATAGTATTCTGCATCAGCGTGTTCATTTATCATAATTAAAGTATAGCGTATTGAACTCTTTTATTTCAAGCACTATTTCACTCTTTTTCATTGTTTCACCATTTCGGTGTAAACCATTAAAACAATGAATTACGTAAACAATCATCTAAAAATACTCGAAAAACAGGCCACAAACATATAGTTATTTGTGGTGTTGTGTATCGAATAACGCCATACTCAATCGCTGTATTTCAATACTTTCGTGTACAATTCCGGTTTATAGAACCGTAAGACTCTTAGTACCCGTAACGTATTCCACCGGCTGTCCCCACCGGTTCTTTCCATCAAGAAGTGCGTCAGTCCGCTATAACGGTCTTGAACTGGCCAACGCCCGTTTTTTCTTTGTTTGGAAATAATGATGTCAAGCGCTTCCTGCATCCGATAATCAAAGGGCTGCCTGATGGAAGCAAAATATTCCATGGCACGCAGTATATCGTAATGCCACCGGCATGGATAAGAAAGCGTAATCATGTGACGATCAATCACGCGACCGGTATGGGCGGAGCGGAACAAATGTTTAGAAAGGATGAATTTGATGCCTTTGGGAATGGCTTTCTTGATTAAGGAAAGTCTATGGGTATAACCATATTTCTCATAATCGCGGAACGCCTCTAGCACTGAGAGGGTGGTGTGAAGCGAACTGTGTTCAGCGCCTCGTTCCCAGGCACAGTTCCATCCACCGTCACGGAATTGGTGTTCAAGGATATATTCCACGATTTCATTGATCTCCGGGGAATGAATATGGGCGTAGACACAGATATCTAAAATCATCGCCACCACGCACATATCCTGGTGTCGGTATTTTCGGACTTGGCCTTTGTTATACCACATCGAATGAAGTAATATTTCAGCGCTTTCGGAATACTCCGGGAGCGTAGGGTCAATCCCCATATTCTTCAGTTCCAATAACGTGTAATGGGTGGAAGTCCATTTAGGCGAGTAGACACCGTTACCCCACAGTCGGGTGTGACGGTCTCTCCTAACTAAAAGTTGGTGGCCCCAGCCTTCTAAGGCAATCTTTTCTCTTAAGGTCTTTAAAGTACTTTCAGGGGCGTCCAGTAAATCCTTGGATGTTTTATACTGAATCGCTACGTCGCCCTGAAGGAGCCAAGCAATGTTCGGGGAAGTATGAGAAATCATTTTTTTACTCCTTTGCTCTGTTTAAAAAACATCGTTTTGTTCACTCTGGGAATTTTAAAAATCGCCGCTTTATCTTCGATTGTTTTTTTGTACTCCAAAATTGACTGCTCAAGTGTTTCGATTATCTCCCGATACTTCGTCCCGCCCTCAATTGTCCGATGGAGCGTGAAAGCCAAAAGTGTTTTTTCAAGAAGGAAAAAGATCAAACTGTCAAAAAGAGAACAGACGCTTATTGATTCGGATACGAATACAGCCGAATTGCAAAAGAACAAATATCCATTGGTATGCGCGACTGATTGACTTTCTTTATAGTACATTTTAGAGAGGGCGCTCAAATTAACGCCGTTGCCATCGGTAGCGTTGCCAAATATCTTATCAAGATTTCGATACACCAACTCGGATAATTGTGGAATATTTAATTCCTTGGTTATTAAAAAACCAAGTGCACTATTTGCATATCTGTTTTTAAAGGATTCATATTCCAATTGGGGAACATTATTTCTTACTACAAACAAGTCGAAAGCTTTCTTAACGAATTCATCTTGGTCAAACGCAACCGCTTTTGGATTTTCATCGTTAGCACTTTCAATATTCTTGAAGATGTTAATGTATGTATGGATTTTTAACAAAGAAATACGATACTCGTTATTTTTTGTCATATTGTCAATATCAAAGTACAGCTCATTAAAAACCGCGATTATCTCCATCAAGGCTTTTAATTTAATTTTTGCGTGTTCGTTGAAACCAAAAATATTGTCTGTACTCATATCTGAAAGCAGATCCCTAATTTCGGAAAACGTGTTCGATACAAAGTTGTCTCTAAATGCGTTGTTAAATGCAACAATTACGTTTCCGAGAATTTCGTTTTGTTGAAGCCAGTATTCAAAAAGTCTCCTATTATTGTTTTCCGTGGCCATGTTAGTGTAAGTTCTAAATTCGTCACTGATACCGATTTCTGCTTTTAAGCACTCGTCAGAAATACTAAAGAGCCCTTTTAATTTCGATAATATATTAATATACATTGGAACAAATAACTCATCGTTTCGAATGCTTCCATAGTCATGTGGATGAACGAGTTGGCTACATAATTTATATGTGATAAGAAGATCGTTTTCGAGATTGTTTTTGATTATTTGTTCAAAACTCAGTTTTTCTTCAACATCAAACAAAAACATTAAGGAACTAGATAGAGCTCTTTTTATCTCATGTTTTTGTGCGGTTGGGAAACACTCGGAAAAAAGGGATAAATAGTCTTGATAGTTTTTGTCGAGTTCCACTGGTTTTAGACTGCCTGTGTTAGTGCCACCAATGTTCTCAATGTCTTTATAATTCTTATATTCAATTGCTTTCCAAGACTCGGCAAATAGGCGGATATTGTGATCTTTGAGTTTCCCTTTGTCGAAAATCGAAAGAAGCGCCATTCCTTCTATAATTCCCCTTGCATTTAGCATATTTCCAATCGATTTTTCGTTGCAAAGATAGAGGTTTTTAATATAGCTCATTGCATGGCAAGATATTGAAAATAAAATAGCATCTTCAAAAATAGTGTTTTTATCGTAATCATCTTCGTTTGATTTTATAAGTAGTTCGCCATTTTTCTTATTTACGGCTTTGTAAATACGATCCAATTCCTCCACATACTCATTTGCCATATAATTCTCCCACTCTTTCGATTTGACAGTAATTGCTCGATTATTCATGATGATATTATAAAAATAGATTTATACTACGTTAAGTTTAGCATTCCTAAACAAAAGAAAAAGCCTAAAGCAAAAGGTTTAGGCTTCTTCTAAGGATTATTTAAGCGGTTATTTACAGGTTGGCGCCTTCGAGAATAGAAGTAATTTCGGCTTCGGTAAACTGTGCGCCTTCAGTGGAAGGATCGTTCCAAAGCGTATCAAAGGTCGTATAGATTGTGGAATACAAATCGTCTTCATAGAAATAGACCGTAGCGGTTGCTTTTCCGCGTTCCCATTCCATGAATGCCGGGTCATAAATTTCGGTGTATACGCCTTCGGAATCCGTGCCATCAAATTCGCAGTAGTAATAGATGGTCTTGGTGGTCGCGTCATGAACCCAGTACATGACGCTGTAGACAAGAGAGCTTGGGTTGATTAAGTATTCAGATAAAGATTTGGAACTCCGTTTCGCGCCACGGATGACATCGCTTTCTAAAGAACATCCTGTCAAGCTAAACGCTAAAAAGAGTGTGGTCGCCAAACACAAAGAAGACGAAATTATTTTTTTCATAATAAACCCTTTCTTCTGGTTGATTTTATATTATCATGAGGGAAAAAGAGAGTAAATATAAATCCGGGCGTGCCGGATTTGTTCGATAAATAAAGTACTTTTTTATGGACACCTGTCTATATTAAATGGTTTTCTGCGCGTTCTCAAAAAGAATGTCGTTTACCGTCGCGATGTCATATATCTGATGTTCAACGCAGTGACGGACAATATAATCCACTTTAGATGTGATGCCAAATGAATAGCCTGCCGCCTCTAAGAGTTCTTTCGCGTCTTTAATACTTAACTCAAGCGCAAGCAGGAGACGATAGATGGTTTCTTTACTGGGATTATAGTCGGGATCGCTCCGCATCTTGGAAAAGAGTTTACGGTCAATCTGGGCTTTCTTATAGACGGCGACATCATTGAGATTACGGGAATCAATTAACTTAAATAATATCTGCGAGAAAGGCGTGACTTTGGGATGGATGATATTGAGGCTGAGCGAGGGTTCAATGCCTTCCTCATCCATTGAGGCTGATTCTTCTTTTTCAAGTTGCCTAGGCTGAGGCGCGGACGCTGCGGGCATCTTTGAATAAGCGCGATGCATCTCACAAGTGAAACTCGGTTGTTCTTCGGGTTCCCAAAAATGATGCTCGGCGATGTACTTTTTGATTTCGGCTTTAATGGCCAAAAGTTTTTGATTTGTCGTTTCCAAAGCGACCACTTCCCCTCGTAAATATATCAATATCATAGCATGGAGGAAAAGGAAACTATGAAAACAGCTGATGTTGAGTTAGTCTGCATTCTGGACCGCAGCGGATCGATGTCCGGACTCGAAGAAGACACGATCGGTGGCTACAACCACTTCGTCAGTGAACAAAACAAAAATCACTCGGTGATGGTGACCACGGTCCTATTCGATGACAAGTACGAAGTCCTGTTCGATCAAGTTGACGCTAAAGAAGCCACGTTGTCTAGGAACCAATACTATGTCAGAGGCAGCACTGCCCTACTGGATGCCATCGGCAAGACCATCAATCTCGTCAAAGACCGCGTCGAAACGGGTAAAAGCGATAAAGCCGAAACCGTCATTTTCGTGATCACCACGGACGGAATGGAAAACGCTAGCACGGAATATACCTATGCCGGTATCCATTCGCTCATCAAATCCGCCGAGAAGCATTACGGCTGGAAGTTCCTCTTCTTAGCCGCGAACATCGATGAGAAAAAAGAAGCCGCGAAGATGGGCATCCGTCTCGACCGCGCCGTTAAATACGAATCAACCAAAGAAGGCACAGAAGCGATGTATAAAAGCGCGACGTGCATGGTTGAAAGCATGATTGACGACGACAAGAAAAACAAGAACTAATCTGCCCAGTTTGAAACTGCCGGTTTCTCTCCTTGGCCGGCAGTTTTTTTATACTCTTTTTTGATTATTGGTTAACTGAAGAACGTCCCGAAAATCCCGCCATCGGGTTCGATGAGTTGGACAGAATAGACATCGCTGGAAACAATCAGATTATCGTCCTTATCAAACTGTTCGACTTGGAAGAAATAACGGCCATAGGCAAGGCCCACCATCGCTTGAGCGAAGTCGCCTGGAGCGACTTTGTAAGTAACGATGAATTGTTTCTTTTTGTCATATAAAGATATTCTCGTGGTGACCACAAGTTCATTACATACCTGAAAACGAACCGTGATTGAATTATTCGCGCTGGTATAGCGGACTTTCATCTTATCTAGGAGGCGTTTCCGTTCATCCGTCACGTCTTCGGAATAAGGTAATACGTTGACTTTGATTCGGAGAGGTTCAGCGGCCGCTTCTTTAAAGACTACGGTCAAAGATTCGACGAGGGTTTCCGGGACGAATTCAATGACGGCGACATCCATCTTTTTGTAGACCGAAGTCACGGTTTTATAATCAATGACTTGATCTTTTACTCTAGCGACAATCGATTCGATATTGTGGCCGATAAAGACGACACTGTGATGCTCGATATTCGGAGACTGTAATTGAATGGTCACCGTATCATTCTCGTCGATGTTTAGACCTTCGATGCCTTTAATGGCATTCCAAAAGTTTTTTAGAGAACCCAGGTCCTGCAAATTGTATTGGCTGTAATCATAAGAAGAATGGTTAATCAAAGCATCCTGTAAGGTATACGGAAAATAACCGATCCCACAGTTTCTTAAAAGTTCTTTTTGTTTGGCGTTCATAGTTTATTCCCCCACCATTATACGATAAGAGAAAAATTAGATATGAAATTTACGGGCAAATTCCTTAGCGATGAGTTTACGGGCAAAGAGAATGAGTCCTAACACGGTGACGCCGGCGACAATGGCCACTGCGACCGACATATAGATCGGTTCCGCTAATCCGACTAAAACCAAGATCAAAGGCACAAAGCCGATGACGCATAAGGAGAGTTGGGCTAATAGATATTCCTGCACCGTATGTTTCGTATAGATCATCAAGATATCGAGCATGACGATAAAGAGTAAGAAAATAGCCGGCATCGCATAAGAGATGCCCCAGGTAATATCGGCGATGACTTTGACGTTATCGGTAAAGGCATTAAAGACGAGGAGTAACGCCGGTAAGAAGATGGCATGCGCCAATAACTTTAATCCCAAGAATACGCTCCGTTTAGCAGAGAGTAACCCGACCAGCCACACATAAAGGATCGTGGCCGTCACCGGTACGCACCATAGGTGGCCCCGCCAAAATAAAAGGTTAAAGAGAATCGATAAGGCAATCACCACGGTCGAGGCAATCGAAATGCCTTTGGCCCAGCGGTGACGCTTATTCCTGATCAGTTCATAGGCCGGATAGGTCTGCTTTAAATCTTTATCATCCGTCTTGGGTAAAGGCGTATGGCAAAGCGGGCATTTATCCGTCTGTGTGGAGATGCTGACTTTACAGTTTGGGCAGTACTGCATTTACGCCACCTCTTCCCAACGGTTAGTCTCGACTTCGACCTTGAGTCCGTGTTCGGCCAGGTAGGAGAAAAACTTCTGCTCCACACGCGTGTCATAACGGGAACGTAAGAAGCTAATGGTCGTGATGTCGTTAAAGGTAATGACCCCGATGCCGTAGCCGGCATGGGCGTCCGTGGTTAAGTTGAATTCAAAGTCCTGGATATGCTTGGCCATTGTTTCAGGAAGCGTGACGATACCAAGGTTAGAAATCGTCGCGGTGTCGAGACGGGCGCCAAGAACGCGTCCGCTAATCATGAGGGCGATTTTCTTCAAGTATAATGGGGCCATTCTGAGGGCGATGTTACGTTCCGCCATCACGTTGGCGTTGATATTCTGCTGCAGTTTTTCGAGCTGGACTTCACCGGCGAACGTGGCCTTTACTTGGGCGAGAATTGCCTCAAAGGTTAAGTACGGCGTGTTATAGACGGAACTATGGAAAAATAAGGTAAAGTTACGTAAAGAAATCGATGGATAGAATTTCCGGAGGTTGACCGGTACGCCGATATTGATTGGTTTGGTCAGTGGGATTTTCTTGCCATAGGTTTGCCAAATCGCGTAAGTCAGTAACGCCGTCATGAACTGCGTAATCGTCGCGTCGTTTTGACGGGCTAAAAGACGTAGCGCTTCACCGGATACTTTGCCGTTAATGATGCCGCGGCTTTGAAAACGGGAAAACGGTTTAGCTTTGATGTGATAGGCAGTCTTGACGTCTTCACGGGTTTTCTTGGTCTTGGAGACATTCTTGTTAAAGCTGTCTTCTACTTCAGCCTCGTTATAGGGTTGATCAATCACGCAGACCATGCCTTCGTCACAGAGCTTGTTTCCCTTGAGCTCAAGATACCGGTAAACCAACGCTTTTAGAAACGTAATCGCGCCGGTGCCGTCGCCTAAACTATGGAAGAACTCTAAGCTAATCCGGTTCTTGTAATAGAGCACGGTAAAGAGATAATAGTTGTTCGAAAAGGGATCCATCGCTTTATTGATCTGAGCCCCTTCCGGATAGACTTTCGGAACTTTTTTATTCTCTTCGAAATAATACCAGAAGACCCCGCGGCGTAGCCGGACATAGATGCTCGGGAAGCGTGGTTTCAAATCAATGAGGGCTTGTTGGAGAACCACAGGGTCCACCGCGTCTTTCATGTTGGCGGCCATACGGAAAACGCAGGTATCCTTGGCGCCTTGGATGGCGGGGTATATCTTCGCGGCGTTATCGAGTTTAAGCCAACTCTTGTCGGATTTTAGAAAATGTTCCATGCGTTACCTCATGCGATCGATGTTTGGGTTCTGTTTTTTAAAGAGATATATCTAAGCCAGACGATGCCGGCTTAATAGGCGGTAGGTTTTATAGTATGCACGCTTTTATGGGGTCCATCTAGTTTTGCGTACTAGATACAATATAGAGGATTTTATAAAAAATACAAGACAAACGATGCAATTGATTTGAACCGTGTGTCAAAAGCGGCGTTTCATTTCTTTATTATTTTCGCACAATTGGATGATGATGCATAAGAAAGTGCCCGAAACCTCTTAGGACAGCGATACCTTGGATAAAGAAAGATGGTTACGCAAACCTCGATTTAAAAATGCACAAAATGTATTCAAAAGAAATAGGCACATCCATCTTTTCAAATATCCTTTGTAAAAACGGTGTTATATAATATGGATGCTCATTATTTTTTGGCTTGCTTATGGAGATTTCTAGCGATGGAACTAAACGAGAAAAACGTTATTGCCACGGTCAACGGCATTGAGGTCCCCAAACCGCCGACCCCCAAGAAAAAAAAGAAAACCGTCAATCGCTATCTGATTAATATCTTAGTTGTTTTAGTGATTGCGGGTTTTGTTTTATACTTTTCCTTAAAAGATGAATTTGACCTAGTCATCGCCTCAATCCAAGCGGCAAACCCATATTGGTTGATTGTCGTTTTTGCCTTCGCCATCGCTATCGTGCTGATTGACGCCGTGGTTCTTTTTATCTTAGCGCGTCTATATACCACCCACTATTCCATCCCTAAAGGCATAGCGAATAGCATCATCGGGACTTTTTATAATGACGTCACTCCCTCTTCCAGCGGCGGCCAATTTGTCCAAGCCTATGTTTTCAAAAAGCAAGGCATCGATTTGGCCAGCGCCGCCTCCATTATGGTCATGCACTTCTTGCTCTATCAGATTATCTTGGTCATCTATGGCATTGCCGCTCTCGTCATAAAACTGCCCCTTTTGCTTTCATTAAACCCGGCTGCGGACATTAATATCTTCGGGTTCATTAAATTTAAACTCACGCTCATCCCGTTATCATTGATTGGTTTCATCTTTAACTTTTCGGTCATCGCCACCATTTTGCTGCTTTCTTATTGGAAGTGGCTGCATAACGTCGCCATTAATGCCGGCGTTCGGATCGGCACTAAGTTAAAACTAATCAAGCACCCAGACACAACCAAACAAAATTGGCAAAGCCAGATTGAAAACTTCCGGATTGAGCTCCGACGTTTGCAAAGCAATATTCCTGTCACGATTCTTATCTTGGTTTTATTCATTATCCAAATGACGATGTTTTATTCGCTCCCCTACATCATCGGGCTGGCGCTTAGGGTTTCGATGACTCAATCGTACTTTGACACGGTTTTCATGGCTTCCTATCTTCAGATGATGACCAATTTATCCCCGACTCTGGGTGAAGCCGGCTTCTCCGAGTATTTCTTTACTCAGGTTTTCTATAAGATTTATGGCAGTGGCGCCCTGACGACGGCCGCTCAACTCATTTGGAGGACCGCGACGTTCTATCTCGGCCTCATCGTCGGCGGTATCGTCACCGCTTTCTATCGCGCAGCGCCGAAAGAAAAGAACTTCAAGACCGACCGCAAGACCTTCCTTGAATTGCAACGTTCGACTTACGAGATGCGTAAAAAGACTTCTGACACGATGTTTCAAACTTCGCAATTATCACGGAAAGACATTGAAAAAGAAATCAAAAAAACCAAGAAGGATCTTTTTGGCAATAAGCGCCTAAAAGGCCAAAAAAAGATTAAAAGCGACCATCCGGAATCGGGGTTAGCGGAACCGAACGATGAGGATAAGCCACTCGATTAGGGTAATAAAAAAGCCGAGAGCGTTACGCTTTCGGCTTTTTTAGTTCCATGATGACTCCGGCCAAATAGAGGGCAATGCCCACGAGTAAGAAGGCAATCCCGAAGTAAGAGAAATACGGAATATAGACAGAGGACGCCCCGGCAATCTCGACGATGCCATCTAACACGCTTCCGACCGTCAGTAGAGCAATCCCCGAATGATAGATATTGAGCGATGCCCGGTAGAAGAGATTCTTTTCGATGTTCTTATAAAGTAACCATAAGAGCAAAAACGGTACGAAACCTCCCAGTAACGGATATAAGAACATGAAGAGCATCGCGTTGCTTTCCACGCCATGGCCGAAGAGGGCGTAGACACGGTCAAAGACCACGCAAAAGACCGTGACACCCAAATAGATGACCGCGGTTTTCAGCGTTTTAAAGCTTCTGGCGCCCTTATTGATAACCGATATAGACACAATCGCTCACCGCTCTTTCGCTAATCGTAGAACCGCTATTGACGGGTTTATTGACTATTTTGCCGTTGAACCACATCGTCGCGGAACCACCGCCGTCGAGGTTATAGGCCAACTGACAGCCGCGAGCATCAAACTGTTCCGCTAATTCGAGTAAGGATAATCCGGCGCTTTCGGTAGTCCGTCCGTCGGAGGTGATAAAGACATAATGAAGTGGCGAAATCTGCCCTAACGCCGTCCGTGGGTTGCTGGCAGAAGAGGCACTGCTGATTTCGGTATTGGCATCCACCATGATGTTGCCGTTCCCCATCAGCTGCGGCCCAAAAGACCAAACCTGCCAGGCTTGGAGTTGGGTTAACGCCGTGGTCGAGGTATTGGCTTCGGATACCACATGCATGTCGCCGGATCCGTCAAGCACTAGGGCCTGTCCGCTATTTTCTTGGTTGACCGTTGAACGGTATAAGACACCGTTACGGACGACAAAACCCGTGCTCCGGAACCCATAATAGTCTCCGTTGATGGCGAGTAAGGCGCCATGATTGGTAGCCATCGAAGATGTTTTTTCGGTGTAGTTACGGCCATAGGTGTTTTTGGCAAACGCTGTCCGTAAATAAGCAAAACTGGAGACTTGGATATCGGCAATATAGACCTGGGTTGAGTAAACCCGGATAGTGTCGATCGTGATCTGGATATTCGCGTCGCTATAGGAATTCGCGGTGATGACGGTGGGCATAGAGGATGGGACGCTAGTTGAAGATGAAGAAGCACTGCTGCTCTCACTCACGGAGGCTGAGGACTCGGATGCGCTGCTAGTTTCGCTCGAGCTGGCCGTGGTTTCGCTCGAAGAATCCGGTATCGAGAAAATCACCGAACCGGACGTTCCGGCGCGCGTGATGACAAAGGTATCTAAAAGGACGAAGCAGGTCGAAACCGTCAGCATGATGGAAAATGCGATTGCCCAGCTAAATGGTTTGATGAATGGGTTTTTCATGTCCGGTTCCTCCCTTTTGTAGCATTATACAATAAATCACTGCGCTTATTTTGAAGTCGTCACCTTTTTATTGAAGATGAAGGTTTTTTGAATGAAATAACTGATTAAGAATAAGAGACCGTCGACAACCAGTTTGATGAGAGTGACGTTAAAGGGTAAAGTCGATAACCACGTCACGATATAGCCGCTTAATAACATCTGGGCAATAAAGAGAATAAAGTACTTGATCGCCCGTTTGACGTTATCGCCATGGGACTGAAAAGCCCATAACTTGTTGAGCGTGAAATTGAAGACACCGGATAAGCATCTGGCCAGCACCGTCGCGGCCAGAATGCCGTTACTGGAGGCCTCAAAGATGTAGTAAGTGAATAACGTAAATAACCCTAAGTCCAACGCCGCGCTTAAGAGCGATGAGATGGACATTTTAATGATGCCTTTAAGGAGATGGAAATAGATGAGCGTCGAGTCCCGCCACGGCTTGAAGTGCGAGGATTTGTTCTTTTCTAGATACACGGTATCGATCGGCACAGCCACAAAGGGAACATCACTGGCGGCTAATGCCGAGAGCGTGTTCATCTCGAAGTCATAGCGGTTCCCAGGGACTTCCAAGCACTGCTCGAAATACCTATGGGGAATACCCCGTAAACCCGTTTGGGTATCTTTGATTTTGCGGTGACTGCTGAGGTGAAAAACGAAAGAAGTAATACTATTACCTGCGCGGCTGGTCCACGGAACGTTTTTGGACGATAAATCCCGCGTGCCAAGGATCAAACTGGTCGGATGAACGAGTAAGGCGTCCCCCACCGCGACGATATCCTTTGGCAGATGCTGTCCGTCGGCGTCAGCGGTGACGATGCCAAGATTCTCCGGATAGAGTTTGAGGATTTCACGCATCGCGGTCTTTAACGCCGCGCCTTTGCCTTTATTCTTTGGATGATGCAGGACAAGGCAGTGATAATCTTTGGCTAACGTATCAAAAAAAGGTTGAAAGGACGGGGCGCTCCCGTCATCAACGATGACGATCGGGCGGTCGGTCAATTTTTGTAAATCTTGGACCAGACTGAGTAACTTAGTATCTGGGTTTAACGCCGGAATGACAATCGCCAAATTCGTATGCTTTCACCTCGATGGTCAACAGGATATAAACGAAACTTAAGGTTTGAATATTGGTTTTTCTTATTAGAAAAAACCGTAAGCGGGGTTTTCCTCACAAATAGTACCACTTCTAGCGCAAAAAAGCCTTTATTTATGGCAGTAACGGCCTTTCTACGAAAGAACTGACAAAATCGGGGTTGTGTCTAAATCGACCGGTTTCGTAAAAAAAGAGCAGCGGGTTTTCGCTCGTCGCTCCTAGATATAGGTTGATAGTGACTTACTTGGCGGCTTCGATTTTGGCGGAGCCTTTTAAGGTCTTCACCCAAGTCGTGATCAGGTCTATCATCGTCACGATAATCATAATGACCGTGAAACCGTCAACAGCGCTACTGACGCCGGATTGTATGACCGCGGCATCCACTCCGAACACCGTTTCAGCATGGGCCAAGAAGGCGGGATTGAGTAAGTTCGGCTGACGGAAGAAGGTAATCACTAAGGCGACCGACAAGATCTGGTAGATGGTATGGGAGGTTGCGGTCACGATGTTCCACTTCCCGTAATAGTATTTAATGACCGAATCGCCAATCGCGAGTAAGAACGAAACGATGAATAACGGGGCAAAGATTTGGCATACAGAATCCGTGAACAGCGGAGCGACAAGATGGATGCCGCCTTCGATCTCAAACCAGGCGATATAGCGTTGGTTCTCAAAGAGCAAGAAGATAAAGAATGAACCGAGTATGAGGGACATCATCATGCCGATGATACTGCCCACTTTTGAGATTTTGATGTCGGTTTCTTTGGGGACTTTGGGGAGCTTGTCCGGATTCCAGGGTCCTTTTTTAGAATTGACCTTGAAATAGTCGATGGCAACGAAAATTAAGGTGACCATGGCGAATCCATTAAAGAGGCTAGACCAGACGTCGCTGAAGGCGTTCGCCACCACTTCGGCAAAGATACCTATGGCGGTCGTCGCGGTCGGATAGAGAATGTGCGTGATAAGCGCGGAGAAGAAGGCCAGGGATCCTAAGACAATCAATACGATTTTGAGGACCTGGAGATATTCATCCATCCATTCCGGGGAGATGAGATACCGCTGCTTGCCACGGTACTTGCTGGCAAGGACACGGGGTTCGCCTAAAGTAATGAGGACTTTCTTAACGTCTTCTTCAGTGGGCGTATTCGGGAGCATATCGTCGATGTTGGCGCGTAATTCTTTGCCCACTTCAACGCGTGAGGCTTCCGGTAAACGGCGGGTCACGTCGTGGATGTATCTTTCAATTAAGTCGTTCATAAGGTTTCTCCTTTAACTAGATTGTCCATCTCTTGGACAATGGCTTTCCATTCTTTCAATAACTCGGCATAGGCCACTTTGCCTTCTTCGCTGAGCAGGTAGTATTTTCGGGGGCGGCTTTCCGTGGTATCCCATTCGCTCGTGAGGAGTCCTTGGGATTCCAACCGGCGTAATAACGGATAGAGCGTCCCTGCTTCAATCGGCACATGTTTATCTTCAAGCCGTTGAAGCAGCGAGTACCCATATTGCATGGTTCCCAGCTGGGAGAGCACTTCCAGTATTTGGGTGCCTCTTCTGAGTTCGCTCTTCAGGTTTATCATCAAGTTTTCATCTGTCATTCTGATCACCTCACCCATAATATACTGTATGGCATACACTATTGTCAATAAAATAATATAAAAATTTTCACACTAAAGAAAAGGCCCTTTTTAAGGGCCTACATAAGAAATGTTTTTAAAAAGTCTCGTTTTTTTACTTATTATTCCGGTTTTTGTACATCGCGAATATGACCCAACCGAGGTAAGCCGCAAGGCTCGCGGAGAGAATAAACGCCGCGATAAATTGGATGAGTTGTTCTAAATCTAATTGCGCATACGTGAAGGCGTAGACGATCGGTAACGCAAGGGCGCAGGCAAGAAACATAAAGAAGGAAACGGAGACCGCACCGATGAAGCGTTTATTACGTGAGGCAATATCCGCGGCGTCGGTAAAAGCTTCCGGACGTTCACCCGTATATTCCTTACGCCACAGATGGCTGCTCGCGGTTTGGCCCAGATATTCCCAACCAAAGTCTTTATACATCTGAATATAGTTTTTGGCTTGTTTGATCTGCATGTCATAGACATACCGATACTGTTTGGGTTCGCTCTTATGGAACGTAATCTTGAGCGAAGACCACTGCCCCACCTTATCGAGATTCCAGCCTTCAGCGGCCATCTTCTCCAAGTAATGTTCCATATCGGATGGCACCACTTTGGTGAGAAACAGGCAATAAATCGTTTTCTTGTTTTTCATAATATATCTCCTAAGCTCGCATATATTTCTTTAATGCGGCGGGCTTCTTCTTTGAGTATCTTGGTCCCGACTTCGGTACTCAGATAGTATTTCTTCCGGTCCACGTCTTTGGTGGCTTTGATGAGACCTTCGCTTTCGAGCTTGCCAAGGCTTTGATAAATCGTGCCCGCGCCAAGTTCGATGCGGCCTTTAGTCACTTCTTTGACATGCAGCATGACGCCATAGCCATGCCGTTCTTCCTGTAAAGACAGCAAGATATAAAACATCGTTTCCGTCATCGGCAGGAATCGTTTACGCGCTTTTTCAATGTTCATTTTTGTTCCTCGCGTTTCTCATAACGATATATCACGCTATGATATAGCACTATAGTACATCACATCGTGATACATGTCAAGGGCAAACAAAAAGCCCATCGAAGGGCTTTATCTGCCAGTGCTTGTTGTTTTTCTATTTCAAGAAGTAACGGAGAATGGTGCGGAGCTTTTCCGGCGGGGTTTTCCGGACATCGCTTAAATAGATTTCGCGGTGATCGAAAGAACGTCTTTCCATACCGTTTTGTTTGATGTAGAGCTTCATTAAATCAAAACTATGGGGTTCTTCGTCAAAGGAACCTTTATGGAGTGTCTGCACACAGTGCCCATCCTCGATGATATCAAAGAAGGTTTCATTCAGTAACGAGTTGGTGTTTTTCTTTTTAACTATCGCGAGCGCGTTATTGAATACTTCTTGGGTCACGAATTCGGGTTGTCTGATCATGATGGTGTAAATCAGTTCGTTCTTATCAAAAACATCGCATTGACGGCCGTGTTGCGTCATATCCCAGATGCCTTCAAGGGGAAAGACTTTAAAGGGTTCAAAACCGGGAATTTTCATGCCTTTGTTCGGACTCATCTTGATCGCATACGCCATCGTGTATAAAGCGTGTACGCGAGACGCAAAATCTTGGCAGTTGGGATTGCCTTTGCCTTTGATACAAATATATGGAAAAGCCGGCAGCGTCACTTCCGCTACTCTGACTTTTTGTTTGAAGATAGGATCTTTAACGTAATCAATCATAAAATGCCTTTCATTAGCCGTTGCAAATACTACTACTCGGACGCCAAAAATACTAGAGGAAAATCCATTTTCTTTTGTAAAACAAAAGTTATCGGAGTTTTTCGCCGCAGTGGCTGCAATAAGTCGTGCCGGAATTAGATAGTTTTCCGCATGCGCGGCACTTAATTTTCTTAGGACTTGAAGGATTTGCTCCGAACTTCTGGTCTTCGGGAGCGTTTTTATAAGCGGCCGACGAGGGCATATAACGATTGACAAAGTCCGCCGGGTTCGGCTGATTCGTCGTATAACGCGGCAAATCTTTACGATAAGCGGCCGCGGTCGCGATCACGCCGAAGATGATCATTGGAATCGAAAACATCGGTAAAAAGAATAACGCCGGGAACTCGCCGTTGATGATGGAAACAATGAAATTGAAAATATACAAAATCAAAAGCCCAATGCCGAAAATAATCAATAATGGGCCTATTTTTTTGGAGACATAACGCTTTTGGGCATCACGACTTGAAGGATCTGGATACATCGATGTGCCTTTCATTCAAAAGACGGAGTCATCGTCCTTTTAGTAAATTCCCATCGGTTTGCCGCATTTTTGGCAAAAGTGGGCATCAGGATCGTTTTTTGTATTGCATTCCGCACAGACTTTAAAGAGCGGACGTCCGCAGTGGTCGCAGAAAACCGCGCCGGGATTGGCGACTTCGCCACAGGCCGGGCATTTTACCGGGGTGGCATTCGCCGGAGCTTTGATTTCATTGGCGACGCTTGAGACAATGCCGGTAATGCTTTCTTTAGTCCCATCCAACATATAGTTGGTGACATCTTTGGCGACCGGAGCCATCTGGCCCGCAGTATAACGGGCGATTTTTCCCATAAACGCAAACTGCGTCATACCCGCGCCAAGGCCAATCAGCGGAATACCGATGAAAGCGAGGAAAAAGAGCGTGGGGAAACCACCGTCGCCATTAAAGACACCGAAAAAATCAACCATCGCGATGACAAGGCAAATAACGCCGATACCCAGCGTGATCGGGCCAACGACCTTCAGCACATTCCGGGTTTTTGAATTTTCGTTTAAGTTATATTTATCCATGAATATGTTTCCATCCTTATCGATTACATAGTAACGCAAATCGACGGAATTTTAATTATATTTTTTTGGGTTTTTTGACAAAGTGATAAATGAGCCAAGTGATAGCAAATAATCCGACATTGCCGATAAGCGAATAAATGGCAAAAATCGTGAAGATGAGGTCGTTCCAGCTTCCCGCCGGCTGAGGTATCATCGCTAATGCAAGAAAGAGGACACCGGCGACGCTAAGCAGGATTTCCGGTATATAAAAGAAACGCCTGCGTTTGAATTCAACGAGGAAAATATAAAGAACCAGTACGGCGTTAAGAACAAAGAAGATGCTGAAGGCAATAATCGCTGTTGGGGACATAAAATTCTCCTTAATAGCGAAATGATAACATAAGTTGTTTGATATTACCCACGTTTCCTCTTACTCTATGAATAGGTGATTACCATGGCAAAAATAAAACTGAACAGTAAAAATAAAGATATCCCTCTCATTGAGCTCATGATTCAACGTGACCATAAGACGCTGGCTGTTTGGGCCAGTGACTGCGCGGAGCACGTCCTCCCTATTTTTGAACGTTATTATCCTGCGGACCGTCGTCCCCAAGAAGCGATTGTCGCCGCAAGAGCGTGGGCCAAAGGCGAAATTCGTGTCGGCGAAGCTCGGAAAGCCGCGCTAAATGCGCATTATGCCGCTCAGGAGACCCTTGAAAAAGCTACCCGTTCTGCCGCTCGGTCAGCCGGTCATGCCGCCGCCACCGCTCACATGCCAAGACATGCCGTCCAGGCAGCGCGTTATGCTGTGATGGCCGCCAGTTTGATGGTGCCCAATGAAGAAGCCGAAACCGCCGGCGATGTCGAACGGAGCTGGCAGTTCAAACACTTAGCAGAAATGTAAAAAAAAGACTGTCGGCACACCGCTGACAGTCTTTTAGTTAATAGATAATTAGATGAACAGGGTGACGCCGGCTTTATCGCTTTCGGCGAGGTAAGTCGCGACACCGGCATAGTCGATGCCATCAATCAGTTCTTCTTTGTGGATGCCCATGACGTCCATGCTCATCGTGCAGGCGATGAAGTGAACGCCCGCGGCCATCGCTTCAGCCACGAGGTCTTCAAGCGAATGGACATTTTTCTTTTTCATGACGGATTTCATCATCTTGGCGCCCATGCCGCCAAAGTTCATTTTCGAGATGCCCATCTTTTTCGGCCCACGCGGCATCATCGCGCCAAACATCGCTTCGATGAAGCTCTTTTTGACTTTGACCTTTTTGGTTTTTCGAAGTAAGTTCAATCCCCAGAAGGTGCAGAAGATGGTGACATTCTTGCCCATCGCGGCAGAGCCTTGACCGATAATCATTGAGGCCATGGCTTTATCCATGTCGCCGCTGAATAACACGATGGTGGTGTTCTTGTTCGTGGTCTGTTGGTTGAGCGTTTCCGGAGAGACGCCGCCTTTTTGGATTAAGGCACGATAGATGCCTTTGTCGTTCTCGTTCTTCAGTAAGGTATTACCGGTACTGGCGCACCACTTCTCAACATCGCGGTAGAAACCGCTGTCGGTGGCTTCAATCTGCACGCATTCGCCGTCTTTTAACGTGTTCATGGCTTTATAGGTTTGCATGATCGGGCCTGGGCATTGTAAGCCACAGGCATCGAGTTTGATTTTGATGATGGGATTTGCAGTATTCACAGGGGTTCCTCCAGTGTGTTCAGGATTGGATAAGGCTTTAGAGCAGCAAACGGGTTCCGGTAATTCTTTGATTGCTTTATAGAGACGGAAGCCACCGGTAAGGTTGTAGATTTCAGTGTAGCCTTGGTGACGCAGTACTTGAATCGCCAAATAGGCAGTATGACCGACGTTACAGTAGACGTAAATCGGGGTATTCATGTCTCTAGGCAGTTCCGCAAAGCGGTCACGCAGTTCGAGTAACGGAATGTTGACAGCCTTTTCAATGTGACCAATGCCAAATTCCAGCGAGGTCCGGACGTCGAGGAGTAAACCACCGGCGGCCACGATTTTGTCTATCTTGTCATAGGTCACGACTTTATAGAAGCCATCGAGTAAATTACTGGCCGCATAGCCGGCAATATTGACCGGGTCTTTGGCTGAACTGAACGGTGGCGCATAGCACAATTCCAAATCTGGTAAATCACGGACGGTGAGTTTGCCTTTAATCGCGGTCGCAAGCACGTCAATACGCTTTTCGGTGCCGACACCGCCAAAGGCTTGCGCCCCGAGGATTTTGCCATCCGTTGGCGAGAAGATGAGTTTGATAACGATGTCTTTCGCTCCGGGGTAATAGCCGGCGTGATTGCCACGGGCGACCATCACTGTCTGGAACGGTACGTTTTTACGGGCGAGGATTTTTTCGTTGTTGCCAGTTGAAGCGGCAATGAGATCAAAGACTTTGACGACCGAGGAACCAAGCGATCCCTTGTAGTCGATTTTCTGTCCGTTGATATGGTCAGCGACCAAGCGTCCTTGACGGTTGGCAGGCCACGCTAAAGCAATGGCGGTCTTGCTATCGTCGATATAGTCGTAAACTTCGATAGCGTCGCCAATCGCATAGATATCAGCAAGGACTTCTCCGGTGACGGAATCCAAAGTTTGTAAGGTTTTATTGGTAAGGATATGCCCACGCGGACCGACTTTGAGGCCGGCTTGTAAGGCGAGTGTATTTTCAGGACGGACGCCGATGGCGAGAATAACCAGATCGGAGGTCAAGACACGTCCGCTTTTGAGAACGAGCGTTTTGCCTTGATTTTGGAATTCGCTGACGACATCTTCAAGCAAGAAGGTGACGCCATGATTGGCCATTTCGTTTTGGGCGAGTTTTGCCATATCGAAATCGAGCGGCGCCAAGATTTGATTGGCAAGATCGATAATCGTGCAATGAATGCCGCAGTCCGTAAGGTTTTCGGCCATTTCGACACCGATGAAACCACCACCGATAATGACAGCGTTTGCTGGCTTATTGGCTTCGATGAAATCGTGGATTTTATCAGTATCCGGGATATTACGTAAGGTAAAGACATTGGTCGCTTCGTCTAAGCCTTTGGTCGGTGGCTTAATCGGGTTGGCCCCCGGAGACAAGATCAGCTTATCGAAAGTTTCTTCATAAGTCTTACCGGTTTTGACTTCTTTGACGGTGACTTTTTTCGCCACTTTATCAACTGCGACGACTTCGGAAAAGTTTCGGATGTCGAGATTGAACTTGGCGGACAAAGATTCGACAGATTCGACGATTAAACGGTCGCGGTCCTGGATGACGCCACCCAAATAGTACGGGAGACCGCAGTTGGCGAAGGAGATATGTTCATCACGTTCAAACATGATGATTTGATCGCTTTCGCTCAGACGACGTAAGCGTGTGGCCGCGGTTGCTCCGCCGGCGACGCCTCCAACAATTAAAATTTTTGCCATAAATTGCCTTCTTTCGCAAACTGCTACATTTTACCACACCTCTAAAGAGGCGGTAGCAATAACGATAAGGTTTTGTGAAAAATAAACCTCTGGGCTTTTTAAATTATTTCAATCACTATTTTCAGCATTCAAGAGTGGGTTGTGTCGTGCTATTATGTAAAGGATAAGGAACAACCCCATGAAACTAATAGATCTCTCAAGCCTTGATCAACATAACGGTCCCTTTTTCTTCGCCGTCGAAGAATACTTGATTAAAGAGATGGATGATGAAGAAGATTGTTTTTTCACTTGGATGCTCGATCCGTGCGTTGTCATCGGTAGAAACCAGTTACTTCAAAAAGAAGTCAACGAGGCTTTTTTAGCAGAAAATCATTTCCCGATTTGGCGTCGCCCTTCCGGCGGAGGCGCTGTCTACGCGGACCGCAACTGCGTGATGTTCTCGTTCATCACCACGAACTTCAACAACAAAATGGTGTTCGACACCTATTTGAATAAAGTCGCCAATGTTTTTAAAGAACTCGGGGTGGATGCGACGTTCACCGGCCGAAATGATTTATTGGTCGACGGACTCAAGTTTTCCGGAAATTCTTTCTACCGTTATAAAAACCAAGTCGTCCTTCATGGCACGATCTTGTTTGACGTCAATATCGAAAACCTAGTTAAAGCGATTACGCCTTCAGACGAAAAACTGATTTCTAAAGGCATCGCCAGCGTCCGTCAGCGCGTCATGAATTTAAAAGACAGGTTAAAAGTCGATAAGCAAGGCATGATCGATTATTTGTCGACGCACCTCACCAATAAAACCTATCGTTTTAAACCTTCGGAAATCGAGCGGATCAAAGAACTCGCAAAGAAATACACCACGCAGGAATGGATTTATAGCAAGAATCCTCCGTACGCCATTGTCAAAAAACACAAATTTCCCGCAGGAACGGTAGAACTCCGGATTGATGTCAAAAATCAAATCATCACGGGTCTCGACTGGTCCGGCGACTTCTTCACGTTACGTCCTCTTGATTTATTGACCGACTATATCGTCGATCAAATCTACGAAAAAGAGAAAATCGAGAAAGCGTTACGCGGTATCCCCGTCAATGAGTTTATTTTTGGTTTCACTAACCAAGAATTAATAGATCTGATGTTTGAAAAAGAGGGAGCATAATGGAAACCATTAAAAACACCGTTTTACACGACCGGCATTTGAAATTAGGAGCCAAAATGGCGCCATTCGCCGGCTACGACATGCCGATTGAATATACCGGCATCGTCGAAGAGCATTTAGCTGTCCGCCAAAAGGCCGGAATCTTCGATGTATCCCACATGGGCGAAATCAGGATTCTCGGAAAAGACGCTGCGGCATTCGTCGATTATCTCACGACTAATAAAGCGACCGGCGCCGAAAGCGGCCGTGTCATCTACACCATCTTGTGCACGCCCGAAGGCGGCGTCATCGATGATTTGCTGATTTACAAGATGACCGAAACGGAAATCTTCCTAGTCGTCAATGCATCGAATATCTCAGTTGATTATGCGTGGCTGGTCGATCACAAAGGCAAATTTGCGGTCACCATCACGAATGAATCGGAACTGTGGGCGGAAATCGCTCTCCAAGGACCAAAATCCGAAGAAATACTTCAACCCCTCATCAAAGATTCACTCGCCGATTTATACTTCATGCATTTCAAATGGATTCATGTCGGCCGCCATCTTGTCCTCCTCTCCCGTTCCGGTTATACCGGCGAAGACGGATTTGAAATCTATGGCGAACCAGCCTTTATCGCCACGATGTGGGACAAACTCGTTAAACACCCGGATGTCACTCCTTGTGGCCTTGGTTGCCGTGATACCCTCCGTTTTGAAGCAAGCTTGCCTTTATACGGACACGAACTCTCACGCGATATCACTCCGGTTGAATGCGGATTCGGTTTCGCCATCAAATGGGATAAAGATTTTATCGGAAAAGGCCCACTCCTAGAGCAAAAGAATAACGGAGCGCCCAAATCTTTAGTTGGCATCGAATTAATCGACCGCGGGATTGCCCGTCAAGGCTATGAAATTCAATGTGAAGGCAAAAACATCGGCGTGATCACGACCGGATATATGTTGCCAGGGAGAGAAAAAGCCCTCGCGCTCGCGTTAATCGAGACAAAATATGCGACGATCGGCCGCCCCGTAGAAATTCTCATACGCGGGAAAGCCGTTGAAGCCAAAGTCAGAGATTCTGTTTTCTATCAGAAAAAATATAAAAGGAAATAGGGAGGACATTATATGTCAAACATCAATCATGAAGTCGTCTATGCTAAAAGTCACGAATGGTTAAAAGTTGAAGGCAAGAAGGCCAAAATCGGTATTTCTGATTTCGCCCAACACAGTCTCGGCGCCATCGTCTTCGTCGATCTTCCGGAAGTCGGCAAAAACTTTGCCCAAGGTTCGGAATTTGGCGCTGTCGAGAGCGTGAAAGCCGCATCGGAACTATTCATTCCGGCATCTGGAAAAGTCGTCGCCGTCAATGAAAAGCTGGTCGACCACCCCGAACTCTTAAACGAATCGCCTTATGGCGCGTGGATGATCGAAATTGAATTGAAGAATCCTGAAGAATTGAATAAACTTTTGACCCCGGAAGCTTACGCTAAAATAGCCGTCTAAGGAGGGATTCCATGTTTAAATATTTTCCGCATACACCCGAAGATATTCGTGAAATGCTCAAGACAATCAATGTCGCAAGCATTGACGAATTATTTAAAGATGTTCCTGACGCCATTAAATGGAAAAAAGACTATAAGGTTCCTTCTGCCATGTCGGAAATGGAAATCCTTTCCCATATGCAAGAACTGGCCGATGAAAACCGGCAATTAGTCACTTTCCGTGGCGCCGGCGCTTATGATCATTACGCGCCAAGCATCATCAAAAGCTTGATATCACGGCAAGAATTTCTTACTTCATATACGCCATATCAACCGGAAATATCGCAAGGAACTTTACAATATATCTTCGAATATCAAAGCATGATTTGCGAATTAACCGGCATGGATGTCAGCAATGCATCCATGTATGATGGTGCCACCGCGACAGCTGAAGCCTTATTTATGGCTCAGGCTGTGACAAAATCAAATCGCATGCTGTTATCGGATTTAATCAATCCGGAAATTTTGAATGTCGTTAAGACTTATGCTTTCTACCATGGCTTAGAAGTTGAAATGGTCCACAGTGTCGAAGGAAAACTCGACCGTGAACATCTCAAGCAACTTCTTGGGCAAGGAACGGCAAGTTTGTTGGTTCAATACCCGAATTTCTATGGTGTTATCGAAGATTTCACTGAAGTAAGCGCACTTGTGCACGCTAATAAGGGAATCATGATTTTCAATGCTGACCCAAGTTTATTGAGCGTTCTCAAAACACCGCGTGAACAAGGTGCTGATATTGTCAGTGGCGATGGGCAATCGCTGGGAATTCCGCTCAGTTTTGGCGGACCCTATGTTGGTTTCCTGACCACCACGACACCACTTGTCCGTAAAATGCCAGGACGCATCGTTGGTTTAACTAAAGATGTGGATGGGAAAAGAGCATTCGTGCTGACACTCCAAGCACGTGAACAACATATTCGTCGCGAAAAAGCCAATTCGAACATTTGCTCAAACCAATCATTAATGGCTCTGTATGTAACGATTTACCTTGCTACGCTTGGCCAAGAAGGATTGGTTGATGTTGCCACCCGTTCTATCCAAGCAACGCATTATCTTTATGAAAAACTATTAGTCACCGGACAATTCCAGAAAGCATGGGATAGCCCGTTTGCTCACGAAGTCGTCGTAACCAGCAAATTAAATCTCGAAAAACTCAATGAACGTCTATTAAATAAGGGGATTCTCGGCGGATTGACAGTCACTTTGCCGAATGGAAAACCCGGTTGGTTATTCTGCGTCACTGAAAAACGCACAAAACCACAAATCGAATTATTGATTAATGAAGTGGAGATGATGGCCAATGAAGTATTATAATACCCTCATTTTCGAGCTTTCTAAATCGGGACGGATCGGTTATTCATTACCAAAAAACGCTTTTGCTTCGAAATCACTTAAATCCATTATCCCATCGGACTTATTGCGAAAAGAGTCTCCAAAACTTCCCGAAGTCAGCGAACTGGATGTTGTCCGCCACTACACCAATGTCTCACAAAAGAATTTTGGCGTTGAGAGCGGCTTTTATCCTTTAGGTTCCTGCACAATGAAGTACAATCCAAAAATTAATGAAGAAACAGCGGGCCTTGCTGGTTTTACCAACATTCACCCACTTCAACCGACTTCAACGCTTCAAGGTGTTTTAAGAATCTATCATGAGACTGCCGCTATGCTGTCTGAAATTTCTGGATTAGCGGAATTCTCGCTTAATCCATTCGCAGGAGCTCATGGCGAGTTGACTGGTTTGATGATCATGAAGGCCTATCACCTAGCCCGAAAAGATCTGAAACGAACCAAGGTCATCATCCCCGATAGTGCTCACGGGACCAATCCAGCGAGCGCCTCCTTGTGTGGATTTGAAACGATTGAGATTGTTTCGAACCCGAATGGAACAATTGATCTAGATGCCTTAAAGGCTGCCCTTAGTGACGAGGTCGCAGGCATTATGCTGACGAACCCGAACACTGTTGGTTTGTTCGAAAAAGACATAACCGAAATCGCTCGGTTGGTTCATAACGTCGGCGGACTTTTGTACTACGACGGCGCTAACTTAAATGCGCTTCTTGGACAAGCTCGTCCGGGCGACATGGGCTTTGATATCATGCACATTAACCTTCATAAGACTTTCTCAACACCACACGGCGGAGGCGGTCCTGGAAGTGGCCCAGTTGGCGTAACCAAGGCTCTTATCGAATTCTTGCCAAACCCGCGTATTATTAAAAAAGGCCAGCAATTCGCCATCGAATTTAATAAATCGGCAATTGGACAGGTCAGTCATTTCTATGGAAACTTTCTTAACGTCGTGAGGGCCTATACTTACTTACTGACATTAGGCAAAGAGAACTTAAAACTTGTCGGCGGTTATGCAGTACTTAACGCGAACTACATCAAAGAATCTTTGAAAGATGTTTACGAACTGCCAATTTCAACTATCTGCAAACACGAGTTCGTGTTTAATGGTTTAAAAGACAAGAGCACGGATGTTCATACCCTTGATATCGCAAAGCGACTTCTTGATTATGGTGTCCATGCGCCGACGATTTATTTCCCACAGTTATTTTCACAATCCATCATGATTGAACCAACGGAAGTGGAATCAAAAGAAACCCTCGATAATTTCATTTTCTTTATGAGAAAAGTAGCCCAAGAGGCCATCGATAATCCCGAGATGGTAAAACACGCCCCGTACACCACGCCGGTCAGACGGCTTGACGAAGTCACTGCTGCCAGAACGCCCATTCTAACCTACAAGGATTTCATTAATCATGGTTGATCTATTAATCATTGGTGCCGGCCCTGGGGGTTATGAGGCGGCATTAGAAGCAAGAAAAAGTAATCTTTCTGTTACGCTCGTCGATGATAATGCCATCGGCGGAACGTGTTTACATGTTGGCTGTATCCCTTCAAAAACGATGCATCATGTGGCTGAAACAATGCGCGGGATGCGCCAACTTACGCAAATGGGAATGAAAGTTGAATTTGAACCATTCTCACTAGAACCTCTTTGGGCAAACAAAGACAAAGTCGTTCAAACCTTGACGGACGATATCACCGCATTGCTTAAAAATGCGCAAGTTAACATGGTGTTTGGACGGGCAACTTTAGTCGATGCCCATACTGTGGAAGTCAACGGAGAGAAAATTGAAGCCACCAATATTCTTTTGGCAACCGGTTCTCGCGCTGTGCGCCCCAATATTCTAGGAATCAATTTACCAGGCGTTGTCGATTCAACGACTTTATTGTCATTAGCCAAATTACCGCAGCATTTAATTGTTATCGGTGGCGGTTACATTGGCCTTGAATGGGCAACTATTTTTAATACGCTTGGTTCGGAAGTCTCAATTGTTGAATTTATGCCAACGTTGCTTCCTTCGGCAGATGAAGATATCGCCAAACGAATTGCGGTCTTAGCGAAACGAGATGGGATTAACCTCCACCTTTCAACCGCTGTATCTTCTATCGAAAAAATCGATGGCAGATTGATTGTCAACTTGAATAACCCAACCACTATGTCAATCAATGGTGATTGTGTTTTAGTCGCAACAGGACGAAAACCCAATATCGAAATGCTTGGTTTAAATCAGGTTAAGGTTGATTATTCTCCTAACGGTATTCGCGTCAGCAATACATTGCAAACCTCTGTCGAATCGATCTATGCCATTGGCGATTGCATCGGCGCCCCCATGCTCGCCCATAAAGCATCTTTCCAAGGCAAGCAGGTAGTAGCGCACATTACGCACCGTCACCTTGAAGTCGATTTTGCATCGATTCCTTCCGTCGTATTT
>Ga0208789_1000466_pt1 | contig 38079 bp, 25 predicted proteins | sample Methanotroph_Enr_FD_187368 | JGI IMG/M metagenome (GOLD analysis project Ga0208789, IMG submission 187368) | Enriched soil microbial communities from Old Woman Creek wetland in Ohio, USA - Methanotroph_Enrichment_5 (SPAdes) (version 2) | ecosystem: Environmental > Terrestrial > Soil > Wetlands...
GTATGGGTTCGGCGGGGCCTCCCGGAGGACGAGGCTTGCATAGCGCCGAGTCCGAGGGGGGAGGGGCGGGCACGGTGTGCCCGACCCCGTCCCCGACGGGCCCATACCCCCGGCGCCCCGACTTCACATCTCGCGGTCCGTTAAGGCAGTCTTCCTATAGCAAGAGCTATACGGCGGAGGGTTTCGGATTTGCCCAGGAGCTCCGCTATTTCTACGGCGCCGGTGGGGGTGACGGCCTGGCCGGAGATCGCTATGCGGAGCGGCCACATGATGGGGCCGATCTTGGAAGCTTTGGCTTCGGCGTAGGCGCTGACGGCGGGGAGGATAGCGGCATATTCCCAGTAGGCCAGCCCGGAGAGAATGGCGTGCAGGTCCGTGAGGACGGCGCGGCTGCCTTCCAGAGTGGTCTTGTTCTTCTTGTTGATGAAAAGTTCCGTGGAATACTTCTCGTCGAGCTCGGCCAGGAAGGAGACCATCGCGGGAATGTCGGAAAGTTTCTCGACCTTGCCCTGTATAAGGCCGGTGAGCTTTTTAACGTCGAAACCTTTCAGTATCTTCTCAGGATAGGACTTCACGAACAGTTCGTGGGCCTGCTCCGGCTTCAGGGCCTTTATATGCTGGCCGTTGAGCCAGGACAGCTTTACCTCGTCGAACATGGCCGGCGCCTTGCCGATCCTGGCGATATCGAATTTTTCGATAAGGTCGGCTTTCGTGAAGAACTCCTGCTCGGTGCCGGGGTTCCAGCCCAGCAGCGCTATATAGTTGATGATGGCCTCCGGCAGAAAACCCTTGTTGAGAAGATCGGAGAGGGCTGCACTGCCTTCGCGCTTGGAGAGCTTCTTCCCGTCCTGGCCCAGGATGTGCGGCAGGTGGATGTGCTCCGGGATCTCCCAGCCGAAGGCCTTGTAGAGCAGGATGTACTTGGGCGTGGAGGAGATGTACTCGCAGCCGCGCATCACGTGCGTGATCTCCATCAGGTGGTCATCCACCACGTTGGCGAAGTTGTAGGTGGGGTAGCCGTCGCGCTTCAGGAGTATCTGGTCGTCGAGCTGCTTATGGTCCACCTCTATGTCTCCGTACACGAAATCCTTGAACGTGGTCCTGCCTTCCCTGTCTATCTTCTGCCGGATGACGAAAGGCATGCCTTTGGCGAGGTTCGCTTTCACCTCGTCGGCGGAAAGCCTGCCGCAGCGCCCGTCGTAGCCGAGTATCGGCGCGTCGCTCTCCTCGCCCGGCTCCTCCAGCTTCTCCTGCTTCTCGCAGAAGCAGCGGTAGGCGTGGCCCTCGGCCAGAAGCTTGTCGGCGTACTGCCGGTAGATCGGCAGCCGCTCGCTCTGGACATAAGGCCCTACGGGCCCGCCTTTGTCCGGGCCCTCGTCGTGCTCCAGGCCGGTGACGGCGAGGCTTTCGTAGATCACCCTGACGCTGTCCTCCACCAGCCTGGCCTGGTCGGTGTCCTCTATCCTCAGGATGAATTTGCCCTTGTTCTTCCTCGCGTGCAGGTACGCGTACAGGGCGGTCCGGAGGTTGCCGATATGCATATACCCGGTAGGGCTCGGCGCGAATCTCGTTCTTACTTCCATGTTGCAGATCCTCTCTTGTGTTATTTTCCGGACTCGGCCAGCAGTTCGCGGGCGTGCTTGAGCCCAAGGTCGGTGGATTGTTTTTTGCCGCCCAGCATGCGGGCTATTTCGCGCTCGCGCGCGGCCGGGTCGAGACGGCTGACCGAGGCGGCAGAGACGCCGCTCTTCACGGCCTTCTCGACGAAGAAATGCGCGCCGCCGAAAGCCGCGACCTGCGGCAGATGGGTGATGCAGAAGATCTGCTTGTCGGCCGCCAGCCTGGCCAGTTTTTCGCCTACCAGGCGGCCGGTCACCGCGCCCACGCCGGCGTCCACTTCGTCGAAGACCTGGGCGCCGATGCGGTCCGCGCGGGACAGCGCGGTCTTGAGCGCCAGCATGATGCGCGCCATCTCGCCGCCGGAGGCGGTGTAGCGCAGCGGCCGCAGCGGGTAGCCCGGGTTGGCGGTAAAAAGATATTCGACGGAATCACCGCCGGAGGAAGCTATAGCTTCCTCGTCGTAGGCGGCGTCTACGGTAAAGCGGACTTCCTTGAAGCCGAGCCCCTCCGCTTCCTTAAGTATCTCCGCCGAGAGCTTTTTAGCGGCAGCCGCGCGCTTCCCGTGCAGGGCCAGGGCCAGCTTCCCGAGCTCGCCGCGCGCCGAGGCGAGTTTTTTCTCCAGCTCCGAGCGGTCCAGGGTCAGGTCGTCCAGGCTGTTTACCTTTACGCGCAGCTCCGCGGCCCTGGCCAGCACGGCCGGGATGTCCGCGCCGTATTTCTTTTTAAGGCTTTTAAATTTCTCCAGGCGGGAAAGACAGCGGTCCACTTCGGAAGGGTTGGAATGCACGCCCTTCCCGTAGGAGCGGAGCTCACCGGACAGGTCCCTGAGCTCTATGGCCGCCGAGGCGAGGCGGGCCGAAAGAGGGTCCGCCGTGGGATCTATGGCTGCCAGCGCCCTAAGCTTCTCCACGGCTTTCTCCGCCCCGCCCGCGGCATCATCTACGAGGCCGTGGGCTTCGCCCGAAAGGGTGAAAAGCTTTTCAGAATTCTTCAGGCGGGGCCAGAGGGCTTCCAGCTCCTCCTCCTCGCCTTCCTTCAGGTTGGCGGATTCTATTTCGTTAAGCTGGAAGCGGTAAAGGTCCAGCAGCCGGCCGCGCTCGTCCTCGGACATGGAAACCGCGTTGAGGCTCTCTTCGAGCGCACGGGCGGCGCCCCAGGCCGCTTCGACCGCTTTGACTTCTTTCTCAAGTTTGCCGTAGCGGTCTAGCAGGTCGCGCTGGGTCTCAGGCTTCAGCAGGCTCTGGTGCTCGTTCTGGCCGTGGAAATCCACCAGGAAGCCGCCTATTTCGGAAAGCTGCGCCAGTGTGGCGGCCGCGCCGTTTATGGCGGCCCTGGTGCGGCCTTTGGGGTCGGCCTGGCGGCGTATGGATACCGCGCCGCCCTTTATCCCCCAGCGCTCCGTAAGCCCGGCGGGCAGGTTTTCGGCCAGGAACTCCCCCTCCACTTCGGCCGAAGCGGCGCCCGGCCTCAGGATATCGGAGCCGGAGCGTTCGCCCAGCAGAAAACCGAGCGCGGAAATTATTATGGATTTGCCGGCCCCGGTCTCGCCGGTGAAGATGTTAAGCCCCGCCGCCGGCTCAAGGTCCAGCGCGTCGATCACCGCGAAGTTTTTAATCGAAAGCTTCTTAAGCATCTAATTTTTCCGGAATATCACCACAGAGACACAGAGGGGGAGGAGTTTAGCGCAGAGATCTTCTACTCTTACCTCACCACCCTCTGCGTCCTGTTAGATACAGTTGAATTGTGTCGCTTCGCTCCACCCAGCGGTGAACTCCCCTCTTCCGAATTCAAATTATCTCTCTCCCCAGCTCAGCTTGCGGCGAAGGATGTCGAAATATGAAAAGTCCTGCGGGGCCAGCATCTCGAAACTGCGGGGATGCTTGCTCACTATCACTTCGTCCCCGGGCTTAAGCCGGAAATTCTCCTGCCCGTCTATGGACAGGGTCAGGAGCTGCTGGCCGGAGCGCCCGGCCCGCACCGCGACCTTAAGTTCCTCGGCGGCCGCGAGCGCTATCGGCCTGTGCGTCAGGGTGTGCGGGCAGATGGGGGTCAGCAGGAACACCTCCAGGTCCGGCATGACGATGGGGCCGGAGGCGGCCAGGCTGTAGGCCGTGGAGCCGCTGGGAGTGGAGACGATCAGCCCGTCGCCGAAATAATCCGACAGGAACTCGCTGCCGGAGTAGGCGCGCAGCGAGAACGCGCGCGCTTCCGGGCTGCGTATCACGCAGTCGTTCAAAGCCGGCAGCGGCCCGAAAACCGTATGCCCGGCGCGCGTGACGCTCACCGACAGCAGGCTGCGCTTGATCTTCTTGAAGCCGCCGGCAAGGAACACGCTCATGCTTTTCAGGAACGCTTTCTGCTCTATGCCGCTGAGGAAGCCGAGGCCGCCGGCGTTGATGCCGAGCACCGGGATCCCGAGCGTTATCACGTGGCGCGCGGCGTAAAGCACCGTGCCGTCCCCTCCCACCGCCACCGCGGCGTCGGCCGTCTTGAAGCCGAAGCAGGCGTCATTGACGCAGACCTTCAGCACCTTCGTACCGGCGGCGCGCAGCTTTTTTTCTATGACCGAGGCGAAGCCCAGGGCTTTGCGCCTTTCGGAATTATAGAACAGGACCACGCTTTTTATTGGTTTCATGGTTTACTTCTCCGGGCTCTTCTGCTCGATCTTGGCCCATGTGTCCTTCAGCGTCACCGTGCGGTTGAACACCGGGGCGCCGGGTTTGGAATCCTTCGGGTCGGCGAAGAAGTAGCCGAGCCGCTCGAACTGGAACCTGGAGCCGGGGGCCGCGGTCTTCAGACCCGGCTCGCAATAAGCGTTATCGAGGACTTCGAGGGAGCCGGGGTTCATGTTCTCCTTGAAGTCGTGGCCTTCCTCGATATCGTCGGGATCGCGCTTGGTGAACAGGGCGTCGTAGAGCCGCACCTGGGTCCGCATCCCGTGCCGGGCGGAGACCCAGTGGATGGTCCCCTTTATCTTGCGGCCGTCGGGCACGTCCCCGCCGCGCGTGGCGGGGTCGTAGGTGCAATGGACCTCGGTGATATTCCCCGCGGCGTCTTTCACCACTTCACCGCATTTCACGATATAAGCGGCGCGCAGGCGTACTTCCTGGCCGGGGGTCATGCGGAAGAATTTCTTGGGCGGGACTTCCTTGAAATCGTCCTGCTCTATATACAGCTCGCGGCAGAAAGGGACCTTGCGGGTCCCGGCCGCGGGGTCCTCGGGATTGTTCACGGCGGTCATCTCTTCCACCTGGTCCGCCGGGTAATTGTCTATCACTACCTTGAGCGGCCGCAGCACGGCCATAACGCGGGGGGCGGTCTTGTTCAGCTCGTTGCGGATGGCGTTCTCCAGCACCCAGATGTCCACGATGCTGTCGAACTTGGCCACGCCGATCTCGGCGCAGAAAGCCCTGATGGAATCGGAGGTGTAGCCCCGGCGGCGGAGGCCGGAAATGGTGGGCATGCGGGGGTCGTCCCAGCCGCTGACGTGGTTGTCGCGCACCAGTTCGAGCAGCTTGCGCTTGCTCAGGACGGTATTGCTCAGGTTCAGGCGGGCGAATTCGATCTGCTGCGGGTGGTAGACGCCCAGCGCCTCCAGGAACCAGTCGTAAAGCGGGCGGTGGTTCTCGAATTCAAGGGTGCAGATGGAATGGGTGATCTTTTCGATGGAATCTTCCAGCCCGTGGGCCCAGTCGTACATGGGGTAGACGCACCACTTGGCGCCCTGGCGGTGATGCTCGGCGTGCAGGATGCGGTACATGACCGGGTCGCGCAGGTAAAGGTTGGGGCTGGCCATGTCGATCCTGGCGCGCAGCACGCGGGAGCCGTCGGGGAACTCGCCGTTCTTCATGCGCTCGAACAGGTCGGCGTTCTCTTCTATGGAGCGGTTGCGGAAGGGGCTCTCCTTGCCCGGCTCGCTGGGGGAGCCGCGGAACTTCCTGATCTCCTCGGCGGTCTCGTCGGAAACGTAGGCTTTGCCTTTTTTAACCAGCTCCATGGCCCAGTCGTACATCTGCGGGAAATAGTCGGAAGCGAAGAACAGCCTGTCCTCGAAATCTCCGCCCAGCCACCTGACGTCCTCCACTATGGAATCGACGTACTCCTGCTCTTCCTTGGCGGGGTTGGTGTCGTCGAAGCGCAGGTTGAACTTGCCCTTGTAATCGCGGGCGAGGCCTGAATTGAGGACGATGGACTTGGCGTGCCCTATATGGAGGTAGCCGTTAGGCTCCGGCGGGAACCGCGTGTGCACGCGCCCCTGGAACTTGCCCGATACCAGGTCGGCGTCGATGATCTCGCGGATAAAATTAGACTTAGGCTCAAGGTTTTCCATCTAAAAATTATAACAATTTATAAGCTGGAGGGGGCCGCAGACCGCGAGAAGCCTAGTCGGGGCGGCGGGGGTATGGGTCCGTCGGGGACGGGGTCGGGACACACCGTGCCCGCCCCTCCTCCCTCGCCCTCCGCGCTTACGCAAGCGTCGGGCTCCGGGAGGCCCCGCCGGACCCATACCCCCGCCGCCCCTCCACAACGGGATTGCGGGTTCAACTATTGTTGCTGGAAACGGCCTGTTGGAGGGGTGACGCACGGACCGGCTTTTTGGGCCAGCCGCGGAAGGTGAACGGCAGGTTTACATCTCGCCTTCCTAGCAGGGGATGGGTGGAGCGGCTGGACCGGAAAGCCGGTTTGGGCGGCAGGACCCCGAACCCTGCGCATCTCGCGGTTTTATCTTATTAGTGTCTGAAGTGGCGGATGCCGGAGAAGAGCATGGCGGCGTTGCGGGAGTCGCAGAGGGCTACGCAGTCTTCGTCGTCCTGCCAGCCGCCGGGCTGGATGACGGCGCTTATCCCCCCCGAAAGCGCCGCCTGCAGGGTTTTAAGCGGCAGGGCCGCGTCCGCGGCCATCACCAGCGGGCCGGAGCCGGGCAGGATGGACCGTTTGTCCCGCATTTTCCAGATAGCGCCGCGCACGGCGTCATACGTGGAGCTCTCCGAAGCGCTGACGGCTATGGCGCTGTGCCCCTCGGCGAGGACCACCGCGTAGGTTTTAGCGTACTTCACCGTTTTCCAGGCCAATAAAAGGGAACGGGTTTCGGCGTCCGACGGCTTGCGCTTCGTCACGCAGACGGGTTCGACGGAAAAAAGCCTGTTATCCTTGGCCTCGATAAGCACGCCGCCCGAAACGGAGTGCAGTTCCACCTCGTAAGGCGAAAGCACCGGGGCGGATAGGGACAGCACCCGCAGGCCTTCCCGGGCCTTCAAGATCTTCAGCGCCTCGGGGCTGTAGCCCGGGGCCACCACGCTCTCTATGAAAGTCTCCGCCAGCACCCCGGCCGTATCGGCTTCTACCTGCCGGTTGAAAGCGGCGGTGCCGCCGACGGCGCCGGCAAGGTCGCCCTTCAGGGCGCCGCGCAGGCATTCAGCCTGGGTGCCGGCCGCGCATACCCCGGAGGGTCTGTCGTGTTTGGAAATTACGCAGACCGGCCCGTCGAACTCCAGGGCCAGCTCGAAAGCGGTATCCAGGTCCAGGTAGTGGTTGAGGTTGAGGCCGGAGCCCGCGAGGACCTTGGCGGCGTTGAGGCCGCGCGGGCGGGCGCCGCTGAGCGCGTAAAAAGCCGCTTTCTGGTGGCGGTTCTCGCCGTATTCCAGGTCGGACACCTTTTTCAGGCTCATCACCACTTCGTCGCCAAGCAGGTTCCCCGTTTCGGACAGGTACTGCGCGATGGTGGCGTCGTAAGCGGCCAGGGACTGCCACGCCTTCGCCGCAAGCTGCTTCTTTAATTCGGGTTCCAGGCCGCCGGTTTCCTTCAGCGCGCGCAGCACCGGGCCGTAATCCACGGGGCTGGAAACGGTAATGACGTTCCCGAAGTCGCGGGCGGCGGCGCGCAGCACGGCGGAATTGGACTGGTCCAGGTAGTTGGAGAGCTCCTCGATGGCGAACTCCTCCTGCCCCACGATGCTGGCGATGGGATAGAGATTGGCGGCTACGATATAGAAACCCGGCAGCTCCACGCCGTTCTCGGAAACCGCGGGGAAGCGGCCGGAGAGGGCCTTGAGCACGGCGGAAGGGACCGGCGGCGAATAGCGGACCTCTTCGGCTTCTATGCCGGCTTCGGCCAGCAGCTTGAACGTCGAGCCCGAGGCGTAGATAGCGAACCCCTGTTCCTCCAGGCCGCGGGCGAATTCCTCCACCCCGGCCTTATCGTAAACGCTCAGGTAAGCCGTCTTGTCCATATACCTTTACTCGGCAGCCGCCGCTTTTCCCAGGTATTCCTTCAGTTCCCGCGAGGACCGCGTGTCCTCCGGGGAAAGTTCTCCCAGCGCGTCCTTCAGCGTCTTTACAGCTCCTTCCCTGTCCTTCTGCGCGAGCTGTATTTTAGCTTTCAGGATCACGACGCTGGTATGGATGTCCCCGTAGGAGAGTTCCGCCGCGAGGGAGGCTTCTTTCAGCGCTTCGGGATATTTCTTCAGTTCCAGCAGCGCGTTGGCGTAGGAGCGGTGGAAAGCGTATTCGGCCGGGAATTTTTCCACGAGCGCGCCGTAAACGTCCGCCGCGTCCTGATAGCGCTTCGCACCCATCAGGCAGCGGGCCTCGGACATGCGCAGCCCTTTGGCCAGGTCGGGCCGGGCCGCCTTGCCGGCCAGCTCTCCGTAAGCCAGGGCGGCGCGGCCGTACAGGTCCTTCGACAGCCCGGGAAGCCCTGCGTCGGCCATGGCTGCGGCCGCCTGATAAAGGATATCCGTAAGGGAATAACCTTCAGCCTCGGCGTCTTTCGAGATTTTCAGGCGCTCTATGAGCGCATCCAGGCCGCCGATGTACGGCTTCGCGGCCGCAGGGTCCAGTTTCTGCAGGGCCGCGATCCAATCCAGCACCGCGCCCTCCGCATCCAGGCCGTCATGTCCGTCAAAGCGTTCTATCAGGGAGCGGTAAAGCCCCGTCATTTTTACCGTATCCGTAGAATCCTCCGCCCTCAAGCGGGCCTGCGCGTCCAGGTAGGCTGCGGTCCTGGTGTTCATGCCGGCGAGAGTTCTGCGCGCTTCCGCCCATTTCCCGGCGCCCATATAATCTTTAGCCACGCGCAATTTGCCGGCCTCGTCCAGCGAGGCGGCCGCTGCCCTGGCTTTCTCTATAGGCTGTTCCTTCCACCCCTCCTGTTCCTTGAGCCACGAGTTGAAAGCGGAAAGATTGGCGCTCCCCGTCCAGCGGCCGATCTCGTTGAGCCCCGCGTCGGCGACAAGATAGGTAGGATACCCCGAAGGCTTGAACCGGGCTTTCCATTCGCGCACGGCCGGCCGGTCCACGTCCAGGCTGACGCGCACCATGTTCCGCGTGGCGTCGAGGAAAGCCGGCTGGGTCAGGACGGTGTCCTCCATGATCCGGCACGGCGGGCACCACCTGCCGAAAAAATCTATGAACAGCAGCTTATGCTCTTTTTCGGCCTGGGCGAGCGCGGCCGCCGTATCGTTGAGCAGAAAACCTTCGAGCCCGACATCCCCGGAAGCCTTCGCGGCTTCGGACCCGGGCTTTTGGGCGTCGCCCTCCACCAGCACTGTAAAATCCTCGAACATGCACGCGGTCGCGGCGGCGTCGCAGATCTTGAGGCTGACGGCCTGTTCTCCGGCGGAGCCGAACCTGCATTTAAGGGCTGGTTTGGAGATCTCGAAAGCTTCGGAATCGCCGCACTCCTGCGGGGCCTCCAGGTTGAAATGGTAGCCGGGTTTAACCGCGAACTTAACGACCTCATTCAGCTTGGCCGTTTTAGGAGGGGGTGCGGTCAGCAGCGTAGTTTCATCCGCGGCCGCGCCGGAAGAAAGGAAGGAAAGAGCCAGGGCCGCTGCGAGCAGTTTACGGATCATTTTTACCCCCACCGCAGAATTCCGTCAGGGACGGGAAACGAGTTCAATAAATTCTTGTTCCGAGAGGACAGGTACTCCGAGCTTTTTCGCTTTGTCGAATTTGGAGCCGGGCTCGGCGCCGACCACGACGTAGGAGGTTTTGGCCGAGACGCTGGAAGTTTCCTTCCCCCCCAGCTCGCGCACCAGGCTCTGGGCCTCGCCGCGGGTCATCGTCTTGAGTTCCCCGGTGAAAACGATGGTCTTGCCGGCCAGGACGCCGCCGGCGGTTTTGCGCTCAGGCTCGTCCATGCGCAGCCCCAGCGCGCCCAGTTCCTCCGCCATGGCCCGCGTGGCTTCGGATTTGAAGAAATCGACTACGGCTTCGGCGATGACCGGGCCGATATCGCTTATGCGGGCCAGGTCTTCGAGCCCGGCGGCCATGAAAGCCTTCATATTCTTAAAATGCCCGGCCAGGACGCGCGCGTTCTTTTCGCCTATATGCCTGATGCCCAGGGCGTAGATAAGCCGGGAGAGCGGCTGCTCTTTGCTCTTGTTTATCTGCGCCAGCAGTTTGTCGGCTTTTTTGTCCTTGAAAAGTTCGAGCCCCAGCAGGTCCTCTTTCTTAAGGCGGTAGATGTCGGGGAAACCTTTCACCAGGCCTTTGTCTACCAGCTGCTCGACCGAGGAGACGCCCAGCCCGTCGATATTCATGGCGTCGCGGGAGGCGAAGTGCAGCAGCGAGCGCTTGAACTGCACGGGACAGGACGGGTTCACGCAGCGCAGCGCCACTTCTTCCTCGTCCTTGAAAAGTTCGGAGCAGCACGACGGGCAGTTTTTGGGCGGGACGATCTCTTTTTCGGCCCCGGTGCGGACGCCCGGAACCACCTTGACCACCTTGGGGATGACCTCGCCGGCGCGCTCTATCACCACCCGGTCGCCCGTCTTCAGCCCCAGGCGCACGATCTCGTCGAAATTATGGAGCGTGGCGCTGGAGATGGTGACGCCTCCGCATTTTACCGGCTCCAGTTCGGCCACCGGGGTGATGGCCCCGGTGCGGCCCACCGAGAACTGGACGTTCTTCACCGTGGTCGTTGCCTGCTGGGCCGGATATTTAAAGGCGATGGCCCAGCGCGGGCTCTTGGACGTGAAGCCCAGAGTGCCTCGCTGTTTGAGCGAATCCACTTTTATCACCAGCCCGTCTATCTCGTACGGCAGGGAGAAGCGCTTCTCGGCATATTCGCCGTAAAAAGCCAGAACCTCTTCGGCGCCGCGGCAGACCCTGTTGCCGATGGTGGAGATATTGAAGCCCAGGCCCCGGCAGATATTGAGATATTCCCAGTGGGAATCCGGCTCCACCATGCCTTCCAGGTAGCCGTAGGAATGGGCGATGAATTTCAGGCGGCGCTTGGCGGTGACGGCGGGGTCTTTCTGCCGCAGCGAACCGGCGGCGGCGTTCCTCGGGTTCACGAAGGGCTCTTCCCCGGCGGAGAGCGCCTCTTCGTGAAGCTTCTCGAAATCCTTCTTCTCCATGTAGACTTCGCCCCTGGCCTCGAAAAGCGCCGGGGGTTTGCTCAGGTCCAGCTTCAGGGGAACGGACCTTATGGCGCGGACGTTCAGGGTGACGTCCTCGCCGGTCTCGCCGTCGCCGCGGGTGGAGGCCCGGACCAGCCGGCCTTTTTCGTATTCGATGGAGCAGGAAAGCCCGTCGATCTTGGCCTCCACCACCATCTCGAAAGGCTCGCTCTTAAGGCCTTTCTTCACGCGCTCGTACCATTCCAGGAATTCCTCCGGGGAATAGCAGTTGTCGAGCGAAAGCATCGGGATGCGGTGCGGCACGGGGGCGAAAGTGTTGGAGCGGGCGCCGCCGACGCGGCGGGTCGGGGAATCTTCGGAGGCGAATTCAGGGTGGGCGGCTTCGAGCGCCTTGAGGCGCTTCATCAGGACGTCGAACTCGCCGTCGGTGATCTCGGGCGAGTCCGAGACGTAATAAAGGCGCTCGTGCCGAATTATTTCGGCTCTGAGCGCCTCTATTTCCTCTCGCGGGGAACGGGTCATTTTACCAGGTCATTCTGCCGGGCTATGCCGTCCAAGACGCCGTTGACGAACTTGCCCGATTTCTCCGTGGAAAATTTCTTGGCCAGCTCTATCGCCTCGTCTATAATTACGGGCACGGGGGCGTCCGCGAGGATCATCATTTCGCACACGGCCATGCGCAGTATCGAGCGGTCGATAGCCGGCATGCGGTCCATCTCCCAGTTAAGGCTGGTTTTCTTGATGATCTCGTCTATCTTGGGAATGCTGGAAACGGTGGTGGAATAAAGGGTTTTATAAAACTCGAAGACTTTCGCGTCTTCGGCGAATTCTTCCATCTGGAAACTGGCCAGCACGGAAGCGGGCTCCAGTTTGGCTACATCGGAGCTATAAAGCGACTGCAGGCAGTTTTCCCTGGCTAATCTTCTTTTGCTCATAAGTTTAAAGACCTTTGAGTATATGATACAAAATTTAAAGGCAGCCTCCTAATCATGGTCAATTGCCTTCCCCTCCCATCTTTAGTAGACTTACGGTGACAGGTAAAACAGTCTATCGGGAGGTTTGAAATGACCCTAGCGCCTTTGATCATAATCCTTGTAGTGATCCTTTTCGCCAGCATAAAAGTGCTTAACGAGTACGAGCGCGGCGTGACCCTCACGCTCGGCCGCTTCACGGGAGTGAAAGGCCCCGGCCTTATCTTCCTGATCCCCGGCATCCAGCAGATGTTCCGCATGAGCACCCGCGTGGTCGTGCTCGACGTGCCCCCGCAGGACGTCATCACCCGGGACAACATCTCGGTGAAGGTCAACGCCGTCATTTATTTCCGCGTGGTGGACCCCCAGGCGGCCGTGCTGAACGTCGAGAACTTCATGTACGCCACCAGCCAGCTCGCCCAGACCACGCTGCGCAGCGTGCTCGGCCAGCAGGAGCTGGACGACCTGCTCGCCCAGCGCGACAAGATCAACAAGAACCTCCAGGAGATCCTGGACCTGCACACCGAGCCCTGGGGAATCAAGATCTCCAGCGTGGAAGTGAAGAACGTGGACCTGCCGCAGGAAATGCAGCGCGCCATCGCCAAACAGGCCGAGGCCGAGCGCGAACGCCGCGCCAAGGTCATCCACGCCGAGGGCGAATTCCAGGCCGCGCAGAAGCTCTCCGACGCCGCCGCAATCATGGCCGTGAACCCCGCCGCCATCCAGCTGCGGTATCTGCAGACCCTCACCGAGATTGCCACGGACAACAACTCCACCACTATCTTCCCGGTGCCGATAGACATGCTGAACCTGTTCATGAAGAAGCTGGAAACGAAATAACCGGGTTTACCCGAAACATAGAAAGAACGGGAGCGGCTTTAACCGGCCGCTCCCGTTTTTCTGGCTCCTGACCCGTGCTATAATTCCTATATGACCGGGCTTTATATCCACATACCGTTCTGCAGGGCCAAGTGCGGCTACTGCGACTTCGCGTCCGCGCCCGGCACGGCGGAAGAGATGGACGTGTTCCTGGAGGCGCTCTCCCGCGAGGCTGCCGCCTATGTCGACCTGGCGGGAACGTTCACCACCCTTTACGTCGGCGGCGGCACGCCGAGCCTGCTTTCAGCGGAGCAGCTCAAAAAATTATTCTCCATCATCTCGCCCCTGACGGGCCCCCTGCAGGGCCTGGCGGAAAGCACTTTCGAGGCGAACCCGGAAAGCCTGGACGCGCAGAAAGCCGCCCTGCTGAGGAACGCCGGCTTCAGCCGCATAAGCATGGGCCTCCAGGCCTCGCAGGACCGCCTGCTGAAGCGGCTGGGCCGGGTAGCCATGTCCGGGGATTTCCTGAAAGCCTTCGGGCTGCTGCGTGCCGCAGGCTTCACGAACATAAACGCCGACCTGATGTGCGGCCTGCCCGGCCAGACGGCCGCGGACTTCGCGGAATCCATAGAATGGCTGCTGAGGCTCAACCCGGAACACGTCTCTTTTTACGCGCTGGAAGTGCACGACGGGACCCCTTTCTCGGCGGACGGGATAAAAGAGGAGCCGGAAGCGGCGGCGGACATGTACGAATCGGGCGCGGCTTCCCTGAGCCTGGCGGGGCTCCAGCGCTACGAGATCTCTAATTTCGCCAAAACCGGCAAGGAATCGGTCCACAACCTGAACTATTGGGCGCAGGGCGAATACCTGGGCCTCGGCCCCGCGGCCGCCTCCTACCTGGCCGGCGAGCGCCGGGCCAACACGGCGGGCACCGCGGCCTACGTGCAGGCCGCCCTGGCCGGCGACCCGGTACCGCAGCAGTACAGGGAAACCCTCGCCGGCCGCAGGAAGAACGCGGAAAGAATAATGCTGGGCCTGCGCAAAACCGGCGGAATTGAACTGCCGGACGATATATTTATAGAATTTAAAGCGGAGATAGAACGGCTGACGGAAGCCGGCCTTCTTGAAAAGAACGGCAGCCGGATAAAAATTAAAGAAGACCGCCTTTACGTCTCCAACGCCGTTTTCCGCGAATTCGTATGACCGGCCGACCGCTGATGGGAGCTTAAGTGAACATACGCAGGTTCTGGATACGCAAGGACAGGGACCAGTACTTCCTGATGGGCGTGATAATCGCCTGCAGCGTAGGCGGCTTCGTGTCGTCCTATTGGCATTTCACGGACCGCATAACCGTGCGCCAGAACATAAAGATCAGGAAAACGGAACTCACCAAAACCCAGCAGTCCAGGCTCAGGGAAGTGCAGTACACGCAGCCGAAACTGCGGGCCGGGGTCACGCAGTATTACCGCCTGGACGAATATTCGAAGCCGGTAGTGCCGAAGATGGGTGAAAATGACGACCAATAACCGGCCGGGCCGCCCGACGGCTTATCTTTTTATCGCGCTGGCCCTGGCAGCCGCCTTCTCGCCGGTCCTGCTGCCGGCCCAGGTCAACAGCCGCCCCGAGGAACAGTCCTTCGACTACGATCCCGGCGCCGGCAAAGAGACCCCGAAGATCCAGCAGTTCGCGGCCGAAACCACCTACGAGGACGCCGTGATGGTGAACCACCCGGTCTACGGCACGGTCTTCTTCTCGAAATACCGCTGGAAAAGCTGGGTCACCCGCGCGCTCTACCTTACGCTCGTGAACATAGCGCTGATGGCCATCATCCTCTCCCTTTCGAAAACGGAGGAGTACAATATCATTGTGGCCTACGTCCTGACCGGCTCCAGCTTCGCCATCTCGTTCTGGATCTTCCTGTGCGCCGTGCTTATTTACCAGCTGGGCTCTAACGCCTGGCTCTACGTGCTGCCGGTCTCGGCGGTCACGGCGGCCGTCGGCTACCTCATCTTGATCAAGATAAAGAAATCCGACGTCTCGTTCTCGGAGCTCAAAGAATCCTTCAAGAAAATGAGCGCGGTCTCGCACGAGGACCCCCGGCTGGTTTCCGTAGACGGCGCCCCGGGCGACTGGCCCAGCGACGATTTCATAAAGTTCTGATCCCGGCGGGAGGCCCGGAAAAGAAAAGAGCCGCGATGATCGCGGCTCTTTCCCGTTTAACTGCGCGGCCCGTTATTTAGAACTGCATCCAGACCCCGAAGCGGTGGATAGTGCCCAGGTCGCCGAAAGGCAGGAAGGCGTAATCCACACCGAGCCCCTTTACTTTCACGCCGAAGCCCAGGCTCAAGCCCACCTCGGCCCCCAGGTTCGCCGTGTCGTAGCCGAACTTGTAGCCGCCGCGCAGCGCCAAGGCGTCGCGGAACCAGTACTCGGCGCCCACGGAAGGATAGAATTTCTCGTCCTGCAGATATTCGTTAAGCTCGACCGCCAGGTTAAGCTTCTCCGAGGCCTTGAAGAGTGCGCCGGCGCGCAGGTTGAGCGGAAGAGGGTCGGATTCGTCCACGAACTTCATCTTGGTGCCCAGGTTCTGGATCGCCATGGACAGTTTCATCTTTTCGGTGGCACGGTAGATCACGCCGGCGTCCACCGCGACAGCGAAAGCGGTCTTGGTGTCTATCGCCGAGCGGATGAACTTGAGCGCGAAACCGCCGTCCAGGCGCGGCATGAGTTCCGGGGAGACGTCCTTCTTGGCGTAGGCCAGGGTGACGGCCATATCGCTGGCGTCGAAAGTGCCTAGTTCCGGCACGGCCCCGACGGAGTCGGTAAGCCCCCTCTTTTCGATGCCGCCTACCGTCATGAAAGTGGCGCCGAAACCGAACCTGTTCCCCCCTGCCATACCGGCGTAGGAGAGGTTGCCCATCTTCGCGTCCTGCAGGTAGGTGCTGAAATCCAGGGCAGCTTCCGTCTCGTCGAACTGCGCGAGGCCCGCCGGGTTAACGAAGACCGCGCCGGAGTCGTCGGCCAGGGCGCTGAAAGCCCCCGCCATCGCCACCGCCCTCGGGCTCATAGCCGCCTTCAGGAATGGGGCCGCCGTGGTTCCGGCGCCCGAGGCGTAAGCCCCGGCAGGCAGGACCGCAAGCAAGCAGAATAAAATGGATTTTCTCATAAATTTACCTCTCAACACCGCTTTCCGCCCCGCGCAAATCTTCCGGATCTCCCGGGCTACGGCCTTAACAGGTCATAGCCCGGTTCACCGGCCTCACTTTATTATCGCCAGCTTATGAGCTTTATTGCCCAGCTTCTTTCCGTCCAGATACGTCAGCATGAAGTACACGCCTGAGGCGCAGTCCTGGTTGGTGTCGTTCTTGCCGTCCCACTCGGAGTAGTAGAGCTGGCCGCCCGTGCGGGCTCCCTCATCTATGGTGCGCACCTTCTCGCCCGCCATGTTGTAGATGACGAACTTCAGGCTGCCGGTCTTCCCCGTAGGCAGGTTATACTTTATGACCGTGCCGTTGGTGGGGTACGGATTGGTTATCCCCGAAGAACCCACGTCGCCGCTCAGCGTCACGCTCTTGCTCTTGAGGTTGAACGGGTTGGGCATGTTGTAGATCTCTAGCGAGGAACTGAACGCCGCCGTACCGGTAGGCGGATTGGCCGTGAAGACGGCGAAGCGCCCGCTCTGCGAGGTGCTGGCCGTGGTCGACGGCACATAGCGCCCGTTGACCACCGCGCTCATCCCGAAGCGCTTGCGGCCCAGCGGCGTAGACGCCCCGCTTGTGCCTTCGTAGGCGTTCGTGAGGCTGGCCACGTCCACGGAAACGACCCCGGTCATCGGGTCCACGGTGTAATTGCCGGGGACTTCGAGCCAGGTGCCCGTCGCTTCGTCGTACTGGTGGATGCGCAAGTTCCGGCTGCCGGAGCCCCTCTCTTTGTCGTACTTCAGGGTCAGTGTGAAGGGCTTGTTGGCCGAGGCGTTGGAGAGGTCCATGTTATAGATCTCCGAAGCCATCAGGCTCTGTATCGCGCTGGTCACGCTCAGGTTGCCCTTGGCCGTCTTGACGGTGCGCACTGAGGGCAGCGCGCTGAAGAAGCCGCCCACAAGGTTCGAATAATCCACAGCTCCGGTAGGGGCGGCGGCGTAGGAAAGGGCGCCGGGGTCCAGCTCTATGCCGGAATATTCCTCGGTCTCCTTGTCCATCTGCACTTCGCCGCCTGCCAGGGATTCCTGCTGGATGTACTGCTCGCTCTTGGCGGTGCTGGCCTGGTCGTACTCGAAGTCCTTTACCATCTTGTTGCTGCCGTCGCCGGCGGTAACCCGCACGGTGTACAGCGGCTGGTTGCTGCTGACGGTGAACTGGCCGAGGTAAGTATTGCCGGGGCCGGGCACGAGCGCCAGGGTAACCGCCGAATCGGCGCTGAAGGGCCGGCCGGGGTTGTACTGGCAGTTGGGTATGGAGATCAGCTGCTTGGGCGACTTGATCACCACGTCCACCTTGTTAATGGAATCCCCCGACTTCTTCACCTTTATGGCTATCTGCGGAGGGGTATCCTTGAGGGTGATATCGTTTACTACGGTATTCCCTTCCTCGGCCGTAACCGCCAGGACCTCGGGGAGTTTGCCCGGGAAGAAGGCGGACAGCTTGTAGAGATGGCCGGGGATCACGCCCGTTATCTCGTAGTTGCCGGAAGCGTCGGTCTGTACCTCGGTCTTGGGCAGGTAAGAGCTGGGGAACTCCACGTTGCGGGTCTCGTCGTAGGCCACCAGCTGCACCCCGGCCCTGGTCACAGGGGCGGGGAACTTGCTCATGAACAGCCTGCCCGACAGCTTGGATTCCGACGGCAGCAGGTACATGTTGAAGGCCGCCGAGTCGTTGCCGGACAGCCCGGTCTTCTCGCCGGCGGTCACATAGCCGTTGCGGGTCACCTCGAGCCGGTAGATGCCGGCGGGGAGGTTCGAGATGGAGAAGGCGCCCGACGAGTCTGTCTGGGTGAACTTCTCCACGGTGCGGTGCTTCAGGTACACGCGGGCGCCTTCCAGGGCCTGCCCGGTGGCGCTGCTCTTCACCACGCCTGAGATCACGCCGGTGATAACATGCTGGTCGTCGAAGTTGAAGTTATAAGCCGCGTTATCGGGCAGCGTTATCTCCTTGGCCATGGGCGGGTAGTTCGGGTTGGCGAACACCGCGGTATAGCGGCCCGGGGGCAGGCCCCAGATGCCGTAGTCGAGGCCGTTAGCCGCCATGTAATCAAGCATGGTAGGAACGTCGCGGGCCATCATGGCGATCTCGAAGGCCTCGAACGTATCCTTGTTGGGGAAGGCGCTGGCGAAGCCCCTGAGATCTCCAGCCGTATCGTAAAGCATGATAGCCGGGATAAGGTTGAAGGTCTCGTTGAAGTTCCCGAACATCCTCTCCAGGTCCGGAGGGGTGAACACCTTGGAACCGTTCACCGTGCCGGAGATATTGGCCTGTCCCGTCGCGCCAAGTATGTTTATCGCTATGGGCTGCGCCGCCGTACCTATGGCCGGGTTGCTGGCGTCCTTCTGCACGGACATGCCTTTTACGCGCCCTATGAAGTTGGCGAACTGGTGATAGCTTTCGGGATTCTCGGAACTGCTGCCGCCGCCCTTGGCCGGCTCGTACTTCGAGCCCAGCATCAGGTAGAAGTCGTACTGGCCCGCCGGCATATATTTCGTGCCCCAGCCCGTGGAGGTGCTGTAGTCGAAGGAATACTTCGGCTCGTTGAAGAAGAGGTCGCTTATCTTCTTCTGCGTCATCTCCTCGCCGGACTCGACGCCTATGATAAAGTAGCCCCACGCGGCGGTGGAGACCGCCGGCAGGCCGAAGATCTGCGGTTTCACCGCCAGGCCGGTCTCGAGCTGCATCTTGACCTCCGTGGTCCTGCCCTCGGTAACCGACAAGCTCTCCACGATAGGAGGCGCCCAGATAAACCCACCGCCCTGGGGCCGAGTAATTATCTTGTAAGTGCCGGGGGCAAGGTTCGGGAAATCGAACTCGCCGTTCTCATCCGGAGATTTGCCCTCGCTCACATCCACGTTGACGCCGCGGATCTCAAGATTCAGCGAGTAGGAAGTGGGGCCGTCGCCCCAGACAGGCTTGAAGTTGCTGCCGTCCGGGAATTTCAACACGCCGTGCACGCCGCCGGAGCGCACCACGGACATATCCTGACGCACGGAAGGAGATTCCGTGGTAGGCGAAACCTCCGAGTCGAAAGTGCTGGCCTTGGCCCAGGCGGACGAGAACACCCGCGGGTAATAAGTCACACCTGTGGACAGCAGTATGGCGTAGTTGGTGGTATTAGTGTTAAAAGTACCAGCCAGCGACGTGAACCCCATCTGGGTATTCTGGCAGCCGTTATTGCAGCTCTGCTGCGCCATCAGGGTAAGAGGAGCCGAGGTGGAGATCACCAGCGGCGTATTTTCGGTGACAGTATAGGTGGTGATGAAGGTCAGTTTGCCGTACAGCCGGCCCGCGTCGTTGCCGCCTTCAGGGACTATATTGAACACCACGCTGCCCGCCGTTACGCAGGTCCCGGAACTGTTCAGCACCCAGGTCCTGCCGGGACGGCAGGGGTTATTAGGCGGGGAAGAAGGCCCGGTCGCGCCCTGCGAAGAAATGGTAACGCGGATATTGTCGCTCATGCTGCTGCTGTTCCCCTCGTTCAGCGAGCGCATGCCGCCTTCGAAAGAGGCTTGTATCCTGGCGTTGCCGTCGGTCAAGCCGGAAAGAGTGAAGCTGCCGTCCGCCCCGGTGCGCACGCGGGCATCGGACCTGAGGCCGCAGCCGCCATACTGGCACATACGGTATGAGTCGTTGTTAGGACTCTGGGAATAACCGTTCATGTCACCGTAAACCATGATCATGGCGTTGGGGAGAGGCATGCCGTTGTATTTCAGCACGCCTGTCAGGGTATAGGTAGCCAGGGCCAGCTGGAAAGTTTCAACGAAATACGGGACCGGGGCCGTGCCCGGGACAAGCACGGGGATATTAACCATGCTGCCGGCGCTCTCATAGCCGCTTTTTCCCACATTGAGGTTGTAGCCATTGCCGACAGGCACGCCGTAGAAGTTGTAGCGGCCGCTCACGTCCGTAAGGCTCTCTTTGTTGAACACCGGCTGATAATTGCCCCCGACACAGATGCCGCCGATCTCCGTCCCGGTGCAGGCGTACTTCTCTATACGGACGCGCGCGCCTTCCAGCGGCGAGAAGTTCGCGTCGTTGACCATGCCGGTCACCGAAGGCGGATTGGTGGAGCCGCCCACCTCGAAACCGGTAGCCATGCTCATGGCGTTGTTAATATTTGCCTCATAATAATTCACGAAAGGGAAGTCCCCGTTCATGAATAACTGCATGGCTTTATTGCGCGCGGGCACGTTCACGGCCATGCTGTAAACGCCGTTAGCGGCCGCCCCGATGTTGAAGATCTCCATCGTGGACTTGGTGCCCGTGGCTTTTATTATGCCGTAGGCCACCTTTTCGCCGGTATTGTTTATCGCTACTTCGCCCATCACGAATTCACCGGCATTAAGACCGTCGAAATGGATGGTCATCTTGTTCACGGGATCGGCCGTGGCCGGCCGGTAGGAGATGTAATACTGCTTGGTCGTGTTGGCGTTCAGCTCCACGAAGAAGTTCCCATTGGGGTCCGAGATCTGCTCGCTGATGGTAGGCACCATATTGTGGCTGGAGATGGCCACCATATAGCCGCGGTTGGCCGGCAGCGGGAAGGTAACGGCGCCCGAGGCGTCGGTCACCTGGTAGTTGATCCCGTTGGGGTCCATGCCGCCGGTCTGGTTGAAGGACATAACGGCGACAGATACTCCCTGGAGGCCCTGGTTGGCGACCCTGTTGACCCGCACGGTAAGCCTGGGGTTGGTGGTTATCATGCTGAACTGGGTATGCCGGAAATATCCGGAACCGTTAATGGTATTGGCGGTGTTGGCGGTATTGCCCGCATTGTAAGTCCCGGGCATGGTGGTACCGCCCGCGATAGCGCCCATCTGTGCCGCGTCGACCGCGGCGTAAACGTTGCCCACGCTGTCGGCGGCTATGCCGCCGGCCGTGTCCTCGTTATTACCCGCGCTGTTGAGAACCTGGGACCAGATAAGGTCGCCTTCGGCAACGCTGTATTTGCGCACGAAGATATTCTTCCCCTGGTTCAGGTCGTAACGGAACTCGCTGCCCGAGAGGTAAACGCCGCCCAGGCCGTCCAGCGCCAGGCCGTAAGCCTCGTCGTTGTTTTCATTGGCGGAATTATACGTTCTTTCCCACAAGGGAGAGCCGGTCAGGGCGTTCGCGTCAAATTTCGCCAGGTAAGCGTCCTGCATGCCCATCCCGGAATCCACCGCGCCGGCCAGGTAGACGGCCGCGTTGACGGTATCCGCCTTTACGGCGTAGATCTCATCCTCGCTCTCTCCCTTGTTCACGATGATATCGAGGGACTGATCGGCAAGGGAATCATTGAAGACCTTAATTACGCCGTTATTATTGGCTTTACCGGCGGCAAAAAGCCTGCCGTTCACGGCGTCGTAATCCAGGCCGCTAAAAGCGGTCATCCCCGACCCGGAGTAAGTAACGGAAGAACTGACCACGCCGTTCGCGTCCAGAGCCATAACGAACGCCTGATCAATATAGTCGGCTCCGCGGAACGTGCCGGCCAGGAAAATATTCAAGGGGCCAAGCGCCAGGCCGTAGCCGAGGTCGTTGCTGCCCTCAAGATTGTTCATGGCGATGTTGTAAGAGCGCTGCCAGAGCATGCGCCCGGAACTGTTGTACTTAATAAGGAGGACGTCCTTTTTGGTCAGGGATTCCATCCCATAGGTGTTGTTGTTAGGGTTATAGGAAGAGGAATCCGAACCCGTAGTCCCGGCGGCGTACAGGTTCCCCGCGGCGTCCAGCGCCAGGGCGTTTATTACAGGGTTGGAGTTGTTGAACTCGTCCGAATAATACCTGGTCCAAAGCTGCTGGCCGGCGGGATTGGACTTGCGCACGTAGGCCGCGTTGGAATTCCAGCCCCAGGAGTTAACGGAACCTGCGGTATAGATATTCCCGGCGGCGTCCCGGAGCAGCGGGAACTTCTCGCCATGGGCGTTATTGATGACATACAGGTTCCCGTTCGGGTACCGGTCCATGCGGTCGCCGGTGCCGGGAGCGTTGGCGACGGCGCTGGTAGAAGCGTCTATTTCTACCAAGCCCAGCCCTTTATCGTAGGCCATCCTGAAATAGTACCTGGGAGAGTCCATGATCCACTGTCCCTGGGCCGACGCGCTGGTGCCGGCCTCAAGGCCGGGAACGAGGCGGCTGATATAAGCGCCGCTGAAATTGGCGTTATCCAGGGTGAAAGCGTACTGCTCCGCCGGGGCGGAGAAATTAGCCAGCGGGTAGGTGGCGTACTTCACGAAGAACTGGGTCCCGGCCGGGAGCTCGGTGTCCGCGACCCAGGAAAGCTGCACGGAGCAGGGCTTGGGGCCAGTCATCGCCGCGATGCCGACCACGGGCTCGGCGAGCCTGGCCACTCCGGGCTGGCCCACGCTGTCCATCCCCCACATATTATAGATGCCGCTTACGTAGAAGAAAGCGTCCGCGCCGACTTCCACGGCAAAACCCAGGGAGGAACCGCCGCCCTGGGACATGGAATTCAGGGATTTGGTCCAGCCGAGAGTCCCGTCCGCGATGTTGTATTTGCGCAGCAGGACGTTCTTATTGGTTTCCCTCAATTCGAAGCCGACGACATAAAGGCTGCCGGCGTTGATCTTGAGGCCGTAAGCCGCCGCCGGCATGCCGGACCCGGAATAAGTTTTCTCCCATACGGGCGCAGCCCAGTCCGAGGGGTTAAGCCTGGCCGCCCAGAATTGGGCCAGGTCGCCGTTGGATTTGACGCCGGAAGCGTAAAGGGATCCGCCGTCAAAAGCCAGGTCCATTATTCCGTCATGGGTCTCGGCAATGCCGGAGGGAGGGTTGGCGTTGGCGAAGGCATGGCTGCTGAGCACGACCAGCGACGGATCCAGCTTAAGGACCATCGTGTCGCGGTCCAAGGCGGAACCGCTAAGCTGGCTTATGGAGCCGCCGGCGTATAAATTGCCGGTGCCATCTACGGCCAGGCCCCAGATCTCGGAGGGAGCGGTATCCTGGCCGGACATGTTGTAGTTATAGGTAGCGGAGGTGATCAGCGTGCCGAAATTATCATACTTAGCCACCACCATATCCTTGGAAGAGTCCGAGGCTGAGGTCAAGGCGCCAGCGGCGTACACGACCGTGCCTGCGCCGTTCAATGCGAGGCCGGTGAACTGGTCGCTCCCCGGGCCGGACATGATCCTGTCCCATATCTTGACCCCGGCGGGGTTGAACTTCGCCAGCCAGGCTTCTTCGCTGGTCCCCGACCCTTCGAAGGATACCGTGCCGGCTACATAGATATTGCCGGCGGCGTCGAGGATCATGCGGTTCGCGTTAAAGCTCCCGTTGGCCGAAGAGGAATTATAGAAGCTGGTCCATTCCAGGTCGCCGTTCTGGTTGACCTTGGAGATCGCCAAGCCCTGCGACATGCCGTAACCGGCGGCATAGGCCGTAAAAGTATTGCCGGCAGCGTCCCTGACCATGCCTACGGAGGGAACGCGGGCGCCGTCAAACACGTTAAGGCTGTCCTGGCCCATCCCGTTCCTCATCATATAGCTGTAGGGCGCGTTGGGAGCGCTGTTGGCGGGCACGGTGTTCAGAAGTACGCCGTCCACCCAAACCTTGAAATAGTATACAGGACCGGGGACCGCGGCCATGGGGCCGGTACCGCCGGCAGTGGTGCCAGCCTGTCCAGCGGCGAAGTTCTGCCTGACAGGCAGGCCCATCAGGTTATAAGAGAACGTCTGACCTGGCGTATAGACATTGGCTACTCCGGAGATATTGCCAGGCGCGCTGATGCTCCAGGGGAAATTATCGGTATAAGTCGAATACTGTATCTTGAAATTGGCGGTACCGACGACTTCAAAAGCCCAGGAGAGATTCACCGAGCCGGTGTTGAACCCGGGGCCGGCGAAAAGCGGCTGAGGGGCGCCGAACTGCTCGGGGTAAACGTTAAGCAGGCCGTACTTGTCGTTAAAGCCGCCGCCCACTACTACCATCCAGCTGCTGACTTCCACGTCGTAGCCTACTTCGTAATCCCTGTTGGCGGTGACTTCGGAAAGCAGGGCACCCGACGGAGAATACTTGCCCAGCCAGATATTGTCGCCCTGGCCTATATTGTAGGCCTCGGTTTTGCCGGTCACGTAAACGTTGCCGAAAGGGTCCAGGGCAAGGCCGAAAGCTTTATCATAGCCATTGGAAGGGCCGTTCTTGGTCTTAGCGAAGACCAGGTTGCCGGAGGCGTCATACTTCCCGAGCCAGATATCCTGGCCGGAATCGTAGCTGTAGTAAAAGCCGGCGGCGTAGATATTCCCGGCGGCGTCTATTTTCACGGCGTGCGCTTCGTCAGTGTTGTACTGGGGCTGGTTCACCGGGGTATAGGTGCTGGCCCAGACGTTAGCCAGGGTTGTCGCGTTGAATTTACCTACCCAGATGTCGTTGCTGTAGGTGTCGGGGTTATAGACGAACCCGGCCAGCGCCAGGAAGTTGTCACGCAGGTCGATGGAGTAGGCCGCGCTGTAAAAATCCCCGCTGTTAAAGTTGGCAGAAGTGCTGACCCCGTCGGCGGCGGCATACTTCAGGATGGCGATCTTGTTATTGGTGGAACCCGTAACGTAAGCGAAACTTCCATCCGCCACGATGTCATACGCGGTACCATCCACAGGGGTCGCCGCCCACACCTGCGCGCCCGAGTTCATATTGAACTTGGCCACCACTATTTTCTCGATGCCGGATACCGTCTGCACACCCAGGGCGTAAACGTTCCCGGCCCCGTCCAGCGCCACGCCGCGGCCGTAATCGTTGCCCACGTTCGCGACGGGGACGGTCCAACCACCCACCGCGCCGGAGGGCAGGATCTTACGTATAAAGATGTCGGTATCCTGGGCGAGTTGCCAGTCCTGGTTATTAGGGTCGGCTTTATAGGTTCCGACCACATAAGTGTTCCCGTCGGCGTCCATGGCGATATTGTTCTCCATGCGCCAGTCGTCGTTCTGCGAGGTCTGCGGCGTCGCCGTAAGGTAGACCGTGGAGCCGTTGGCGAGCGTCTCTTCGGTGGCCGTCCCCCAGATCTGGGCGCCGGCTTTGGAAGCGCTTAGCATTAAAGCCAGCACCGCCAGGTTTAAAATGGTTTTTTTGATATTAGACATAAGTTCTCCTAAAAACGCCGCGCCCTACGCCGCAGGCCCTCGGGCTATAGACAAAAATTTCTTTACTTCGCCGAACTGCCGCCGATTTTACTTAAAACTCCCACTCAAGCCCCAGCAGGTAAGTGCTGGCCCTGTAGTTGTACTTGTAGCTTTCCTCGAATTTCATATTGGAGGAAGAGATCTGGTAGTTGTACACCCCTCGGACGAAGAACTTGTTATAGACCGGGTAGCGGGCGGAAAGCGAGGTGAGCCAGTAGGTCTGGTTTATGTCGGCTTTCCCGTAATTACCGGTGTTGCCCTGCTTGAGGCGGCCCAGGTAATAGACCTTGCGCCAGTCCACGCCGAAATTGAACTGGGTCCCGTTCTTGAGCACGAGGCTCATGGCCGGGCTCAGGGAGAAATCCACGTAGCTGTAATAATCGCCCATGAATTTGCTGCGGGTGGAATCGTAGGACCCCTGGTTGGAGCTGAGCCAGCCCAGGCGCGCCCCGGCGCTGAGATAAACGGGCTTAAGCGCCCGGTTGGCCTTGATGCTGAAATTCTGCATGATATCGGCGCGCTTGTCGCTCTTGAACGGGGACTGGCCCGTTACGGGCCTGGCCGCGATGGCCTGCTCGGGATAGGTGCGGTAGGTAAAGTCATAGCCGGCTTTCATCGTAAGCGGCTCCGGGAACCAGGCATAGGCGAACCCCAGGCGGTGGCTGGTGTTATCCAGAGGGTTCTCGCCGGCGTTGGTCGACAGTTCGTTAAAAGTGGTGGTATCGTTGAACACCGACTGCGATTGAGACAGCAGGGTGCTGTAGTTGGGATACGCCACCTTGAAAAAATCGTAGGATTCGGTGAAGGTCCCGCCCGGCCGCTCCTGCTCGGCTTCGAAACCGGCGGAAATGGTGTTATAGTCGAAAAGGCCTTCCCCCCATTCCTCATTCTTCGTTTCCTTGATGCTCGCCTTGGTATAAGAGATGCGGGGCTTGTATTTATTGAATTCGTCGGTATAGACGTACTTCAGGGAAAGAGTGTGAGTCTGGCGCTTGCGGGTAAGCACGTCGCCGCCGGCCAGTTCCTGCACGTCCTGGGTGCCGGAATAGTTGCCGGAATAAACGGGGATAAGCACATGGTTCTCGGACAGGGTGATGGTCGGGGAAACGAAGGCGTCCACGCGGCCCTGGAAGGAGGCGGCCTGCGAGTCCAGGAAATATTTCCCGCCCATCAGCGAAACGTCGGCCACGGTCATTACTTTCGCGCCGGCGCGCAGCGGGGGCAGGGAGCCGAAAACGGAGAGAAGCAGGATCGCGGACACTGCCAGGCGGTTGTTTTTATTTACCATAAATTGTCGTACCTTTCTTTAGAAGATCAGCTCCGGTCAGATCAGAACCGCAGCAGGCCGGCCTCCTTCAGGAGCTTGGCGGAGTACATCACGTCGATGGTGCGCCCGCCGAAAAGAGAGCTGGTATAAATGCGCTGAAAATTGAGCGTGTCGGTTATCTCGTCCACCGTGCTGCCCTGGCCGAGCCCCCTGCCGAAATCGCCGGCGGAGAGGATGTCCCCGTTGTCGAAAAGCACGAAGTCCTGCGCGGCTATCCACGTCAGGCCGCTGCCGGCGGCGGGGTCGGCGAAGGTGTTCTTCGTAAAGGTGTGGAAGACGTCGTCGCCGGAAGGGTTGGAGGCATCGGCTATGATAGCGGTGGGCGACCCCAGGTAGGCGAAAGCGGACGACTGGTTAGTGGCGACATTGTAGTTCGTCTTGGTCCAGAACCACCTGCCCAGGCCGCCGCTTTCGTTGGCCTGGTCGGGCCCGGCGGCGTAAAAGGAATAATTCCCGAAAACCAGGTTGAAGCGCGGGTCGGAGAGGCTGCCGTTATACACCATGCTCCCGTTGGAAGCGTCCTCGGTGACCTTGTCGGTAGTGTTGCTCATCACGCTGTTCATGGCGATCAGCTGCCACTGCGGCGCCGTAGAGCCGGGCGAGGAGATCATATTGGCGGTGGCCTGCGAAAGGTCGGCCGGGAGCGCCGCATTGAATGTGAAAAGTATTTTCCCGAAGTCGAAGCGGTCGGCGCGGGTGTTGAGCACCACGTACTTGAGCTGGTCCGGCTGGGGCCTGAGGGTATATTCCTCCATGCGCACCCGGTTGCCGAACGCGTCTATGGCAACCTTGCGGTTCTGATATTCGGCGGACTGCATCTCCTCCTGCGCCCTGGCCAGCACGTCCTCTTTCGAGAGTTCGCCGTAGATCTCGGCCCTGGCCGCCTGCCGGGAATCGCCGATGGAGGAATTCATGTCCCCGGGCTCGTTCGGGTTCTGTCCCGGGTTCCCCATCACGCCGCCGTTGGGGATATCGGAGAACTGGCCCTCGCGCAGGAGGCCGGTATTGCCCCGGGAGTCTCCGGCAAGCACGCTGCCCTCGTAAACCTCCACGCGGCTGTTGCCGTCGGCGTCGGCGGAAACCATGAAATCCGTACCGCGCACGGCGCAGACGGCCGACGGGGTGCGGACTTCGAATTTTTTAGAGAATTTCTTTACCCAGGAGCGGACCCGGCCGAAATACAGGCCCAGCGAGACCGATTCCTTGTTCTCCTCCGACATCTTGAAAGCCGAAAGAGGCGCCAGCTTCACCCTTGAGCCGTCGTCCATATAGACGTCCACGGTGGAGGCCCGGGCCGTGCGCAGTTCGTCGCCGGTCTGCAGTGGGATCTTTTCTCCCTCGTCGGCAAGGCGGGACCATTCCGTGGCCCCCGTCTTTTTCAGGTCGACCTGGCCTCTCAGAGAGCTAATATAGGCCGCGTCGCAGAAGCTGCCGGCGAACAGCAGCGCCGCTGAAATAATTATCAGTTTCATAAAAACTCCTTAAAATAAAGCGGGTGACTTTCCCCGGGAACCGGGGAAAAAAAAGAAAAGAAAAAAATAACAGAGCCCCTAACAAGCATTAAGTTATATTTTAGGATAACGCCCCATCAAAGTCAATGTAACATCAGGTACCTGTATCGAAAGTAACGTTGCCCGCTGTCCTGGCGTTTTCGGAAGGTAACCAGGGCCCCGCGTCAATGCAGGCAGATGTCGCAGGAGGAGTTCTCCACGGGTTCGCTTTCCACCTGGAAAACGGTGTGGCGGATGCCGAACTCGGCGGACGCCTCGCAGGTGGCGGTTTTAAGGGCGGCCTGCTGCTTGGAAGGGTCTTTTACTACCAGGTGCGCGCTCAGCGCGTTGAAGCCGGAGGAAAGGCTCCAGGCATGCAGTTCATGCACGTCCGAAACCCCGTCTATGGCCCGAAGTTCGCGTTCGACGGCTTTAAGGGAAAGTCCTTTGGGCGCCCCCTCCATAAGGATATGGAAAGCCTCGAAAAGAAGCCTTGTAGAGCTGAACAATATAAGGATTATAATAAGCAGGGAAACTATGGTGTCCGCCAGGTACCAGCCGGTGAAATAGATCACCACGGCGGCGAGAATAGCGGCGACGGAACCGGCCAGGTCGCTCAGCACATGCAGGAAAGCCCCGCGGATATTGATATTTTCGTCGCTGTGGCCGTGAAGCAGCCAGGCGCTGGCGAGGTTAGCCAGCAGGCCCAGCACCGCCACCACGAGCATCGGCCCGTAGAGTATCGGCACCGGCGTGTAAAATCTCTCGTAAACTTCGCGAAGCATGTAGCCGGACAGTATCCACAGCAGCATGGCGTTGGCCAGGGCCGCCACCACCTCCGCCCGGCGGTAGCCGTAGGTGCGGGCGTCGTCGGCTTTGCGGGAAGCCAGCTTGGAGGCGAAAAAACTCATCCCCAGGGCCGCCGCGTCCGTCATCATGTGCATGGAGTCGCTCAGCAGCGCCATGCTGCCCGTAAGCAGGCCGCCGGCGGCCTCCACCAGCATGAAGCCCGCCGTTATGAAGAAGGCCGCGGTAATGGCCCTGCGCTGCGCGTGAGCGCCGTGGTGCGAGTGGCCGTGGGCGCAGCCGGCCCCGTGCTCGTGGGCATGCTCGTCGTGGTGTCCGTGGTCGTGATCGTGTCCCATCGCCTATATTATATTATTTTTCGGCCGCCCCGCGGTGTAAGCCCCGGGGCGGCGCGGCCTGCGGTTGTAAATGCTAGAATATCCGGACAAATATGAAAACAATTGCCGGGAATATCGAAGATTCTCTGCGCTCGGTCAACGGGTATATCGCGGCCGAGCTGGGCGCTATTGACCCGGAAGTTTTCGATTTCGAGAAATACCCCTTCAGTTTCATGGGCAAGGCGGTCAGGGCCCGTTTCACCCTGCTCACCGCCGCGGCCCTTGGAACGCCGCCGGGCGGGGCTGAAAAAGCCGCGGCGGCGGCTGAGCTCACCCATACCGCTTCCCTGCTGCACGACGACTGCCTGGACATGGCCCGCTACCGAAGGGGCCTCCCCACCCTTTACGACCAGCTGGGAGTGAATTCCGCCATCCTGGTAGGGGACCTCCTGATGGCCCTGGCCTTCGAATGCGCCGGCCGCGCGGCCCCCGACCTGCAGCAAAGCCTGGTGCAGGCCCTTAAGCGCATGTCGGAGGGCGCGCTTATCGAGGAAAACTCCAAAGGCAGGAAGATCTCGGCCGCGGCGGCCGAAAAGATAGTGGCGCTCAAGACCGGGGCCCTTTTCCGCTGGTGCGCGCTGGCGGCCGGCCGCCTCGCCGGGAAGCCGGAACTCCTGGAGCCCTGCGCGCGCCTGGGCGAAGAAGCCGGCTCGGCCTTCCAGATCATCGACGACGTGCTCGATTTCGAGGGCGACGCCGAAGCCTGCGGCAAAGAAACTTTAAAGGACGTCAAGGAAGGGAAGTTCACGCTTCCGCTCATCCTGGCGCTGAACGACGCGCAAACCGGGCCGGCCGCTGAAAAACTGCTGGCCGCCATAAAGTCCGGGCCGGAAGCGGACCTGACCCCGGCCCTCGCCCTGGCGGAACTGGTCAGGAAAGGCGGCTTCTCCGGCACGGCCAGGAAAACGGCGGCGAAAAAGCTCGAAGACCTGGTCCCGCTCATCGATAAATTCCCCCGCGCGGAAGAAGCCTCTGCTCTGAAGGATTTCCTGCTGGCGCTGGGCCGCAGAACGGCGTGAGCTCCTGGTGCTATTTATGAAAAAATGGATGGTAGTGCTGCGCGCATATTCCTGGCCCGCCTCGCTGGTGCCGGTCATCCTCGGCTCGGTGATCGCCTGGCGGCACGGGAGATTTTCCTGGCTGGATCTCGCGCTGACCATCGCCGCGGCGCTGCTGGTGCATTCGGGGGCCAACCTGGCCAATACTTATTTCGACTTCAAGAACGGCGTGGACCTGGCCGAGACCGCCGACGACAGGGGCCTGGTGGACGGGTTGATGGCCCCGCGCGCCATGCTGCTCACGGCCGTCGGGATGTTCGCCGCCGGGGCGGCTATCGGCTTCCTGCTGGCGTTCAAGAACGACGTGCGCGCGCTGCTCTGGCTGGGCGCGGGCGGCTTCGCGCTGGCGTGGTTCTACACGGCCACCGGCTTCGCCTACAAGTACCGCACGCTGGGCGACGCCGGGATCTTTTTCGCCTTCGGGCCGTGCATCGTCGGCGGCACGGCGCTGATCCAGGCCCGGGCCTTCCTGCCCGAGGCGCTCTGGGCCTCCATCCCGCTGGGGCTGCTGATAGTGGCTATCCTGCACGCCAACAATATGCGCGACGTAAAAAGCGACGCGCAGGCGAAATTCACCACCCTGGCGGGCGCGCTGGGTCCGGGTAAGGCGGAAAAGTTTTATTACGCCCTCATTTTCACTCCGTACGTTTTCTCGCTTACTTTCGGCAGCGTCTGGCCGGCCGCTTTCTGCGCTCTCTCGGTCCCGCTAGCCGTCAAACTGGCGCGCATCACCGCCAAAGGCGATTTCTCCCCCCTCGTCCCCGAAACCGCCAAGCTGGTCGCCGTCTACGGCCTCCTCCTCTCCGCCGGCCTCTACATCGCCGCATAAACTACCGTAAGAAGACCGCGAGATGCGAAGTCGAGGCCTTCACGTTTACGGGCGGCCTACCGTGCGGGCCGGTTCGAAAAACGCGTTCGGGCACACCGTGCCCTCACTCACCTCTCGCCCTCCGCGCTTACGCAAGCGTCGGGCTCAAGAAGGTTTTTCTCACCGGCCCGCACGGTCTCCGCCAGCAACCATCTCGCGGTCCGTAGGCAGCCAGGACTTATAAAAAAAACCGGCCCCGTTTTAGCGGGGCCGGTTGATTTTAAAGAAAGGCCTTGGTTATTTGCCGGGGGCTTTCTTCACGTTGATGGCCTTGGGGCCCTTGTCCGTGTTTTCGGTCTCGAATTCAACTTCCTGGTTTTCCGCCAGAGTTTTGAACCCTTCCCCGGTGATCGAAGAGTGATGCACGAAGAGGTCTTTGGAACCATCTTCCGGGATGATGAAGCCGAATCCCTTCTTGTCGTTAAACCACTTTACTTTACCTTTTGCCATTTTGCTTATTACCTCTCTTTAATTGCTTACTACCGGGCCGTCTCCGGCCGTTCTTCTTATTATATATTAATTCCCGCTTAAAAGCACAACCGGACTAGTCCTCGCTCCACTTTATATTCAGCGGCATAAGCGCGCTGATCACGTCCGGGTGCCTGCCCATGACGCGGATCGAGAAGTCGTGGCGGCCGCTCTTGTAGCAGGGGATCTCGCCCTTATAGACGTAGGCGTCGCCCATCCGGGCGTCGTGCGTCATAGACACCGAGCGCCCTTCCTTGAACATCGCCTCTCCCCCCGCCGTGCCCATATGGAGCTGCACGTCCACGTCCTCCGGGGTAAGGTCCCCCAGCCAGACCACGGCGCTCACCGGCAGCTTCGTGCCGGCGTGCACTTCCATCTCCGGCTTGAACTGGTCGGTCACCACTTTCACGCGGGGCCAGTTGTCGTCCAGCCGCTTGCGCCAGCTGGCGATCTCGGCCACGCGGGAATTATCGGCGAACTTCATGGAGGCGCGGTGCGCGTTGGCGTAGAACTTGTCGTAATACTCGCGCAGCATGCGGTTGGTGTTGAAGTGCGGCACCAGCTTCTGCACGCAGGCCTTCATCATCTTCACCCAGCCGTGCGGCAGGCCGTCTTCGCCGCGGTCGTAGTAAAGCGGGGCGATCACTTTCTTGATGATGTTATAGATGGACTCCGCCTCTACGTAATCCCGCTCCTCGTCCGTGTTGTAAGCCTCGGTGCCGCCGATGGCCCAGCCCACGTCGGGAGAGTAGCCCTCCTCCCACCAGCCGTCCAGCACGGACAGGTTCATGACGCCGTTGATCACGGCTTTCATGCCGCTGGTCCCGGAGGCCTCGAGGGGCCTGATGGGGTTGTTCATCCACACGTCCACGCCCTGCACCATGTAGCGGGCCACGTTCATGTTGTAATCTTCCACGAAGATGATGCGGTTCTTGAAGCGCTTGTCCATGGAGAGCTTCGCCACGGCCTTGATGAATTCCTTGCCGCTGGTATCGGCCTGGTGCGCCTTCCCGGCGAAGATGAACTGCACCGGCATTTTCTCGTCGGTCACCAGCTCGAGCAGCCGCTCCAGGTCGCGCATGAACAGCGTCGCGCGCTTGTAGGTGGCGAAGCGCCGCGCGAAACCTATGGTAAGGTAGTCGGGGTTAAGCACGCTCTCCGCCTCGGCCAGCACCGTGCGGTCCGCGCCCAGGCGCTGGTGCTGCCGCTTCAGGCGCTCGCGCACCAGCTTCACCAGCTTCACCTTGCGCACCATGTGCGTGTCCCAGAATTCCCTGTCGTCGATATCGCCCACCTTCTGCCATTCGCAGGAATCCGGTATCCCGTTGCCGCCGCCGGCCAGGTGCCGGCTGTAAAGCTTATGATGCTCGTGGCTTATCCACGAGCAGGTATGCACGCCGTTGGTTATCCCCTCTATCGGGATCTCGTAGCGGGGCAGCCCCGGCCACATCTTGTGCCACATATCGCGGGACACGTCGCGGTGCAGCAGGCTCACCCCGTTGAGGAAAGCGCAGAGCTTCATGGCCACGACGGTCATGCAGAACCCCATGGAAGTGCGCTCTTCCTTGCCCAGCTCGAGGAACTCGGGGAAGGTCAGCCCGAGCTCGCGGGAGTAGACCTCGAGATATTTCTTCACCAGGTCGAAATCGAAATACTCGTTGCCGGCCATTACCGGGGTATGGGTAGTGAACGCGGAGGAGGCCCAGACCACCTCGCGAGCCTCCAGGTAGGACATGCCGCGGCTCTTCATCAGCTGGCTGATGCGCTCGAAGAGCAGGAAAGCGCTGTGGCCTTCGTTCACGTGGAAGACGGTGGGATGGATGTTCATCGCCTCGAGGGCGCGCGCGCCGCCTATGCCCAGCACTATCTCCTGGCGGATGCGGTTCTCGCGGTCTCCGCCGTAAAGCTGCTCGGTTATGGTCTTGGCCGTCTCGGAGTTCTCAGGCAGGTTGGTATCCAGGAGGAACAGGGAAGTGCGGCCCACCGGGACCTTCCACACACCCACCTGGACGGTTTCGCCCGCCAGGTCCACCGTTACGCGCAGCGGCTTGCCGGAAGCGTCCTTCACTATCTGCACCGGCATATTGTACCAGTCGTTCTCGGGGTAGCGCTCTACCTGCCAGTTGTCGCGGTTCAGCACCTGCTGCACGTAGCCTTTCTTATAAAGAAGGCCGACGCCGACCACGGGCATGCCCAGGTCGGAGGAAGATTTAAGGTGGTCGCCGGACAGCATCCCGAGGCCGCCGGAATAGATCGGAAGGCCTTCGCCGATGCCGTACTCCATCGAGAAATAGGCTACCTGCATATCCTTGTCCTGCGCGGGCGCGTTCTTGGCGAACCAGGTATCCTTATAGGACATGTAGCTCTCGTACTTCTGCTTTATCTCGGCCAGCTTGCCGAGGAAATTCCCGTCCTGGCCGAGGGCTTCCAGCCTTTCGGGGGCGAGGGTGCCCAGTATCCACTTGGGGTTGCGGTGGGAGCGGTGCCAGAGTTCCTCGTCGATGCTGACGAACATCATGATCGCGTCCCAGTTCCAGGTGAACCACATATTGGTCGACAGCTCCTCGAGGGCCTTGAGGCTGTCGGGAAGGTTGGGAATAACGTTAAAGGATTTAATTTTCATTTTTTCTCCACATTAGAGTAGCAGCGTGATTACAATTCTATTAAATTATGACGAAAAAGGGGACAGGCTACTTTATTGAAAATAAAGTAGCCTGTCCCCTTTTTCGTTTTTGTCTTGAACTCGCGGGCGTATTTCGTTATAATATTACAAGTTCCTTTAAAACGTTCGCTGATTTCGGTTACTAGTTTGGGCGTGTAGCTCAGTTGGGAGAGCGCCTGCATGGCATGCAGGAGGTCGCAGGTTCGATCCCTGTCACGTCCACCAAATTTAAAGCCCCGTCGTACGGGGCTTTTTCCTTAGTTAAGATAAAGATGAAAATCCTGATCGTTTCTTTGGACAATGTCGGGGACACGCTTATCAGCCTCGGCGTTTACCGCGCCCTCCGCGCCCAGCCCGGAGTGGAACCCGCGTTCTGGACCAAAGAATATTCCCGCGACGCCATCCCGCTGGCCGGCGAAGGCATCGAACACTACCACTGCGACCCGTTCTGGGACCGCTCCCCGGGCAAGAAGAAGGGCGGGCTCGCCGCTTATTTCCGCACCCTGCTGGCCATCCGCCGGGCGGGCTTCGACGCGGCCATCATACTCCACGGCAACTGGCGCAAGAACTTATCCTGCCTGCTGGCGGGGATCCCCAGGCGCTACGCGGTGAAAGGAGCTTTCGCCACGGACCGCGTCCGGACGGGCGAAGAAGACGCGCACATCCTGGACTCCTCCCGCAAACTGGTGACGGCCGCGCTAGGAAAAGACCCCGGCGAACTGCGCTACTCCGTCTCCCCCTCCCGCTTCGGAGAATCCCCCCGCACCGCCGCCTTGTTCTCCTCCGGCTCCTGGGCGGTGGTCCACCCTTTTTCCGGCAATCCTAAACGCAACCTGCCGCTGGAAGCCTGGAACGGCGTCCTGAAATTATTCGAAAGCAGGAAAATGCGCGTCCTGGTGAACGCCGGGCCCGGCGAAAAAGAGCTCTTCGACAAAGTCTGCCCCGGCGACGGCGGCCGCGTCTTTTCCTGCGACCTCGACCTCGACATAAAGAACCTGGCCTTCGCCGTTTCCCGCGCGGCCATCTTCGTCGGCAACAATTCCGGCCCGCTCCACCTGGCCAGCGCCCTCGGCACGCCCTGCCTCGGCATCTTCCAGGAAAGCTGGATAAAAAAGATCTCCCCCCGCGGCCAGTTCCTGCCGGAACTTGCGGTCTTCAAAGACGAGCCGGCCGAAATCAGCGCCGGCGAGCTCCTGGCCAAAACGGAGAAGTTGCTTCTCATCCGCGGCCCGGCGGCGCTTTAATTGTTAGAATATCACAATAACTATGGAAAACCGCCTCACCGTATTTCATCTTGACGACGGCAAAGAACTGCGCGGCGGCCAGCGCCAGCTGCTCTACCTTGTGAAGGAGCTGAACCTGCTCGGCCACGACAACACCGTCGTCTGCCGGGACAACTCCCCCCTTCATAAAGCCGCGCTGCGCAAAGGCTTCAAGACCTTCACGCTGCCGTATTTTTTCGAATGGGACCCCCTATCGGCCCTGCTGCTCCGGCGCAAGCTTAAAAGCCTGCCCGCCGGCCAGTTCCCGCCGCTGCTGCATACCCACACCTCCCACACCGCCGCCGTCTCCTGGCTGGCCTCGGTCTGCCTGGACTGCGTCCGCGTGGCCCACCGCCGGGTGGATTTCATCCCCAGCTCTTTCACCGCGCGCTTCAAATACGGGAAAGCCCACTCCGTGATCGCCATCTCCGACGCGGTCAAAGATATCCTTTTAAAAGCCGAAGTGCCCGAGGAAAAAGTGGCGGTGGTGAACAGCACCATCGACCTCGACGACACTCCCTGGAAGCCCGGCGAGTTCCACGCCTACCGGGAAGCCGCCCGCCAGGCCCTGGCCGCCGAACTGAACATACCCGCCGACGCTTTCTGGGCGGGCTCGCTTATCGCCCTGGTCCCGCACAAAGACCCCGAGAACATGGTCCGCGCCGCGGCCCTCGTCATCAAAGAAGCCCCCCAGACCTATTTCCTCGTCGCCGGGGAAGGCCCCCTGGGCGCCACGGTGGAGCACCTCGCCCGGATGCTGAAGATCCAGGACCGCTTCAAGCTTATCGGCTACCGCAGCGACCCGTACAAGATCCTCGCCGCGCTGGACATGTTCGTGCTCTCGTCAGCCGAGGAAGGGATGGGCAGCGTGCTGGTGGAAGCTATGAACGCCTCCCTCCCGATCGTCGCTACTACCGCCGGCGGGATAACCGACGTTATCGAGAACGGCGCCAACGGCCTTACGGTAACGCCGCGCAGCCCCGAGGAACTTGCCAAAGCCGTGCTGAAGCTCATAAACGATACGCCCCTCAGGCAGAGCCTGGCGGCGGAGGCCCACAAACGCCGGGAAGACTTCTCCTCGCCGCGCATGGCGGCCCTTACCTTTAAGTGCTATGAAACAGCCATTGAGAATTTTAAGCGTAATCGACATCCCGTGGAATAGCGGGCTGGCGGCCTACGCTTTCGACCAGGCCCTCGCCCTGCGCGGCGGAGGGCACTCCGTGATTTTCGCCTGCCCCGAAGGCAGCGCCGCCATGCTCTTCGCCGGGCGCGAAGGCTTCAAGTTCCTCCCCATCCCCGGACGCAAGGACTATTGGGGCCTGCCCCAGGCCCTGTTCCGCCTGCGCGCCGCCGCGCGCGCTGAAAAGATAGACGCGGTCTGCGCGCATACCGGCCGCGCCCAGACTCTCGGCTACCTGCTGGGCCTGCCGCTGCTGCGCGTGAAGGCCGACGTTAAAACCCCCTCGGCCGGCTTCATCTTCTCCTCCGTTAGAAAGACGATCGCCGCCTCGGCCTATATAAAGAACCTGTACCTGGAAGCCGGGCTGGACAGTTCGGCTGTTACCGTGATCCGCCAGGGAATAGCCCTGCCGCCGCCCGAACCTCTTCCGCTTTCCTCCCCGTTCAAGGTCGGCCTGCTTGGCCGGCTGGACCCGGTAAAAGGTCACACCTGCTTCCTGAGGGCCGCGGCGGTGCTGCTGCGCTCCGGCGTGAAAGCCGAATTCCACATAGCCGGCTACGAGGCCAACACGAAATACGCCGAACTCCTGAAACTGGCGGAAGACCTGGACATCGCCGGAAACGTGGTCTTCCACGGCAAGGTGGACGGTCCTTACAAATTCATGGCGGCCTGCGACGCGGGCGTGATAGCCTCCCTGGGCAGCGAGGCGGTTTCCCGCGCCGCCCTGGAATGGCTGGCCTCGGGGCGCCCTCTTGTTTCCACTTCCGCCGGCAGCCTGCCGGAATATGTAAACTCCGACTGGCTGGTCCCGCCCGGGAACCACGACGCCCTGGCCGACAAAATAGCCGCGCTGCTCGCCGACCCGGCGAGGATGAAGACGCTTGGCGAAGAGAACCGCGCCCGCGCCGGAAAGGACTTCTCCGGGGAAGCCTTCGCCGCCGCCACCTGCGCCGTCTTCGAAGAGTCCGTTTCCTCTCAGATTCACGACTCCCGGCCCACGACCCTAGACTCTTGATCTTTATGTCCACTCTCTCCATCGCCATGATAGCCCACAACGAGGAAAAGAACCTCGCCCGCTCGCTTGCCAGCGCGGCCTGGGCCGATGAGGTGATCTTCGTGGACTGCGGCTCCACCGACGGCACCGCCCTGGCGGCCCGCGACTTCAAGGTTAAATATTTTCTCCGGCCCAACAGCCGCGAGGTCTACGTGAACAAGCAGTTCTCCGTCGACCAGGCCTCTTCGGACTGGGTCTTCATCCTGGACGCCGACGAGGAGATCACCCCGGCGCTGCGCGCCGAGATCAAGCGCCACATCGCCGCTGCCGGGAGCCCGGCCGCCTTTACCCTGCCGCGCCGGAACTTTTACTTCGGCAGCTGGCTCAGGCACGGCGGCAAATACCCGGACACGCAGCTGCGCCTCTTCAGGCGCGGCTCGGCCCGCTTCCTGCCGCTGCCGGTGCATGAAAGGCTGGAAGTGGACGGCGCGG
>Ga0208789_1000469_pt1 | contig 37838 bp, 32 predicted proteins | sample Methanotroph_Enr_FD_187368 | JGI IMG/M metagenome (GOLD analysis project Ga0208789, IMG submission 187368) | Enriched soil microbial communities from Old Woman Creek wetland in Ohio, USA - Methanotroph_Enrichment_5 (SPAdes) (version 2) | ecosystem: Environmental > Terrestrial > Soil > Wetlands...
GCATCACGCTGGGCGAAGCGGTCAAGCGCGTCCTGGCATTCCCGGCCGTTGCCGACAAAAGCTTTTTGATCCATATCGGCGACCGCTCGGTCACCGGACTGGTGGCTCGCGACCAAATGGTCGGCCCTTGGCAGGTGCCGGTAGCCGATGTTGCAGTTACCGCAGTTGGCTTTCACGCTGTGACCGGCGAGGCGATGGCAATGGGCGAGCGCTCGCCGATTGCGGTGATTGATGCACCGGCATCAGGCCGTATGGCGATAGGCGAGGCTATCACCAATATTGCCGCTGCCAGCATCGATTCGTTGAAAAAAATCAAACTTTCTGCCAACTGGATGGCCGCCGCCGGTTATCAGGGCGAAGACGCCGCATTGTTCGATACCGTCAAAGCGGTGGGCATGGAATTGTGCCCTGCATTGGGCATCGCAATCCCGGTGGGCAAGGATTCCCTGTCGATGAAAACCGTATGGGGCGAAAAGACTATGACCGCGCCGTTGTCGCTGGTGATTACCGCGTTTGCTCCGGTCGCCGATATTGGCCTTACCCTGACTCCGCAACTGCGTTGTGTGCAGGATGAAGACAGTGCCTTGATCCTGATTGATCTGGGTGCCGGTAAAAACCGTTTGGGCGGCTCGGTGTTGGCGCAAGTCTACAACCAGCTCGGCGATAACTGTCCTGACCTGGATGAAGCAAGTTTGTTGAAAGCTTTCTTTGATAGCATACAAACACTCAACTCTCAGGACAAACTGCTGAGCTATCATGACCGTTCCGATGGCGGCTTGCTGGCAACGGTGGCAGAAATGATGTTTGCGAGCAGACTGGGCGTGACCTTGACGCTCGACAGCCTGGGCGAAGATGTGTTGGCCGCATTGTTTAACGAGGAGTTGGGTGCGGTATTGCAAGTTCGCCAAAGCGATTGCAAGGACGTCGTGGAGCTGCTGAAGCAATCGGGCCTGATCGACTGCACTTATGTAATCGGTAAGGTCATCGACGACCAGCAACTGAACATTCGTCATTTAGGCGAGATTATTTATTCAGCCGGACGGGCCGAATTGCAGACTGTCTGGTCCGAGCTCAGCTACAAAATGCAGGCCTTGCGCGATAACCCTGAGTGCGCACTGCAACAGTTCGAGCGTATCGCCGATGATGAAGATCCCGGCTTGAATGTTGAGCTGACTTTCGATGTCAACGACGACGTGACGGCACGGTTCAAAAACGCGGCAAGACCCAAAGTCGCGATACTGCGCGAGCAGGGCGTAAACGGTCATGTGGAAATGGCGGCGGCATTTGATCGTGCCGGATTCACCAGCATCGACATGCACATGAGCGACATTATTCACGGACGGGTGAGCTTGGCTGATTTTACCGGCCTGGTTGCTTGCGGCGGTTTTTCCTACGGTGACGTATTGGGTGCCGGTGGCGGTTGGGCAAAATCAATCCTGTTCAACCCGCGCTGCCGCGATGAATTTGCCGCATTCTTCCAACGTCCCGATACTTTCGGCTTGGGCGTTTGTAACGGTTGCCAGATGATGTCGGGGTTAAAAGACATTATCCCCGGTGCCGAGCATTGGCCGCGCTTTATGCGCAACACATCGGAACAATTCGAAGCGAGGGTGGCATTAGTGGAAGTGCAAAAATCGCCGTCTATCCTGTTTGCCGGTATGGAAGGCTCCCGAATGCCGGTCGCCATTGCGCATGGCGAAGGGCGCGCCGAATTTGCGCTGGACCCTGCGGTTGCGCTGGAGGCAGGCGCGGTTGCCTTGAGTTATGTCGATAACTACGGCGAATTAACCACCGAGTTTCCGGCCAACCCCAACGGTTCTCCGTTCGGCATTACCGGGCTGACCACAGCGGATGGGCGCTTTACCATCATGATGCCGCATCCCGAGCGTTGCTTCAGGACCGTGCAAAACTCATGGCACCCGGATGATTGGGATGAATATGGCGCGTGGATGCGCCTATTTAGAAACGCCAGGGTTTGGGTAGGCTAAACTGTCTTTAATAAGACTGGGTTAATAGAATGAGCAAGCTCAGACATGTTTGAAGTGTGATAAGTATAATCAAATCCTAATAATAAAAAGTTTAAAGGTTGTAGATTATGGATAAGGTCAACATGACGCAAAATAATAATCGAAGAGTTTTTTTTCGAATTTATGACGAAGTTAATCTGTTTTACCACAAAATAGATCAAACACTGTTGACCGAATCGCAACCCGCCACTGATGATATTCTGAGTATCCCTTCATGGCCTGCAGATATTGAAAGGGTTCCGCAGGATCGGGTATTGGAATTGCCCAAGCTGGAAAAAGTCCTGCCGGAGGACATGACGCCGAGCTTGCACTTTGACGAGAATGAAACTCGTGACGTGAATATTAGTGCCAGCGGCATGGCTTTTAATTGCGAAGACTCGCTTAAAGAAGGCGACTATCTGGCAATCAGGATACTGTTGGTGTCCAGTATGGAGGCCATCGTGACTTACGCCAAGGTTGTTTATTGCAGAAACAGCGATCCCAACGAAACCCAGTACCCTTATTTTGTTGGCGCGCATTTCATCAATATGGCAGATGAAGACCACGAGTTGCTGGTTAAGTATGTTAACAAAAAGCGGTCCCAGCAAACCTGGGTTAGAGCCTTTATCCTGGCTGCCGTCATGACAGTTGTCGTCGCGCCGGATGTTGTTTTCGGCCTGTTTTTCGAATTGCTCCATTTCCTGTTTGAGCATTTTCTCGAATCCCTCCATCTTGCCTTTGAGTTTATCGAAATAAATCTGGATAAACTCATCGAGCATCTTTTTGAAACCGACCTGCATCAAACTCAGGTTATCGTTTTTTACATCATAGCGTCTTTTGTTTTTTATGGCCTCTATCGACTGGGCCGGGCAGCGCCGCCCTTTTTCCGGCAATTTAAAAAAAATCAGATCGCCTACTGGTCGCGTAAGAAGGCAAGTCTGCTGTTTTATTGGCGGGAGCAATCTGTGTTTAATAAAATCAAACTGGTTGCAATCGGTGTTGCGGCGATCGCTTGTTACATCTTTTTTGGTATGTAGCTTGGTTTACGAGCCTGCCGGTATCGAAATTTGAAAAACGGTAGCGTTGATCTACAATCACGGCAGACCCATTAGTTGATAAATATGAATATAAACACATTTTACAAGAAGGAAGCCGCCCGTATTCTGATTGTAGATGATGAGCCGGTAAACCTGAAATTACTGGATAAAATGCTGTCTGCTCAGGGCTATGGCAATCTGGTATTGGTACAAGACCCAAGGCAGGTACAGGATGTTTACCGGCAGCAACGCACCGACCTGATTTTGCTGGACATCAATATGCCTCATTTGGATGGATTCGGGGTGATGGAACAGCTTAATGCGCTTAACGACCCCCTACTTCCGCCGGTGGTGATACTTACCGCACAGCACGGGCAGGATTTTTTGTTGCGGGCGCTCAATGCCGGCGCACGCGATTTCATCACCAAGCCGTTTGATCGTAACGAACTGCTGGCCCGAGTACGCAACATGCTTGACGCGCAATTGGCACATCGCCTGGTTTATGAGCAGAAAGACGTGCTGGATGAAATGGTGCAGAAACGTACCGACGAGCTGCGCCGCACCCGCTTACAGGTTGTACAGCGGCTGGGCCGTGCGGCTGAATATCGCGATAATGAAACCGGTAACCACATCCTGCGCATGAGCCACATCTCGGCTTTATTGGCGAAATCTATAGGATGGAACGAGGCCGATTGCGAATTAATCCTGCATGCCAGCCCCATGCACGACATCGGCAAGATCGGCATCCCGGATCATATCCTGCTCAAGCCCGGCAAGTTCGAACCCCAAGAATGGGAAATCATGAAGACTCATGCCGTCATCGGCGCCAACATTCTCGAAGGCGACGATTCCGACCTGATGAGGTGTGCCGGCGAAATTGCGCTTAGCCATCACGAGAAATGGGACGGCAGCGGTTATCCCTATGGCCTGTCCGGCGAGGCTATTCCTCTGACCGGGCGCATTGCGGCGCTGGCTGATGTATTCGACGCATTGACTTCGGAGCGACCCTATAAAAAGGCGTGGACGGTCGACGCAGCCGTTGACTTGGTCAAGGAAAATAGCGGTACCCATTTTGATCCTGATTTGGTGGCTGTGTTTTTGCTGCAACTACCGGAAATTCTTAAGATTCGGGAGCAGTTTTCCGAGCCAGTGAGTTGAATGTGATTAATCTGGTTCAATCTCTACAAGAGAACGTCCTGTTTACTCAGGCCATACTCGATAACGTTATCGACGGCATTATTACCATCGATAACAAGGGCATTGTCCAATCGTTTAATCGTGCCGGTGAGACTATCTTCGGCTATACGGCGGACGAAATTATCGGCAGAAACATCAATATGCTGATGCCTGAGCCCTACCACAGCGAGCACGACACCTATCTGCAAAATTATCATGCGACCGGCATACAGCGCATCATCGGCTTGGGCCGCGAAGTGGAAGGTCGGCGCAAGGACGGCAGTGTTTTTCCGATGGATCTCGCCGTGTCGCGCAGTACCCACCATGGAGAGCCGCTGTTCATCGGATTGGTGCGCGACATCACCGAACGCAAACGGGTGGAGCTGATGAAGACCGAGTTTATCTCCACCGTGAGCCACGAGCTGCGCACGCCGCTGACTTCTATCAGCGGCGCATTGGGGCTGATAATCGGCGGAGCGCTGGGCGAGTTACCCGAGCAGGCGAAAGTGATGCTGGATATTGCCTATAAGAACAGCAAACGTCTGGGCTTGCTGATCAACGATCTGTTGGACATGGAAAAGCTGACAGCGGACAAAATGTGTCTTGACTTACAAACGCAAGCGCTGATGCCGTTGGTGGAACAAACGTTGGAGGCGGTTCGTGCCTACGGCGAGCAATATCAGGTGAATTTCGAGCTGATCGAGCGGGCAGACGATGTTCAGGTACGGGTTGATAGCGGACGGTTGCAACAGGTATTAACCAATTTCCTGTCCAATGCCGCGAAGTTTTCGCCCCCCGGCGCTCAGGTCGAAGTTGCCGTGCGGCTATGTAAAAACTCGGTCCAGATCGAAGTCATCGACCACGGCCCCGGCATTCCTGACGAATTTCGCAGCCGTGTTTTTCAGAAATTTTCCCAGGCCGATTCATCCGATACCCGGCAAAAAGGCGGTACCGGGCTGGGACTGTTCATCAGCAAAGAGTTTATCGAGTGCATGAACGGGTTGATCGGCTTTGATTCTGAGGAGGGGCAAGGCGCGCGTTTTTACTTGCAACTGCCGGTCTGGCAGGACGAGGAATCAGCGCCACAAGGAGACAATGCGTTAATTCCGGATGCTCCTCGCTTACTGGTGGTGGAAGATGACCCTGACATCGCGGCATTGTTGTCGACGATGCTGCAACGCGCCGGCTACCAAGTGGATGTGGCCGCCAGCGGTGAGCATGCCCTCTATTATCTTGCGCATAACGAATACGCGGCGATGACTTTGGATCTGGTGTTGCCGGATCAAAACGGTGCCGCCCTGATTCGCCGGATTCGCAGCCAAACCGAGACCGAAACGCTGCCTATCATCGTGGTGTCGGCTTTTACCGAGGATGGCAAGCTTGCCATTAATGCCGACTTTAATGCCGTAGACTGGATAGAGAAACCGTTTGATGAGGCGCGATTAACCGCCGCGGTGCGCCGCTTCCTGCCGGCGCACTCCGCTTGCAAGCCACGGGTGCTGCATGTGGAAGATGACGCCGACCTGCATCGCATTGTCGCGACCATCGGCCGCGATTTTGCCGATTTCGATCTCGCCCATAATCTGGTTGAAGCGCGTGCCAAACTGGCGCAGGAACGTTACAGTCTGGTGGTGCTGGATATTGGCTTGCCCGATGGCAGCGGTTGGGAGCTATTGCCTGATTTGAAGCGGCTAAACCCTGAGCCGCCGGTGATTGTGTTGTCAGGTTCTGAAATGACTGAAGAGCAGCAAAGTCGCGTGCAAGCGGTGCTGGTCAAAACGCGCATTCCCAATCAAGATTTACTCAATACTCTCAAGCGGCTGCTTGCCGTTAATACCTTAAGCAAAGGGAAAATAATCCTATGAACCTGAAACGCATACTGTACGTGGAAGACGAACCGGACATTCAGGTTGTGGCTAAACTGGCGCTGGAAATGGTAGGCGGTTATCAGGTGATGATCTGTAGCGGCGGACAGGAAGCTTTGGATAAAGTGGGCGGCTTTGCGCCGGATTTAATCCTGTTGGATGTGATGATGCCGGGTATGGACGGACCTACCACCCTGCAAAACCTGCGCGCCGGCTCCGCCACGGCCGCCATTCCAGTAATCTTTCTCACCGCCAAGGTGCAGCCGGCTGAAGTGAAGCAGTATCAGGCACTGGGCGCACTGAATGTGATTGCCAAGCCCTTCGATCCGATGACGCTGGCAGCGCAGGTGCAGGGGATTTGGGAGCGTAAGTCGTGACCGATGCCGCCGATTTTGCTGCCCAGCTTTCAGCATTGAGAAAGCATTACGCCAGGCAGATTGAAGGCACTTTGGACGAACTGGCCACTCGTGTTGCCGGCCATGAAGCGGGGCGCGTCCATCGTGAAATATTGGTGGAACTTCATGCCGACTTGCATAAATTGGCCGGTTCCGGCGGTACTTTCGGCTTTTCCGAGTTGTCTCGTCAAGCGCGGCGGCTGGAAGTGACCGCAAAGGCCTGGCTTGATGGCTCAATCGTGCCGGATTTGGTGCAATGGGAGGCATGGAAAGCCGACTTGCTGAGATTGCGCCGGACGCTTGAAGTTCCTGATATAAAAGCGGAAGCAACGGCACCGATGCCCCGGCCCGAGCCTGAGCAAGAGAAACCTATCCGCGTCGTGTTGATTGAGGATGATGAGGCGGCCGGGGCGGAGCTTAGCAAGGGGCTTGGCCAGTTTGGTTATGAGGCCATACACTATACGAATTTTGCCGAAGCCGAAATTACCATTCTCGCTGATCCCCCCGATGTGCTGGTCGCCGATATCATACTGTTGACGCAGGTTTCTGTAGAGGGTACCGATGCAGCGACTTTGTTGTACAACCGTTTAGGCTATTTGTTGCCTACTATTTTTATTACCTCGCGAGCCGATTTTTCGGCGCGTTTGGCCGCAGCAAAAGCCGGGGGTAGCGCCTGTTTGATCAAACCTGTGGATATTCCTGTTTTAGCTCGCTGCATTACCATGTTGCAGCAGGAACGAGAGTTTGAGCCCTATCGCGTGTTAATCGTCGATGACGATGAAGGGTTGGCAGAGCATTACCGGTTGACGCTGATGTCCGCCGGCATGCTGGCGGAAAAAGTATGTCGGCCCAAGGAAGTGCTGGCGGCGTTACAGAAATTTCATCCGGATATACTGCTTATCGATTTGTACATGCCGGAATGCACCGGCGCGCAATTGGCCAGAGCCATTCGCTATGAAGATATGTGGCTGAGCACGCCTATCATCTACCTGTCGGCAGAGGATGATCTGGATGAGCAGGTTAAGGCCCTGGATATCGGCGGCGGCGATGACTTTTTGACCAAACCTATTGTCGACCAGAAGCTGGTGGCCGTTGTGCGTACAAGGGCGGCACGGGCACGCAAGGTTGATGAATTAATGAGCAAAGACAGCCTGACCGGATTGCTCAAGCATTCCAGTATTAAGGAACGGATAGAGCAGGAATTTGAACGGGCTCGCCGGCATGGCAAGATTATGTCCATGGCAATGGTGGATATGGATCATTTTAAGCGGGTCAACGATACCTGGGGTCATCCGATGGGCGATCAGGTCATTAAGACCTTGGCGCATTTGCTGCGCCAGCGCCTTCGTCGGCAGGACAGTATCGGCCGTTATGGCGGTGAGGAGTTCGCTGTGGTGCTGCCTGAATGCGATGCTGCGGATGCGATGAAGTTGCTGGATGATGTCCGGCTGCGCTTTGGCGATATACGATTTGTTCATAATGGGCAGAGTTTTACCGTCACTCTTAGCGCCGGAGTGGCCGATAGCGAACAGTGCGCCGATGCGCAGAGTTTGCTCGCGGCAGCGGATGCGGCGCTTTATGTTGCCAAAAATGACGGTCGTAACCAGGTATGCCGGTTTGAGGATGTTGCCGGTTCAGCATCGCAATGAGTTGGGTTTTTAATAGATGCTGATTTAATAATTATAATAAAAGAGGTTTTGTTATGAGTGCCGACTTTTCCTTATTACTTGCCGGGATGCGCGATGATTTCATCAGGGAACTGCCTGAACGTTGCGACCTTATTGAAGAATCTGTATTGGCTATGGGGCAGGATCCGGCGGGAGCCCTTGATGATCTTTTTTGCCATGTCCATAGTCTTAAGGGTTCCGGGGGTACTTTCGGCGTACCGCTGATCACCCGTATTTGTCACCAGTTTGAGAGTTTCGTCAGTGCCGCTCGCGGGCGTTTTGATCCGTTGGCGGTGACCCATGCCCACTTCCCGGTGGTACGGTAAATGAGTCATGTGACACAAGGCTACATGGACAGTAATAAACCGTAGGGCGTGCTGTGCGCGCCTCTTCTCCGCTGGGATTAAATCTAGTATTTTCCGTGATGATTACCTGTTAGTTTTTTTGGATTTACCTGTTATTCATGAGAAGCCAGCATCATGGCAGGGCCTGCCTTGAGCAGAGTAGAAGGGATAGCCATGCATGAGCTACTACAAATTATTTCTCGTTTATGAAAATTTTAATGACGGGATATTTCCCGGTGGCTTTTGTTAATTTGGTAACATTGTCAATTATCGCTTGATCCACAATACAATGCCTAATATAAGGCTCACTCCCAAAATAGATGCTATCCACTTTCATACCGAGTTTCAGCTGCGGCAATGCAATTTCAACAATTGTCGAGGAACGGTGGGCCTTATTCTGTGTATTAAGCAGGACTCCTTTCCTCCATCGCTTTGTAGCCACCGCAAGTAGTTTCGATTTAGCTAGTGCTTCTTTGAGTTCATCAACAGTTGCGCCTTTAAGCACATTGATAAAAACATCGACAACATCAGGATCATAACAGCTATTTTTTCGAATCATCAATTGGCTGAGTGCTGCGTCGGCGAGCAGTTCTGTACCTGTCATTGAACCGTCAAGAAACGCGATGTAATCACTGACCACGCTGAGAATACGGGATCCTAATGGGATGTCATGTTCAACCAAACCGTCGGGGAAGCCCCGACCGTCATAGCGTTCGTATTGATGTCGGATTATAGATACAGCCACTTCAAACTGTGGCAATCCATGCAATAAAACTTCGCCGTCTACCGCATGTCCTAAATAATGGTATTTTTCGACAGTAGACATTGAATAAAAAGGCTTTATTAGTAGTTTATACGGCAAATTTATCTTGCCGAGCTGTATCAGCAATCCGGCATAAAGAATATCGCTCTTCTCTTCTGCGCTCATGTCCAATCCACCAGCAATCAGTAAGGCGTTTTCGGCGATAAATTTTGACTGTCCGCTTTTAATTCCGGGGTGCGTTTCAATAATATGTGAGAGTCCCCGGACGAAATCAATATCCAGTTTTTTTAGACGTCCATCTGCATGGTCAAGATGCTGCGTAGCATTCTTGAATTGTTCGATGTGTCGTTTGACTCTTTCTTCCATTTGCTGGGTTTATTTAAGGGGGGTTATTTAACTGTATTCCCTTGCGGGAACGTGAGAGTGTTACATTCCCATGCACACAAATGTGCCTGGAGCGGATTTGCATTTACCCGAAGGGTGCATGGCAGGGATAGCCATGCATGACTTATTTCTCGCCGATGTGGATTTTAATGGTGGGGCTGACGCCGGTGTGTTCTCTTAATGAAATGATATTGTTAATTATTTTCTGATCGGCAATGCAGTTTCTAATATAAGGCTTACCTTCAAAATAGACGCTAATTATTTCCATGCCGGGTTTTAGTTGTATCCATGTGATGTCAACAATCGGCCGAGCCACGGAAACATTTTGCGACGATCCATTATTAAGTAGCCTGCTGTTTTTCCATGATTTTCTGACAACAGGGAGATCCTCTTCCTCCTCCACTTCAACGGTTGGGTCTTCTTTAAGCGTTTTAACGAAAGCGTCGATAATAACAGGATCGTAATAGCTTTCTTTCCGAGTGATTAAATGATTGATTGCGGCGTTGACGGACATGCCTTCACCGGTCATTGAACCCTCGAGATATTCGATATAGTCTCTGATCACATTGAGAATGCGGGAGCCCAAGGGGATTTTTTGTTTAGCCAGGCCGTCGGGAAAACCTGAACCGTCGTAGCGTTCGTATTGATGACGGATTAAAGTGGAAGCGCCTTTTAACTGGGTCTGTCCCTTCAATAAGGTTTCACCTTCTACAGCATGTCTTAAATAGCGGCTTTTGTCGATAAGAGGTATTGAGAAATAAGATTCTGCCAGTAAGGCATCCGACAAACTCATTTTGCCGATTTGTATCAGTAATCCGGCATAAAAGATATTTTTCTGCTCTTCTTCGTCCATGCCCAGTTCGCGGGCAACCAGCAACGCTTTTTCGGCGATATATTTTGACTGTCCGCTTTTAATGCCGGGGCGCATTTCAATAATGCGGGAAAATGCCCTGATAGAATCGATATATTGTTTTTCCAGGTTTTTGTTTGCACGGTCAAGATGCTGCATTGTGTTGCTGAGCTGCTTGGTGCGTTGTTCGACTTTTTCTTCCAGATGCTCGTTGAGGTCTCTTAATTCTTTATTTTGCAGGTAAACAATTTCGGATAAACGATCCCGCTGCTCGCGAAAATGCTTTTGTTCCAGGGCATTGCTGACCAATAGTTTAAGCTCATCATCATTCCAGGGTTTATTGCAATAATAGTAAATGCGTCCCTTATTGACGGCATCAATCGTCGACTGCAAATCGGCATAGCCGGTCAATAAAATGCGGATAGTCTCCGGCCATTGCATGGCCGCTTGGGTTAAAAATTCGGCACCGCTCATTTCCGGCATGCGCATGTCGGAAATAATCAGGTCGACGGCATTTTGCTGCAATACCTCCAGACCTTCTGCGCCACTTGATGCAAAATAGGTGACATAAGCTTCATTATGAAACAATCGGCGCAAGGCTTTAAGCACATTCGCTTCATCATCAACAAACAATATCGCGGCAGGCTTGTCACTAGTAACGCTGGCCAGCAGATCAGTCGGCATAACTACTCCAGTTTTTTTGAATCGTTATGATTGCCATTTTATGCATTTTCAATAACCGCACCGCTAATAGGTAACACGACCCGAAATGTTGTTCCCTGACCTAACTGACTAGTCAATTGGATTTCTCCCTGATGTTTTTTGATAATACTATAAGAAACAGAAAGCCCTAGTCCGGTGCCTTTTCCGACCGGCTTGGTGGTGAAAAACGGATCAAAAATTTTACTCTGATGCTCAGCGGCTATGCCTTTGCCGGTATCGCTGATTTCCACCCAAGCGTGATCGTTTTCCGTGCCGGTACGTAAGGTGATAATTCCTTCATTCTCAATCGCGTGCGCCGCATTGACCAACAGGTTCATAAACACCTGATTAAGCTGATGCGGTAAGCATTTTACTTCAGGCAGGTCGCCAAATTCCTTAACAATTTTTGCTTTGTATTTAATTTCATTGTTAACAATATTGAGTGTGGATTCAAGCCCTGCATGCAAATTAGTCCATTGCCAGTCATCATCGCCGCCCAGATGAGAGAAGTCTTTAAGGTCTTGAACAATTTTTCTTACCCGGGTGGTGCCTTCGTGAGATTCTTCCAATAAATCGAGTATATCGGTCTTCAGAAATTCCAGGTCTATTTTTTGTTTAAAAGCTTTAATGTGTTCGAGTTGATCGCTATTGGCGCCTGTTGCTTCAGCTGTTTCGTAAATCGTTACCAGTGCCAGCAGATTGTCTATATAATTTTTCAGGGAGCTTAGATTGGAGTTGATGTAGCCAATGGGATTATTGATTTCATGCGCCACGCCTGCTGCCAGTTGACCGATAGAAGCCATTTTCTCCGATTGCACCAGATGCGATTGCGCTTCTTTTAATTGACTGTTTAACAGCAATTGTTGGTTTTTTTCAAATTCCAAGGTTCGGTTGATTTTGATAAGTTCCTGAGTGCGTTTTTCCACCTCTTCTTCCAATTGCACATTGTTGTGGGCGAGCGCGGTTTCGGCTTGTTTTTGCGAGGTAATATCCATGCCGCATCCCATCAAGCCGGCAAAGCTTCCGTTTTTCCGCACCCGGGGTGCTGCTGTTTCATAGATCCAGGTGATTTTGCCGTCGGCGGACAGCAAGCGGTATTGAATTTTGAATTTACTGCGCTCCTCAGCCGCCCGGCTATAGGTGTCGGTTACTTTGTCCCTGTCTTCAGGGTGGATGGCGTTTAGCCATTGCTCATGGCTGGGGATGCCGGATGGTAAATTGAAAGTGGTCAACCAGAAATGATTGCAAAAAATCGGCACATGATTAGCGTTGGTGATCCAGATTAATGCGGAAATATTTTCGGCTAATTCCTTAAAGCGGCTTTCACTCTCGCGTAAGGCCGAGTACAGATTGCTCTGCATAATTTCATTGTGCTCTTGTTTATCGATGCGGATTTGTGCCGCATCAACGCCGTTAATCAGGCTGAGCGCCATTTGTTTGTCGGTATTGAGGATATGGTGGTAAAGCCAGTTGATCAAGTAGTCGATTAAGTTGTCCGAAAGAGCGTTAATATCAGCCTGGATTTCGCGTTGGACTGTGATCATTTTTGCCACAAATTCTTTATGCTCGGCTTCATGTATGGCATAAATCGTTGGGTTGAAATTTGCAGCCGACATCAGTTGTTCTTCGTGCTGAAAGTGGTACATCGTGTAATCAATCAAGCCATTTACAATATCGACGATGGTGTCCCGGTCAGCTCCGATGGCGACAGCTTCGTTCAATTGGTTGGTTAAATCGATAAGATGTTTATGTTGATTGTCAACGGATTCTATACCTAGCACCAGTTGATCATTCCAATTCAAAATGGTCATGTCGTTTGCAAGAAATTAAAGAAAAGTGTGGTATGCATTATGGCACAATCCTTTAATAGCATATTTTTTCCTGTTTAAGATAGGGTAAGAATCTGGTCGGCAAACTGCTGGCCGTTGTGAATGCACCGTGCGGCCTGGTCGATTGAAACATTGAGTATGGCAAGCGCGGAGTGAATGGGGTCGTGCCCCTCCAAAATCAATGCATCGGATTGCTCAGTCTTGATGGACATCAAATTGGCAGTATAGACCAGCAGGCCGAGAGACTTGTCGGTATCTGGGGCGGGGGTTGTTTCGTGTTGCTCAATAGCCTCTTGAATAGCCACTGGAAGATTCCAGTATTGTGCGGCTTTGCCACCCAGGGTCATATGATCAAAACCTAACAGCTGTTGTTCTGCTTCTATTCCAAAGTTTGCAGACATTCTAACAAGTTGGCTGAATTCGTCAGGAAAAAGCATGGCAAGCACCAAGTGTCCGATGTTATGCAGCAATCCAGCCGTGAAAGCAAGATCAGGGTTGGTGCCGGCACAGTGTGCCAGTTGTCGTGTGGATTCGGCAACGGCCATGCTATGGCGCCAGAATCGGTTGTAATCAAAATCTTTATGTTGTGCGGGCGCAATTTTCGAAAAACAGATACTGATTAACATGTCCCGTATTCGGTTAAGACCCAGTAATACAATGGCTTCGCGTAAAGAACCTATTTCCCTCGACATACCATAAAAAGGTGAGTTGACAATACGTAATATCCGTACTGCTATGGATGGGTCCTGGCCAATTTTATCCACCAGTGCGGTCAAATTTTGTTTGCTATTAATTTGTTGTATTGCCTCCGTAAGCAATGCCGGCATTGTCGGCAAATCCGCCAAGCGCGCAAATTTATTTTCCAACGTGGACATTTCAATGTTCCTTTGGCGCTGACAATACAATAATGATTCCTTTCGATTGACTGGTATCTCCCATTGCGCTTATCAATACATGCATAGAGGTGTTTTCATTCAACCTTACAATACCGCAGTCAGACTGCATCTGATCACTGGGATAGAAAGTTTGCAGTAATTGCAAAAGCATTTCGGGTAAAACTTCGCGCGCCATAAGACCGAGTAGACAGGTGCTTGGAGGTTGGCAGAATATTTCCTCGGCGCGCCGATTGGAGGCTACGATCATATGCCGTTCGTCAATGCCAATAATGCCTATCGGTAAATGCTCAAGAATTTCCTGTGAAATTTGTAATAAATTACTGCTGTGTACGATTTCGCGGGTTTTATCGGCTACTTTTTTCTCAAGACTTTGATTGAGTCTGGAAAGCTCGTCATTGGCGGATTGAAGTTCCTTGGTTAAACGCAGATTTTCCTGCTCCATTTCATAGTACTGAAATGCCTCGCGGATGTTATCGCGAAGCAAGTCATCATCCCAAGGCTTGGTTAAAAATTTATAAATCGCACCTTCGTTAATGGCGCTGGTGACAGATTCCAGTTCGGTATAGCCGGACAAGACAATGCGCAGTGTCTTTGGATAAAGGAGTTTAACTTTGCGCAAAAATTCCACACCGGTCATATGCGGCATACGCTGGTCGGAAATGATGACGCCCACTTCTTGCTTTGCCATTAGGGCAAGCCCGTCTTCGCCGCTATTGGCGGTCAGGATGGTGTAGCCATCGCGATGCAAAGCACGCTTAAGAGCGCTAACGATGTTAATTTCATCGTCTACCAGCAGAATGGTGCGTGAAGTTTCTGATACATCTGTCATAAATGAATCTCGTGTGTGTCTTTCAGGGCTCACCAGTTAGAAATAAAAAATAGCACAGAAGGGCTTTGATAAATCAATGTTTATACAGTAAGCGCAAGTAGTTCCTGAGCAGAACGTGAGAACGAATGTATTTATACAAAATCAATATTCATGCACATGTTGATTTTTATGCTCATAGACTCTGTCGGGCGACACAATTAATGAAAATTTGAAACCGATAGTGAAAAAATCGCTCGACTGTTGTTAATTATTGCCCCATACAGGTGAGCTGGGGCCGATATATGGTTTTAAATTCAAACAATATTTCATAACCAATTTATCGACGCTCGGAACTATGAGGTGCTTTATTGAATGAACAGTATATCGCTTTGGATGTTCCAGTGAAGCAATAATGCCAACACCATCTAACCTTTCCCAACCTGTATCATCGAAGTGATCACCAATATTTACTGCAATAAATGGTGTTGAAGACTTAAATCGAACAACTGGTTTATGCTCTCCTGATGTATCGCACAGTTCGAGTATGTCTTCAGTATGCATCGGCCTAATAAGTAATTATTGGTTTCTGTATATCATCGCTAATAATTATTAGCTGGAATATGATCCCATGTTTTTTCATTAACGGTGTCAGTGCTTTTACTAATTGTGGAATCCAACAGGTTCAAATGTATCTTATGATACAGGCTAGTGCCTCGGCAACTGCCGATAGCGTTAGTTATAGTCGTTTAGATCAATGGTATTGAATCCTTTACGGCCCAATTTACCTCGGTTATATATTGGATTTTACTCCCAGCGATGTTGAGTGTAGCATTTTTTATTCCGGCAAGGAGCATTGCTTTTTCGCCATTGCTACAAGCGACGGAGCGCTTTAAAGGGCGAGGTGCTGCTGTTTGTGGTGTCGATGGACAAACGCGAAATATGGAAGCGCACCTGCTTCTTGTGCACGATGAGTGTCAAGCGTTTAACGGATGAAGTCTGCCGAGTTTTCTGCCGGAGACAGGTTGAGGAGAGAGGGGAGCAGTCTGAATAGATAGTGCTCCCTTTATTGTTCGCTTAATTAGCCCGATATTTCAACAGGACTGGATTACTATCTTCTTGGGTAACCTTCACTCACTTCATTGCCCAAGAAAGCCCCCCCCGCGGCACCCAGGCCGGTAGCAATCGGATCGCCGCCACCCATTTCATAGCCGAGCACGCTGCCTATAACGCCACCGGCCAGTCCCTGATGGGAGCGTGGATCGGAATACCGCGGTTGCTGGTAATAACGAACCGGCGGTTGATAATATTGGACCGGTGGTTGCGGGTAGTAGTATTGGACTATCGGTTGAGGATAATAGTCGTAGTGGTGATGATGGTGTCCCCAGCCGTGACCACGGTGTCCCCAATCATCGTCATCAGCATAAGATACCGGTGAAAACAGGATTACAGCGGCCGTTAATTGAATTAAAAAAAGCAATTTTTTCATGGGATGTTCCCTCTAAATTATTTAGTTCGGTATTGAGTTAACAAAATCAAGCTTGCCGGTCAATCAAACAGCGTTAACGTCTTCCAGCGACTCCGTTGCCCAGGTAAGAGCCTGCGGCCGCGCCCAATCCGGTAGCAATAGGGTCACCGTTACCAATTTCGTAGCCCAAAACACTGCCGACAACACCACCGGCCAAGCCTTGATGAGAGCGTGGGTCTTGATAGCTTTGTCGGGGTTGCTCAGGATAATATCTAGCTTCTTCGGAATAATGGTGCTTATTGTGCCCATTGCCATGACCGCGACCTTCGCCTCCGGATGCGTGGGATGCTGATGAATAACTAAGTGTCAGCACAATCAAGTAGGTTATAAATAGCGATTTTTTCATGGTTATGTTATTTAAATAGTTAGTTTTACGTTAGGTCGGTAAGGCTGCTTAGCCCGTGAAAAACTTTGGCTTCATATTATTCGCTTCAACCTTAATGGCCACTTAACGAAAGTAACAATTTAGCGGGTTAAAGCTGTTCTCGAATCACACTCAAACCGTTTTGTACAACAATTAATTGCCGGAATAATTCTGCTGTGTCGCTTATAATAATAGCCTACTTGAATCAATATTTACCCAATCTTAATGGCATCTTAATAAATGGAACAGTTTATCCCCGGCCAACGCTGGATTAGTAACACCGAGTCTGAACTCGGCTTAGGTCTTATTCTTGAAGTAGCGCACAAGCGGATCACGGTGCTTTTTTTGGCGTGTGACGAAAAGCGGATGTATGCGCAAGATAACGCGCCGTTAACGCGCGTCCGGTTCTCGGCAGGCGACGTTATTGAGTCGATTGATGAGGATAAGGTGACCGTCACCGGCTTGATTGAACAGGACGGCTTGATTACTTATCTGGGCAAAGATGAAGATGGGCAGGAAGTCCGATTGGATGAGGTGGAGCTGAATCATCATATTCAATTCAACAAGCCCCAGGATCGGCTGTTTATCGGGCAAGTCGATCCCACTGCCTGGTTTTTGCTGCGTTATGAAACCTGGCGCAGATTGCAACAACATCAGCAGTCGCCGGTTAAAGGCTTGCTGGGCGGCCGCGCTTCGCTGATTCCGCACCAGTTGTTTATTGCGCATGAGTCGGCTAACCGGTCGGCGCCAAGAATCATGCTGGCCGATGAAGTGGGCTTGGGGAAAACCATCGAAGCAGGGCTGATTTTGCATCACCGGCTGATCAATGGTTTGAGCAACCGGGTGCTGATTATCGTGCCGGAAACGCTGTTGCACCAATGGTTGGTCGAAATGCTCCGGCGTTTTAACCTGCGCTTTAGTATTTTTGACGAGGCGCGTTGCCTTGGTGCTTATGCCGAAGACGATATGCTTGCCGACGCTGAACCATCGCTGGCGACAGCGGACGACGATGATGCGGATTCGGATAACCCGTTTCTAACCGAGCAACTGATATTATGCAGTCAGGGCTTTTTCTCTAACTACCCGCGCCGCCAGCAGCAGGCGATAGAGGCAGGGTGGGATATGGTGATCGTCGATGAAGCGCACCATCTGGAATGGAGCGAACAAGCGCCGAGCCCTGATTACTTGTTTGTTGAGCAATTAGCCCAGATTTCCCCCAGCCTTATCTTATTGACGGCGACGCCGGAGCAATTGGGCAAGGAAAGCCATTTTGCCCGATTAAGATTGCTCGATCCCGACCGGTTTTACAGTTTTGCCGCGTTTGTCGAAGAAGAGCGCTTGTTTGAGCCGGTGGCAAATGCGGCCAAAGTGTTGCTGGCGGAAGAAGCGCTGGATGAAGAGGCGCAGCAGCATTTGACCGCGCTGCTCAAAGATGACAACGTCGACGGCTTGCTGAAGAATATAAACGATCCTGAAAAATCGGCGGCCGCGCGCGAGGCGCTGGTGAATGTGCTGCTCGATCACCATGGCACCGGGCGGATTTTGTTTCGCAATTCCCGGCAAACGGTGCAGGGCTTTCCCGAGCGGGAGCGTCACGGCTATGCGTTAGCAGGATCGGCGAATGAAGATGACTTGCAGCAAGACCCGCGCTATCTGTGGCTGGTGGACATGGTTAAGCAACTGGCCGGCCAACGCCGCACCGGCTCCTCCCAGCCGGTTGGCGGCATACACACCCTCCCTGGCGATAAAGCCCTGGTGATCTGTAAACAGGCGCAAACTGCGATTGACCTGGAACAAACGCTGAAAAACCGTGCCGGTATCGCATCGGCCGTGTTTCATGAAGGTATGAGCATTATCGAACGTGACCGGGCTGCGGCTTATTTTGCCGACCCGGACAGTGCCGCGCGACTGTTGATTTGTTCCGAAATCGGCAGCGAGGGCAGGAACTTCCAGTTCGTGCATCATTTGATCCTGCTGGATTTGCCGACTAATCCCGATTTGTTGCAACAGCGCATAGGCCGTCTTGACCGTATTGGGCAGAAACATGTTATCCAGATTCATGTGCCGTATCTGGAACACACTGACAATGCCGTGTTGTACCGCTGGTATGATGAAGGTTTGAATGCGTTTGCCTGTAACAGTTCATCCGCCCAGCGGGTTGCGGATCTGTTGCACGATGAGCTGGAAGCTGCTTTGCAAGGCGGCAATATCGATGCCTTTATTGCCAAGACCCGAGCACTCAGCGCCGAGCTTGAAACGGAAATGCATAATGGCCGCGATCAATTGCTGGAGCTGAATTCCTGCCGCAAGGACTTGGCTGACGAGCTTATCGATCAGCTGAACACCTACGAGAAGGAAGGCGTGCTTTGGCCTTATATGGAAGATGTCTTTGAATGCTACGGTGTGGATACCGAGTTCCATTCGCCCGATTGCTTTATTGTCCGGCCCAGCGACCATTTACGCGTGTCGCATTTTCCCGGATTGACCGAGGACGGCATGACCGTCACCGTCAACCGGCAGATTGCCCTGGCGCGGGAAGACATGCAGTTTATGACATGGGAACATCCGGTGGTCACCGCGTCGATGGATATGGTGCTGTCCAGTGAAACCGGCAACGCCGCGATCAGCGTGATCAAGCATAACGATCTTAAAGCCGGGCAGTTCTTTCTGGAATGCTTGTTTATTGTCGAGTGCAGCGCGCCTGCAGAATTGCAAATCGGCAGGTTTTTGCCCCATACGCCGATCCGGGTATTGATCGATCAGAACCAGAAGGATGTCAGCGAAGCCATCGACCACCGCGACCTAGTTGAGGCTGGAATCAAGTTCGATAAACACAAAATCATTGCTTTTTTGAACAGCCAGCGTCCGCACCTTATCAGCATTTTGAGCGAGGCTGAGCAAAAAGCCAAAGCCGACATGCAGCAATTAGTCGATGGAGCGACCCAAGCCATGCTTGAATCGCTCAGCAATGAGATCAAGCGCCTGGTCAGGCTGAAAAAAGTTAATCCGACCATCAGGACGGAAGAAATCGAGCAGCTAAAGGATATGACCATGCTGGCGCATGAAAACATCCAGGCTGCGCAGTTAAGGCTGGATGCGGTGAGGTTTGTGATTACCAGTTGATATTGAATATTCACCACGAAGACACGAAGAAAAACATAAAACTTCGTGCTCTCGGCAATTGCTCCTGCATTGCTCTATCTCCTGCATCCTTGCAGTCGTTCGTGCCTTCGTGGTGAGTTAAAAATTTTATTGCTGTATAAACGATTGATATGCATTAAACCCAAATCTACCCAATAAATTATGATAAATATCGGCAAAATAAATAAGCTGAAAGTCGTTAAGCAGCAAGGCACTAATGTTTACCTTGGCAATGGACTCTCTGGAAATGTGCTGCTGGCGGACAGGAAACTACCCGTAAACTGCCAAGTTGGCGATAGCCTAGAGGTATTTGTCTACGTCGATTCGGAAGGCCATCTGGCCGCCACGACCAAAAAGCCGTTGGCCCAGGTAGGCGATATTGCCTGGCTGAAAGTAGTGTCGCTCAATTATGTCGGTGCGTTTCTGGATTGGGGGCTGCCTAAAGATTTGCTGGTGCCGTTCAGCGAACAATATCATGAGATGGAAGTAGGGCGCTCTTATCTGGTCAAAGTGTTTCTCGATGAGCAAAACCGCATTGCAGCAACGACCAAGATTGATAAGTTGCTCAGCGATGAATCGGACGATTTTGAAGTCGGCCAAAAAGTATCGCTGATTATCGCCGATAGAACTGATCTGGGTATTAAAGCGATCATCAACAACAGCCATTGGGGTATGTTGTATGAAAACGAGCTGTTTCAACCGGTCAGGAAAGGCCAGAAACTGGACGGCTACATTAAGCAGATACGGGAAGACCGTAAAATCGACCTCAGTTTGCACCAGCCGGGATACGGAAAGGTCGTGTCGCTGACCGACAGCATTATAGCCAAGCTGGAAGCCAATAACGGTGAGTTAATGCTGAGCGATAAAAGCCCGCCGGAAGCCATTTATGCAACATTCGGGGTCAGTAAAAAAGTGTTTAAGCAGGCCATCGGCGCATTGTATAAGCAACAATTAATCACTATCGATAAAAGCGGAATCAAGCTTGTTGATTGAAAATTGAAAACGGTATGGCTAAGATCAGAACCCATTATGACAATTTAAATGTGTCGCGCAATGCGCCTGCAAGCGTTATCAAGGCTGCTTATAAAGCGCTTTGCCAGAAATATCATCCCGATAAATATATAGGCGGGCATGAAGAAGCGCTTCGGATAATGAAAAGCATCAATAGCGCTTATGCGGTGTTATCCGACTCGGGTAAAAGAGCCGAGCATGATCAATGGATAGACCAGCAAGAAAGGAGGCGTGCGACCGACGATGCGCAACGGATGGTGGAAATTATTACTCAAAGCTATGCAGCGTCACCGGTAACGGTCGCAAAAAATCCTCCCGCCTACCTTAAATTTCGGGACAACGTCCGCTCGTTCGGCAATAAGGTGCGGCTTGGCAGTACTCAGGTATTTAAAAAAATAAACGGAGGGCTTTGGTGCAAAGGTGCAGCTGGTATCGTATTGGCGGCAGCAGTTTGGTACGTAGCTGACTTAAAAACTACGACGGCGCCGGTTAATCAAGATGTTGCGGACATGCTAAAAAAAGCCAAGCAACTGGTTAAACAGGGCCAAGTTGTTAAAGCGCTGCCGCTTTATTTGCAGGCTGCTGAGCAGGGCGATGCGGATGCGCAGTTTCAAGCCGGCATGATATACGCCATGGGGCAGGGTATAGCAGAGGATGATAAACAGGCGGCTGACTGGTTTGGCAAGGCGGCCAAACAAGGGCATGGGGAGGCGCAAACCAAATTGGGTTTTATGTATGCGACGGGAAAAGGCGTGGCGCAAAATTTCAGCTCCGCCATTGATTGGTTTTACAAGGCCGCCGAACAGGGAGATCCCACCGCGCAATATAACCTGGGCCTGATATATGCCGAAGGGCAAGGTGTGGCGAAAGATATGAGTCTGGCTTTTTCCTGGTACAGCAAGGCGGCGGTACAGGGCGATGCCCCCGCTCAATATAAGTTGGGCGATATGTACGCAAATGGCGTGGGTGTGGCAAAGGATACTAAACAGGGGGTTGTCTGGTATCGCAAGGCGGCAAAACAGGGTTTGGCTGAGGCCATTGCTGTTTTAGAAAAATTGGAAGACAGTAAGTAGCGGAACTTCCCCTTTTACCTGTTATCCCTTTTTCAAAGGCTGCTGCATCTCCGATTGAGGCATGCCGATGTGATAGCCTTGGGCGAAATTAATACCCATATCCTTGAGTGCGTCCCAAATTTCCTGGTTTTCGACAAATTCGGCAACAGTGAGGATGTCGAGGTCTTGGCACAGTTTGGACAAGTTATGCACTAAGGCATAATCGACTTTAGAGTTGAGTATGTTGCGCACAAATGCGCCATCGATTTTGACGTAATCAAAATGCAATTCGCGCAAATAATGGAACGAGTTATAACCTGTGCCAAAATCGTCCAGTGCGAAGGCAAAACCTTTGCGGCGCAGATTAGTCAGAAACCGGCGCATGTTGGTCATATCGCCGATCGCATCGCGTTCCAGCAATTCAAATACGATGCTTTCGGGTGGGAGTTGCAGTTGCTGGCAAAGTTCCTCGGCGTAACCTAAAATACCGCGGCCTTGAATTTCCTGCACCGATAAGTTGATAAATATCTTCGCGTTCGCTTCCGGGCTCTTGGCGTCCATGCAAGCGCGTTTGGCTGCAAACGAGTTGTTGATCATCGCTAGGTCAAGTTCGCGCGCCAAGCCGTATTTGTCAATGGTTTCAATAAATGTTGCCGCCGAAGTCGTCTCGCCGGTTGGGGCTTTGAGTCGAGCCAGCGTTTCAAAAGCATAGAGCTCGCCGGTTTGGCAGTTAACGATCGATTGATAATAGGGAATAATGCGCCCTTCTTTTAATGCCTCGCGCAAGTTTTCCGCATTGTCGCGCGTCTCGCGAATACTGATCCGCGTTTCCGTCGCATCAAAGGCGTAGACGCCGTCTTTGCCCATATCTTTGGCTTTGTACATCGCCGCATCGACACCCTCCAGCAGGGTGTCTATGGTTATGCCATCGGCGGGGTAACTGCTCACGCCGATGGAAACGGTTAAATGAAAGCGATTGCCTTGCACCGAGGTGATGGCCATTTCCCGTAGCGCACGGCCTACATTTTCAGCGACTACCTTCGCGCCTTGAGGGCCGGTTTCGGTCAAGATAATAGCGAACTCATCTCCGCCAACGCGGGCGCATAAATCGCCATTGCGGGTATGTTCCAGCAGGACGCTGGCGATTGCGCACAGCGCTGAATCGCCGGTGGGATGTCCATAGGAGTCGTTAATGTCTTTAAAGTCGTCCAGGTCAAGCATCAGTACGCTGAATTCATGTTTGTGGCGCTCGGAACGGCCGATTTCATAATGCAAAAGATCGTTAAACTGACGCCGGTTGTGCAGACCGGTAAGGGGGTCATGCGCCGCGTAGTATTCAAGTTCCAAAAGCGTACGCGATAACACTTTACTGGAGCCCACCACCATGACCATGACTGCGAGTATTGAGCGGATTACGCTGGCTTCCTGGGCTGACAGATTATTCTCAGCGGCGTAAGCGACTCCCAGCAAACCGGCCAAATTGGTCGAGTGGTCGGGCACCGGTACGCTGATCATGCTGATGTCGAGGTCCGGTTTTATTACGGCCCCGCAATCAATATTAAATTCTTCAATATCCAACGGTGCATCAAGGGGCAGTCCGATGCTTTGCAGCATTTGTTGGCTCAGTATGCCGCGCGCCTGGGCGCGTACTTCGTCTGAGCAATGGCCCAGATAATATAAATACAGCGATAAGCCATGCTCTTCGGCAAAGGCGATATAAAAAAAGTTGAACGGAAATATGTCGTAAAAATCCGCCAGAATTTCCTGTACAAACTCTTTCCATTGCGAGATGTGTTCGTGCGACAGGATAATGCGTTCCAGCACTTGGCTTTGCCGCTCCAGCAGGTCTTTTTCAAGCAAAACCGAGGATAGGTCATGCAAGGTTTGATTAAACTCGAGCATCAAGTTCTTGATGTGCCGATCATTAGCCGCCCACTGCTCGCTACGTTGCTGGACGAGCAAGTCAAGGCTGCGATCCAGCCGGGTGCAGGTATTAATGATGTGCGTAATCGTTGGGATCATGTTAATCATGGCGCCGGTGTCATCGGCAGCCATAGTGGCCATCGCCGCCATTAATTTGCTGGCAATCTCTTGATGTACGTTACGGTTAAGTTCGGATATGCCGTTCGCAGAACGCTGGGTGCGTGTCTGGTTTTCTAAAACTTCGGCAATCTGGCTGATAATGTTGAAGCGCAAAGCTTCCAGATGATTGGACGGAGGTAACTTGCTCATGCTCAATCCTCTTGCGGAAATCGTCCGCCAGGCTGCATCAAGTCGATGCCGCATTGCAGGTCTTTGAGCCAGCGTAGAAAATCCTGTACCGCAGCGCCCCGGTATATCGGTCCGTGTTGCGGGGCAATCATGTCAATATCCAGATCGGCAATGGTCTTCAGCCAACATTGTATCGCCCTGTTTGAGCACATGTAGCGGCGGTGAAATCCTTTGATATAAGGGATGTGGGCGGAAAAATCGTCTACAAACGCTTCATTTTTATCATTGGGCAGCATTGCCGCACCGATGTCGCCGGTGAACAGGATTTTGGAAATCGGGTCATAGACATTGATCTGGCCTTCGGAATGCAAAAAATGTGCAGGCACGACTTTCAGTTTAAATCCGGGCGTCGGCTCGCAGTCCATGCCTTCGTTGGGTACCCCGACAAACCGGCCCATGTCTTTTAATCCGTAATGGGGTAAAAAACGTATCCAGATGCTGGAAACATAGACCGGCGAGCGGCACAGTTCCAGCCAGGTTGATAGGCCGCCGACGATGTCAGGGTCTTGATGCGACAGAAAAATAGCCTTGATTTGTTCGGGGCCCAGGTAACGCAACATTTCTGCTAGGACTCTGGGCATCACTCCAAAACCGCCCGGATCAAGCAACACCCCATCATTATGATGAGTGATCAAGTATTGGTTGGAACGTACTCCGTCTTCTTCGCCCGGTTCACTCTCGTTGAGCAGAATAAAACGGTGGTCAGCCGAGTCAAATAATTTAATGTTACGCATATTTTCCCTAATTTACTGCTGAGTTAGAATGTTATTTTTCCCTAGTTTACTTCAGGTTATTTCGAAATGTATAGCCTCTTTTTTATGCGCAACTGAGAGTGCAATCTTTTTTCACTCCGTCCTGAAACCGGCAAACAACGGTAAAATTACAGCAGGTTATTTCTTATCACCACTCACCAGCAGAGGTAATGCGAGAATGGCTAGGCATACCAGCCATACCATCAGCTGGCCGTTGGTTACGGAAAACATAAAAGCCATGCCGATTCTTTTGGCGACATCCGGATGAGCAAGAATAAAGTCGCGGCTTACCACGAAGGCTTTAGTTTCCCAAATAACAAGCAACAAGCCCATGATCGGCAGGGCATAGCCAATGATTCTGTCATGATCGGCTTTGATCTTCATGTGTCCTGCCAACCGGTTAATTTCAACGGCCTTTAACGACCACGGACGTTCGGTTATATAACTGATGATCATTAAGCCGAGCATGCCGACAACGGGGATGTAAACGGCTACTGTGGGGAAGCTGATATAACGCCCATTGATCGCCAGACCGAAGGTTTTATAAGCGGCATAGCCGGCAAACAGTATGCAGATTGCGTATATCCAGGCGCCGAATTTTGGATTGGCGGGGCGGTTGGTCAGCAGACCGTGGCCGCGCTGCAATATCAAACCGGCCAGGATGGCGTTTAAGCTCACGATTAATACGGTTTGAAAGCGCTGCCAGTCGCTATAGCTGGTATACCACAGGTTTTCGACCATGTTTGCCAGCAAAAAGGTCAGCAGTTGCGCGAAGGCTAAAAAGAATGCCAGACGCCATGTGGATAACGATTGCAGCGGCTTCCAGCAGCAGACAACGATGATCAGAAAAAGGATTGTTGATGCGATAACGCCGTTAATCCAATCGGGATTCTCGTAGACCTTGCCGGTTAACGGAAAAACTTCTTTGCGATCAACCGAAAAAAGGCCCCAGTTTGCGCCGACCACGCCTTCAAGTTCGCTTTTCCAGGATTGGTTGAAGGCTTCGACGATGTTGTAATCGAAGCCGTTCTTGTTGGCGACTTTAATCAATTCGCGGATGAATTTTGCCTCGTTGACCACGCTTGGCACAGACCAGCCACGTTGACGGCCTTCGCCTGGCCAGCCCGATTCACCTATCAGTATGGGTTTGCCGGGGGCAATGGTTTCGGCCTCTTGTTGTACTTGTTTGACAATGCGCTCGATGTGTCCCGGTGCCTGATCGACGGTGATCGGCTCGTCCTCCCAGTAGGGCAGAATGTGGATGGTGATAAAGTCCACTTCCTTGATTAACTCGGGGTATTTCATGTACATGGACCACACGTCGGCATAAGAGACCGGCTGCTTGACCGAGCGTTTTACTTCCCGGATGTATTCGATCAGTTGTCCCGATTGCAGGTCGCCTCGTAATAACACTTCGTTGCCGACGATAACCCGTTTGACCACATCGGGGTGCTCGTTGGCGGAACGGATCACTGCGGCGACTTCCGTTTTATTGTCGGCTTTGTTGCCGCCCAGCCAGGCTCCTTGAATCATCGTCAAGCCATGCTTTTGCGCCAGGGCGGGAACCAACTGCATACTGCCTTCAGCGCTGGCATAGGTGCGGATAGAGTGGGTTGTTTCTCCCATCAGGCGCAAGTCGGCGTCGATTTGTTCGGGTGTTGGGAATTTTTCATCTAAAGGTCCCTGGCCTTCCCGAAACGGGGCGAATGACAGGCTGTTGAGTTTTCCTGATGGAACGTCCGGTCCTACATCTTGGGGGAGGTTGGTTGACCTGCCCAGCACAGCGTTAAGCAAAACAATCAATACAGCGAATGAAGCAATTTTCATAAATAAAAAGTTAAGTAGCAGGTTGTGAGTAGCGAGTAGTGAGTGGCGAGTAACGGGTGGCGTTTGTGTGATCTACACCTTCCACTACCCCCCACTTTTTATAGTGGCATCATCTCATAATTGCTAACATTTGAATACGGTAGCCTTTTTGTGACGGACAACGGAAAACCGGTTTTTTACGGCTTATGCTACGCAAACCCTAAGTGTTCGGCTAAAATGCGTTCCTTTTTGCTTTTGTAACATGATGGCTAAAGATATTCGTATTGAAAGATGGAGCGGCCCCGCTCTGGAGCAATTTATTCCCGAACTTGCCCGGCTTAGAATTGAAGTGTTTCGCGACTTCCCCTATTTGTACGACGGGGATATCGATTATGAAAAAAAATACTTACAGACTTATATCGATTGCCCTGACAGCGTTATTGTCATCGCCTTTGACGGCGATAGAGTGGTCGGGGCATCGACAGCAATCCCGATGAAATATGAAACCGATGAGCTGAAAAAGCCGTTTATCGAACAGGGTTACAACCTCGATGAGGTGTTTTATTGCAGTGAGTCGGTGCTGGACAAGAATTATCGGGGCCTGGGTATCGGCGTCCGCTTTTTTGAGGAGAGGGAAGCTCACGCGAAAGACTTGGGTGGCTTCAAGCACATTTGTTTTTGTTGTGTGGAGCGGCCTGTCGATCATCCCAGACGTCCCGCCGATTATGTGCCATTGGATCGATTCTGGACCAAACGCGGCTACGTCAAACATCCCGAACTTCATACGACGTATATCTGGAAAGACCTGGATGATGAAAATGAAACGCCCAAACCGATGACTTTCTGGCTGAAACATGAACTTTAAAATAGCGACCGCCCAGTACGACATCAGTTTCCTGGAAAACTGGCAGCAGTATCAAGAGAAGGCCGAACGTTGGGTTGCAGAAGCCGTCCGGCAGGATGCGAAGATTCTGCTTTTCCCCGAGTATGCCAGCATGGAGCTGGCCTCGTTATACGGCGAGGCGGTTTATTCATCGTTAAGCAAACAGCTCGCAGCCATGCAGTCGCTGCTGGATGATTATCTGGATTTGTACCGCATCTTGGCGAAAAAATATCAGTGCATCATTCAGCCGGGCACGTTTCCGGTAAAAACCGATGCCGGCGCTTATCGGAATAGGGCGTATCTGTTTATGCCGGACGGTCAGGTTGATTATCAGGATAAGCTGATGATGACCCGATTTGAAAACGAGCACTGGCTGATTCAGAAAGGTGAAGAGTTAAAGTGCTTTGATACCGACTACGGAAGAATCGCGATCAGTATTTGCTATGACAGTGAGTTTCCGCTGTTGGCAAGAAAACAGGTTGAAGCCGGAGCGAACCTGATTTTGGTGCCCAGTTGCACTGATACCCTGGCCGGTTACCATCGCGTTAAAATAGGCTGCCAGGCAAGAGCCTTGGAAAACCAGTGTTATGTCGTCCAATCGACGCTGGTAGGCGAAGCGCCGTGGTCTGAAGCCGTGGATGTCAATATCGGTGCGGCGGCTGTTTATACGCCGGTGGATTACGGGTTTCCCGATAACGGCATTCTAGCCGCAGGAAAACTCAATGAGGTGCAATGGGTGTTTGCCGAAGTGTCGCTCGGCGCTTGCGGTACAGTGCGGGAGCAGGGGCAGGTCTTTAATTATCGGGACTGGCCGCTGCAAAATACATTTTAGGTTCAAGGTTCAAGGGATTTTGCGCCTTTCGCCTTGAACCTTTTACCTTGATTAAAAATCAATTAAAAATCGCTTCGAAAGAATAGCCGTTGCCTTCCAGGATTTCCTTCATTCTTTTTAAGCCATCCATTTGAATTTGCCTGACGCGCTCACGGGTTACACCCAGCTCTTGGGCAACCTGTTCAAGGGTCGATCCTTCATAACCGCAAAGCCCATAACGGCGGCAAATCACTTCACGCTGCTTCTCGGAAAGCTGGAACACCCATTTGGCAATATTGTGCCTGATTCCGTCTTCTTGGATTTTCTCAGCGGGCGACAAACTCTCGCCATCGGAAATCGACTCGACCAGGGGCTTGTCAAAATCCTTGCCGCCGGGTATATCGATTGAGGTAACGCGTTCGTTAAGCTTGAGCATTTTTTCGACTTTGTTGACCGGTATGTCCAGATGTCCGGCTATGTCTTCGGCATTGGGTTCATGGTCGAGTAACTGAGACAAATGGCGCTGGGCTTTAAGATAGGTATTCATTTCCTTAACGATATGAATCGGCAAACGAATGGTTCGCGTCTGATTCATGATGGCCCGTTCGATGGTTTGCCTGATCCACCAAGTGGCATAGGTTGAAAATCTGAAACCTCGTTCTGGATCGAATTTCTCAACTGCGCGCATCAGGCCCAGATTGCCTTCCTCAATCAAATCCAGCAAGGGCAAGCCCCTGTTCAGGTAACGGCGGGAGATTTTAACGACCAGACGCAAATTGCTTTCGATCATGATTTTGCGGGCCGCTTGATCGCCCAGCAAGGCCCTGGATCCGTAGATTTTTTCCTGATCGGCGGTTAACAATTGCGAACGAGCCAGTTCATTCAAATAAACCCGCGTCGCATCCATGCTCTTATCGTGCTGCGATTCAATGGAGACTATTTCGTCGATATCCAATGATGCCTCGCCGATAACGGAATCTGTCTGAGGTTCATCGTCAAAAGACAAGTCATCATCAAATAATACACAAACATCATCGTCCAATAGCTCAACTAATTCTGCCTTCATGATAGCCTCTACATTGTTCGGCCTGAGCCGAAATGGTTTTATTACTTTTCCGGTAAAAAATTAAGTGGATTTACCGGTTTTCCGTTTTTTCGTATTTCAAAATGCAGCGATGTTTTGTTTGATCCTGTTGTTTGGCCCACTTTCGCAATAGCCTCGCCTTTACCTACCGTGTCTCCCTCAGCAACAAGCAGGCGGCTGTTATTGGCATAAGCGCTTAAATACAAATCGTTGTGTTTGATGATAAGCAAATTACCGTAACCGATCAGGCCTTGTCCGCTATAGACAACCTTGCCCGCTTCAGCCGCATTTACGTTTTGCCCAATTTCACCGGCAATATCGATGCCTTTGTTATCGGCTTGAGCAAAAGCTTTTAAGACTTTTCCATTTATCGGCCATTGAAAGCTTAACTTTAACATGTTTGTGTTGTCAATTGAAATAATTGGTTTTTTTTGTGCGCCACTTCCGTTTTTGTCGGCGGTATTTTTAGGCGTGTCAGTTTTGTCTGATGGCTTGTAAGCCGGGCTGGGTTTATTATTTAACGGAAAAGGGGGGCTTGTCTGTGAGCCAATTCTATTTGTTGGCGTTGGTGCGACGATTTTTTGTTTTGTCTCTTTCATTTTTGGGTGCGGCGGCAGCTGCTCTGCGGTATCGAGGGTGGATTTGTTTTCTAAATCCGGCCCGGAGAGTTTTATTTGCTGACCTATTTCTATCGTATAAGGTGGCGTGATCTTGTTCCATTGCGCTAATTGCCGGTAATCCAGATCATAAATCAGGCTTATGGCATACAAGGTGTCGCCTTTTTTAACCTGATGATATTGTGTTTCGTCTTTGACAGCATCAGGGGGGGGTGTCGTGACGGGCGCATAGTTCGGCGGCAGTTTTGCGCAGCCGTTCAATAAAGCCGACAGCGCTGCAATAAAAATAAGCTTGGAATTAGAGGATGTCATAGAGAATTATTTTTTTAACAGAACCTTTTTTGCCAGGTTTATTTTTGCTGCCAAATAATTCGATCCGCCATGATCCGGATGTATTTTTTGCATTAATTTGCGATGAGCGGCAACGATTTCAGCTTCCGAGGCACCCGCTTCCAAGCCCAACACTTCATAGGCTTCCTCTGCCGACATTTCGCCTTTAACATCCGCTTTGTTTTGGCGTTGAGATGTATTCTGTTTTGCCGCAGTGAATTCCGACCATAGCCGGTGCAAATATGGCGCATAGTGTAATAATGCCGGTATCAGACGGAGTACAAAGGCGACAGTCAAGCCTGCCAGCGCAAAAAGCCAGTTCAAACGCCCGGTTACGGTCAAATAAAGTGCGATTAGGCCGGCAACGATCAGCAAGAATCTCTTGATGTAATAGGCCAGCACGGCGGGCGAGGTTTTTAAAAACGCACGTATCCCGAAAAATGCAACGATGATAACCAGCAAAATCAGGTAAATTCGAATCAAGGTTTACTCCCGGACCAATGGGCTGTCCAATACCGTTCTCAAGGCTTTGCCTGCATATGGATAGTGTTTGAATAAATAATACCTTAAAATATGACATCTTATGATAACAATTTAATGTTGATTGATATGCTGAATGCCCAAGTCCCGGTTTTAGGTTTCGTTGCCGCAAGCGGAACCGGCAAAACCACGTTGTTGACTCAACTGATTCCGGTTTTAAAGCAGAATGGTCTGCGTATCGGCTTGATCAAGCACAGCCATCATGATTTTGAAATCGATCAGCCTGGAAAGGACAGTTTCCGTCTGCGGAAAGCAGGTGCCTCTCCGGTGATGCTGGTGTCCCGGTATCGGAGGGCGATGATTACCGAGCTTGACCCTGAACAGGAACCCCGGTTGGGAGATCAATTGAAGCAATTTGACCAAGCTGAACTGGACTTGATCCTGGTTGAAGGCTTCAGGGCGGAAAGGTTTCCTAAAATTGAACTGCATCGGCCTTCACTTGCACAGCCCTTGCTTTACCCAAATGACCCGGACATTATTGCGGTAGCGACCGACGCAGCGTTAGAACCCCCAGCTCATTTAATGCAGCTCGACCTAAACCGGCCCGAAATGATCGCCGAATTTATCCAAGACTATGTAATGAAAAAACTATGATTGACGCATGCAGTCTCGAATCCAAGCCGTTATTGTCGATTGACGACGCGCTGGAGCGCATCAAAGCCGCCGCACACCCGGTCTGCGGCACAGAAAAGCTGACGTTAACGGATGCCTTGGGCCGTGTACTGGCGGAATCGGTTTACTCGCCGATCAATATCCCGCATGACCGGAACTCGGCAATGGACGGTTATGCGTTCGCCAGCCGGGATAGGGTCGACGGGCAAGCGTTCACGCTTAGTTTGGCAGGAACGTCCTGGGCCGGACGGCCATTTGCAGGGGCATTGCAACCCGGCCAGTGCGTCAGGATTTTTACCGGTGCTGTTGTACCGAACGAAGCCGATTCGGTCGTCATGCAGGAACAGGTTCAGATTCAGCAGCAATCCATCTGTTTTCCGGCTGACACGCGAGCGCTGCAAAATATCAGGGAAGTCGGAGAAGACGTCAAGCAAGGCGCTTGCTTAATCGCCCAGTCAAAAAAACTGACTGCGGTTGATTTAGGTTTGCTGGCCTCTGCCGGTGTTGGCGAGGTAACTGTTAAACGCCGGTTGAAAATCGCTTATTTTTCGACCGGCGACGAACTGGCTGCATTAGGCCAGCCGCTGGAGCCAGGAAAAATATACGATAGCAACCGTGCTATGCTGGGTGGATTATTGGCTGATCCCGATTACAGCGTTGTCGATCTGGGCGTTATTCCCGACAATAAACAGCTGCTTGAAGAGAGCTTTATTGAGGCTTCCAAAAATCATGATGTGATTATCACTACCGGCGGTGCGTCAGTCGGTGAGGCCGATTATGTCAAAGAAATCCTACAAAGCTGCGGCGAAGTCAATTTCTGGAAAATTGCGATAAAACCCGGAAAACCGTTGGCTTTCGGCAAAATAGGCGAGTGTTATTTTTTCGGCTTGCCCGGCAATCCGGTTGCCGTTGTCGTCACCTTTCAGCAGATCGTAGCGCCCGCGCTCAGGCAGCTTTCCGGCGCGCCGCCCTCCAAACCGTTAAGATTTACCGCGACCTGCACCACCGCGTTGAAAAAATCTCCCGGACGGCAGGAGTTTTTGCGCGGTATTCTCAGTCAAGATGCACATGGCGAGTTTTTTGTCGCCTCTGCGGGGCGGCAGGGCTCGAACATCCTCAGTTCTATGAGCCAGAGCGGCTGCTATATCGTCTTGCCGAAAGAGTGTGATGGCGTGCAGCCGGGTGACAAAGTAACCGTTGAACCGTTTAGTTTGTTGATATAGCGGGTTGTCCATAACAAGCTTAATGACTATAACGAGGTTAGGGGTTCCTTATGAAACCCCTAGGGTGTTCACTCTTCATCATTTCTGAATGAGTTCGGGTTTCTCTCCATGCTCTTTTACTATTAGACCTTTTTAACAAACTCTGATTTAAGTTTCATTGCCCCAATACCGTCGATTTTGCAGTCAATATCATGATCGCCGTCGACCAGACGGATGATTTTGACTTTTGTGCCGACTTTGACAACCGATGATGATCCTTTAACTTTGAGATCTTTGATTACGGTGACGTTATCCCCGTCTTGTAACACATTGCCGTTTGCATCCTTAACGATACGGACATCGGCGCTATCTTCGGCAGCCCCATCTTTTGACCATTCGTGTGCACATTCAGGGCAGATGTACATGCTACCGTCTTCGTAGGTGAATTCTGAGCCGCATGCGGGGCATTTGGGAAGGTTATTCATTGCTTTCCTTACTGTTAGAGTTGTTCAACCTTGTGGGCTACAAGGTGTATCGAGGCAATATGATGCCAGATTTAGGCGTTTATTTCCATTTTGCGAGAGATTGTGCTTATTTAAGGAGATGCAGACTCTGGATTTTAATGGAATTCGGTAATTCTAATCCCTTTGATAATTTTCATGCTTTTTGTGTATTTCGTGGACAAAATGAATAAATGAATAAATGTTAATATGCCGAATCCAGCTTTCTCACTTGCTTTAAGGAATATCAAACATGCTAGCCACCGAAAACCTGATGGAAGAACATCAGCTGATTTTAAAATACATCGCTTTAATGGAACGCTATGCCGCGTTCAGCCTAAAGCACCCCGACACGCCCATATTGCTGGAGAAAGCGGCTTGCTTTATAGAATTCATTCATGAATTTGCCGATCATTTTCATCACGCCAAAGAAGAGGATATTTTGTTCCGCTATCTTGTCTCGCCCGGCGTATTGACGCATTGCAACCCGGTTCCGCAAATGCTGATGGAGCATGATAAAGCCAGGGAATATACCCGGAACATGGAGCAAGCGATGCAGGAAAAATCCTTAACTGTACTGGCGGACAATGCCGCTCAATATGCACGGCTGCTAAAAGAACACATTTATAAGGAAGACAACATCCTGTATCCGATGGGGGAGGATGGATTGTCGGATGAGGCAAAAACCGCGTTGCTGAAAGAATACGCCCAGGCAGATGAACGCCTTGATAGCCGGTCTATTTGGGCCAAATACCAAGCGCTTTGTGCGGAACTTGAACTGAGGCTGGACGTACTGGCGGACTAATTCCCCCGGTCAACCTTAACCAAAATATGCATCTGGTTTTTGTCGATTTGGCGCGTATTGACAAGCGCGCTGTTTGTATTGCTTGTGGTATTTGCGCCAACTCCACCGAGTTCTACCCATTCGCCAAGATTAATCCTGATGGTTGATTGCGCATTCTGTGTCTGGATTTGTCCTTGGCCGTTTATTTTATCAGACCAGGGCGATACGCTAAGAATGACTTGCTGCCCGGCCAGTCTGGGTGTTACCGCAAACCCGGTTGTCGCTTCAGTATATTCGGTCGTCGTGGGGTAGCCGTAGCCGGAAAAATTTTGTCTCGGATAAATATTGCCCACCTTGATCTGAGCCGGCACGCCTTCCATCGTACGAACGGTTTGGGTGTTTTGATCGGTGTCCCTGGCTTGGGTCTGGTACACATGGCCGATTACCCTGCCGCCGGACCTTGATGGATCATCGGCCGGCACATTCAGCTGTACTCTGGCGGCCGCGTTAAGTTCATCGGCGGTCGTCAGCCTGCTTTGCAGGACGGTGATGACCAGATTGCTCTGGCGTACATCCAGTTGCTTGACGATGGACTTGATTTCGTCCAGCCGGTCGGGCGTGGTCTTGACCAGCAGGTTGGAACCGTTGTCAACCAGCTGGGCGGTATTGCCAAGCAGCGGTGCCAACAGCGGCACTATCTCGAATGCCGGCCGATTGGACAAGGGGATCACTTCAATAACGCTGTCATCGGCAAACACACTGCTGTTCAGCAGGGTCATGAAAATCAATGCTAAAAGTTTTTTCAAGGTGAATCTCCGGCAGTGGTAACCATTATTCGCTATGGTATACCGTTATGTGTGCTGTTCGTAATCTTTTTCGTCATGCCGATTTTGGCGATTCGATGCCTGATTCCGGTGCCTTGAGCACAATAGCCGGCAGCTGTATCGGCAGGCTACTGCCCTTCCGGGCATTGAGCAGCCGATTGATTATATCGAAAACAGTTATGAGGAAAGGATTGCAGTCAATCGTCCTCTCAATGCCGGAGCAATTTAGCCTCAGTCCGGCAGTGCGTTTTTCACATACGTTTAAGGAACGGTTATGAATGAACCAAAGCTGAGCGAAGCGATGAAAGCAGGACAGCCGCACGCGCAGTTGCTGTCATGACTACATTGCGGCCAGTCTCGGACAATGTCGTTTGGCACCGCGCCACCGTTACCCGCGCTCGGCGTGAAGCGCAAAACGGTCATCGCGGCGTGATCTTATGGTTTACCGGATTATCCGGGTCGGGCAAATCCACGCTGGCTCATGCCGTTGAAGAAGCGTTACATCAGCGCGGTTGCCGCACCTTCGTGCTGGATGGCGACAATGTTCGCCATGGCTTGTGCGGTGACTTGGGCTTTTCAGCGAAAGACCGCCAGGAAAACATTCGTCGCATCGGTGAAATGGCTAAGATTTTTATGGAGGCAGGCGTCATTGTGCTTACCGCCTTTATCTCTCCTTATCGTGCAGACCGGGAGCGTGTGCGCGGCATCGTAGAGCGTGGCGACTTTATCGAAATCTATTGCGATACGCCGATCGAGATTTGCGAATCGCGCGACGTAAAAGGCCTCTATAAAAAAGCCAGGGACGGACAGCTAGCGGAATTCACCGGCATCACGTCCCCTTACGAAGCCCCCGAAAACTGTGAGCTTACCGTGCAAACCGGTATCGCAGCGCTGGATGTCTGTGTGCAACAGGTTGTCGATAAAATGATGCGGAGCGGCATTATCAACGCTGCAAACTTTAGCCATGAAAGCTGAAAAAAGCATGAGCGATATTTCTGTCGCAGCTAAACCGCATAGATAAAACCCGACTATGAGGAAAATATTACGGTCAATCGTCCACTAGGTGTGGAAGCTTTCACCACATTTCTGTGGATGATTACGCGGAGTCAGAACAATGCGCAGTGTGCCGGAAACACCCGCTTTCGCTGCCGCTCAAACGGGCTTATTCCGGCCTACAAAACTGCAATTCAACAGACGACTCATTCAACGAGAGTAGGGCAGATATGTTAAACAAACAACACAGCTTTGACGGCGTCGATGATGATGCATTGCTTGGTAACGCCGCATCCCTGGTTGCACTATTGCGGTTGCGGGCGGAACGGCAAACGCAGCGCACAGCTTATACGTTCATGGAAAACGGCGAACAACCCGCTAAGTCGCTAACTTACGGAGAACTGGATTTGCAGGCCAGACAGCTGGCCGTGCAGTTGCAGGAATTGGCGATGCAGGGTGAGCGCGCTGTTTTGCTCTATCCGCCGGGATTGGACTATATCGCGGCCTTTTTTGCCTGTCTTTACGCAGGTTCAATTGCGGTGCCTGCGTACCCGCCGACCAATGGCCGACACATGCCGCGCTTGCAGGCCGTACTCGATGACAGTCAGGCGGCGGTGATACTCAGCACGCAAAGCGTCGCCAATGCGGTGCGCCAATTTGCAGTCGGCAGTGCCGGTTTGTTAGATAAGCGTTGGCTGATTATTGATGATTTTGACGCTGTCGATGCAAGCGCTTGGCGATTGCCGACATTGCACGACCATGATCCGGCTTTTCTGCAATACACCTCGGGTTCTACCGGTCACGCCAAGGGCGTGATAATCAGCCACGGCAATTTGATGGCGAATCAACGGCTGATCAAGCGGCGCTTCGGCCACAATGCGCAGTCGACGGTGGTCGGCTGGTTGCCGCTTTACCATGACATGGGCCTGATCGGCAACGTCATGCAGCCTTTGTATTGCGGAACCAGCGCCGTTTTAATGTCGCCGATGGCGTTTCTGGAAAAGCCGGTCCGCTGGCTGCAAGCGATCAGCGATTACCGCGCCCACACCAGCGGCGGGCCGAATTTTGCGTATGAGCTATGCGCCAGAAAAATCACCGATGAAGAGAAAGCAGGGCTGGATCTTGGCAACTGGCGCTTGGCTTTCAACGGCGCAGAACCGATTAATCCCGACACTATGGAGCGTTTTGCCGCCGCGTTCGCAGAGCGCGGATTCAGTCGTAATGCTTTTTATCCCTGTTACGGCTTGGCGGAAGCGACATTGCTGGCGACCGGCGGCGACAAAAACGCCGAGCCTACCGTGGCGGCCTTTTACAAGACGGGGCTGGAACAAGGCAAGGTGCGTCCAGCCATGGACGGCGACGAGTTGAGTCGGAGTTTGGTCGGTTGCGGGGCTGTCGATGTCGATTCTGGGCAGCAGATTCGCATTGTCGATCCAGAAACCGGCGAGCCGTGCAGCGGCGATCAAATCGGCGAGATTCAGCTAAGCGGTCCCAGCGTCAGCCTGGGCTATTGGCAGAATTCGACAGCCACCGAGCACGCTTTTATCGATGATGAAAACGGCCAAAACCGCTGGCTGCGCACCGGCGATTTGGGCTTTATTGAAGGCGGCGAATTGTTCGTTTCAGGACGGCTGAAAGACCTGATTATCATCCGGGGCCGCAATTATTATCCCCACGATCTGGAATACGCGGTCGAAGCGGGGACCGATGCGTTAAACCCCGGTTGTGCGGCCGCCTTTGCGGTAAATGGAGACGACGGCGAAAAACTGGTTGTGTTGGCCGAACTCAAACGCAACCGGAACCGGTTAAGACAGCCCGATTACAAGGCCGAGTTTGCCGCGATACGCACTAGGCTGGTCGAGGAGAGCGGCATACAGGCTGATGTCGTGATGCTGTTGAAACCGGGTTCAATCTTGAAAACCAGCAGCGGCAAAATCAGGCGCTCGGCTTGTCGGCTGGCTTTCGAGCAGCAGCAACTTAAGGTTGTTGCAGTTGATAGACTGAACGGAGAAAG